>Ga0316628_100002249_pt1 | contig 14174 bp, 13 predicted proteins | sample OWC_Aug_M2_C1_D5_FD_207648 | JGI IMG/M metagenome (GOLD analysis project Ga0316628, IMG submission 207648) | Wetland soil microbial communities from Old Woman Creek delta, Ohio, United States - OWC_Aug_M2_C1_D5_C | ecosystem: Environmental > Terrestrial > Soil > Wetlands | place: USA: Ohio... | reverse complement strand
TTTTGACGTTATGGGGCGATATTGGGATCCCTCATTGGCAGGTTTACCCCGTTAGAAAGTGAAAGGCTTTCTGACGGGATAGACTTTTGGCGGTCTAGAGATTAAATTTAACGTAAGAAATGGATCATCGAGGAAGGAGGGGATCACATGAGGGAAGAAGGTTTGTTCTATGACTGGCAAAAGCGCGGATTTTTGCATGTCTACAGTGATAACGGGAGGCTAATCATCGATCAAGAGCCCTGTCAGCACGAGCATACTCAAATGGTGGTTTTCGCTGCCTGATTTTCGGGAAAAAACTGATTCTTCTTATGTCAGAATATCTGGAAGCTATGAGGACCTCTGATGTCGGCTGTTGAAGATTTTAAGCGGGCCCTGACCAAACCCGAACGACAGGTGATGGTGAAATTGACCACGCCAAGGAAGATCCAAGATTTCCTGGACGGACTTTCCTACAGTGTCGAGACAATCTATCGCTGTCCGCTGCGTGTCTTGCGAGAGCGCGTGGCCCACTGTTTTGACGGGGCTTTGTTTGGTATTGCGGCACTCCGTTGCTTGGGGTACCCACCTTTAATTCTGAATATGCGTGCCATTATCCAGGATGATGACCATCTGCTTGCAGTTTACAAACGGGATGGACGATGGGGTGCTGTGGCCAAATCGAATTTTGTGGGCTTGCGATTTCGGGAGCCTATCTATCGCACTTTGCATGAATTGGTCATGTCATATTTCGAGCAATTTTATAATGTAGAGTACAAAAAGACGCTGCGGAGCTATACTGTGCCTCTGAACTTAAAGGCCTTTGATAAATCAAAGTGGATGACGAGTGATGAATCGCTTGAGCGAATTGGGGCACGGCTAGACGAGATTCGGAAAGTTCGTCTATTGACTCGGCGCATGATTTTTAATCTCTCATTGGTGGACGAGCGTTCGTATCACGCAGGATTGCTGGGTGCCGATAAGAAAGGTTTGTATAAACCACCAGGCAAACGTTGTAAGAAGGCGTAACCCATCTCTAACACCCCCGCAAACCGCTTGCCCTTCACACTCTTCCTGCCTGATGACATTTCTTAATGTCGACCGGCAAGTGCATCGTCCCGCCAAAGTGGGATAGGCGGAGCCAAGGGGCACAATCAGAATGAAATCTCCTTTGTTGGCTTTCTGCTCGCCACTCCGTGCCTGCGAAGCTCCCCCTGGCGAGCGGCGAGTTTCATCTATTTTACCTAGCGATTAACAATACCTCTGATTAACCGTATTGACTACCTTTACCTGCGCGGGTTTAACGGGCTGTCAGGGATCACGGACACATTGGACGATCATCAAGGGTTGAAGTCTGTATCACGAAAGGTGTAAAATTTGGGTAATCTGTTCTTAGATGCCGGAACAAAGTAGTTACGGATTACGCCTGCCACAAGCCTTCTTGTCGCAGACGATCGAGGCAGAGGACTTGAACGATGGATCAATATTCCGACGGGCAAGCGCACACGATTCAGGCGGCCGTTCTGCGGAAGAAGGGCGGCCCTTTGAAGATAGAGTCCGTAGAAATGGAGGGACCACGGGACGATGAAGTCCTGGTTCGCCTCGTCGCCTCTGGCATCTGCCGTACCGATATAGACTTCTGCGACGATTGGGACGCGGGTGACGGTGCGGTGGTATTGGGTCATGAGGGGGCGGGTGTAGTAGAGCTAGTAGGCAAGAGGGTGAAGGTTGTCAAGCCTGGGGATCATGTCGTGCTCTCCTATCAATCCTGTGGTCATTGCCGAGAATGCCGGAGTGGACGGCCTGCACATTGCATGCGCTTGTATGAATTGAATTTTGGCTTTCAGCGGTTGGACGGCAGCAATGGGTTGCAGCGCAGTGGCGTACGGGGACACTTCTTCGGCCAGTCTTCGTTCGCCAGCTACTCTTTGGCCACGGAACGAAACCTCGTCAAGGTTTCCAAAGACCTTCCTCTTGAACTTTTAGCCCCGTTGGGCTGTGGCCTGCAGACCGGTGCCGGTACAGTGATGAACTCGCTTAGGGTTTCTCGTAGGGGAAGCATCGCTGTTTTCGGTACGGGAGCGGTCGGTTTGGCGGCGGTCATGGCATCCCGTCTTGTCGGCGCCGATCCGATCATCGGTGTCGACCTCAAACGGAAGCGGCTTAAGCTTGCGCTAAAATTGGGCGCCACTCACGCGATTGACAATCGGCATCAAGACGTCGCTGCCCGCATTGGGGATATCACGGGTAGAGGCGTGGACTACGTGGTAGAAACCACTGGCAACTCCAAGATGCACCAACTCGCCATTAAAGTGTTGAATCCGCATGGCGTTGTGGCGCTCCTCACTGGAGAAAAAGGTACGGATTCACTGCCAGAGGGTCGGAGAACCCTCGGGATCATTCAGGGTGACGCCGTGCCGCAGCATTTTATACCTGAACTGATTAAGCTATACCGGGCAAAACAGTTTCCCTTCGACCAGCTCATCAAGTTTTATGAGTTCAGGGAAATCAACCGGGCGATTGCCGATGCGAAGCGAGGCAATACAATCAAGCCAGTGCTGCGGATTAGCAGGGCATAGAGTTCTATCTTTGCGTTAAAGAAGTCGTCACAATGGACCTCATGCGTTAGCCTCCTGGAAAATTGCGATGAATTGGAAGGAAGATCAACGATGGGCATATGTCTTCGTCAACTTATCTTGCCTGATGTGGGCTAGTAATTTCGTACTGGGAAGGATCCTGCGCGAAGAGATCGGACCTCTGATGCTCACGGCCTCCCGTTTTGTGGTGGCCTCCGTATTCTACGCAGTGATCCTGGGGCGTTCTGCCGTCAGGGAGCGACTGCTTCCGCGGGATTGGGCTTTGCTGGCAGGCATGGCCCTCACAGGGGTACTGGGATTTCCGGTCCTTCTATATCGGGGTCTTCAGCTCACAACGGCAACAGACGCCGTGCTGATCAATGCCACTGGTCCGCTCATGACGGCGGTCCTGGCTGCGATCCTCCTAAAGGAGCGACTGTTTCCTCGTCATGTGCTCGGTGGGCTTATCTCGTTTTTCGGCGTGACGCTGATCGTCAGTGGCGGCTCATTCGAAAGGCTCCTGCAGTGGCATGTGAATGTTGGTGATTTATACGTCCTTCTTGCTGTTGTGCTCTGGGGGCTTTACTCGGTGATCAGCCGCAGGGCGACCCAATCGCACTCTGTTTTTTCGGTAACGGCCATCTCCACATGGATGGCTCTCCCTCTCTTCGTCGGGGCAGGAGCGGTAGGCTGGCAGCCAGCAACAACCAACTGGAGCTGGCACCTCGTGTTGGCAGTCATCTACATCGGAATTTTCCCTTCAGGGGCTGCCTTCCTGTCATGGAACGAAGGGGTGCGCCGGGTCGGGCCGAACCGGGCGATGGTTTTCTATAATATGCTCCCCGTTTACGGATCGATATTGGGAGTGATTCTGCTCGGGGAGTTCCTCGGGGCAGAGCATTTTATCGGCGGCGGCTTGATCCTGACGGGTAGCGTCATCGCCATCTGGCCGGAATTGAGAACGGCAACAGGAAAGAGGTGAAGCAATTAGAAACGGAGGGGCTTCGTTGTCAGCGGTGACAACGAACTTTACGGTCTTATCCACCCCAAAAGATGATAGAAGGAGGAAGAGAGAATGAAAGGTAATTCGAAATGGTATTTGCCGGATGATCGTTACTTTGATCCCGATCCGCCTCAAAGAAAAGTTGCGATGAAATTATACAAATCGGTGGCCGACCTGCCGATCGTCAGCCCCCATGGCCATGTGGACCCTCGACTCCTGGCGGACGAGAACGCTTCTTTCGGTTCGGCTGCCGACCTCTTCATCATTCCGGACCATTACGTTTTCCGCATGCTTTATTCGCAGGGTGTCCCTCTCGAACATCTGGGGGTTCCAAGGGTTGACGGTGGTCCGGCAGAGAGGGATCATCGGAAGATCTGGCAGATTTTCGCCGATCACTTCCACCTGTTTCGCGGGACCCCGACTGGCGCATGGTTGGCTCACGAGCTCTATTTTGTCTTCGGGATCGAAGAGAAATTGACTTCAAAAACGGCGAAGGCCATCTATGATCAAATTGAAACGAAGCTTGCCTCTGTCGAATTTCGGCCCCGTGTACTCTTTAAACGTTTCAACATTGAGGTGCTTTGTACCACGGATGCGGCCACTGACCCGCTTCTCTATCACCAGCAGATCCGCAAATCGGAATGGGCCGGAAACATTCGTCCCACATTCCGTCCGGACGGCGTGACCAACCTGCGGAATCCCCGCTGGCGAGAAAATATAGATGCCCTGGGTCAGGTGAGCGGGATATCGGTCGATTCGTATTCGAGGTTCATTAAAGCCCTCGAAGATCGCCGCAGCTTCTTCAAGTCGATGGGCGCCGCGGCAACCGATCATGCGGCTGAGTCGGCTTTCACCGAGGAGTTGAGCCTATCCGAAGCCGAAGCGATCTTCCTGCGTGCATTGCAGGGAAGCGCGACTGCAGCCGATGCGCAACGGTTCACCGCTCACATGATGATGGAATTCGCCCGGATGAGTCTTGAGGATGGTTTGGTCATGCAGCTTCATATCGGCTCTGTCCGCGATCACAATGAGCTTCTCTACAAGCGCTTCGGGACTGATAAGGGAGCTGACATCCCTGGGCACAGCGAGTTCACCCGTAACTTAAGGCCCCTCCTGAATCAGTATGGAAATGATCCCCGGCTTAAATTGATCCTTTTCACGTTGGATGAATCGACTTATGGACGTGAGTTGGCCCCGCTTGCCGGTCATTATCCAGCCATCAAGCTCGGTCCGCCCTGGTGGTTTTTTGATAGCATCAACGGAATGAAGCGCTACTTCGACCAGGTCATTGAGACAGCGGGGATTCAGAACACGGCAGGGTTCAATGATGATACACGGGCCTTTGCCTCTATACCAGCACGGCACGATCTCTGGCGTCGCATCAGTGCAAACTGGGTCGCAGGATTGGTGACGCGGGGGATTGTGGATCTGGAAGACGCCCAGGAGATGATTGTGGATCTGGCCTATCGCCTGACCAAGAAAGCCTACATGCTGTAACAGACACGCTCTGCCGCCTTTTACTCTTTGTGTATTTTTGAAGTTTCGGACATAGATCACGCCTGCCTGCCCTGCACCATGCGAGGTTCAGGGCCTGCCGGTAGTCATGGTCAAGGTTTAAGCTGTTGACATGACCGAACCCGTGGTATATTCTGTGAATTAGGGGGTCGTAAATAAATCTGAGACCTGGAGAGTTCAATTCAGTCGACGAAGTTCCATTTGGATTTCCATGAGATTTCTTACAGCATTGGATTTCTGTCTGAGCATCTTCATCGATAGTGGATGTTTTTGTTACAATGTAGCGTACGGCAGTCAGAAGAACCCATTTCTTTTCACGATATGAAAGGCTGGCTGAAGAGGAATGGCCTATTAAAGAAAGGAGTCGAATATGGCGGCCAAGAAAATCTTGATGATTGTTGGGGATTTTGTGGAGGATTACGAGGTGATGGTTCCTTTTCAGGCATTACAAATGGTCGGTCACACCGTCCATGCCGTTTGTCCTGATAAGAAGACCGGTGAGAGGGTTCGGACAGCGATCCATGATTTTGAGGGAGATCAGACCTACAGCGAAAAGCCGGGCCACAACTTCACACTGAATGCGACCTTTGATAAAATCAAACCGGAAACTTACGATGCGCTGGTGATCCCCGGTGGACGAGCACCAGAATACATTCGTCTGAACGAAAAGGTGCTTGAGGCAGTTCGGCACTTTGCCAAGGCGAATAAACCTATTGCTGCGATTTGCCATGGTGCGCAGGTGCTGGCAGCGGCCGGAGTGATTACGGGCAAAGCGTGTTCAGCCTATCCTGCAGTGGGGCCTGATGTGAAAACTGCGGGTGGCAAATACATGGACATACCGGTGGATAAAGCTCATGTGGACGGCAACCTCGTCAGTGCGCCTGCCTGGCCGGCTCATCCCGAGTGGCTGGCGAAATTTTTGAAAGTGTTGGGGACGAAGATCGAACCATAGGGTCTAAGACCATTCTTACGAAAAATCGCCTCAAGCATGGGAGGGTAAGAAGATGAAACGGCTCAACCGTCGACGGGTGGGTCTTGCATTGTTCATTCTGATACTCGCCGCAGTTGTTGGGTGTTCCTCCAGTAAAGCATTCAAATCCGAAATTACTTACACATGCGACGGGGGAAAAAGTTTCGTGTTAGAACTTTACGAGAACGTCGATATCGCCTTTCTTACGGTTCCCCGGAAAAGGTATTACCTGCATCGAATGCCTTCCCCGTCAAGGGTGAAATATAGCGACGGACAAACGACGCTTTGGATTAAGGGACAAACCGCCTCCGTCGAGATTGAGGGTCAAACCGAATTTGAGAACTGCTCGGTAAAACCTGAATAGGGTTTGAGTTTTAGTATCTTGCTAACAGTGAGGAGTAGGCACTAGATCACAGGAGGAAAGCAGTGAAGATAAAGATTTTCAGAGTAATGATATTGATGGCCTTATTCGTTCCTCTGTGGGGCTGTTACGAGTCCGATTTCCCCCTGGGACCGTCTGCGGCGGGAACAATCGACCTGAAGCTTCTCGGTACTTGGAGATGTGTGCAAGGTGATGCGGGTCAGAATAAGTCATTCCTCATCACGGTTGTGCCCTTCGATGAGAAGCAATATTGCATCGACGTAGCCATGGAGGGAGAGGAGCCAATCCATTATCGGGCCTATAGTTTTTCTGTCAGGAACACACCCCTCCTCAATGTCCAAGAGTTGAAGCCCAAGATTGAGCCATCCGGTCAAAAGTGGTTCTTCGTCCGTTATACGCTCCTGAAACAAAGCATTCTTCAGATAGAGATCGTGAGGGATAAGCCGTTCAAGGGGGTCGATTCCTCACCAGAGGCTGTGAGGAAGGTTCTGGATAGAATGGTCGAACGCCCCGAGTTATACCAGGATTACTGCGTCTGCGCAAAGGTCGTTGAGAAGGAATAAGAAGATTTGCCCTTGCCCAACCCAGTATGGCCACGGGCTGGCAAATTGACACTATTAAGTAAAGTAATTATCCTCTCTCGGAGAACTAAGGAAAACCGTCGCCTTTAGATAGCAGCCTACTTGCCAAAGAGGGATTTGGTCGAAAAAACCGGATCGGTTGTCAAATTCACTCCTAATTTCCGAAGCCCCGCTTCATCACCCGGGGTCGGAATGTGAGTCATATGAACTTCACACCGTGAGAGTTCCTTAAGTTTCTCAACGGCCATTTGCGCCGCCGGATTCGCCGTGGCACTAATACTGAGCGCAATCAGCGTTTCTTCCAGGTCGAGGCTGACCATTTTCCCCCTCAGCACATCCTTCTTAAAATGGCTGATCGATTCCATAATGTTAGGAGGCAGAAGGTGCATGGTGTCAGGAATTTTTGCCAAATGCTTTATCGCGTTAAGAACCAGGGCTGAGGCTGCATGCATCAGCGGCGAATTTTTCCCGGTCATGATGGACCCGTTGGGTAACTCGATTGCCGCACCGCAAAATATACCTTCATTCCCCTTGCCGTTTTTCTCGGCCTCCAGCGCGGCTTGCCTTGCAGGTTTGACAACGATTCGGTCTTCAAGCTTTGCACCCAGGTCCTCAAGCAAGAGTTCAACTCTCTGGACGGTCTCCTTATCTGCAAACCCAATGGCATATTCGCAAGCATACCTGAAGTAACGACGGATAATCTCCTGGATGGCGGCCTCCCTCACCGCATCATCGTCGGTGATTCCGAACTTAGCCCGATTGACACCCATATCCGTGGGCGATTTATAGAATGAATGTTTCCCCGTTATCTTTTCGATAATCCGTCTGAGGACCGGAAAAGCCTCCACATCGCGGTTGTAGTTCACCGCCTTCTCATTATAGGCCTCCAGATGGAAGGAATCGATCATGTTGAAATCCCGGATATCGGCGGTGGCTGCTTCGTAAGCCGTATTGACGGGATGCTTGAGGGGGAGATTCCAAATTGGAAACGTCTCGAATTTGGCATAGCCGGCATGTACTCCACGTCGATACTCATGGTAGATCTGTGAAAGGCAGGTTGCCAGTTTTCCGCTAAAGGGTCCAGGCCCTGTCACCACCACAATCGGCTTAGTGGTTTGAATATATTTATTGGCACCATATCCCTCATCGCTCACAATGGTATCGACATCTGTGGGATATCCTTTGGTAAATGGATGAGTATACACTCGGATATTTCTCCGTTCTAACTTGTTTTTAAATATGGTTGCCGCGGGTTGATTTTCATACCGGGTGATGACCACCCCGACCACCTCAATCCCCCACTCCCTCAGATCGTCGATTAGTTTCAAGGCATCCGAGTCGTAAGTAATACCGAAATCAGCTCTTACCTTTTTCCGTTCAATGTCCCCTGCATAGATGCAGAGCACGACTTCTGATTTATCCCTGAGTTTCTGAAGCAGACGCATCTTAACGTTTGAATCGAAACCGGGTAATACCCTGGCGGCATGGTAATCAAACAGGAGTTTTCCGCCGAATTCCAGATACAACTTATTGTCAAAACGGCTGACTCTCTCATTGATAGCTGCGGTCTGCTCCACAAGATATTTCTCATTGTCAAAGCCGATTTTCAGGGGCACGGCACATACCTTTCGAAACTTGAGGTGCTGAAGGGGAGATGGTACATCGAATTCACGAAGATCCTCTAGACGATTGATAACCATATCCTTGCTTCGGCTTCTTGTCAAGATAACAAAGTGATCTGCGGCGCTACACCCCATCCTTTTAGGACAGAGTCAAAGGCGCCGCTTCCTTCGGCAAGCTCAGGACACTGAATTTATCGAAGTGCAGTATCAACCCTGAACCTCTGAGCCGAACTAAGGCCGGGGGCAAACCTTGGATTTCAGACCTGGCAAAGCCGAAGGGTTGGTCTTAAAGAAAGAACCAAGCACCTTGCCAAAAATTGGCATCAATATTGCTTCTCTGAATATTGAACCAAAGGGTCAGGGGTATTTTATGCCTGAAACATTTCTCGGCGACCTTACGCAGGTTAAACTCTTTGACATTCTCAAGCCCCTTTTCAGTGATAAAAAGACTGGCAAGGTAATCTTCAAGGGGAAGGAGGGCGGAGAATTGTATTTAGAGCTCGGAAATATTACGCATGCCAGAACGAATAATTCTGTCGGAGAATATGCTTTCTTCACGCTGATGGGGTTGAAAGGTGGGAAGGCTTCCTTTGAACCGGATGAAGTTTCTCCAGATAGAACCATCTCCATTTCGACTGAACAGCTCATCTTGAATTGGTCTTCCCAAAAGCAGTGGAATAAGATTAAAGAAGTAGTCCCCTCTCCCCATACGTATTTTCGCGCCCTCTTTCAGAAGAGTCAGGAGGGTGTGAGTCTCAGGTCCGAACAATGGAACGTATCAGCCCTGTGCGACGGGACAAAAACAGTGTCAGAAATTGGCGAGGCTCTCAATTGGGATGAATTCAAGACATCCAAAATGATCTTTCAACTTGTTCAATTGGGATTATTGGAGAGGACAGAAGGCCATAGACCTATGAAGAAAAAAGTGATTACGAATGGTTTTTTCCTCATGGTCGAAACCGAGTTGAAAAAGGTAATTGGCGCCATGGCCCCCTTCATCATCAGTGATAAACTTTCTGACTTGCGTGAGACCAAGGAATCTCTATCTCACGATCGGGCTTTATCCCTCATCGAAGCGCTCAGTGAAGAGATTTCTGATGATTTAATGAAAGAGGAGTTCCTCAGAATCATGAGGGATTACCTTTCTTCCGACAAAAAAAGGAGTTGAGCTCTAACGTAAGTACGGACTTGGTCTTAAGCAAAAAATGGCACCATTGTGACTATTTGTCACAAGCTAATAAGGTACAATGGTGTTTTTCTGATCCTTTTTCGTGCGACGAAACTCAGAACGTGAAATTATAAGAGCCTTGGCATACAAGTTCCAAGCATGAATCTGATGGTTGATGCGAGATGCATTAAACACGTCCAAATTAAGAAGAAATAAGTTCATTTCTTGCGAAAGAAAAGAGGGAGGTTTCAGTAATGAAAAAAGTTTGCTTCCTGCTGATGGCTGTGTGCATGGGGTTTGCTTTTCTTGCATCGGGCGCACTCAAGGTTCACGCCGCATCCATTAAACTTAATTACAGCAATTTTTTCCCCCCGGGCCACATCCAGAGCCAGTTGGTCGATTCCTGGTGCAGAGAGGTGGAGACCCGCACCAAAGGGAGTGTCACTGTGACGCACTATCCTGGCCAGAAATTGACGAAGGCCGCTGAATGTTATGAGGGTGTGGTGAAAGGGCGTTCGGATCTCGGGCTTTCAGTCTTGTCTTACACTCCGGATAGGTTCCCGGTTATGGGGACGGTGGATCTGCCTCTGGGGTATACCAGCGGAAAGGTGGCCACGGCTGTAGCCAACGAGGTCTATCGGAAATTCAAGCCGAAGGAGCTCAGCGACACCAAGGTGATGTATCTCCATGCCCACGGCCCTGGCTTAATCAACACAAGGGGTAAAGCAGTGAGGAAAATGGAGGATATGAAGAAGCTCAAATTCAGGACCACCGGACCCGCTGCAGATGTCGTAAAGGCCCTAGGCGGAATACCGGTTTCCGCCCCCATGCCGGAATGCTATGAAAAGATTAAAAGTGGGAAGGCAGATGGGTCGACGCATCCTGTGGAGTCCCATAAAGGATGGAAGCTGGCAGAAGTGGAGAATTATCTCACCGCTGCCTATTCCATTTCCTATACCATGACCTTTTTTGTGGTCATGAATAAGGAGAAATGGGACGCCTTGCCGCAGAATATTAAGGTCATCTTTGAAGAGATCAACAATGAATGGTTGCTGCAGCATGGCGAGGCATGGGATACCAGCGACATGGAGGGAATGCAATTTTTCCTTTCCAAAGGAGGCCAGCTCATTGGGCTTGAGAGCAGCGAGGCTGCCCGATGGAAAATGGCAATTGATCCCATCATTCAGGATTATGCGAGATCTCTGGACGAAAAAGGGTTGAAGGGACAGGATATCGTCAATTTCACGATCAGCACTTTAAATAGTATGCAATAAACAACAGGAGATAATGCCATGAGAATCACCCGTAATACTGAAAAGCCGGCAGCAACACCGTTCGCCCATGGAAGAAGAGGGTTCGGCCTGAGGAGTAAGATGTTCGTCCTTTTCTTCTTCATTCCAATTATTCTGATCGTCGTTGCGAGTTTACTCTATATGCGGCAATTGAACATGCTTTCTTCTTACCTTGCGCAGCAAAGTTCAGATACGGTTACCAAGGTGACTGAAGAAGTTGTCGCCCAAAGAGGAAGAGAGGTTGCCTCACAATGCAAAGTCTATCTGATCACCCACCCGGAGTTGAAAAAGGCATTCTTTAATTATGATCTGAAGTTCAAAAGGATCGCCGTACAGAAGATAGGCGTGACAGGTTATACCGCCATCTATGAAGTGCCAGAATCGGATGGAATCTGGCGCCTGTGGACCCATGTGAACCCGAATGTGGTCGGCATCGATACCAGCACACTCAAAGAGTCTCTCGGAGAAAGCTTTCCCGGGTTCTGGAGGGTTTATACAGGTGTAAAAGGGGGCAAGGAGTCCCGAGGTTACTACAAGTGGCGGGATGCAGACGGGGTTCTTCGGGACAAGTTCATGGTGTGCATCCCTGTTGAGAACACAAAGTATGTCCTTGCTGCTACGGCTTACCTTGAGGAGTTTACCGGAGCGGCAAAATCTATGCAAGAAAGCGCCGCCCAATTCGCTCTCAAAACAAGAAACATCGTTATTGGTATTCTGGCTGGCACACTGATCCTGATTGGCCTCACGGTCGCGCTGTATGGTTACAGGTTGACAAAAAGAATCAAATCCCTGACCGATGTTGCCGACCTCATCAGCACTGGCGATCTGGATGTCAAAATACCTGGAATCGAAGCACAGGATGAGATCGGAGAGCTAACCGTTGCCATCAAACGAATGCAAGAGAGTATCCGTCTTGCCATAAAGAGAATTAAGGAGCGAGAGTAGACACCTGCAGAGTTGCTTCCATGTGAGCGTCCTCCCCCCCCTCTATTCCCCCCTTAATTTAAGGGGGGTTTATTTTTTCTATTCCCTTCTCTTTCATTACCTGATATAAATAAATATATATACACACTTCACAAAAACAAATTTTTGAATTGAAGTTTGCAAAAAGCTATAATTGTTCTAAAATTATCGGTAGATTTTTTCGAAGGAGGGTATTATGAAAAGTTGGCTGGTAAAGCTTGCTGTTTTCACATGGATTTTAAGCATGGTCGGTGTCGCCTCCGCACAGGGGAAAATCACAGGAAGGACTGTGGAGTATAGCGCCCAGGGCGTGGTGATGAAAGGGTATCTGGCCTATGATGAGAGTATCAAGGAAAAGCGACCAGGAGTTCTGGTGGTTCATGAATGGTGGGGACTCAATGATTATGCGCGCAAGCGAGCGCGGATGCTGGCGGAGTTAGGGTATACCGCGCTTGCCGTGGACATGTACGGCGGGGGCAAGCGGGCGCTGCACCCCGAGGATGCAACAAAATTCTCATCGGAGCTTATGAAAAATTTCGATCTCGCCAAAGCCCGGTTCATGGCAGCGATGGACTTCCTGAAACAACAGCCCACGGTTGATCCTACTAATTTGGCGGCCATTGGCTATTGTTTCGGAGGAGGGGTGGTGCTCAATATGGCCCGGCAGGGTGTGGCTCTCAAGGGTGTTGCAAGCTTTCACGGGAACTTGACCGCCGTGAAGCCTGCACAACCAGGCAGCATCAAGGCAAAAATCCTGGTGTTGCATGGAGCGGACGATAAGTTTACGACTCCGGAGCAGATTAAGGCGTTCAACCAAGAGATGAGAAGGGCGGGTGCAGATTATCAGTTTATCTCCTATCCGGGTGCTATGCACAGCTTTACCAACCCTAAAGCCGATGCGTTAGGAAAGAGATTTAATCTACCGTTAGCCTATAACGAATCTGCCGACAAGCAATCTTGGGATAAACTCAAGGAGTTTTTAAAGACGAGTTTCAAGGGCGACTGAGCGACCCTTGTCTCCCACTGAATTGTCTATTATGCCAATCGAGGAATAACCTCGCGAAAGCCCTTAACGGTCAATGTTAGGGGCTTTTCAAAAGTGTAGATGCCCCCCTTTCTTCTATGTTACACTTAATCCAAAACGGATCATTTCAACTGAACTTCGACAGAGAGGAGAGATAGATGTGAAGATTCTGAGGGTGGACATGAAGAATAAGGAGATTTCACTCGAAAACCTGAAGGAGGAGTGGAAGACCATTGGAGGCAGCGCATTGATTGCAAAGATCATGAGCACAGAGGTTCCTCCGACTGTTGATCCACTCGGTCCTGACAATCTCTTTATTGTCGCTGCAGGCCCTCTGGCAGGCACGGGAGCCCCGCAGCTGGGCCGCATATCCGTTGGCGCAAAGAGTCCTCTGACGCTGGGAATCAAAGAGGCTAACTCGGGAGGTCCGGCCGCACAGATTCTCGACCGGCTGGGGATTCGCGCTATTGTTGTTCAGGGGGCACCTCAGGATCAGCATTTCTACTGTTTATTGATCTCCAAAGAAAAGACCGCGTTAATTCCTGCGGATGAATACCGCCACATGAAGAATTATGAATTGGCGGGCAAGCTACGGAAACAATATGGCGAGAAAATAGCGGTTATCTCCACCGGAATCGCCGGGGAGCGAAAATACAAAGGAGCCTCGGTCTCCTTTACGGACGTCTTCGGCGAGCCATCGCGGAACGCTGCCCGGGGTGGACTGGGTGCTGTGATGGGATCGAAGGGACTCAAGGCGATCATGATTGATCCCACTCAAGCGGGTCAGGTGGAGATGGTCAATCCGGGGGAATTTCGAAAGTTCGTTACGTCATGGGTGGATACGCTCAAACATGATATCAGCTGCAGTCTGTTTTCCCGATTCGGCACCCCTTTTGCCATTTCGAATTCCGCCAGCCATGGAAGCCTGCCGGCGAACAATTATCGCTCGGGTAGACCCGATAACTTTATTGCCGTGAGCGGAAGTAGCATCCAGAAGATTCTCTTTGAGCGCGGGGGTAAAATGCATGGCTGCATGCCCGGCTGCGTTGTCCAGTGCTCCATCATCTATCCGGATAAGGACGGGCAGCGCCTCTGCTCCGCC
>Ga0316628_100002248_pt1 | contig 14179 bp, 14 predicted proteins | sample OWC_Aug_M2_C1_D5_FD_207648 | JGI IMG/M metagenome (GOLD analysis project Ga0316628, IMG submission 207648) | Wetland soil microbial communities from Old Woman Creek delta, Ohio, United States - OWC_Aug_M2_C1_D5_C | ecosystem: Environmental > Terrestrial > Soil > Wetlands | place: USA: Ohio... | reverse complement strand
CGGTTGAGTATCTCCTCGCGTCCCGCGACGGTGTCGAAATGCCAGCGTTTGCCCTGCTGCACCAGCGGGATGGGATAGGGGAATTCTTCCTTGCCAATGACGAGCTGCGCCTTGTGCTCGCCCAGGCCTTCGATGCGGTGCAGGGCGGCGTAGTGGGCGGCCAGCCGTTCCTTGCCGTTCCTGTCGGCGACGGCATCGCCGGAGCTGACCAGCTTGGCGCCCGCCTGGCCGAAAATCTTGAGGATGGCCGGTTTGCTGCCGCTGCGCCAGGCGGCGGCGAGGGCGTCTGCCGCCTGCTCCGGCGAGGCGAAGCTCTGTTGCCCGCCTGCGGCGTGCGCGGGTGCGGCGGGCGCGAGCATCAGGGATAGCATCAGGGAGAGCATCAGGGAGAGCATCAGTGCTGCGATGCGCACTGCACTCGACATTGCGGCGGGTTCGATCATGTTCATGTCTGTGTGGTCGCGTGTGAGACTACTTGTCCCGCCGGTAGGGGTTCTTGCCGCCCTGCCCGGGAGCATACTGGCGCATCTGTTGGCCGCTTGGTGCGGGCTGCGACTGGCGGCTGGCGCGCCCGCGCTCGGACTCGGTCCGCACCTCGCTGCGGCGCCCGTAGGATTCAGAGGCGGGCGGTGCGGGTGCGGGCGCGCGATACTGCTGGGGCGCGCTGAATTGCCGGGGCTGTGCCCGCGGCTGGACGATCTGGGGCTGCCCCGCCTGGGGTTGCCCGGGCTGCGGTTGCACGGCCTGCGGCTGCCTGCCCTGATGCGGCACATTGGGGCGATCGCTGTCTCTGCGTCCGTCGTTCTGGCGCGGGCGCGTGGTCATGGGCGGAGTCACGAGTTGGGGCAGGGGGCGCACGACCTGTCCCTGAGGCGGGACGACCTGCCCCAGGGGCTGTACGATCTGTCCCTGGGGCGGAACCACCTGGCCCAGGGGCTGCACGATATTCTGCTCGCGCGGCGGGTAGCCGCGAAAATGGCGGCGCTCATCCGGCATCCCGCCTCCCGGCTGAAACTCGCGCCGCGCCTGCGGGTAGCGGTACGGCACGCCATGCCGGTGTTCCGGGTCGTGGCGCCAGTTGTCGTTGTCTACGGGCCGGTGGCGCACATTTATCTGGTTGAAGCGGTGGCGGTCCACGAAAATGTGGTGCCTGGGCCAGTCCCAGCGGCTCCAGCCCCAAAGCGGGAAATTGATGCCGAGGCCGAACCACCCGAAACTGGCGTCGCTGACCACCGTCATGGTGAAATACCCGGCGAAATAATAGGGGGGGAAGCCGGGGTAGGGCCATGCGCCATACACCAGGAAAGGGTCATATACCGGCACATAGATGACATCGGGGCTGGGCGACTCGATAATGATCGTCGAAGCCTGGGGGGACACCGTCTGGTAGGGCGTGGACTTCAGGTTGCCCGCCGCCTGTGCCAGCTGGCGCAGGCGCTGCACGGAATCCATCACCGCGGCACGGTCCGCGAGGAAAGCATCGCCCACTTGCTCGGTCCAGCTCAGGTGGTCGTCCATCATGCGCAGAATCTGGGGGAAGGGCACCAGCGACTTCACGCTGGGGTCCCACTCCTGCTGCTGCAGCGCGGTGTCCAGTTGCGCGCCCTTGAGCGCCGCATTGCCGGGGTTCTGCAGCCAGCGGTCGGCCTCGACTATCTCCAGCGGGTAGGTGGACGCCATCAGCACCTGGGCGAGCAGCGCATCGGGGTAAAGCGCGATGGGGGCCAGCATCTGGTCCAGCTGCTCGGGAGACAGCGCGGGGGCGGGCGCCTGAGCGGCAGCTGCCCTCGGGTCTGCAGTCTGGCCCGCAGTCTGGTCAGCAGCCACCTGCTCGGCGGGACCCTGGCCATAGGGCGCTTGGCCATAGGGTGTCTGGTCATCCAGAACCTGGGCGCACACATCCAGCGCAAACATCCACACCATGATGCCCGCAATCGCCTGCGTGACCCTGATCCCAGTCTTCATCGTCGGCTCCGCTGATCGCAGGCGCGCGCGGCCTGCATGCGTTTCAAGAGGAAAAAAGATTACGCTTGAATGGTGCGGAAATAAATACAGGAAAGACGCGCGCTGGCTACCGGGATACCGGTAGCCAGCGCGCGACACGCTTCAGGCAATCAGGTGTTGCGCGGCGCGGCCGGTACCGGCTGGGAAGCGGATGCTGCGGCCTCCTGCACTGGTTTTTCGGGCTGTTGCTCCGCCGCGAAATTGGCCTCGGCGGAAGCCGCTTTATCCTTGGCGTCGGAAACCGTCACCGTGATGGGCGTGCCTGGCCTGGGCCGCTTGTCCAGTGCCTCCAGGATCCAGCCATCCTTGGAGACGCGGGCCTCGATGGAGGCGAACTTCTGCCTGGGCGCCTTGATCGAATAGCGGTATGGCGGCGTGCCGCCGGATACGTGGACCATCACCTGGTGCCCCTGAAACTTGATGTCGGAGATGGCAAGCTGGCTGGGGGGAGACTTGTCGGCAGCCCCGAAGTAGAAACCCAGCACCGTGCCCAGTATGCCCACCAGCGTGGTCAGCACCTCCTTGCCCTGGGCAAAGCGTTCCTTTGCCTGCCCCCCGTCGCTCGCGGTGATGGCATACAGCGCCAAAATGATCGCGAGCAGCACGGTGGTCAGCGCCACCACGAAAGTGATCAGGCCGCGTGAGACGTCGCTGTCCTTCAGCAGCACGAGAAACTTGCCGCCGCCATCGTAAACGCCGACCAGCAGTGCAACTACGGCAAGCACGCCCACCGCCATAAGCGCGGGTTTCACCCACTTGGAGTAGTTCAGGTGCCTTCCGGAAAAAGACTGCTGATCGCCGGGCCTGGGCTGATCGCCGGGCTTCTGATCGCCCCCATTTTGTGCATCGCTCATGAATATCCCCTTTTCCTGGTTGTAATGTCCGGCGGCATCCCCAGCCAATTCTGGTGTGGCCATTTCCGGTGATCGCCAGTCCGGTGGAACCGCCCGAGACCGTCAGGGCGGAACCGGGGAATTCTAGGCTGGGCTGGCGCGAATTACAGCTAGCAGAACTGATAGGTCCGCATAAAAGCCTGGAGCGGTCAGGGCCGCCCTGGGGCGGCCCTGCTGCACGACTATGGAGTTTTCCAAAATACACGACAACGTTTTCTTATCCAGTTCGCTCCCTCACCCTCGATCCCCTACACCCGCAAGTACGCCGGTGGGTACCCGGCGGCTACGCCGCCACTCTTCCGCAGTCCCGGCGGGAGAGGGACGTAAAGCCCTTCTCCCTCCGGGAGAAGGGTGGGGATGAGGGAGCGGGAGGTGCGTGCCACTGTCTTGATTATGGAAACCTCATTAATACCGTTGCTCGATCAGGTTTCCCTCGTTCGGATAGTCGATTTCATACTCGGTCTTGATCCTCGCAGTCTGCTTCGGCGCCAGCTTCATCTCCCACGCCACGACGCCGCGCTTGTCCTCCCAGGTCGCACTGGTCGGCTTTGGATCGAAGGCGGTGCGTACCTTGACTTCGTCCGAGGTGGCCACCGGCGAGGGTTCCACCACCAGCACGCTCACCGGGCGCGGATGATGGTTGGCGATGGTGAAGGCAGTCGCGATCTTCTTCTGCCTGCGCTTGGCGATCACGCCGGAGGAGGCGGTGTCGGTCTTCAGCGGGATGACGGCCACGTTGATCTGGTCGTCGCGGCCGAAGGCCAGCACCAGGCGCTCCTTCGCCTGCGGGTTCCACTCGCTGTTGCCGATGTAGCTGCCGTCGCGGAACAGCTGCATGTTGCCCGCGGGCCAGTCGCCCTCCGGCGTGTCGGCCTCTGCCGTCACGTACACCGCGGGGTCTTGGCGCGGCGCGGTCTGCAGGTACTGCTTGACCGCGATGTCCTGCTTGTTCAGCGCCACCGCAACCTCGCGCCCGTCCGCAGGCAGGCTGGTGCGCGCGGGCACATCAAACCGCGTGGCAAACATATTGCGCGTCTCGAAGGTGGGCGGGGCGTAAGGCTCTTCTTCCGGCTCCGCCTCGTCCGCGGTTGCCGCCGCCTCAGCCAACGGCTTTGCCGGGGCGGGCGCATTCTTCCTCAGTTGCGCCGCCTCGCGCTTGTCGGCCATAAGCGCTCCCACCGCCATGCCCGCCATCTGCGCCTGCCACGATACCAGCCAGGGCTGCGGCTCACGCCCGCCCGCGGCCTCCTGCGGCTGGCTGGTCAGGAGGGTGAGATGCACGTTGCTCCAGTCCTCCCCGGTCTTCTGGGAAATAATCGCCTTGCGTTCCAGCTCCAGTCTGGAGGTCTCGGAATTCAGGCTTGCGCGGTAGGCGGGCCGCCAGCCTGCGTTGCTCACCTGGTAGGAGACGGCCAGCGTGCCTGCGCGCTGCGCGGTAAAGTTGACCGTCAGCGTGCGCGTGTCCCGGGTGCCGGTGCGCAGCCGCGCCAGATCGCGCTGCAGTGCTTCCGCGCGTTTCCCGATTTCGCGTTTCTGCACCGCGATGCGCTGGATTTTCGCCAGCGCCCGGCCTGCCTCGGTGCCCATCGCATTTGCCACCCCGCTCAGGGTCCTGGCGTCCAGGGGCGGGGCGTGCTGGTCGCGGCCGGGCGCGCCTTCGCTGCTGCTCACATGCGTGAGGTAGTCCACCACCATCTGCGCGGACTTGGCTTCGGCATCCAGCGCAGCCTGCTGGTCGAGCAGGGCGGAAATCCGGGCTTCCAGGGATGCCTCGGCGGGATTCACTGCCTCGGTCTTCGCCGCATCCGCGCTCACGATCTCGCCTATGTGTATGCCGGGGCTGCCGTCGGCGCGCAGGGTCTGCATGTCGAAGCCGGACGGCAGGCCTGCGATCACGGCCTCGGTCATGCCGGGACTCACCTGCACGGTCCGGGTGATGGTGGCGCCGCCCGGAAACAGCAGCACGTCGGTGATGGGGGCTCGGGCGGCGCATGCGCCTGCGGAAAACAGCAGGCAGGCAAGGGCCGTCAAAAAGGAAGAATAACCTGTGCGCATATTGACTCTCCTAAGTTGGAACAAGATTGCGTCATGCGTCGCGGCTGGTGCGACGCGCTAGTCAGCTTTTGGGGTTTTGCGTCCCCGTAGCTGCTTAAACGCGGGAAAGCCGGAAACGGGGTTAACCGGCGTAATTTAATTCCTGTGGCGGGACTCGCTAAGCAATCTTGGGTAGTGACTTTTGCCGGGCGCAGGCGTATTTTGTTCGTGCGAGATCGTCGGGATCGCATCTCGTTTCATGCCCCAGATTCCATGCCCCCAGATTACATGCCCTGGGCCCAAGAGAGAAAGAGAGCAATCATGTCCATTTTCAACCGGGTTCTGCACAAACACGAAACCAGAAAGGCGGCGCAGGCCGAGCAAAGCGCCGCGCTGAGCGCGCAAGCGCAGCAAGACCGCGAACAATTCATCCGCTCCTTCAGGAGCATGACGGCAGACGTGGCGAAGCCGTTGCTGGATCAGTTTGCCCACGATGCGCAGGCCAGGGGCTACGCCGCACTGGTGAAGGAAGGTGCGGACCGGGATGGCAATCCCTACATTTCGATCACCTTCGTTCCGGAACAGGGAGCCAAGGTGGGCGGGGACCCTTCGAATGAATGCGTGTGCCAGCTGAAGGCCCTTCCGGCGGAGCACGTGCTCGAATGTGCTTCCTGCCACGACCAGCGCCCGGGCAAGGATGGCACCCGAATATTGCGGGCCGACCTGCGCTCCATCAACCGGGCTTTCCTCGAAACCCACCTTGAAGAATTTCTCACGGCTGCGCTGGAGGCCAGAGAAGCGACGTGATCGGGGCAACGTGACCTTTGCCGAGGCGCCGCAGCCCCGGCACGCGTCCAGCCAGCCAGCCTCGATGTCGAGGCTGGAATCCGGGCCTTGACCACGGGCAAGGTCAAATGCGGCGCCCGGTGATGCGCCACAGCTACTTGTGGGCCTCGACTTCCTTCTCCACCAGTTCCAGCGCTTCAAGCACCTGGTGCGACAGTTCGGTGAGACGCTTCGTTTCCGCGTCCGCATCCTTGAGCTTGCCCTTCTGCGACAGTTCGTAGATCTTCGCGTAGATCTTGTGCAGCACCTGGTGCGGCACGGCGATGCCCTGATAGGTGTCGAGATTGCCGAAGTGCTCCTTGCCGGTGCCGTAGTACCACTTGCCGAACGCGCAGTCCGTGTGGTCCAGCGGCGCATATTCGGGTTCTATTTCAAGACCCGCCACCATGGCATAAGCATAAGAGCGCCATTTGATATGCGCGGCCTTGGCCTTGCGCAGTTCTCTGAGGATGTCTTCCGTGTCAGCAGCCATGGTCGTTCTCCTTGGTGTGGTGAGTTCATTCATATCTTCATATCCCGCGCATTCGTTAGATGGGCGCTTGCGCAAAAGATTCTGCGTTTCCATTTTTCGCGCTTTTCCTACAGTGTCTGGGCCCCACCCTTTCCCTACCGGTGTCTGGGTATCCGCGCTACCCGCCGTCGAAACGCGGATTTGTTGCATCTCGAACTGAGCGAAATATCTGTTACGGTGTCAAACGGCATGTGGGCCTCAACGCGACGTTGCGTTGATTTCTGGTTTTGAATCTCGAGAAAAATGGAGGCGAAAAATGGGACTCTGGTCAGCATTGTTTGGGAGCGATGCGGCAAAAAGGGCCGCAATTCTTCAAGAGATCGATTTGACCAAGGCGGTGGAGGCACATATCCACTGGAAGCTGCGCCTGCAGAGTTACGTGGACGGAAAGTCCAGCGAGCAGTTCGACCCCAAGGTCATTGGCCGCGACGACCAGTGCGATCTGGGAAAATGGATAAACGGGGCGGGGGATAACCATTTCCACGACGTCCCCGCGTTCAGCGAATTGCGCGCAGACCACGCGCATTTTCACGCCGTGGCCGGCAATGTGGTGAAAGAGATGCAGGCCAAGAACAAGGCAGGCGCCGATGCGCTGCTGAAGGGCGAATACGCCCGCATCTCCCACAAGGTGGTGGCCGAACTCACCGACCTGAACAAGGCGGCAACCGAGTAGAACCTGGCCCCGTTCATCACGGCTGCGTGACATGCAGCAGCCCGGACTTGGTCTGGCGGCAGCGTTGGGATCAGGGTGTGCGCCATCGTGTGCCGCGGTGAACATGGCGCGTGGTACGCGCCCTACCATAATGCCGGTGTGGGCACGCGGCCCTTTCACGTGGCTGCTCCAACGCCCGTTCCCTGCGCTAGGCGGAGTCACCGGCGCCATGGCAAGGCGCGCCGGGCTCAATAAGACGGTAACCATTTGTCACCACTTCAATCATTGCGCATAAGGCGCGTCCGCGCAGAACGGACGGCGCGGTGCAAAGCTGTATGAATTTCCGCCTAATTTTCCGGTGCCATGGTGCCCGATAGTCTGCGGGACTTGGCGCACCTATCAGAGTTGCTAGCTTGACGATGATTTTCCGTGCCGAGTAGCATATAGGAAAGCAATCAGAGCCAGAAAATAGGGAGTGGTGTCCACCTGCTGGGCGCTCAGGGGGATCAACAACAATCCGCAGTAGTACAGGGACGCACGGAATTGTTTCTGGAGCGGGGGCATTATTTAAGGCGGCAGGCTAAGGGGGGAACATGGCTTTATTGGAGGCGGAGCGCGCGCATCTGCTGGGGTATCTGCAGAGCATCGAACCGAGGAGCATCCACGAACTGGGGGACATGTGGGAATTCCTGCGCGTCAGCGAACTCATGCTGCTCGACATCTTGCAGGGGCGCCCGGAAAACCCGGACTACGCCGGACGGGGCGATCCCGAGGTAGGGCACCTGCTGTACCACCTGAACAATCCTGGCGCAGAGCTGCTCGCCATGCTGGAGGCCGAGCCGTTCGCCAAGGCGGCGTGGAGACTGATCGCGCATGACTTGCTGCCCGAAAGCAGAATCGGCGCGGATTTCTTCCAGGGGCTGCAGGCCACCGCCCGCTCCTGGCCGATAGTCGGCAGCGACGGAACGCTCTACGGTTTCGGCCAGTACGAAAGCCTGGACCCACGCTGGATCGAGATCTCGCTCAACATGGTCATCACCTTCGCCCAAGGGGTGCATCCTTTTGGTTCCAAGCCATACCGGGGCGAGCTCGCTGCGAACAAGGACGGCAAGGTCCGCCTCGGCATCGTCGGCGACTGGGGCGGCGGCAGCGGCGAGAACGATTCTTCCCCGGCTGCCGCGGTCATGCGCCAACTGGCCGCGCAGGGCGGCGACTACCTGATACACATGGGCGATGTGTATTACGCGGGAACCGGCGGCGCGCCGCACATTCCGGAAAACCAGGAAGCCGTGAACTTCACCAGCCTGTGGCCCCGGCAGTATGCCGCGCCGGGCCGCTCGTTCACCCTGAATTCCAACCACGAAATGTATTCGGGGGCCAACGGCTATTTCCCCCTCGCGCTGGGCGGCGACATATTCCGCCACCAGAACATGACCAGCTACTTCGGTCTCACCTTCGGCCAGTGGGTCATCCTCGGCCTGGACTCCGCCTACCATGCCGCGGCCGGCTCCTTCTACCTGCAGGGCGTGCTGGGCGAGCAGCAGAGCGCCTGGATCAGGCAGTTCGGGGAGGACATAGGCGGCTTCGGCGGCAAGAAGATACTGGTGCTGACCCACCACGAAGGACAGGATATGCAGGGCCGGAACCTCACCCCGCTGCATCACGAGATCACCAGCGCCATCGGGCGCGCACCCGACGTATGGTACTGGGGCCACCTGCACAACGGCATTGTCTATGGACCGGCTTCCGCAGCCGGGCGGCAGAACGTCCGGGCGCGCTGCGTGGGCCACTCCGCCATCCCGTTCGGGGTCGCCCCGGGTTTGCTCGATGCCTCGGGCAATCGCATCGCGGGCGTGGAATACTTTGCGCGCACCTCCAGCCCCGCGGGCGGCAACCGTGTGCTCAACGGCTTCGCCACGCTTGAGCTCGATCCGAACGGCGGGATCGCCGAGGCGTACTACGAACAGGGCAACCCCGCGCCGGTGTGGAGTGCCCGCAGCGGACGGGACGCCGCACCCGAAGACCCGGGGCTGACCAGTGCTCCGGCGCGGGAGCCTGAGCCCAGCCCGGGTTGAATTGCCCCTGCGGCGGGTCTGCGCTATATTGCGCGGCGGGTTGCGGGTGGTGCGCCACCGGCACCCCGCGCTTCATGGATGCAACATCGAAACACCCCGCAAAAAACATTGATCGAGGAGAAGAGAATGTCCGTAACCAAGAAAGCATTGCTCGCAACTGTACTTCTGTTTGGCGTTTCTCTGAACGCCCATGCCGGCAAGAACCCGGTCATGAAAGCCGATGCGCAGGCAATCGACGCCGCCTGCAAATCCGATGCCGCCACCGCCGGATGCGGCAACGAAGTCGTTGGCAAGGGCCTGCTGAAGTGCATGCACGCCTACAAACAGGCCCACAAGGAATACAAGTTCTCCGAAGACTGCCGCGAAGCCATGAAGAAAATGCGGGCTGACCGCAGGGCGCAAAAAGACGGGAAGTAACGTTCCCGCAGATTCAGTGCCGGAACCGGCACTGCCCGGATGCAAGGCCGCCGCAATGCGGCCCTTTCATTTATGGGCGGCAGGTTCGCGAACAGCCGCAGCCCGGCACGCGCAGCGATGGTGTAGAATTGCCCGGCTTCCGATGCGGGAAGCGCAGCATCTGCACGTGAATGGAATAATTCCGGATTGTCGTTCAACGCAGCCCAAGGAGAAGCCAATTGCTTAACTTGCTCAGAAACTGCTGTGCCGTGTTGTTTATCGCTTTTGCCGCCGCCGCGGTTGCCGAAGAAAGTTCCACCCGGACATATCAGCTGCCGGACCAGGGCGCGCTGCAGCTTACCGTCCCTAAATCCTGGCACGAAGAAATCAAGCAGCCGCCCGGTGGCGTGCCACCGACCATCACGTTCACGCCAGCCAGCGGCGCCGCGTTCAATATCCAGATTACGCCCATGTATCCCCCGCGCCCCGGCGTCCCCATGCCCGACCTGAAATGGCTCAGGGGAAATGTGGAGCGGGCAGCGGCGGATGCCGCCCCGCAAGCCGTGGAAAAGAACATCGCCATCAACGAGCTCCATGGTCCGTCTGCGAACGGCTACTATTTTTCCGCGACCGACAAGGCGCCCGCGCCTGGCGAGTACAAATACATGACGCAGGCCGAACTGCGGGTGGGCGACGTTGCTCCGGTGGTTACCGTGCTGACCAACGATGCCTCCGGCCAGGTGCTGGCGGACGCGCTTGCGGTGCTCAAGAGCGCGGTGCACCTGAAGCGCTGATTGTCCGCTCGCGGAAGCAGGGGACGCGGCGCCCCTGCCTGAACGTCTTGCACAGGAGTCCTGTACGATGAGCATATCAAGAATGGCGGCCCTGCCCTGGCTGATCTGGTTCATGTCCCTGGGCGCCTCCGCCCCGTGCTTTGCGGGCACGGAATCCGCGAGCATCGAGATCAGCGAGGTCAAGGGCGGCTACGAACTGACGGTTCCCGTGAGCCGGCTGGTGATGAGCCTGCCCGGGAGCAGTCTCGTGCAGAACCCGGACCATCCGGGCCACGCCACGAACGGGCCGCGCTATTTCTATTTCGAGGACCATGCACAGGGCCTGGTCCTGTCAGGATGGTTTGAGCCGGAGCAGGGCTTCCGGGGCATGCAGCAGTTCTGGCAGGGCGAAACCAGGGCGTGGAAGAAGGCAGGGCTGCCCGAGCCCAGGGACGTGGTGTTCCGCAAGGTCGGAAAGTGGGACGCGGTCGCCTATTCCATTCCAATTCCCGGCGCGAACAATGCGCACCTGCGCGCGCACTGGCTGCAGGCCGGGACATGGATCGACATCCATCTGTCGCTGACATCGAAAATGCCCGACGCGGAAAACCGGGCGAAGCTGGAGACCATGCTCAAGGCCATCCAGGTCAGGCAAAAGAGCCCGTGAATCAAGCGCGGGGAGCAGGCCCCGCTCACGAGCGTGTCAATCACGCTGACGCGTGCGCAACCACCAACAATGGAAAGAACATAACATGGCTGACCTTCCCCCGCTGATGCGTGACCAGAGAAAAGTCGATGCAGATCAGCTGCAGCTGCTCGCGGTGTTCCATTTCGCTTTTGCCGCGCTGGCCATCCTGGGCCTGGGCTTTCTTGCCCTGCATTACGGCCTGATGCACAGCGTGATGAGCAATCCCGAGGCATGGAAGGCACCGAAGGGCGGCGCGCCGGCCCCGGCCGAGGTGATGCGGATTTTCAAGTGGTTCTACGTGATATGCGGAACCCTGATCATCACGGGCGGCGTGGTGAACCTGCTGTCCGGTCTGTTCATCCGCAAGAGAAAATACCGCACTTTCTCCATCGCCGTCGCCTGCCTGAACTGCATCCAGATACCATTCGGCACCATGCTCGGCGTATTCACCCTGGTCGTCCTGCTGCGCGATTCGGTGCACGAACTCTACGAAGCCTGAGGCCTGCCCCGCCTCCAGGCACGGCCCGCGTCATGAGCGGGCCGGGCTCCGCGCCTATCAGTTCTGATAGGTTTTTTTGCATACGGAATCTGATACAGTCCGCCGCATTCTGCCCGGCGGCATGCCCATGCTGGCTGGTGCATGCCGCGAGCCGGATCGATGTTTCGTCGCGGGGCGCGATGGCCAGGAAAAAAACCGGCAATCCCGTTCATGAAAAAATTCAACAAGCGCATACGCTACGTTACAAGGGAGACCTACCATGAGCAACACGCTGGAAAATGTTCATCAGCTGCATCAGGATGATCCTTTCACCATGAACTATGTGGATCATGCAAAGCGCACCGAAAGCGAGATATACGTGAAGTCGCGCGAGATGCTGAAGAAGATTGTTTCGTCGCTGGGCGAAGACTGGTTCTATGGCGACGGTCCGTATCAGGACCATCACGGCGGCGGCTTGTGGGTGCACGACGGAGAGAAGTGGTACATGTACCGGAATCTGGCCGGCATGGAATGGGCTTCGCAATTCTGCGCCGATCCCGCCAAGGTGGACATCCTGCGCCAGAACGCGCGGCGCCTGTACGCCGCATTCCCGGCCTCCAAAGACGCCTTCGAGCAGATGGGATTCACCGACTTCCAGAGCGTCCTCGACACCAGCATCACCGATGCAAAAGGCGTAGCGGCCTGGACCGACTCGATCTTCAATGCGAGCGTGCCGCTCAACCAGGCGCGGCATACCGGTGTCATCCCCAAGGGAGACGGCGTGCACCATTATCCGGCGCCGGTGACCGACATCGAATTGTTCAAGTACGACGACTTCAAGCTCTGGGTCACGGACAGCGAGGGGCAACCGGCGGCGGTGGTGCCGACCTCGACGCGCGGCGAGCGCGGCAAGAGCGTGCGCGTCGTCCACGCGACACCCGGAACCCGGCTGCATGCCGAACACCAGCAAGCCCGCCAGCTGGGACAGGACCTGATCCGCGGCGAAGACGATCCGCTGGCCAAGGCCGCCTTCGTCCACCAGCACCGTGCTGAAGCGGCCCAGAAAGCCAGGTCCGCCGCCAGATAGCGGGGCAGGGCGGGCCGCGCGTGACGCGGCCCGGCATCTTGTGCTTTGCCCTGAACAGGAGTAGCGTGTACCTATAAATCCAAGCGACGCAAGGGAGAAATCACCCCCAGAATTTCATCGCAAACCAGAAATTCATAGCAAAGGAGACACGCCATGAATATCAGGAACATACCAGCCGGATTCCGCAAAATCTCCCGCCACGACAACCTGTTCCAGGAAAAGGTGCACGATGCGTACAAGGCCAAAGGCAAGCTGCACGAGCCGACCGTATGCACCGACTGTGGCGCGGTATTTCACGAGGGCCGCTGGCAGTGGCTGAAGACGCCAGCCGGCGCGCACCACGCAACCTGTCCCGCCTGCCATCGCATCCACGATCATTTCCCCGCGGGCTTCCTCACCCTCGAAGGCGAATTCTTCGCCGGACATCACGACGAGATCATGCACCTCGTGCACAACCTCGAAGAGCGCGAGCGCGCGGAGCATCCGCTGCAGCGTATCATGGAGGAGGAAGAAAAGGACGGCGCCACCGTGGTCACCACCACCGACATCCACCTCGCGCGCGGCATCGGCGAAGCGCTGCACCATGCCTATCAGGGCAAGCTGCACTACCACTACAATCCGGAGCAGAACCTGCTGCGGGTGACGTGGATGCACTGAGCCGGGTGCGGCGCGGCAGCAACGGCAGCCTCGCGCCATCGAGCCCGGGCTGACACGCCGTGGCAATCCCCGCCGGAGTCCGCTAGAATCAGCGGAAACAGAGCCGGTGGGGGCCGCCCCCGCTGTATACCCATCCCATGAAACTGACCGCAATTGCCCTCGCCTGGTGCGCCTATTTCGCGCTGCACTCCCTGCTGGCCGCATCGCGCACCAAGGCATGGGTCAGGCTGCGCTGGCCGCAGGTCATGCCCGGCTACCGCGCCCTGTACAACGCCATCGCGGTCGTCGCCCTGCTGCCCGTGCTCTGGCTGGTGCATGCCACCCCGGGGGCAAACCTCTGGCAGTGGCAGGGTGCCTGGGCGTGGCTGGCCAACGGCATCGCACTCATCGCGCTACTGTGTTTTTTCGCCTCGACCCGGGCCTACGACATGGGAGAATTCATGGGGCTGCGCCAGCTGGCACAGCGCCACAGCGAAGAGGTGCAGACCTTCGGCCTGTCCGTGTTCCACCGCTATGTGCGCCATCCCTGGTACAGCTTCGGCTTGATGCTGATCTGGACCCGCGACATGAATGCGCCGCATCTCGTCTCCGCCGTGGCAATTACCGCCTATCTGGTAATCGGCTCCTGGCTGGAGGAGCGCAAGCTGGTCGCAAGATATGGGGAGAAATACCGCGGCTACATGGCCCGGGTGCCGGGCCTCATTCCGCTGCCGTGGAAGCACCTCAGCGCCGCCGAAGCCGAAGCGCTGGTCAATGCGCCCGAAGCACCATTACACCAGGATTGAGGCGGCGCGGTAACTTCCGGCGGGGCAGCGCCGCCAAGTGCGGGCGGCCCGCGATGCCGCCGCGTTGCGCGTCAAGAATGCCGCTCAGGAACCCTTGGCCAGATGGTCGGCATAATCATTCATGCAGGCCGCGTTCGCAGCCACAAACGTGGTCTCCGCCTTGTCCATGACATCCAGCGCCAGGCTAACCTCATTGGGCTTGCCGCGAACCGGCTTTCTGTTCTGCGTCAGGAAATCCACCTTCGCCTTCTGCGCCGCGTTCTGGCAGTCGATCAGCGCCATGCGCAGCTTCTCCTCCAG
>Ga0316628_100002247_pt1 | contig 14180 bp, 10 predicted proteins | sample OWC_Aug_M2_C1_D5_FD_207648 | JGI IMG/M metagenome (GOLD analysis project Ga0316628, IMG submission 207648) | Wetland soil microbial communities from Old Woman Creek delta, Ohio, United States - OWC_Aug_M2_C1_D5_C | ecosystem: Environmental > Terrestrial > Soil > Wetlands | place: USA: Ohio... | reverse complement strand
GGAAACGAGTCCGAAGCGAAAAGACCGGCGAAAGGCCAAGCTTTCGGCGGCCGAGAGCGCCCCGTCCCTGCTCCGCCGCCTTCGGAACGGCGTCCGGTTTCCCAACATCCTGGACCGCTATTTCATCCGCCGCTATGTCTGGATCGGCGGCCTCATCCTCGTCAGCGTCGTTTCCATTTTCTCGATCGTGACCTTTTTCGACCGGCTGGTGAATATCTCGACCCATGAAAAACCGGTTTCGTGGCTTTTTCAATATATCTTTTACCGTCTGCCCGAATTCTTCCAGCTCGGGCTTCCGATGACCGCCTTGATGGCCACGCTGCTGACCTTGGGCCTCTTCTATAAGTTCAACGAGATCACGGCCATGAAGGCCTGCGGGATCAGCGTCTTTCGCATGATCATCCCGTCCTTGGTCCTGTCCGCGATCATCGGCGGGCTGTCGTTCGGCATCCAGGAATACGTCCTGCCCCAGGCCAACCAGAAAGCCGCGTCTGTCTGGAACGAGATCAACGATGTCACCACGGCCGCCGTGGGGATGCAGGGGTTTTCCTGGAGGGTGAATAAGGCCCGCGATGTCTTTTTCAATTACGAATCTTTCGATCCTGGGCGGCTCGTCTTCAGGCGATTATGGGTTTTCGAGATCGATCGCGATAAGTGGGCCCTGAAACGGCAGATGTTCGCGGAAACCGCCCGGGTGGAGGACCAGGCGCTCCGGCTGGAAAAAGGCTGGATGAAGGATTTTCAGGGTTCCTGGCCGCCCGATCCGGTCCTGTTCGACGACAATCGATTTCTCCTGCCCGAAGGCAAAGGGCTGTTTCTGAACGAGTCGAAGGACCCGGCCCAGATGAAATACGCCGAGCTCGGCCGGTACATCGGCGAGGTCGAAAAGCTGGGTTTCGACGCCACCCGCCTCAAGGTCGACCGGAGCGCGAAGCTGTCCTTCCCCTTCGTCGCCGTCATCATGACCCTGCTCGGAATTCCGTTCGCTTTCGCCATGGGCCGGCGCGGAGCGCTCGTCGGGATCGGCGTCAGCCTGGGAATCGCCCTTGTCTTCTGGACGGCGATCGGCGTATTCAAAAGCCTCGGGGGCGTGGGAATCCTCCCCGTTTTCCTGGCCTCTTGGGGCCCGCCGCTTCTCTTCGGGATCTTCGGGTTGTACCTCTCGCTCCGCCTTAAATCTTAGACAGCCCCCGCAGGCGGGCTACATCCGGTATTTGCCGAAGTCCTCCGGCTGGAGGGTTTCCAGCCACTTGCAGAGGTTTTCCGGATTGTCGAGCGAAGGGTCCAGCGTCAGGCTATGGGCCCGGGAGATGACGTCTTCCTCGACGAAGATCGGCGCGTCCGTGCGGAGGGCCAGGGCGATTGCGTCCGAGGGGCGCGAATCGATCTGGATATCCTCGGTCCCCCTCCGGCAGCTGATAACGGCGTAAAACGTGTTGTTCCGTATATCGCTGACCGTGATCTTCTCCACGGTGATCGAAAGGCGCGACAGAAGGCCGGAGATCAGGTCATGGGTCATCGGCCTGGGGGTGGCGATATTCTCGATTTTGAGGGCGATGGCGTTGGCCTCGAATACCCCGATCCATATGGGCAGGAGGCGGTCGGTTTCCGGGTCCTGGAGGACGACGATCGGCATTTTGGAGATGGGATCCACCACCAATCCCTTGATCCGCATTTTGATCGCCACCGTGAAAAACTCCTACGTTGAAATATAAAATCCGCGCCTTCCAAAGTCAAGAAAGACCGAATTTTCCCGATAATTCTTTTTTTCATTGAACGGAATATCTTTCGGCCAAAATGGCCTCTCTCCAGCCGCGCCCTGGCTCCCAAGGGTCGCGTAGGACCTCCCCGATTCGCATGGCTCATGAGGGACTTGCCTTAGCTCGCAAGGCAAGCAAGGCATCGCAAAGCCGAGGGAACCAGTCCCTTGATTTACCCGGTTGTATTAATAAACCATCGGAGACGCCCCCTATGAAAAGACATGGAGAAAGGCTTCCTTCCGCTATGCGGCTTCGGGAGGCAATCCCAGCCAAAAAAGATTCCTTATGGTGTGATCCAATAGCGTTGTCCTCTTCTAGAAAAGTTCTGATGAAGGCGCGCGCGCGGATGAAGATTTAATTGAAAATCCGAACGCGGCCATAGACTCCGTCATACCCGGGCTCGATGCCGACGCGGCCGCGGCGGGCCCGGATGATTCCTTCGCCGACACGTTCGGGTTTCGTCCGCCGGAGGTCGTTTTCCGATAATTCGGCCAGGATGAAGTGCTCGTCGCCGTATTCGCGGATGAGGCTGAAATAGGCGTCCTGCACGGTCTTGGTGTTGATTCCGGCGCCGAGGGCTTCGCCGATGATTTCCCGGAGGGGAATCATGTGTCGGAAAGGGATGCCGATTTTTCCCGCCGCCTTTTCGGAACGGTCGGCCAGGCGGTCGATCCGGGAACAAACGCCGGGGGTCAGCTTTCCGCCGCATTTAGGGCACAACTGTCCTTTTCGGATGACATCGGCGGGGGAGAGGACCACTCCGCATTTCCGGTGTCCGTCGGCGTAATATTTACCTTCCTCGGGAAAAAATTCGATGGTATATGCAAATTTCGAGGGATCGCGAAGCCGTATCGCCTCCCGGAGGCCGCGATAGGAAAATTCCGTGTTGAAGGCGTTGGCTTCCCGGCCGATATTCGCCGGGGAATGGGCGTCGGAATTGGAAATCAAGGCGAAACGGTCGAGGGCGGAGATCCGCCTGGTCATTCGGGGATCGGACGAAAGCCCGGTCTCGAGGGCGGGGATGAATGGGGCCATCTCCTCGAAACATTCATCGATCGAATCAAAACCCGAGTTGGCTCCGAACAATGAAAACCAGGGGGTCCAAATATGGGCCGGGATCACGAGGCAGTCGGGATCGACGTCTGCGGCCATCCGGACGAGATCGGCCGCGTCCATTCCGAAAATCGGCCGGCCGTCGGCGGCCAGGTTTCCCTTACGGGCCAGGCGGCGGCAAAGCATTTGCGCGGATTGCCATTTTCCGGTCAGGACGAGGAGATGGACTCTACGCGTTTTTTCCTTCTTGGCGTAGATAAAACTCAATTCGGTCGACAATACGAAATGAACTTCGCCGGGTTTCGCGGCAAACTCCCTGACGCGTTCATCGTCGGGGACGCCGAATCTCTTCCGGCGGAAAAATCCGTTTCCCTCCGGTTCGAGCTCCTTTCGGATTCGGCCGCGCCATTCCGGATGGGTGAAATCCGAGGTTCCCAGAAGGGAGATTCCCTTGATCTTTGCCCACGCCGCCAGCGTATCGAATGTCATGTGGCTCGAAGTCGCCCGGGAATATTCGGAATGAAGGTGGAGGTCGGCCAGGAATCGCATGAGACGGGACACCAGTGTAGGCCTTTTCTTTTCCTCCGCCAAGTGTTAAAATTCTTTCGCATTTTCCTCTGCAATTATGGGCCTGACAGGGGAGGAAAAGACCGCCCTTTTGGCCCGAAAGTTGCATATTATGGAGATGGAGGAGAGAACGATGAAAAAGACGCTTTTGATAACCCTCAGCATCCTTCTTGTCGCCGGGCTGCTTTCGGCCCAAGGCTGGAAGGGGAAGGGCCGGATAAACGGCGTCGTCTTGGATGAAGCCGGCGCGCCCATCGAAGGCGTGAGCGTCAAATTCGAAAACGTCCAGGAAAAGGGCGGCTTCGAGGTGAAGACGGACAATGAAGGGAAATTCACCGCGGCGTGGATGAGGTTCGGGGCCTGGAACGTCGATTTCTATAAAATCGGTTACGAGGTGAAACAGCTTCAGGTCCAGATTGCGGAAATTACGAAGAATCCCGATATGAAGGTCGCTTTAAAAAAATCGTCCGGGCTCATGCTGACCGACGAATTGAAGAAGGATCTCGAGGCGGCCAACCTCCTGTTCGACCAGAAGAATTATCAGGGCGCGATCGACGCCTTCAACGCCATGCTGGTGAAAAACCCTGATTTGTACATCATGTACAGGAATATCGGCAACAGCTATTTTGCCATGGAGCAGTACGACAAGGCCGTCGAAGCTTATCAAAAGGTCCTGGAAAAGGAAGCCGACAACGCCGAGATGATCATCGCCGTCGGCAACTGTTACGCCAACAAGAACGAGACCGACAAGGCCATGGAGTGGTACAACAAGATCGATATGACGAAGATCAAGGATTCGACGGTCCTCCTCAATATGGGTATTGCCTATCTCAACCTCCAACAGAACGATACCGCCTTGAAATATTTCAAGCAGGCGCTCGCGATCAATCCTAACGATTTGGATGTCCTGTATCGCCTCGGCATTCAATACATCGCGACCAATGCCAAGGACGAAGCAATCGCCTGCTTTGAAAATTTCCTGAAGATCGGGCCGGACGATCCGCGGGCCGAACAGGTCAAGAAGTTCCTCGAATACTTGAAGAAGAAATGAAGCGTTTCGCCGTCCTCCTTGCCGCGGTCGCCCTGTCGGCGGCCTGCGGGAAGGTCTTCACCGTTCCCCTCGACGCCGAGAGCCAGGCTTTTTACGAAACGGCCCGTTTGATCATGACGGCCGCGGAGAGCGACATCTTCCGCCACCTGCCCGACGCCGGAGCCCGGGCCGAATTCATCGACGATTTCTGGGCCAAGCGCGATCCCAACCCGGACACGCCGGAGAATGAATTCCGGGACGAATTCAACCGCCGGATCGATTTTATCAATTCTCATTTCCGCGAGGGCCGGCGGGCGCTCGACACCGACCGCGGCCGCATATATCTCTTCCTCGGACCGCCTGAAAAGACGGAAAACTACCCGGGGTCCGAAACGAGCACCCTGCTGTGGATTTATTATACCTATGACGTGGCCGTCATCTTCACCGAAACCCGGATCGGCGGCGGGTATCAGATCAACCAGGTGACCGGCAACCTTTTCGACGCCTTCGAGGAGGCCAAGCTCAACGGCTTCGGCCGTCTCCAGGGCGCGGCCGCGCCGCGGCTCCAGTCCTTCACCGCGACCTATGACCGCGAGAAGAAAGAAATCAAGGTCCATCTCCCGGTCAGGAAAATCAGCTTCCGCGAGGAAAGCGGTGTTTACAAAGCCGATTTCGAATTCGTCATCTACGTTTACAAGCTGGGCGGACAGAAAGACAAATTCGAGGAGCGGCGGGCTTTCGAGGGCCCGGTCGCGGATGTCGAGAGCGCTCCCGAGATCTCCTTCACCTTCCCTTATGATCTTCCCCCCGGGCGGAATTACGTCGACATCATCGTCAACGGCGGGGAAGCCAACGGCCGGGGCCGGAAAATCTTCTCGTTCCAGGGCAAATAAATTCGGTCAGGGTTTCAGCTTGGGCCCGATCTCCCGGAAGGCGATCCGGAATTCCGTTCCGTCCCGGCGGCCGATGTCCAGCCGTCCCTCGAGCTGATCGACGAGCAGGGTGACGAGCTGGAAGCCGAGGGTTTCCGACTGGCCGGGGAGGAAGGAATCCGGCAGCCCGACGCCGTTGTCCTTGAACGTCAGGAGATGTTCGCCGTTCCCCGCCGGATGCAGGGCGATGGAAATCTCGCCCCTCCGCTCTCCCGGGAAGGCGTGTTTCAGGGCGTTGGTGAACAGCTCGTTGACGATCAGGCCCAGGGGAATGGCCGTCTGGACGTCGAAGGCGATCTCCTCGGCGTCGATCTTGAGCTCGATTCGGCCCGCTTTCTTCTCCGACGAGGAAAGAAGCTGGGCGGATAGCTGGCGGAGGTATCCCTCGAACTCGATCCGGGTGAGACTCGGGGATTGGTAGAGCTTCTCGTGGACCAGGGCCATGGACCGGATCCGCCGCTGGCTTTCCTTCATCAGCTCGGCGTCCGCCGGGTCCTTCAGGTAGCGGCTCTGCAGGGACAGGAGACTCGAAACGACCTGCATGTTGTTTTTGACCCGGTGGTGGACCTCTTTCAAGAGGAGTTCTCGTTCCTGGAGGGCCGCCTGCAGGGCCCGTTCCTTGGCCTTTCGTTCGGAGATGTCCCGGACGATGCTTTGGATGAACCGGGGCTTCCCCTCCTCGTCCAGGATCAGGGAGGCGTTGATCTCCACGGGAAATTCCTGCCCGTTTTTCTTCCGGAAGGTGCGCTCGTATGTGGGGAAGCCCTTGGCCGCGACGATCCGGCGGAGCTTCTCCTGGGAGTCTCCATACTCCGAGGGGGCGACGATGGCCTTCACATTCAAGCCGGCGAGCTCTTCGATCGTGTAACCGGTCATTTCGGCCGCCCGGGCGTTCACCTTGATGTGATCCCCGCTCAAGCTGAGGAGAAAAACGGCGTCGTTGGCATGTTCGAAAAGGGCCCGGTAGAGGGCCTCGCTCTTGGACTGTTCCTCCTCGAGCGTTTTGCGGGCGGTGATGTCCGTCAGGATCCCTTCGTAGTACAGGACGTTGCCGTGGCCGTCGAAGAAGGCCCGGGCCGTTTCCAGGGCGGTAAACGACGTGCCGTCCCTGCGCTTGAATCGGACTTCGAGATTGCGGACGATCCGCTTTGTCTGGATTTCCCGGATCCAGGCGTCCCGATCCTCGGGGTGGACATAAAGATCGTGGATGTTGACCTCGCACATTTCCAGCTCGTCGCGATAGCCGAACATCCGGATCAGGGCCGGATTGACGGTGAGGAACCGGCCCTGGGGAAAGCTCTGGTAGATGCCGTCCAGGCTGTTTTCGAAGAGACCGCGGAATTTTTCCTCCGAGGCCCGGAGCGCCTCCTCGATTTTTTTCCGTTCGGTCAGGTCTTCGACGGTCCCCTCGTAATACCGGACCGCCCCGTCTTCCCCGCGGATGGCCCTGGCGCTTTCGCGGACGTAGATCGGCGTCCCGTCCCTTTTCTTCCAGATCGCCTCCAAGCCGCGGATTTCGCCCTCCCGCTCGAGCTTTTCCCGGAATCCGGCCCGGGGATATTCGGCCTCGATCCCGTCCTCTTCCAGGTTCCGCCGCTTCAGCTGTTCGTCGCTTTCATATCCCAGCATCCGGACGAGGGTCGGATTGGCCAGGAGAATGAGGCCGCCGGGCGTCGTCCGGTAAAGGCCGAGCGTCGAATTCTCATAAAGGCTCCGGAACCGCTCCTCGCTTTCCCGGAGCATCGCCTCGTCGTTCTTCCGGGCGCTGATGTCCCGGCTGATGCCGATCAGGCCGTCGATCCGTCCGTCGGCGTCGGAGATCGGCGTTTTGATTGTCTCGAAACACACCGCCGTCCCGTCCGGTCCGACCGTGGTCTCCTCGAACCGGATCGGCTGGCCGCCATTCAGGACGAAATCGTCGCTTTTCCGGCAGGCCGCGGCCAGGTCGGCCGGAAGGAATTCTTCATCCCTTTTCCCCAGGACGTCGGCGGCCTTCAGGTCGAAAGCCCGCTCGAAGGCCCGATTGACGAGGATGTTCCTCCGGTCCCTGTCCTTGAAATAAACGATGTCCGGGATCGCCAGGACGAGGGCCTTGATCTCGGCCGAGGTTTCGAAAAGCGATTTTTCAGCCCGTTTGCCCGATTTTTCCTTGGCCATTCCGCATGATCCTTCAGAGCCCGTCATCGCCCGCTTCCATGCGCGATGTCGGATTCAATCCGTATAAACCATTACGCGGAAAAAAACAAGACGGATTTCGGATGCGGAACGGGGTCGGATACGAAAAATCGTCTTGATTTCGTAGGAATTATCGCCGGCGGAGAAGATTGAGAAATTTATTTTCGCGCCGGCCGGGCCGCAGGTTAATCCGTCTTCCCGGGAAGATCGGCCAACCGGATGTTTTTGGCTTCGAGGGTCGTCCCCATGGCCCTTTGCAGACGGGCCAGGGAGAGATTGTAATCCACCCGGGCCCGGGTTTCGTTGGTCCGGGCGAGGGCCAGGTCGCGCTGCTGCTGAAGGACCGTATAGTTGGTCGAAAGCCCGGCCTCAAGCTTTTTCAATTCCCCGGCCAGCCGTTCCTCGGCCAGATCCTTGGCGATCCGATAAGCTTGGGCCCGCTTGAAATCCGTTTCCACCGCCCTGACATACGTCTCGATCTCGAGCTTCGCCTGGGCCTGCAGATTTTTATGCCGGAGGGAGGCCTGTTCCGACTCGGCCCGCGCCTGGGCGACCTGGGCGCGCGAAAGGATGGATTCCAAGGGGACGTCGAGGGTGAATCCGACGCTCCAGTTTTCGTACTTGAACTTGAAGGTGTCTTTGAAGGCCAGGGCCGATCCGCCGGGGATGGTTCCGATCACGACACCGCTCAAGGCGTCATCGTTCTGGTAGAGGATCTGCGTTCCCGAAACGCCCGGGCTCCAATAGGACGCCCTGAAGCTGAGGTTGGGAAGAGTCTGGTTGCGGGCGTACCGGAGATTGAGGTCCCGCGTTTTCAGGCCGGCCTGGGAGACCGCCAGGTCCGGACGGTTGGCCATGGCGATCGCCAGGGCTCCGTCCACATCGACCGAATACGGGCCGGTTTCGGGAGAATCGGCGGGGATGAGGGAGGGGGCGGGCGCTCCGTTTTCTCCCGTCATCTGAAGCAGGGTTCGGAGCGCGTCCTGGTCGTTTTTGACCTGAGCCTCCGCCTGGAGGATATCGGCTTCGCGGGCGGCCACCTCGGCTTTGGCGTTGAGGATGTCGATCGGAGGAATGACCCCGACGGCCAGCTCCTGGGTGTTCTTGGCCAGGAGGTCGCGGGCCAGCTTCAGGGATTCCTGTTGGACCTTGAGATTCTCGCGGCTGAAGACCAGGTTCCAGTAGGCCTGCTCGACGTTGAAGACCGTATCCACCAGGGCTTGCCGGAGCTGCCCTTCGGAAGCCTCCAGGTTGTTTTTCGCGATCAGGATTTGCCGGCGGGCCATCCTGAAGCCGAAGCCGCGGAGGAGCGGCTGGGAGAACTCGAAGGTCAAGGAGCTGCCGAAGCGCGGATTGATCGTCTGAAAGCTCCGGTTGGTCTCGTTCCGGTAGGAGAAGAGATTGGCCGTGAGGGTGGCGCCCGTGGGCAGCAACTGGGACATCATGCCCTGGTAGCTGGAATAATCGGTCGTGACTTGGTCGGAGGCATCCAGGTAGGAATAGGAGGCGTTGTTGTCTTTCTCCAACCCGGAAGCGAACGAGAACTTGGGCAGGAAGGCTTCCCGGGCCAGGTTCGTGGCCGCGGCGGCGATGTCGGGCCCGAGCATCTCGGCGGCCAGGTTGAGGTTGTTTTTCAGGGCGGCCAGGATGCAATCCTGGAGCGTCATCGGCGTTTCCGCGCCGGGGGTTTGGGCCGCGGCCGCGGCCGCAAGAAGAACCAGGGCGATGGCGATTTTTTTCATGAGAAATCTCCCGTTCCGCTCCGGAGAAAAATCAGGTTTGGAGCCAGCCGTCGAGAAGGTGGATCGTCCGCCGGCCATAAGCGGCGTTCGTTTCGGAGTGGGTGACCTGGATGATGGTCGTGCCTCCGGCGTTGAGCTCGGCGAACATCTCCATGACCTCTTTCCCTTCCTTGGAGTTGAGGTTGCCGGTCGGCTCGTCGGCCAGGATGAGCCGGGGCTTGGTGATCAGAGCCCGGGCGATGGCCGCCCGCTGCTGCTGGCCTCCCGAAAGCTGATGGGGAAAGAGGTCCTTTTTGGCGACCATGTGGAAGCGGTCCAGGGATTCGGCGACCAGCCCCTTGCGCTCCGAGCCTTTGATTTTCTTGTACAGGAGGGGCGTCTCCAGGTTTTCGTAGACGGTCAGCTCGTCGATGAGATGAAAGCTCTGGAAGACGAACCCGATGTGATGCTTGTGCAGCTCCGTGAGCTTTTTCTCGTCGAAGGCGTGGACGGGCCGGTCGTCGAAGTAGTATTCGCCTTCCGAGGGCGTGTCGAGCATGCCGAGGATGTGGAGGAGCGTCGATTTGCCGGCGCCCGAGGGACCCATGACGGTGACGAATTCGCCTTCGCCGATGTCAAGGGTGATGTTCCTCAGGACGTAGGTTTTGACGTACCCCGTCGAATAGAACTTGGAAACGGCCCGGAGCTTGATCACAGCTTGAACTTCTTCTGGACGTTCTCGGAAACGACCTGTCCGTCGAAGAGATAGATGATCCGCTGGCTGTACTCGGCGTAAGCCTGGGAGTGAGTGACCATGACGATCGCCGTCCCGGCTGCGTGGAGCTCGCCCAGCAGGCCCATGACCTCTTCGCCGTGGGTCGAATCGAGGTTTCCGGTCGGCTCGTCGGCCAGGATCAGCTTGGGCCGGGTGACGACCGCCCGGGCCACGGCCACGCGCTGCTGCTGGCCGCCCGAAAGCTGCTGGGGGAAGTGGTTCTTGCGGGGCATGAGGGCGATGTTTTCGAGGACCTCGTTGACCCGCTTCTTCCGTTCGGCCGAGGAGTAGCCCAGGTACAGCAGGGGCAGCTCGACGTTCTCGAACACGGTCAGCTCGTCGATCAGGTTGAAGCTCTGGAAGATGAAGCCGATGTTCGATTTGCGCAAGCCGGCCCGCTTCCGCTCCGTGGACACGGCGACATCCTTCCCGAGGAACTTGTATTCCCCGCTGGTCGGATTGTCGATGAGCCCGAGGATGTTGAGCAGCGTCGACTTGCCGCAGCCCGAGGGGCCCATGATGGCGATGTACTCGCCTTCCCCGATCTCCAGGTTGATGTTGTTGAGGGCGGTCGTTTCGACTTCCTCGGTCAGGTAGGTCTTCTTCAGGTCCTTGGTTTGAATCAGCATGGGGTGTCTCCTTTTGGTTTGCCGCTTATTTCTTCAGGACCAGCCGGTCCATGTCGCCGAAGCTTTCATAGGACGACGTGATGACTTTATCCCCGGGGACGAGCCCTTCGAGGACTTCGTAGGCGTCGGGATTGTAGCGCCCGAGCCGAACGGGATACTTCAGGGCCGTCTTGCCCGAGGCGTCGAGCTTGTAGACCCAATTGCCGCCGGTCTTGTCCCAGAAGGCGCCGCGGGGCAGGAGCACGGCCTCGGTCACGTCGCCCAGCTCCAGGCGGACGTCCAGGGTCTGGCCGCGCCGCAGGTCGGGGGGAACAGTTCCGACGAAGACGAAATCGACTTCGAACCGGTTATTCACGACGGCCGGAAAGACCCGGCGGACCTTGAGGTTATAGGTCTTGCCGGCCAGGGTGAATTCACCCTTCAACCCGGCCTCGACCCGGGTGATGTAATGTTCGTCGATCTGGGCCCGGACGCTGTAGGCGTCGAGGACGTCGATCTGGCCGATGTTCGCCCCGGGGTTCTTGAAAGCGCCGATCTCGGCCTCCAGGGTGGTCAGCTGCCCGGAAATCGGAGCCCGGATGATGAGGTCATCCAGCTTGCTCTTGGACGTCTTGAGGTTGGCTTCCATCTGGGCGAGATTGGTGGCCAGGGAGTTGAGCTGCTCGTCCCGGTACTCCATTTCCTTTTTCTGGCTTTCGGCCACGATATCCCGGTTGCGGACCTGGTATTCAAAGTCCAGCCGGATCCGCTCGAATTCGAGGTCCGAAACCAGCTTGTTGTCGTGCAGCGACTTGTAGCGTTCGTAGGTCGTCTTCTGCTTGGCCAGCTCGTTCTCCACCTGGTTCATGGTCTGCCGCAGCGCCTGCTTGTACTGCTCCATGCTGAGGCGTGTCTGCCGGAGGTCGTTGCTCTGCCGAACGAAATCGGCATCCCGCCACATGATGTCCAGAAGGAGATTGGTGTTGACCAGCTGGACGATCGGGTCGCCGGCCTTGACCATGGTCCCCGCTTCGAGGAAGCGTTTCTCCACGCGCCCGCCCTCGGTCGTCTCCAGGGAATAGCGCATGATGGGTACGACGGTTCCCTGCTGGGGGATGAACTCCAGGAAGGGTCCCTTGGTGACGGTCGAGACGGTGATGCGCTCGGCTTCGACGTTTAACGTCGAGGCGTTGAACTGGAAAAGAAAGATGTAGAGGACGGCCAGGAGGAAGAGGGCAGCGCCGGCGACAGTTGCGATTTTGCGAGGCGGCCATTTCTTCTTTTCGATTTTTCGATCCATTCCCATAATCTATCTCCTGGAAGGCTTTTTTCTTCGATCCGCCGTACTATTATGCACGAAGCGTGCCAAGCCAACGAGGCCAAAATCTCTCCTTGGAGAAGGAAGAAAGAAGCGCCGATGTCCATCCCAAGACACTGGGTGTTCAAAAACGGACAGTTGGCGTATACTGCTCTCGATGGAATCGCCGATCCGCGGGGGCATGAAACTTGCATGTTTTTAACGAGGAGAAGCGCTCGATTTCCTAGGAGATAGTCATGGATCGCAAAACAGGCAAGATTCTTGTGGTCGACGACAACGAGGACATTCTGAGCGCCGCCCGGCTCTTGATCAAGCAGCACGCGGCCCTCGTCCATACGGAAAAAAACCCCGAGATGATCCCCGTTCTGATGAAGAACGAAAATTACGACGTCATCCTTCTGGACATGAACTTCGCCAAGGGCGCGACCGGCGGCGAGGAGGGATTCGCCTGGCTGCGGAGGATCCTGGCCGCCGATCCCCTGGCCGTCGTCATCCTGATCACGGCCTACGGAGACGTCGACCTGGCCGTCCGGGCGATCAAGGAAGGGGCGACGGATTTCATCCTCAAGCCCTGGCAGAACGAAAAGCTTCTGGCGACGCTGGCCGCTTGTCTCAACCTGCGCGCGTCGCTGGTCGAGGCCCGCACCCTCCGGCAAAAGCAGGATCAGCTGAGCGCCGATCTCGACCGGCCTTACCGGGACTTCCTCGGCCAGAGCCCGGCGATGAAAGAGGTCTTCGCGACTCTGGAAAAGGTCGCCCGGACCGAAGCCTGCATCCTCATCCTCGGGGAAAACGGAACGGGCAAGGAGCTGGCCGCCCGCGAGATCCACCGCCGCTCCCTCCGGCACCGGGAGATCTTCGTCGGCGTAGACATGAGCGCCATTCCGGAAACGCTTTTCGAAAGCGAGCTGTTCGGCCACGTCAAGGGCGCCTTCACCGACGCCCGCGAAGACCGGGCCGGCCGCTTCGAAGCGGCGTCCGGGGGAACGCTTTTCCTCGATGAGATCGGGAACCTCTCCCTCCCGCTCCAGGCCAAAATCCTGACGGTGCTCGAGAACCGCCAGATCTTCCGGGTGGGCTCGAGCAAGCCGATCCCCATCGACGTCCGGCTGATCTGCGCGACGAACCGTCCCATCCACCAAATGGTCGCCCAGAACAAGTTCCGCCAGGACCTCCTCTACCGGATCAACACCATCGAAATCCGGCTGCCGTCCCTCCGGGAGCGGGCCACGGATGTGCCTCTTCTCGTCGAGCATTTCCTGGAGTCCTATTGCCATAAGTACGGCCGGCAGCTCAAGAAAGTAAGCCCGGCGGCCCTCCTCAAGCTCGAGGGTTACGCCTGGCCGGGAAACGTCCGCGAGCTGCAGCACGCGGTCGAACGGGCCGTGATCATGGCCGAAGGCGACACCCTCCGCCCGGAGGATTTCCTTTTCAGCGACGCCGAAAGCGCCGCGGGAGACGCGTTGCCCGCGGGTCTGAGCCTCGACGGCATGGAGCGTCTTCTCGTCGATCGCATCCTGAACAAGCATGGCGGGAACGTCAGCAAAGCGGCCCGCGAGCTGGGCATTTCCCGGGCCGCGCTGTACCGCCGGCTGGAGAAGCATGGTCTATAGGAAGCTCCGGATCTCCGTCGCCCTGCGGGTGGCCTCCCTTGTCGTCCTGATCGGCCTGTTTTTTTATCTTGTGTTCCGGACGAACCTGATCTCGGTCGCGATCCTCGTCGGCCTGCTCATCATCGTTCAGATCGGCGGCCTCTTTCGAACAGTCGACCGGACGAACCGCGACCTGGCCCGCTTTTTCGATTCGGTCCGCTTCGGCGATTTCTCCCAGACCTTCCGGGGCCAGAGCCCCGGCGGATCGTTCGTCGAGCTCCACGCGGCCATGGCCAGGGTCATCGAAGCCTTTCGGGTCGCCCGGGCGGAGAAGGAAGAGCAGGCCCTCTACCTTCAGACCGTCGTCCGCCATATCGGGATCGGCCTCCTGGTTTACCAAGCCGACGGCGAGGTCGAGCTCGTCAACGACGCCGCCCTGAGGCTTTTCAAGGTCCGCCAGCTGAAAAATATCCGGAACCTGGAAGACTTCAGCCGGCCGCTCGTCGAGACGCTCCTCCGGCTGAAACCCCGGGACCAAACCCTTGTGAAGGTCGAAGTGGGCGACGAACAGCTGCAGCTCCTTCTTCAGGCCGCGGAATTCAAGCAGCGGGGCCGGGATTTCCTCCTCATCTCGATCCAGGACATCCGG
>Ga0316628_100002246_pt1 | contig 14187 bp, 11 predicted proteins | sample OWC_Aug_M2_C1_D5_FD_207648 | JGI IMG/M metagenome (GOLD analysis project Ga0316628, IMG submission 207648) | Wetland soil microbial communities from Old Woman Creek delta, Ohio, United States - OWC_Aug_M2_C1_D5_C | ecosystem: Environmental > Terrestrial > Soil > Wetlands | place: USA: Ohio... | reverse complement strand
ATCCGCCGGAGATCCTTCGCGAAGAAAAGGACTGCCGCGATCACGAATTCCCCGAGCGAATCGCTGAACACGCCGCGGGAGTTTGTCACCGGAACGTCGCTCTCAATCAGCGAGGGGAACAGGAAGCCGTCAAGGCCGGCGTACACGCAGTGCACCCACCGGACATTTCGGGTTGACGTCCACACCCGTTCGAGAAGCCGGCACGGGCCCGGCCAGCAGAGAATGACTTCGGCCTCGGTGGCGGGCTGTTCGATGGCCGCGAATTCGTTTCCGACCGTGGCCAGAACGGGCAAGCGATCCAGAAACGCGAGTTCGGGCTGCGAGGGGTTAGCCAGCACGAGGAGCTTCGTCTTGTCCATATCTCACGCCAGGTTAAGGTGGCGGTCCTGCGGGCACAGCCGCGAGCATTCCTGGCTGGCCGTCGTTACGGAAGTCCGCCCGTCGGCGGACGGTTCCTGCCTCACACCTTCAGGATTACCCTGAAGGCCCTGTCATCCTTGAGCATCTCCTCCCAGGTCACGAGACGTCCTTCGTACGCGGCCTTGCGGCCGAGAATACCGGTCAATGTGCTGTCAGTGCATTCCGCGGCGTTGTTCAGGTGCTTGCGAGTCCGAAGGCTCTCTTCGAACAGTTTCAGGTTCGCCACAGCCCCGGTTGTGTACATACCTTTTGTAGAGCCGCCTTCGTAAGGATTCGTCCCCTTGATGGACACCATCCCCTCGTAATGGGCATCCACGGTTCCTTCGCTGCCGAAAATCCTGGTGCAAAGGTCATCGAAGCCCTTGAGGTATTGGCCGGATGAGAAGGAGATCTGCACATCATCCGGATACCAGTACGTCACGACGAAATGATCCCAGCAATCGCCCACATCAACCCTGGCTTTGCGGCCGCCGGTCCCGAATGCTTTGACTGGTTTCGATCCCAGGAACCAGTTGGCCACGTCAAGCACATGCACGTTTTGCTCGACAATGATGTCGCCGGACAGCGCGATGTCGAAGACCCAGTTGCGCAAGCGGGCGGCATCACTGTGATCAGCGGGATCGGTTTGCGGTTTCAGCCTGCCTGCCTGGTAGTAAACTTGGCCCGAGACGAATTTGCCCAGCGCCCCCTGGCGAACCCTCCGGGCGGCCTCCATGAAGAAGGAGGTACTCCGGGTCTGGAAGTCGACGTAGAAGCTGAGCTTGCCTTTTGCTTTCTCGCCGGCCTCAAGGATCTTCCGGCAACCGGGCACATCCACCGCGACGGGCTTCGCCAGGTAGACGTGCTTGCCTGCCTCCACTGCCGCCAGAGCCTGGTCCGGGTGAAAGTAAGGCGGGCTCTCGATCGCAACGGCATCGAGCTTCGATGCGAGCAGGTCTTTATAGGCTTCGATGCCCTTGTAGCGGCGAGACGGATCGATGCCCAACCTCTCGCTCCCTTTTGAGAGGCGGTCCTCAAAGGGATCCTGCAGGGCGACAATCCTCATCTGCGTATCTTTGTTTGCGAGGTTCCCGAGCCAGATGCCGCGGCCGCCGCACCCGATTATACCCATCTCGATGGCCGAGTTTGCCTGCGTCCCCCGCACGGAACCCGGCTTGACGAAGGCAACTGTGCCGGCCGAAAGAGCGGCGCCGGCGAGGAATTCCCGCCTGGGGAGAAGCTTGCTTGCCGGTTTGTTCATTGGAGTCTCCTCGAATCGGATATCTTGATGTCGCGACCGCATTCTATCACCAATTTGGGGACGCGGACGTACGCTGACTCACGCTGACAAACGCCCGGGCCTGTGTGCGTCGGCGTTCTTCCGCGTCCCCAACTCGCATGGTCTTCAGCAGCAGCCGGAAGGTAGGCTGCGCTTGGCTGGACACCCAAGACTGCACAATCCGAGCGGGATGACAGGAATCCACGGATTTGAGAGAATACCTGCCTGGAGAAGGTATGGTCGGATTTGAAGACGTCCAGGCTGCAGCTCGGCGACTCGCAGGAGTGGCCCATCGAACGCCTGTCGCCACCTCGAGACTCCTGGACGAAGCGTGTGCCAATAGGGTCTTTCTCAAGTGCGAGAACCTGCAGCGTGCCGGCGCGTTCAAGTTTCGCGGCGCCTACAACGCGATCAGCCGCCTGAGCGATGCTGAGAAGGCGCGGGGCGTAATCACTTATTCCTCGGGCAATCATGCTCAGGCGGTGGCGCTCGTGTGCCGTTTGCTCGATGTGAGCGCCACAGTCGTCATGCCCGCCGCTGCTCCGTCGACGAAGATTGAAGCGACGCGCGCCTATGGCGCGAATGTGCTGCTCTATGACCCGGGGCATCGTTCACGGGAAGAGATCGTCCACGACATGGCTGGGGAGGGCGGTCTGGTGATCGTGCCCCCGTTCGACGATCCGGGCATCATTGCAGGGCAGGGCACGGCGGCTCTCGAGCTATTCCAGGAAACCGGTGCGCTTGACCGTCTGCTCGTACCATGTGGCGGTGGAGGCCTCCTCAGCGGTTCGGCGATCGCGGCCAATCAGGTTGCCCCGGGTTGCAGGGTCATCGGCGTGGAGCCGGAGGCAGGGGACGATGCGACACGCTCCTTTCGGACCGGAACACTGCAGACCGTACAAAACCCTGAAACAATTGCCGATGGGGCGCGCACGTCGTCCCTGGGGCACTACACATTCCCGCTGATCCGTGAGCATGTAGACGACATGCTGACGGTCAGTGACGAAGACCTGATCCGCACAATGCGGTTCGTATGGTCCCGGCTTAAACTCGTTGTGGAACCCACGGGAGTCCTCGGATTGGCAGCACTCTTCACCGGTCGGATTGCCTGCCAGGACAGACGGGTCGGTGTCATTCTGAGCGGGGGAAACGTGGACGTGGCAGCTGCGCTACGTTGGTTCGGCGGGTGATGCTGTCGCGCTCGCAGCGCCACCCTGTTCCCCGGTACGTGGCCGGGCAAACAGGCCTGGAAGCCGCATATTCGGTGCACAAAGCTATGAAGAAATCTCCAAAACCCGAAGTGGCGCACCCAGTAAACATTTCCGGCACGCCTGCCGATAGAATGGTTATGGCCAGAGGAAGAAGGAGCGCTCTGAGAAACCTTTGCGCGGATCTGCTCAAGATCCGCTGGACCGACGAGGCGGGTTCCGGCCGCCGCGAGCTTGCAACCCTTGAGGACATCTCGCCCACCGGGGCCTGCCTGAAGGTCGAGAACGAGATTCCTGTCGGAACCACACTCACGATCCTCTATCCCAGAGGATCGTACCAGGGAAGGGTCAAGCACTGCGATCCGCAGAGGGACTGGTATTTTGTGGGGGTGGAATTCACGCCCGGCTATCGCTGGTCAAGAGAACAATACGAACCCGCGCACCTGCTCCAGCTTCGCTTCGGCTCCGGGAAGCCGGCGAAGACCCAAGGTGCAAAACGCCTCCAGTGATCGGCAATTCGTGATCAAGCCATCAGCCGTCAGTATTCGGCTATCAGAGGTCTGATGGCTGAATGCTGACAGCTGAGCCTGTCACGAAACCCGTACCTCGCTATATAATCCCTTGTCGCGGTCATGTCTCGGTCGCGGTGGCCTATTCTGTCCTTTGATTCCAGTGCCATGAAGGAGGGCGCATGAAATCCGACATCTCGAGGCGGACTTTTCTGTCGACGGCTGTCGCCGGCACGTTGACTGCCGCATCATCGCGGCGAGTCCTGGGGGCGAACGAACGCATTCGGCTCGGCATCATCGGTTCCGGGAGCCGTGGAACCTATCTCATGAGGGAGGCAAACAAGATCGGCGGGATCGAATGGGTAGCAGTCTGCGACGCATGGGACGAGCGGCGCGACAAAGCCGCGGAAATAACCGGTACGGCCGTCGCAAAAGACTCCGACTATCGGAAACTGCTGGATCGCAAGGACGTCGACGGCGTCCTGGTTGCCACTTTCGACCATTTGCACGCGCAGGTAACCATCGATGCATGCCGCGCCGGCAAGGATGTCTATGTCGAGAAGCCCATGACCTCGCTGCCCATGCAGGGGCACGACGTTTGCGGGGCAGTGCGTGAGACGGGGCGGATCGTTCAGGTCGGTACGCAACAGCGAAGCATGGCCAACTTCATGGAAGCCAAACAGAGGTTCTTCGACAGCGGCCTGATTGGGGACGTCCACCTGGTCCGCACGATCTGGAACGGCAACGGCGGATACCTGACGCCGGTGCCCCCCGGGATGGAACGTCAACCGGAGGGACTCGACTGGAACGCATGCCTCGGCTGGCTGCCTAGGATTCCGTGGGATCCCAAGCGTTACTTCAACCGTTTCGCGTACTGGGACTTCTCAACCGGCGGCCAGACCGGCGGGCTTTTCGTTCACATGGTGGATGTCGTTCACTGGTTCCTTAACATGCAGGTGCCGACCTCCGCCGTGGCCCAGGGCGGAATCTACCAGTACGACGACGGGCGAGATACCCCCGACAACGTGAATGCCATTCTTGAGTACCCGCAGAAGGTGAATGTGACCTTCGAGGCAAGCCTGACCGACATGATTTCCCAGGATTCTGCGGATATCGTCTTCCTCGGGACGGGTGGCAGGCTGTCGATTTTCCGTGAGGGGTACACATTCCTACCCTCGAGGAAGAATCGTGAAGCCGGTGAGGTCAAGGGGGGCGGGGCGCCGGAAGGCGCGCACATCGGCAACTGGCTGGAGTGCATGCGAAGCCGAAAGAGCCCCAACGCAGACGTCGTAGCCGGGCACTACTCGTCCATGGCATGTCACATCGCTAACATTGCTTACAGGAATAAGGCGCGCGTCCAGTGGCAGAAGGAATGGGACCTATGAGCATTGAAATCGTTTATCGCAAAAGCCGAGGAGACTGACCATGTACGCCCGTAGCCTGCGTTGGATTCATGTAGTGCTCTTCCTTCCGGTTGCTTTACAGCTTTTCGCGGGCGCAGACGTGCGCGCCCGCTTCTTCAAGCCCGGTGCGTTGAAGGTACTGATACTCACGGGACGGAACAACCACGATTGGCGGGCATCCACGCCGTACCTCAGGAAGCTCCTGGTTGACACTGGCCGCTTCGATGTCCGGGTCTGTGAGGAACCGGCGGGTATAACTCAAGAGACGCTGTCGCCATACGATGTGATCGTGGTGGATTACGGAGGCCCGCGCTGGGGCGAGGTGACCGAGAAGGCGATCGAATCCTTCGTCGGATCCGGGAAAGGGATGGTGGCGGTTCATGGTGCCAGCTATTCGTTTTCAGGGCTCGAAGTCCTGGCGGACGGCCACTCCTCCACTGGAATCAGGGAAACTCCCTGGGCGGAATACGGGCGCATGGTCGGAGGGAGCTGGTCCGGAGTGCCTCTGAAGCAGTTTCACGGCCAGCGGCACTCGTTCCAGGTGAAGTTAGTGCAAAAGGATCACCCTATTGTCCAAGGTATGGCCGCCACTTTTACTGCGACCGACGAACTGTACCACCAGATGAAGTTTCTCCCCTCGACTCTGATCCTGGCCGTTGCATATGACGACCCGAAGATCGGCGGAACCGGCCAAGACGAGCCGATGTTGTGCGCCAACCAATACGGACACGGCCGGGTTTTCTACACGGCGCTGGGGCACGACCTTGCGGCCATGAAGGAACCCGGCTTCATCAATACGTTCGCGCGAGGCACCGAATGGGCGGCGTCGGGGAAGGTCACGCTGCCGCCTGACGTCGCCGCCGTCAGAGCGGGACCGTCTCCCATCCGTGCCCTGGTGGTCACAGGAGGGCATGACTACGACTCGTCGTTCTATTCGCTGTTCGAAGGGTACGACGACCTTACCTGGGTGCATGCCGCCACGAATGCAGAGGCGTTTAAGTCGGACATCCGCGGCGCATATGATGTTCTCGTGTTCTACGACATGTCCGCGAGCCTTGACGAAAAGCGGCGTGCCAACCTGAGGAGTTTTGTGGAAAGCGGCAAGGGGATCGTCGTCCTGCACCACGCGATCGCCGACTACCCGGACTGGCCCTGGTGGTATCGGGAGGTGGTCGGCGGAAGGTATCTGTTGCAGCCCGATGCCGGCATGCCTGCGTCAACCTACAAGCACGACGAGGAGATGTTTGTCACGCCGGCGATGAATCATCCGATTACCGCAGGGATCGGGCCGATGCACCTGACGGATGAAACATATAAGGGCATGTGGATCAGCCCGGATGTCAAGGTTCTGCTGAAGACGGACAATCCGACGAGCGACCCTCCCGTGGCATGGATCAGTCCGTATCAGAAGTCCCGGGTGGTTTATGTTCAACTAGGTCATGATCATGCTGCGCACCGTCATCCGGCCTATCGCGCCCTGGTCCACAATGCGATCCTCTGGGCGTCAGGCCGTCTGGGTGGATCCGGCCGATAATTCCGCGGCAGCGGGGAGGGAGCGGCCCTTGAGGGCTCGCGCCGCATGCGCGCGTCTCGATACCCGCGTCTGATGCCTGTCGGTAACAGTATTCGAACCAGGGAGCGCAGAAAATGGTGCACCTGTCAGAAATTCTGGGCCTGCCGGTGTTTGATTCTGAAAACAAGCGCCTCGGGAAGCTGGACGATCTCAAGATCGATCCCCTGACGGGTCTGGTGAAACACGTCCTGATTCGGCGGAACAGCAGTACTCTCTCGGTTCCCTGGAACCAGGTGGAGACGTTCTCCCCTGAGACCCGGAAAGTCGGGCTTCGAGAGGGAGTAGAAATGCTGCCCGCAGGTGGCTGTGAAGGAGAGACGCTCTGTCTGAAGCGAAACGTGCTGGATCGCCAGATCATCGACACGAGCGGGCGAAAAGTCGTTCGCGTAAACGATGTCCTGCTGGAGTTGTCAAACAGCGATCTCTACCTCCGTCGCGTCGAAGTCGGGCTTGCAGGCGCGGTCCGCCGGTTGGTCGCCGGGATTCTTGCGCCTCGACTGGTGCGTCACTTGGCGGGAGGACTGTCGGAGCGCGGCATTCCATGGGACTATGTCGGGCTCGTAGAGCCTCAATCCGCCCAGATACGACTCAAGGTGCACCAGCAGCTGGCGCGATTGCATCCGGCGGACGTCGCGGACATCATCGAGGACCTCGGCCGGATGGAACGAAGGGAACTCGTGTCCCTGCTCGACACCGAGACGGCTGCCCAGGCCCTGTCAGAGGTCGAGCCCTCCGTGCAGGCGACGGTCGTCGAGGATATGCAGGTGGAGAAGGCAGCCGACCTCCTGGAGGAAATGCAGCCGGACGAGGCCGCCGATATTCTGGGAGACCTGTCGGAAGAACGCTCCAAGGCGCTGCTCGGAGCAATGGAGAAAGATGATGCCGAAGAAGTGGGCGAGCTCCTGAACTTCGACGAGGACACCGCCGGCGGACTCATGACGACCGAGTTTTTCAGGGCCGATCCCGGCTGGACGGTTGCCCAGACTCTGACGGCGCTCCGTGAGGCCGATCCGGACCTGCTGGGCGAGATGGACGAGATACCGCTGACGGATGCCGGCGGCCGGCTGGTCGGCATCGTGCCGCTCGTCAGGCTTGTGCGTCACGGTTTGGATGAGCCGGTTACCTCGGCCATGCGGCGCGACGCGCGGGCGGTATTCTCAAGCGCGCCTCTTGAGGAGGTGGTGGAGCGTTTCGAGAAGTACCACCTGCGAGGGCTGGCGGTGATCGACGAGTTCGGCGCTCTCATCGGCCTGATTACCATAGAAGACCTGCTCAGCCGCCTGGCGCAGAGGGGTTGATTCCATGCCGCTCACACACCAGTTCAGGGCACTCCGGGTTCGGCTCGCCCTTCTTTTTGCTGTGGTAGGCCCGGGGCTGATCACCAGCAACGTCGACAACGACGCCGGCGGCATCTACACGTACTCCCTCTGCGGCGCCCGCTACGGGTACACGCTGCTCTGGCTGCTGATCCCGACCCTCGTTGCGCTGATTGTCGTCCAGGAAGTATGCTCGCGAATGGGGACGGTGACGGGCAAGGGCCTCGCCGACCTGATCCGCGAACACTTCGGTCTGCGGGCGACCTTTCTCATCATGATGGCGGTGTTGTTCACCAACCTCGGCAATGCGGTTGCTGAGTTTGCGGGTCTTGCCTCCAGCCTGGAATTGTTCGGCGTCAGCAGGTACATCTCCGTGCCGTTGGGTGCGATATTCGTCTGGTGGCTGGTCGTGTTCGGGAACTACAAGTCGGTCGAGAAGGCATTCCTTTTCGCCTGCCTGCTGTACCTGGCGTACCCGATTTCCGGGCTTCTGTCACATCCTGACTGGAAGCCGGCGCTGGAAGGAGCGACGCGGCCTCTGATGCCTTTTGATGTTGCCGCGGTCTCGATGATGGTAGGGGTGGTTGGAACGACGATCGCCCCGTGGATGCAGTTTTACCTCCAGTCCTCGATCGTGGAGAAGAAGATCCAGTTGGCAGAGTACGGCAAGTCCCGCCTCGATGTGATCGTCGGATCCGTAATCGCCGTGGTAGTTGCGTTCTTTATTGTCATCGCATGCGCTGCTACTCTGCATCGGAACGGGATAACAAGTATTCAATCAGGGGCGGAGGCCGCCCAAGCCCTGGCGCCTCTCGCGGGACGCTTTGCCTGGGCGCTTTTCGCGCTCGGGCTGGCGAATGCTTCGCTGTTCGCGGCGTCGATCCTGCCGCTGGCCACGGCGTACAGTGTCTGCGAAGGCCTCGGGCTGGAGGCCGGGGTTGATCGTTCGTTCGGCGAAGCGCCCGAGTTCTACTGGCTGTACACTGCCATCGTTGTCCTCAGTGCCGGAATTATTTTGGTGCCCGGGACTCCGCTGCTGCGCATAATCCTGGTATCCCAGATATTGAATGGCGTGCTGCTGCCTTTCATCCTGGTGTTCATGCTGCTGCTGGTAAACAAGAAGTCCCTGATGGGTTCCTACGTGAACGGGCCGGTCTACAATACCGTGGCGTGGGCCACTGTGATTGTGCTCATCCTGCTCACGGTCCTGATGGTTGTGACAAGCTTTCTGCCTGCCGGATTTCGGTGAGTCCATGAGTGAATACTATCGGATACAACGCCTGCCGCCGTACGTCTTCAACATCGTCAATGAACTCAAAAGCCAGGCTCGGGCCCGGGGCGAGGATATTATCGACTTCGGCATGGGGAATCCCGACCTGCCCACGCCGCGGCTTATCGTCGACAAACTGATCGAGGCCGCGCGAAAGCCGGCGAACCATCGCTATTCCGCCTCGCGAGGTATTCCCAAGCTGCGCAAAGCCGTCGGGGACTGGTACGATCTCCGTTACGGCGTATCCGTAGATCCCGACAAGGAAGCAATCGTTGTCATCGGCGTCAAGGAAGGCCTGTCACATCTCGCGCTGGCTGTTGTAGAGCCCGGAGACATGGCGCTCGTCCCGAATCCTTCCTACCCCATCCACCTCTACTCAATGATTATCGCGGGGGCCAATGTTCGATCGGTTCCCCTGCATAAGGATGCCGACCTCTTCCGGACGATTGTCGGCGCCTACGAGGAAACCTGGCCGAGGCCTAAGTTCCTGATGCTCTCCTTCCCTCACAACCCGACCTGCCTGACGGTGGACATGGATTTCTTCTCACGCGTAGTGGATTTCGCGAGGACGCGCTCGATCATCGTCATCCACGACTTCGCGTACGCGGACCTCACCTTCGGTGGATATGTCGCGCCTTCTGTTCTGCAGGTTCCGGGTGCGAAGGATGTCGCGGTTGAGTTTTTCAGCCTGTCCAAGTCCTACAACATGCCGGGATGGCGAGTAGGGTTTTGTGTAGGGAATCCGAGGCTCATTGCTGCGCTTGGCAGGATCAAGTCCTACCTCGATTACGGCATATTTCAGCCGATCCAGATAGCCAGCATCATCGCCCTGAACAGCCCCCGAACCTGCGTTGAAGAGACTGTTGCCGTATATCAGGCCCGAAGAGATTCCCTGGTAGACGGATTGAACCGGATCGGATGGTGTTGTGAGAAGCCCCGCGGAACGATGTTCGTATGGGCCAAAATTCCGGGGAAGTTCCAGTCTATGGGCTCACTGGAATTCTGCAAGTTCGCGCTGAAAGAGGCGAAGGTGGCGCTCTCCCCGGGGATCGGGTTCGGACACCACGGGGAAGGCTACGTGCGTTTTGCGTTGGTGGAGAATCAAAAACGCACGCGCCAGGCATTGCAGGGCCTCAAGAAAATCTTATAAGAATTGGAATTTCAGGGTCAGACCCCGAATGGGGAAAATTCGTGGAGGATGAGGGCGGCGGCGACGGCAACATTGAGGGAGTCCGCCGCTGAATGCATGGGGATCGTAAGCCGACGATCGCAGATCTCCACAAGCCCAGGTTCCAGCCCATGAGCCTCGTTGCCGAAAAGGATCACGGCGCGGTCGGGAACGATCGCGCCGCGCACCGGCTCGGCTTCCTGGTCCAGGACAGTGGCGATGAGTTGAAAACCATGTTCGTTCTTCAGGCGGAGCAGATCCGACATGAGATCGCTCGCCTCAAGGATGGGCAGGCGAAAACCGTTGCCCATCGAGACCCGAATCACCCGCCGTGAGTATGGATCCGCGCAGCCCGGTCCGAGCACCAGCCCCCCGACGCCAAACGCCGCACAGTGGCGGATGATGCTACCGAGGTTCTCCGGATCATCAACGCTGGCACACCCGACAACGAGCGCGGCCGTTGCCAGGGTTGTGAGATCCGGCGGTGGCTTCCGACGCCCGCACGCCATCGTCCCAGCATGGAATTTGAATCCAACCAATTCAGTCGCCAGCCTTTCCGGGATGATGAGGACTTCCAAGCCCGGCCTCTCCAGGTTACCAAGCGAGGAAACCCGCCGCTCGCTCACGAGCACCGAGACAACCTCGAAGTCACTCACGAGCAAGCGCTCGACGACTTTGTCGCCTTCCGCGATGAACAGTCCTGCGCGCCTGTGAAGACTCGCGGTCTTGAGGCTCCGGTACGGATCCAGACGACGGTCCTCGAGCCTGTCGACCACTGTCTTACTCATGGTCTCTTCCTATTTCTTTGGTCCCTGCATGCCGAAAGCCCAGGAGGGCATTTCCATGCGAGCCCCCTTCGCGCCGTCCACGATCTGGCTGATTCTGAGGTTGCCAGTCAAATTCACGAGCATGCGGGAGTCCTTTTCATTTCGACCGGTTACGTGCGACAGGAGATTGACCATGTCGTCGGTAGCCTGCCAGGCAGCCTCGCCCAAGTCTTTGTTCGCTCCCATTGTTGCCACGAATTCGGGCCTCAGGATCACCGGGCGGGGAGAGAGCGGTTCCGGCAGCTTGCGGAGACGGACCAAGACCTCGGCATCACATTCAATTCCCTGGCCGCCGATTTCACCGTCACCCTGCAGGGCGTGGGGATCTCCGATTCCGAGCAGCCCGCCCTTGACCTGGGCGGTGAACACGAGCGTGCTCCCGCTCCTCACCTCTCTGCAATCCATGTTGCCTCCCGTGTCCCCCGGAGTCTTCGTGTTCGTCTGTCCGGCAGCAGGCGCTATGCCAATCTGTCCGATCATGGGCTGAAGCGGGAGGCGGAGGCTCTCGTCGAAGGTGGCGTATCCACCAGTCAACTCGAAGATCCTGCCTCCACTGTATCCCCAATCAGCCACGCGGATATCGAGGATATCTATCGCGAATGCATCACCCGGCTCGATTCCTTCGACGAAAATCGGGCCGGTGCCGGGATTGACGGCGTCGCCCTCCTTGGCCTCCCTGAAAGTCCCGTCGCGCGTGACAAGACCCGGCAGACCGTGCTGGCACTCCACGAGTACGACTTCGCCGATGCCGACCCTGTAGGCGGGATTCATTCCAGCACTGTAAACAATGAAGTTCTTCTCTTTCAGCAGACGGCGGACACCGGACTTGAGCGCATCCTGTGCGATGGACGTCATGCTGCCTGCTGCGGTCAGGAGCGTACACCGCTGGACAAAGACCCTGCGATTCATCGGTTTGCCCCTTTCCAGTCCGGCCACGACACTATCGGCAGATAGTTGGACTCGTTGTAAGTTGGAGGCCTGTGCGGTGCATAGATCTTCTCGCCTGAAAACCGGGTCGACTGGGTATAAATATAGATCGCATCCGGGTTCCAGGTGATGATCTCGTCGCGTGGATCGCCAGTCAGGTCGTGCACCAGGTATGCCATGTCGGGATGGCCATCATCCGGGAACATGACCACGCGGCGCCCCCAACCGTCGACCATCCCGCCTTCCTGGGAATTTGTAGAAAGGAGAATGAACTCTATGCCATCGCCGCGCCAGTTCACCGGCATGATCGGAGATCCTTCGTGGATCAGTTCGAAGCGGGTGATCTCATCTCCGGTGCAGCCGCTGAAGAGAGAAATCAGGCCGGGCTCCCCCCAGAAATTGATTTCGCAAAACTCGAGTCCAGGGATATCGGGCCGGTACTGCCCGATCGAAGGCGTCTGCGCATGGCCGATTCGGTGGTGGAGGAGAATCTTGCCCTGCGGGCTTGCCACCACTACTCCATCGTCGCTCGCGGAGATGAAGACTCTGTCTCCGCTCCTGTCGAGACAAAAATCGCCGGCACAAATCCCGTCCGCGTGGTCCTGCAGTGTGTTGTCCAGGCTCCAGAGCATCCTGCCGTCGTGGTCAAACAGCGTGTATCCGATGAAGATCTCATCCTTCCCGTCATGGTCGCAGTCGTAGAAGTAGGGGAAGTGACTCAGGGTGGCGGTAGCCGTCCAGAGCAGTTCGAACTTGTTTGTATAAGCCCATAGCCGCGTGTGACGATCCTTGATGATCAGGTCCAGCGGTTTCCCGAGGCCGCGCAGGTCGGCGAACGAGATGCAATCGACGTTCAGGTAGGGAAGTTGATCGCGGCGGTAATAGTGCTGGAATTCCTTCCACGAAGTTTCCCCTGGCTGGATCTGCGAAGCAGGGACTTGGTGCTCGGATTTCAGGCGTCCCGTCTTGCCCTCGAGCACCCTGATCCATTTGTCCTGCGCGCATATCACCTCGGCAGCACCGTCATCATCGATGTCACGGATCTGCACTGCCACGTCATAGGAAAGATAGGCATGGTCCGGGTCGGGTTTCCCGATCTGCCAAAGGACGTTGCCGTCAAGGTTGATCGCTGTCATGCAGCTGATCTGATTGTAATTGGCGCCGAAGAACGGGATGTTCTGAACCAGCAGCAGATCGGTGTTCCCGTCTCCGTCAAGGTCGCCCAGGCGAATGGCACGAGCGGCACCAAAGCCGGGTGTGGCGATCCTCTTCCACAACAAGGGCTGCGGATTCCCGGCACGCAGCGCGTGCAGCTCGTCTGCCTGTTTAGACTTCCGGAGGAGGTAAGCAGACTCTTCGGCGGCCGTCGTCTCCACCCTGACCGCGTGAAACCTGACAGGTGAGCAGGCCAGCAGGCCTACCTTTCCTCCGCCGTAACGGTTGTCAGTTACGGAGAAGACCGTTTCTCCGTCCAACCGGCAGATTATCTTTGAACCGTAGGCTTCGGCCCGAAGGCTATAGGTGCGCGCAGGATCGACGGCCCGCCGCGACGTCGCAATATCGCGCCAGCCATTCTGCTGGAAACCCTTCTCCCCATCCCGATAGCGCAGGACGAGCGTGTCACCGGGCCCGAAGCCGAAGAAATAGTAGTGACGTCCATCCTGGTAGCGGAAGATCACGCCGCGGAGATCGGCTACTTCGGCGCGGCTCAGCGGAGTGGCTTTTACCTCGACGGTGTAGTCTCCCCATAGCGCCTCGCCGGTGACGATGATCGGGTAGGTAAAATCCTTCGTCCAGGTCCCGGCGTTGTAGCCCAGGTAGTCGAGGACGCGACTGCCCTGTACTTCGAAAACCTTCCACTCCTCAGGGCCGTGGTTGTTCACGACATTCCACCCGTCGGTAAATTGTCGCGGAATGTGGTGGTATTCGGGAAATCCGCGGACGGCGAACTCGCCAAAACTTCCTGGGGAGAGGCGGGAGAAATCCGTTTGGTACAACAGCACCTTGCCGTCCTGGCCGGACACGAGGCCGGAGGTGCCGGCAAGCATCAAGAGATAGGCGAAGCGCCGTAGCGATTTCATGAATCCCTCATTGATTCTGCGATTCTGCCTGTGCATCTGTGCCCGAAGCTAACAATTGCGTTCTCCGGGCAGCCCGCCCATCTTATCATCTCTTAGTCAGGTCCGTTTGTTAGACCGGACCGTGCCGGAGGTGCAGATGGAACTGCTCAACGTCGGCCGAAGTATCGTCCTCGTCATTGACCTCCAGGGAAAGCTGATGGAGCTTATAGAACGCCCGGGGCTCGTGG
>Ga0316628_100002245_pt1 | contig 14191 bp, 10 predicted proteins | sample OWC_Aug_M2_C1_D5_FD_207648 | JGI IMG/M metagenome (GOLD analysis project Ga0316628, IMG submission 207648) | Wetland soil microbial communities from Old Woman Creek delta, Ohio, United States - OWC_Aug_M2_C1_D5_C | ecosystem: Environmental > Terrestrial > Soil > Wetlands | place: USA: Ohio... | reverse complement strand
TACGAGACCTACGGGACCTTGAACGCGGACCGCAGCAACACGATCCTCATCTGTCACGCGCTGTCCGGCGACGCCCACGTCGCGGGGCGGCACTCGGCCCACGATCGGAAACCGGGCTGGTGGGACGAGGCGGTCGGGCCCGGCAAGGCGTTCGATACCGACCGCTACTTCATTTTGTGCTCGAACGTGATCGGCGGATGTTCCGGGAGCACCGGGCCGTCTTCGACCAATCCGGAGACGGGGCGGCCGTACGGGCTGTCGTTCCCGGTCGTCACCGTGGCGGACATGGTCGAGGCGCAGCGCTGGCTGCTCGATGCGCTCGACATCCCGACGGTCTTGTGTGCGACCGGCGGGAGCATGGGCGGCATGCAGGCCATCCAGTGGGCGGTGTCCTATCCCGACCGGGTGCGCAGCGCACTCGTGCTGGCGTCCACCGCGCGCACCTCAGCTCAGACGATCGCCCTGAACGAAGTCCCGCGCCAGGCGATCTACGCCGACCCCAACTGGAATGAAGGTGACTATTACGGCAAGGAGCCCCCCAATGCAGGGCTGGCCGTGGCCCGGATGATCGGCCATATCACCTACCTCAGCGAGAAGTCGATGCGGGAAAAGTTCGGCCGCCGCCTGCAGGAACGGGAGAAGTACGGGTACGACTTCGCCACGGAGTTCGAGGTGGAGAGCTATCTCAAGTACCACGGCAACCGATTCACCTCTCGATTTGACGCCAACTCCTTCCTGTACATCACGAAGGCGATCGACTACTTCGACATGTCCCTGGGACGCGGAGACCTCGCCCAGGCGTTCACGGACGTCAAGGCCAAGTTCCTGGTGCTCAGCTACAGCTCGGATTGGCTGTACCCGCCGGAACAGTCCGAAGAGCTGGTCCGGGCGCTGCTGCGCAACGGGATCGACGCCAGCTACGTGGAGATCAAGAGTGACTACGGCCACGACGCCTTTCTCCTGGAGGTTGAGCGCTTGGGCGAGCTGACCAGGGATTTCCTGGCCAAAGTCGAGCGGGAGAGCGCGAGTGCGGCCGGTTCGGAGCAGGGATCGGTGGCGTCGAGTGAAGAGCGGGAGGAGAAAATCTATCCGCTCGCCTCCTGGGCCGCCAAGACGCGTGGCGTCTGGCGCCTGGCGGAGGTTAACAAGCAGGAGACCGCATGACTCCCTCGCGCCCGGACCTCGAGGTGATCGTGCAGATGGTGCCGCCCGGCGCCCGCGTGCTGGACCTGGGGTGCGGCGACGGAACGCTTCTCGCGGAATTGGTCGCGCAGAAGGGTGTCCAGGGTCGCGGCGTGGAGGTAGACGAGGCCAAGGTCCGGGCGTGCATGTCCAAGGGGTTGTCGGTTCGGCACGGCAATATCGAGGACGGACTGGCGGACTTTCCCGACGGGATGTTCGATGTCGTGATTCTCAGCCAGACCGTCGCCTACCTGAACCGTCCCCTCGGCGTCATGCAGGAGATGGCCCGCGTGGGACGGTCGGCCGTCGTCTCCTTCGAGAACGCGGGGTATTGGAAGACACGCTGGCGGGCGCTGCGCGGACACGGGAATGGAAACACGCTGGTGTCCGGCCAGCCACGCGTCCGAGCCATCACCCTGGCGCAGTTTGACGAGGCGCTACGGCATCTCAATCTTCGGGCCGCGGAGCGTGTGTTCTTGCGCGGCTCGTTGCAGGTCACGCGGTGGCCCTCGGTTTCCGCCGAGGCTGCCGTCTTCCGCGTGGCCAAGGCGTGATTTGAAGCGGTCGGCCTGATTGCTGAATGCTGACCGCTGACCGCCTGCGCGTTATCGCCTTGTAAAGGGGAACATAAGACAACATGCCGCAGACGAGCCAACGCACGGCCATCTTCACCGAGTCCGTCATCCGCCGCATGACCAGGGTGGCCAATAGGCACGACGCCATCAATCTGTCCCAGGGCTTCCCAGACTTTGACCCACCGCCGGCCCTGGTGGCGGCGCTGGCGGAATCCGCCGGCACGGGACCGCACCAGTACGCCGTCACCTGGGGCGCGCCGAATTTCCGCGAGGCGCTCGCCGCGAAGCAGTCCCGCTTCATGGGGCTGGGGCTGGATCCCGACAGGCACCTGGTGGTGACGTGCGGCAGCACCGAGGCGATGATGGTGGCCATGATGACCGCGTGCAACCCCGGGGATGCGGTCATCGTCTTCTCGCCGTTCTACGAGAACTACGGCGCCGACGCCATCCTCTCGGGCGCCCGGCCGATCTACGTGCCGCTGCGGCCGCCGGACTTCGCCTTTGATCCCGCCGAGCTGCGAGCGGCGTTCGAGCAGCGACCCAAGGCGTTGATCCTGTGCAATCCTTCGAATCCCAGCGGCAAGGTGTTCACGCGGGGCGAGCTCCTGTCCGTCGCCGCGCTCGCCGAGGAGTTCGACGTCTTCGTCATCACGGACGAAGTGTACGAGCACATCGTGTACGCCCCGCACCGGCACGCGTACTTCGCCGCGCTGCCCGGGATGTTCGACCGCACCATCAGCGTGAGTTCGCTGTCCAAGACGTACTCCATCACGGGTTGGCGGCTGGGGTACGTGATCGCCGCGCCGGCGGTCATCGACAGTGCCCGCAAGGTGCACGACTTTCTGACCGTGGGGGCGGCGGCACCGCTGCAAGAGGCTGCCGTCACGGCCCTGAAGTTCGACGACGGCTATTACGCCGAGTTGCTGGCCAGCTACACACGCAAGCGCGACGTGTTTCTGGCCGCGCTGGACGACGCCGGGTTGCGCTACACCACGCCGCAGGGCGCGTACTACGTCATGGTGGACGTGTCGGAGTTCACCCGCGACGACGATGTCGGCTTCTGCGAGTGGCTGGCGCAAGAGGTGGGCGTGGCGGCGGTGCCGGGGTCGAGCTTTTTCCACGAGCCGGTGCGCCATCTCATCCGCTTCCACTTCGCCAAGCGGGAGGAGACGCTCGCGGCGGCAGGCGAGCGGCTGAAGCGACTTCGAGATCGATGGGGAGCGCGCCGTGCGTGACCTCTAACCCGGCAGGGAGCCCGTCGGATGAGCCCTCGTGATCTCATCAGGGATCCCCTCTGGAGAGCGGCGGAGCTCGGCCGGCCGATCCCGGAGTCCCCGCACGCCGTCTCGGTGGCGTTGCCACGCTGGGAGGACGTGGTCGGATACGAGGAAGGCCGGCCCGAGGTGATCGGGAGGCTGGCCGGCGGATATCCGCGGTTCGTCATCCACCCCCTGGTGAAGACGCTGGCCGAACGCCTGGGCGGGCGCGCGCCGTGCCTCCCATTTCCGTCCAGCCGCGCCGCGCAAATGTGCGCGAATTTCATCCGCCGTTCCAGCGGTGAGAGGGTGGAGATCGTCGCGGCGCATGGTCTCCATGGCGTGCGGACGTCCGAGGTTGGAGCCCCCTTCCTGAAGGCCTTCTGGCAACACACCGGCATGATCGTGTCCAGCCGCCAGGCCGAAGCGGTCCTGGCCGGCCGGGCACGCGAGAAGGACGGCGCCGCCGTCCGGCACTCCTTGCGCCAACAGCTGGCCGGATTCTACGATTGCGCCCCCGACGACGTGTTCCTGACCCCGTCAGGCATGGCGGCGCAGTTTGCCGCCCTCCAGGCCGTCACGCGGCGGCGGCCCGGCCAACCTACGGCGCAATTGGGATTTCCCTACGTGGACACCCTGAAGCTGCAGGAGAAGCTCGGCGGTGGGGGAATCCTACTGCACGACCTGTATCGCCTCGACGGCGAGGTGCGGGATCTGCTGGAACGCCAGTCGCTGGCGGCCTGCTTCTGCGAGATACCCGGCAATCCGCTGCTGGGTTCCGCCGACGTCCGGAAGATCACGCCGCTCTTGCGCGCGCACCGCGTGCCGCTGGTGGTCGACGACGTCGTCGCGACGCCCTGCAACGTGGATCTCAACCCCTATGCCGACCTGGTCGCGACCAGCCTGACGAAGTACCTTGTCGGCACGGGCGACGCCATGGGCGGCGCGCTGATCGTCAACCCGCGCTCGCCGTTGTACGGTGAGCTCAAGCCGCTCGTTCAGGCGCGGCACGAGGAATTGCTCTGGGGTGAGGACGCCGCGATTCTTGAGGCCAATGCCCGGACCTTTCCGGAGCGCGTGCGCCAACACAACGCGAACGGCCTCGAGATCGCAGAGCGACTGCGCCGCCATCCGCGCGTGGAACGCGTCTGGTATCCGAAGTGGGAGTACAGGGAAGCCTACGATGCCGTCCGCCGGCCCGACGGCGGGTACGGCTCTCTGATAACCTTCCTCCCCGCGCAGGCGGAGGCGCGGTCCGCCCAAGTCTACGACGCGCTGGCCGTCTGCAAGGGACCGAGCCTCGGCACGATGTTCACGCTGGCCTGCCCGTTTACCCTCCTGGCGCACTACGGCGAACTGGACTGGGCGGAGTCCTGCGGCGTCTCGCGGTACCTGATCCGGATTTCGGTCGGGTTGGAACACCCCGACGATCTGTGGCGGCGGCTGGACACGGCCCTGGCATTGGCCTGAGAAGATCTCGCCCGGCGTTCTTCCCGTTTTTCGCTTCGCATCCCACCGTGCCAAACCGACTGTCGAAGGAAAGGCTGGGGGCCCCGGCGCGGGCTCACGGGAGCCGGAGGGGCTTCCGGGCGGTGATGATCTCCGTGTTCATGCCGGCCCAGTGGAGGCTCCCGCCGTAGCGGCCGTGCTCCATCTTGACGCATCGGTCCATGACCACCTTGAGCCCCGCGGCGAGCGCCTTCTCGGCGGCCTCGAAGTTGACGATCCGCAGCTGGGTCCAAACCGCCTTGGCGTGCAAGGCAATGGCTTCGTCAACGATGGACGGGCACTCCGAGGCCGGCCGGAATACGTCCACCAGGTCCACCTGGTCCGGAATGCTGAGAAGGTCGGGGTAGACTCGCTCACCCAGGATCTCCCCGCCGCGAGGGTTGACGGGGATGACGCGATAGCCCTCGTAGCGGAGGTAGGAGGCGACGAAGTAACTGGCCTTCTGCCGGTCAGCCGACAGTCCGACCATGGCGATCGTCCGGCAGGTGTCGAGCAGGTCGCGGATGACGCCAGGGTCCTGGTACCGGGCGCGCTGTTCGCGGTCGAGAGCGGTGTTCAGGTTGATACTGCAGACAGCGCCTGATCCAAATCCCATAGCAAGTCCTCCAGGGTCTCCAGGCCGATCGACAGTCGAATCATGGAGGGACTGACCCCGCCGAGCCGGAGTTCCTCGTCCGAGAGCTGCTGGTGCGTGGTGGACGCCGGATGGATCACGAGACTCCGCGCATCACCCACATTGGCCAGGTGGGAGAAGATTTGCAGCGACTCGATGAACTTGCGTCCCGCCTCGCGCGCGTCGCCGGCGCCTGGCTTGAGGTCGAAGGCGAACACAGCGCCCGGCCCTTTGGGGAGATACTTCTTGGCGCGCTCGTGGTCGGGATGGTCGGGAAGCCCTGCGTACGACACCGACGCCACCCGGGGGTGGTCGTGTAAAAAGCGCGCAACGGCCATGGCATTCGCCACGTGACGTTCCATGCGGAGCGAGAGTGTCTCGAGTCCCTGTATCAGGAGGAACGAGTTCATGGGGGAAATGCAGGCGCCGGTGTCGCGCACGGTCTCAGCCCGCACCTTCATGAGAAAGCCGTAATGCCCGAAAGTGTCGTAGAACCGCAGGCCGTGGTAGGAGGGCGACGGGTCAGCGATGGTGGGGAACCGGCCATAGTCGAACGTCCCCGAGTCGATCACCACCCCGGCAATACTGTTGCCGTGCCCACCGATGAACTTGGTCGCCGAATGCACCACGATGGACGCGCCCCAGTCGATGGGCCGGCACAGGTACGGCGTGCCGAACGTGTTGTCGACGATCAAGGGAATCCGGTGGGCCCTGGCCAGGTCCGACAGCGCGTCGAGGTCCAGGATGCTTCCACGCGGGTTGCCCACGGTCTCGCCGTACAAGGCCTTGGTCTTCGGCGTGATGGCTTTCGCCCAATGGTCCACCTGCGTCGGATCGACGTAATGGACCCTGATCGACAACTTCTTGAGGGTGTGCGTCATCTGGGTCACGGAGCCGCCGTACAATTGCGCGGACGCGACGATCTCGTCGCCGGGGGCGAGCAGCGTCATGAAGGTCACGAACTGGGCCGCCATGCCGCTCGCGACGGCCACCGCGCCGGTGCCGTTTTCGAGCGAGGCGATCCGCTCCTCGAACACGGCCGTGGTCGGGTTGCTGATCCGCGTGTAGATGTTCCCGTACTGTTTCAGCTCAAAGAGCTGCGCGGCGTAGTCGGCATCGTTGAACACGTAGGACGTCGTCTGGTAGATGGGGACGGCGCGCGCCCCGACGACCGCGTCGGGGATGTGGCCTGCGTGGAGCATGCGCGTTTCAAACCCGAAGGTCCGCGTGTTGTGGCTGGACACGATGTCGCCCTCCCACTGCGGCGGGAGGGGTCGTCGGCAGGGTGACCACGTCTTTCGACGGCAGCCCCGACGACTGTGGGTTCCCTCCCGCATTGCCGAATGCCGGTGCCAGGTCCGTGCAGGATGCCGCAGGAGTTTCGCGGCGTCAAGGAGAACCTGCGTGTGCCAAGGTGTTCCGCTCGTCGATGCCATCGATGCGTCCGATGACGCATCCACCCTACGATTGACATCGCATCGCTTAGCCTTGTATAAGCATCTAACGCCCGATGCAGAGTCGCGCGGGCTGGCGGTCAAGAGTCGCGAGCTGTGCGAGAGGTGCGGAGCGCCAGACTCGAGGCGACGCACAGGGTTCTCGGGTTTCCGGGGGTTGAGCAGAGGAGCACATGCGGTGCATCTGTAGCCGGCGCCAGCGAGTGGCGCCTTTCCGGGTAGCGGGACAAGACGAGTCGGTACGCACCACGCGTGAGCCGTGAGTCGCCGTCGAGCGATTCGGTAGCATCCCTCCGAGGGCCGTCTGGGGCGGGAGCGCCGGATGGCCGCCAGATCATCACCGCGCTTCACGCGCTCTGCCCACGCCCATTAGACCTCATCTTCACGGGTTCTCGCGCGGGACGCGTTGCGGCGCGTCCACCGTCCACATCCAGGCACGCCGGCGCAGCCTGTGAGGTGTCTCACACGGTGGGACGCCATTCCCGCCACGGGCGGGGAACACTTCCTCTTGTCGACCTTGCCCGAGGCATGCGCGCCTCCGGCAGAAAAGGGAGATTCGATAATGCGGATCGCGAATGACGTCACCCAGTTGGTCGGCAACACCCCGCTGGTGCGGCTGCGGCGCCTGACAGAGGGCGCCAAGGCTGAGGTGGTCGCCAAGCTGGAATTCTACAATCCGGCGCACAGCGTCAAGGACCGCATCGGCGTCTCCATGATCGAGGCCGCCGAGAAGGCCGGCAAGATCAAGCCGGACACGATCATCCTGGAGCCGACGAGCGGAAACACCGGCATCGCCCTGGCCTTCGTCTGCGCCGCCAAGGGATACAAGCTCGTGCTCACCATGCCGGAGACGATGAGCAAGGAGCGGCGCGTGCTGCTCAAGGCGTACGGCGCCCAGCTCATCCTGACGCCCGGCAGTGAAGGTATGCCCGGGGCGATCAAGCGGGCGGAGGAGTTGGCCGCCAGCGATTCCCGCTACTTCATCCCCCAGCAGTTCACCAACCCGGCGAACCCGGAGATCCACCGGAAGACGACCGCCGAGGAGATCTGGCGGGACACAGATGGGACGGCCGACATCCTGGTCTCCGGCATCGGCACCGGCGGGACCATAACCGGGGTTGGCGAGGTCATCAAGGCGCGCAAGCCTTCGTTCCGTTGCGTGGCGGTCGAGCCGGACGCGTCGGCGATCCTCTCGGGAGGCCCCAAAGGCCCCCATCCGATCCAAGGCATCGGGGCGGGCTTCGTCCCGGCGGTCCTCAACACGGCGGTCTACGACGAGATCGTCCGGGTAAAGAACGACGACGCGTTCGCCACGGCGCGCCGCGCAGCGCGCGAGGAGGGACTCCTGGTCGGCATCTCCTCCGGGGCGGCGATCTGGGCCGCGGTGGAAGTAGCCCGGCGGAAGGAGAACGCGGGCAAGCTGATCGTGGTGATCGTCCCGTCATTCGGCGAGCGGTACCTGAGCACCGCGCTGTTTGCCGACCTGGCGGAGTAGCTGAGAACCAATGACCAGGAGGAAAGAAATGTTCCGCACGCTGCGTAATGACATCCGGTCCGTATTCGGCCGCGACCCGGCGGCTCGGAGTGTCCTGGAGATCCTGGTGTGCTATCCGGGGCTGCACGCAATTTGGGGGCACCGGGTGTCTCATTGGCTCTGGCGGCACGGGCTGAAGCTGCCCGGCCGATGGGTGTCGCACCTCGTCCGGGCGCTCACGGGGATCGAGATCCATCCCGGCGCCAGCATTGGGCCCGGCTTCTTCATTGACCACGGGATGGGGGTCGTAATCGGCGAAACGGCGGAGATCGGCGCCGACGTGACGCTCTACCACGGGGTCACGCTGGGCGGCACGAGCCTGGCCAAAGGGAAGCGGCACCCCACGCTGGAGGACCGCGTGGTAGTGGGGGCCGGCGCGAAGATCCTGGGGGCGATCACCATCGGGGCCGACAGCCGGATCGGGGCCAACGCGGTCGTCGTGAAGTCCGTCCCGCCCAACTCCGTGGTGGTTGGGGTGCCCGGCCAGATCGTCAAGCGGAGCCGGCCGCACACCGCGCAGGACGCGCCGGACCTGAACCATTCCCAATTGCCCGACATGATCGCGGGCCAGTTGATCGCATTGACGGCGCGGGTCGAGGCGCTCGAGCGTCAGGCGGGGGAGCAGGAGCGCGACCGTGCCATGCCCCCTTTGCCGGAGAACGAAAAGGCTCGCAGCTGGGAGTTCTCGATTTGAGACGCAAGGTCATGCGCTCCGTTCCCACCCCACGGTTGCACAGGCGATCATGAGCGGTTGCTTCGAAGCACGGAGACATGACATGGCAGGCCTCTATCCAGTCCGTCGTTTTCGTTCCCTGGCTTATAGAAGCGCGCGCGACCTCGTCTTCGGTCATGCCTCCACGCCGGTGCGCTGCGGTTTCGGCCTCGTCCTCGGCGCCGGCCAGGTCTACCCCGAGGTGAACTTCACCCTGCCTCCCATGTCCATCACGGATGCGACGTGGGCCGAGGTGCTGGGGCACTACGAAGAGATCGCGGAAGGCGTCGTCAAACGCGCGCTGGCCCTCAAAGTGCCGGGGATCGTTCTGGAGTTCGAGCTGCTGCCGCCGATGACGGATCGCCCGGAATGGGGAGCGGAGATCACGGCGATTCTCCGGCGGCACCTCGAGGATGCCCACGCTGCCCACGGGCTGAAGTCCGCGCTGCGTGCCACGATCACCGACCTGCGCGATCAGGATCGCCCGCCGCTCCTCCGGGAGGGGGAGGCCTGCGACAAGGTACTCCGCTCGTTCGCAGCCTGCGCGGACGCCGGGGCGCACATCCTGTCCATCGAATCGGTGGGGGGCAAGGAGGTCCACGACGAGGCGCTGCTGTACGGCGACGTCCGCGGCCTGGTCTTCGGGCTGGGGGTCCTGGCGGCCCGGGACATGGCTTGGCTCTGGGACAAGATCGTGGAGATCTGCCGCGCGCGGCCCTGGGTCATCCCCGGCGGCGATACGGCCTGCGGCTTTGGCAACACCGCCATGCAGCTCGCCCACCAGGGCATGCTCCCCGAGGTCTTGGCGGCCGTGGATCGCGCCCTGACGGCTCCCAGGAGTCTCGTGGCGTTCGAGCGGGGTGCCGTCGGTCCGTCCAAGGATTGCGCGTACGAGGGGCCCATCCTCAAGGCCATCAGCGGCGCACCGATCGCCATGGAGGGAAAATCGGCAACCTGCGCACACTTCAGCCCCCTGGGGAACATCGCCGCCGCCATGTGCGATCTGTGGAGCAACGAATCGGTGCAGAACGTGCGGCTGCTCTCGGGGAACGCGCCCGAAGCCTATGCCGAGCTTCTCGCCTACGACTGCCGGTTGATGAACCAGGCGCTGGAGCGTGGCGGCGCGCTGACGTTGCGGGAATGGCTGACGGAGTCCGACCGTTGGCTCAGCCCACAGGCGGTCATCCTGTCGCCCGAGGCCACCTGGGAGATTGCGCAGGCGATTGTCGCCGAGCCGGACGACTACCGGCGAACCGTGGCGGCCGGCTGCACGGCCGTGCGGCTCCTGAAGGACGGGGTCCAGTCAGGCCGGCTTGCCGTATCCGCCGCCGAACGGCAATGGTTGGAGAAAGCGGACGCCGCGCTCGCCGACCTTCCCGCCGACGAGCGGGATCTGTTATCCGAGATGACGGACACGTACGGCCACCTGTTCCGGCCGGCGAGCTACGGACTCGCCGGCTGATCAAGCCGAAAAAATTGCGAGAAGAGGCACAGGGCGCACACGGGCCTTGATCGCGGGAGATTTCCGGTGCGAGCGTGGCCTCGCCCGTTCATCTTCCCGGGCCACTGCACCAGATGGCTCCTCACGTCCTCAGCGCCGACGGAGCGCGCGCCATCCACTCCGGGGCTCCACCCGCCATTCCTTCGGACGGGAGCGCATCAAAGGGTCATCGGGAATCGGCCCGGCCGTGTTCCATGGCAAAGACGGCGGGTTTGGGTTAGAATCTCGCCCCATGGCCCCACCAGCGCGCACCGATCCCGAATGAATCGCCTCCGCAACGCCCGAGCCAGCCGCCCCGTGGGTGGGCAGACACTTCGCGCCTTCTACACGCGAGGCTTCTGGCGAGTCTGGACGGGCAGCATGCTCTGGTACTCTGCCCGCTGGATGGATCTGTTCGTCCTGCAGTGGCAGGTCCTGGTCATGACCGACTCGGCCTTCCAGGTGAGCCTGATCGGGTTTTACCGGATGGCGCCCATGTTCGTCTTCGGGCTGCTCACCGGTCTTCTGGCCGATCGCCTGGACCGGCGGACCGTGCTGCTGACCGCACAGCTGTGGAACGCCCTGGCGTCGGCCGCCATCGGAACGCTGATCCTGACCGGTTGCCTGGAGCTGTGGCATCTGGCCGTCCTGGTGACGGCGCTGGGGTTTTCGTGGGCGCTGGACTTGCCATCGAGACGTTCCTACATCTACGACATGGTGGGGCCCCGCCGGGTCGTGAACGCGATGGCGTTGGACCATGTGGGCATGGATGGAGCAAAAATCGTGGGACCGATCCTGGGCGGACTCCTCTGGCCCGTCATCGGTGCCGGAGGCTGTCTGCTCATCCTGTCCGTTGGCTACCTTGTGAACTTCTGCCTTTATCTGCAGCTTCCGTCCGCAGCGCCACCGCCTTCTGCGGGTTCCCCCCGTGTACTCCGGAGCCTAATGGAGGGACTGACATATGTGCTTCGCACGCCGGTGGTTCTGGGTGTCCTGTCCATCACGGCGGTCATGAACCTGCTGGGGTTTCCGTATCAACACATGGTGCCGGTCGTCGGGAGGCAGGTGCTGGGGCTGGGGCCGCTGCCGACGGCACTTCTCGTGGCGGCAGACGGCCTCGGCGCGTTGACCGGCTCGCTCGTGGTCGCCTCCCTGGGGGATGTCAGGTGGAAGGGACGACTCTTCGTGGTCGGCTCTTTTCTCCTGATGGGGACCGTCCTGCTGTTCTCCTTCTCCCGGTGGTACCTACTCGCCTTCGGGCTCCTGTTCCTCGCGGGAGTGGGCGTCGCCTGCTTCGCAACCATGCAGAGCAGCCTGATCCTGACCAGTGCCTCGGACGCGATGCGCGGCCGCGCCATGGGCACACTGATGCTGGCGATCGGTTTCGGCCCGCTAGGCGCCCTCCAGATCGGCGCGCTGGCCTCTGCCTGGGGCGCGCCCCTCGCCCTCACCGTGTCCGCGGGGTCGGGAGTCCTGTTGCTGAGCCTGATCTGCTGGAAGGCCACGGCGCTCTGGCAAGCCCGCCCCAGGGCGTAGGCGGTCGGCCCGCACCGAACGGCCGGAAGAACGAGTGTCGCGGAGGAGAGGCGGCGAGACCATGGCGGAACTCCAGTTGTCGATTCCGATGGTCGTGATGGCGGCGCTGCCTATCGTCGTCGTTCTGGCGGCCATGGTCTGGCTTCGCTGGAGCGGGACCAAAGCGGGATTGGCGGGCGCGGCCGTTGCCGGCGCCATCGGCGTTGTCTTGCTCGGCGCCACGCCCGCGGTCCTGGCGGTCGCCGGCTGGAAGGCCGTCGTCCTCTCGTTGGACTTGCTCTACATCGTCTGGGCCGCGCTGCTGCTCTACAACATCGCCGAAGAGGCGGGTGCGATCCGAAGCATCGGTGTGGGCGTGGCCAACTTGACCGAGGATCACGTCATGCAGCTCCTGATCCTCGGGTTCGCGTTTTCGTCGTTTCTCCAGGGCGTGGCGGGCTTCGGGGTGCCGGTCGCCGTGGTGGCCCCCGTTCTCGTCGGGTTGGGGTTTCCCCCCATACAAGCGGCCGTGGTCCCGCTGGTGGGGCACGCGTGGTCCGTGACCATGGGGACGCTCTCATCCTCGTTTCAAGCCTTGGTGACTGTCACGGGCTACTCGGGGCGCGTCTTGGGCCCTTGGTGCGCAGGCTTCTTGGGAGTCGCCTGCGTGCTCAGCGGCTTCGCCGTTGCGCACATTCACGCCGGCCTCCGCCCCATCCGCCGCTGCTTCGGGGCGATCCTCGTTCTCAGCCTCTCGATGGCGGCGGTGCAGTTCGGGCTAGCGTACTTCGAGTACTACATGTTGGCGGGCTTTGGAGCGGGCATGGCGGGTTTGGGCTTGAGCCTGGTCGGAGCGCGCTTTGCGCAGGCCATCCCAAGAAGCTACGGAGGCCTGCTCCCGACCTGGCCCGCGCCCGGCGGCCGGCGAACGCCGCACCGTGCCGTCGCGCTCCGCCCGGGCGCGGGGGGGATGGGTTTTCATTTGGGCTTCGCCGCCTATTACGCGGTGATCGCGGTCGTGATCGCCGCCACGCTGATCCCCGGCGCGCCCGCTGTGCTGGACATCTTGCACCTCGGCATTCCGTTTCCGCGGACCGTGACGAGTCTGGGTTTCGTGACGCACGGCTCCACGCACAGCATCAGCGTGCTCCAGCACGCCGGGACCTACCTGGTCGTCTCGGCGTTTGTGGCCTGGGCCATCTATCGAGCGACGGGGCACCTGAAGTCAGGCGGGTGGGGGTTGGTGGTTCGGCTGACGGTCAAACAGGCCATTCCGACGACACTGGCGGTCTTGCTCATGGTGATCATGGCCATGATCATGTCGTACACGGGGATGACCCGCCTCCTCGCGCATGGCTTGATCGCCGTGGCCGGTCGCGCCTTCCCGATCTTCAGTCCGTTCATCGGGCTGCTGGGGTGCTTCGTCACCGGGTCGAACACCAATGCAAACCTGCTCTTCGGTGCCCTCCAGCGCGACGTCGCCATCTTGCTCCGAGGGAGTCCGGCGATCACGGCGGCCCTGCAGACCACGGGGGCATCGCTGGGGAGCATGATCGCTCCCGCGAAGGTCCTGATCGCCTGTGCGACGGCGGGACTCCAGGGGAGGGAAGGCGAGGTCATGCGGGTCGCCCTCAAGTACTGCCTCCCCATGACGCTCCTCATGGGGCTGCTGGGATGGCTGGCGAACCTGATGCAGTGAGGCTCCCCTTCTCGACGCGCAGCGGTTGGCGGCTGCCGCGCGCCCGGCGTCGGCCCGGGCGCGCCTACGCCTGCGGAGTGGCAGCGACCGAGCGTTCGCGGCCCAGCAGTCGTGCCAGCCAGGCCAGCGGCGCGAATTTCTCCGCGAAGTCGTCGAAGATGGAGTAGGCCACCGGCGTGGCCAGCAAGGTCAGCAGCAAGGCCAGCGTCTGGCCGCCGGCGATGACCGACCCGATGGCGCGGTTGTCGCCGGAGCCCGGGCCGCTGCTGATCAGGAGGGGCAGCATCCCGGCGACGAAAGCCAGGGTTGTCATCAGGATCGGGCGCAACCGGTCGCGGTTGGCCTGGATGATCGCCTCGGCGCGGGGCATCCCCTGGGCCCGCAGGCCGATCATGTGGTCGATCTGAAGGATAGAGTTCTTCTTCACGATCCCGAAGAGCACCAAGAGTCCCAGAGCCGAGAGGATGTTCAGCGACTGCTGGAAGATCAGGATCGAAAGCAGGGCGAAAGGCACCGTGAGCGGAAGGGCCAGCAAGATCGTGACCGGGTGGAGCCAGGACTCGAACTGGGCCGCCAGGATCAGATACATGAAGATGATGGACAGCAGGAAAGCCAGCGCGAAGTTCAGTGCCGCCGTTCCCATCTCCTTTGAGGCACCGGTT
>Ga0316628_100002244_pt1 | contig 14192 bp, 9 predicted proteins | sample OWC_Aug_M2_C1_D5_FD_207648 | JGI IMG/M metagenome (GOLD analysis project Ga0316628, IMG submission 207648) | Wetland soil microbial communities from Old Woman Creek delta, Ohio, United States - OWC_Aug_M2_C1_D5_C | ecosystem: Environmental > Terrestrial > Soil > Wetlands | place: USA: Ohio... | reverse complement strand
CAGAAGGGCCATCTCGTCCACCGGCAGGACGGGCCCCGCTACGTCTATGGGCCGCGGCTCCCGAAGGACAAGGCCCGGCGCAACGCCCTCGCTCATCTCAAACAAACGTTCTTCGACGGCTCGACCGCGGATGTCGTCGCGGCCCTGCTCGACCTCTCCGAGGAAGACCTCTCGCCGGATGACTACGACCGGCTGGCCGGGCTCATCGACAAAGCCCGCAAGGAAGGACGCTGACATGCCCGGAGCGGCCTCGGGGATCCCCGGACTCATGGCGGAGTATCTCTTCAAGACATCCTGCATCCTCGTCCTGGCCCTGCTCGCCGCCGCGGCGGCGAAGAAGCGGGCCGCCGCGGTCCGGCACTTCATCCTCTCGTCGGCGTTGATCGGGCTCCTCTTTCTGCCTCTGGTCACGCTCGTCCCGGTCCGCTGGCGTTCGCCCCTTCTCCCCGGCTGGATGGGCCCCGCGGAGGAGCGGACGACGGCTGCCGGCCCCGCGGGCGCGGCGATCGACCCGGCCGTCGCGGGCTTCCATGCGCCGCCAATCGCGGCCGAGAGCGCGGAGGCCGGACGGCCGGCCGAGTCGAGCCCGGCCGCCCGCATCGCGGCGACGGCCGCGCCGGCGCGTCCTTCCGGGGGGCCCCTTCGCGCGGGAGCCTCAGGCCCCGGAGCCGCGGACCTCGCCCCGGGCCGGGCCGGAGACGGCCCTGACGCCTCGGCCGCGCGGGATCACCGTGCCGGCTCCTCGGCCGCCGGATCGGTCCTCGCCCTTCTCTGGGCCTCCGGGCTCGCGACGCTCCTGCTGCGGCTCGCCTTCGGCTTGGCCGGGGCCGTCCGGCTGACGGCCGAGGGACGGCCGCTCGCGGATGCCTCATGGCGGGCGCTTCTCGCGCGCTTCGTCGACTTCGTCTCGCTCAGGCGCGGCGTGCGCCTCAAGGGCCATCCCGAGGTCCTCGTGCCGCTGACCTGGGGCTGGCGCAGGCCGGTCGTGCTCCTCCCCGACGGGGCGGACGCTTGGACCGACGACGAGCGCTCCTCGGCCCTTTACCACGAGCTGGCCCACGTCAAGCGGGCCGACTTCCTGGTCATGCTCCTCGTCAGGGCGAGCCTGGCCCTGTTCTGGTGGAACCCGTTGTGTTGGATCGTCTATCGCGAGCTCCTGAAGGAACAGGAGATCGCCTGCGACGAGCTGGTCCTCCGCGCGGGGATCCGGCCGTCGACCTACGCCGCCACGCTGCTGGCCTTCCGCCGCTCGGCGGGGTTCCGATGGAACCCCTCGGCGGCCCTGCTCGGACTGTTCGGCCGGTCCTCGTTCCAGGAGCGCCTGGCGGCCATCCTCAAGCAAAAGATGATACTCATGGAGGTCAAGATGAAAACCAAGATCATGCTGGCCCTGGCCCTCGTCGGGGCCGTGGCCCTCGTCGGAACGGCCGGTCCGGCCGCCGCCCGCGCGGCGCAGGCGGAGGAGACCGTCCTCGTCGAAACGCCCCTTCCGCCGGCTGCCGCGCTCGGCGCCGCGCTCGAAGCCCAGGCCCCCTCGGCCTCGGCGCCGGCGAGCGGCCAGGAAAAGGCGCTGGCCCAAGAGAAGGCCCAAGAGGCAAAGAAGGCCAAGGAGGCCGAAAAGACGATCGTCGTCGTCGGCAAGGACGGCGGGAAGTCGCCGATCGAGATCGTCATCACCGAGGGCGACACGGTCAAGAAGCTCATCGCCGAGAAATCGCTCACCATCACCAAGGGCAAGGGCGGCGAGATCGTCCTCAACATCGGGGATAAGGAGCCTCTCGTCCTCGAGGGCGAGCCGCTGCGGCTCGAGATCAAGGGCGGCCAGGTCCAGGTCATCGAGGAGGGCCGGGCCGTCAAGGAGATCGGCGGATCGGGCCTGACCCTGGTCTTCACGCCGAGGGAGAGGGGCAAGGGATTCACGCTCATCAAGCCCGGCGAAGCGGTTCCCGGCGGAGCCACGGTCGTCGTCGAGCGTCACGGACAGGGCGAGCCGGCCGTGGGCTGGACGGTCAAAGAGGGCGAAAAGGACCGGAGCCTCTGGGTGGCCAAGGAGTTCGCCGGAAAGGAAGGCTCGCTCACCTGGGTCGGCGAGGACGGCCGGGCTTTCGCCTTTTCGAAGGCTAGAGATGAGGAAATGCTGGCCAACGTCAAGGAGCTGCAAAAGCAGGTCGAGGCCATCAAGGCCAAGAAGCTGGACCTCGCCGCCCTCGAGGAGTCGCTGAAGAAGCTCGAAGCCGAGCTCCAGGCGAACGAGGGCAAGCTCAGGGCCCTGCGGCTCAAGTTCGAGGGCGAGGGAGCCGCGTTTTCCCGCGTCGAGAAAATGCTCGGGGACAAGGACTTCAACGTCTACTACCACGAAAAGGACAAGACCGGCGAGGCCGGGTCCCGCGTCAGGATCATATCCAAGGACAAGGGCGAGGGCGGTCTGACGATCGTCCTTAGTGAAGAGGGCCTGGGCCGAGAGGCCTACGAGCGGGCTCTGGCCAGGCTGAAGAAAGACCTGCCGGAGGGCTACAAGATCGCCGAATCAGAGTTCGAGGAGGAAGGCCCTTCGATGACCTTCCGGCTCACGCCTCCGGAGGGCAAGGCCGTCGATAAGGACGTCGTGAAGCGGCTCGTCGAGCTCCTTCAGGCGGAAATAAAGAAGTAATCCCTATTTGTTTTTCTTCTCCCATCCTCGGGATTCCCTCTCGAGGCTGCGATGGGCGTTGCCTCAAAGATCCCCGTTGCTGGAGAGGGGGACCCGCGAAGCGGGGGGGAACCGTGCGAACTGGTTCCCAGGGGGGCCGGGGAGCTAGAGGCAATGCCCGGAGCAAGGCCGTAGAGAGGGATATCCCGAAATCCGAAGAAAGACCTCATTTCTTGACGCGGATCGGGTAAGGCGGCCGCTTCGGCTGAGCCGGAGGGTTGGCCTTGAGCTCGTCGAGGACGACCTTGATGGCTGCCTCGAGTTGCGGGTCGCGCCCGGCGATGACCTCGCTCGGCGTCTGTTCGACCTCGATGTCCGGCGGGATGCCGACATTCTCGATGCCGAAGCCCTCGCCGACGTCCCAGAAGGCCAGGTTGGGCGCGGTCACGATGCCGCCGTCCATGAGCGGCGGGAAGCCTAGCGTGCCGACCAGGCCGCCCCAGGTCCTCGTCCCGACGAGCTTGCCCATCCCGAACTTCCGCCACATGTAGGGCAAAAGGTCGCCGCCCGAGCCGGCCGTCTCGTTGATGATCATGACCTTGGGACCCTGGATCGAGGCGCTCGGCATCTTCAGGTCGGCCCCGTAGCGCATGGCCCAGTAGGACGAAACGGGTTTCCTCAGCCAATCGAGATAATAATCGGCGACCGAGCCTCCCCCGTTGAAGCGCTCGTCCACGATGATGGCCTCCTTGTCGGCCTGGGGGAAGAAATAGCGCTTGAAGTAGATGAGCCCCATGGTCGAGGTGTTCGGGACGTAGACGTAGGCCGCGCGGCCGTTCGTGGCGGCCTCGACCTTGCGGATGTTCCCTTCGACCCAGTCGCGGTTGCGGAGGGCCGATTCGTCCGCGATGGGAACGACCTTGATCGTCCGCGAGCCCGTCCCGTCCGGATTGGGGCCGACGGTGATCTCGACCATCTTGCCGGACGTCGCCTCGAAGCGGGCGAACAGGTTGTCGGGCGGAACGAGGTCCCGGCCCTGGACGGCCAGGAGATACTCGCCGGCGGCGACCTCGGCGCCCGGCTCGGCCAGCGGGGCGCGCAGTTCCGGGTTCCAGTCGAGCCCGCCGTAGACCTTCTTGAAGCGGTAGCGGCCGTTCTCGACGGCGTAATCGGCGCCGAGCAGGCCGCCCGGCACGCGGGCGGGCTGGGCCAGGAAATCGCCGCCGCCGACGCGGTGGTGGCCGACGGCGAGCTCGGAGCACATCCACTGGATGAGCCGGTTGAGATCGGCCCGGCAGGCGAGGTGGGGCAGGAAGACGGCGTACTTGGCCTTCATGGCCTTCCAGTCCGCCCCCTGATAATGGGGATCATAGAAGAAATCGCGGTTGACGCGCCAGGCCTCGTCGAAGATCTGCGGCCATTCGGCCCGCGGGTCGACGCGGACCTCGATCGCGTCCGTGTTGAGCTTCCCCTTGCCCGGCTCGGGCTTGCCCGCCGCGGCGATGATGCTCCAGCCGCCCGGAGCGGAGACGAGCATCTTCTTGCGGTCGGCGGTCAGCATGAAGCCGTAGGCCGGGACGCCGAAGGCTTCGTCCTTCCGCGAAGCGAGATCGTAGACGCGGACGGACGATTCGCCGCGGCCCGCCGCGGCCGGTGAGGCCGGCGGCTCGACCTTGAGATAGAAGAGCTTGCCGCCCTCCCCCGCCTGGAGATTGGCGTAGAGGCCGGCCGGGATGGGCAGAGCGACCAGGCGGTTGTCGAGGCCCTCGAAGTCGATGCGGACGGGCTCCGGGGCCTTGGCCGCCTCCTTGGCCGCGGGCGCGGCGGGCTTGGCCGCCGGCTTCTCAGGCTCCTTCGTCTCGGCCTTGGGCTTCTCCTCGTCGCTCTCCTTGGCCAGCGGGTTGGGCAGGTCCTTGCGGAGGACGGCCAGGTAGATCGAGGAGGTCTCCACCATGTCGGCGTTGGACATGTCGAACCACTGCCGGGAGGGCCCGGCGTCGGTCGAGCTCAGGAACCAGAGGTATTTGCCTTCGGGGTCGAAGACCGGCTCGCTCACGTCGCTCATCCCGTCCGTGACGGGGAACGACTTGTCCTGGTCGAGCGAGTACACATAGACGCGGCGGAAGAACGTCGGCGTGCTCAGGGTATAGGCGATCCACTTGGAATCCGGGGCCCAGGAGCAGTCCATCTGCGACTGCCCGCCCGGCTGATAGAGGTATTCCGAGGCGATCTTCTTGACCGCCCCCGTCTTGACGTCGAGCCAGGACAGGGTCAGGGAGTTGTCGGCGAAGACGATCTTCCGGCTGTCGGGCGACCACTGGTTGGTGCCGTAGAAGCCGGCCCCGCCGAGCTTGAACTTTCTCACCGCGCCCTTGCCGTCCTGCGGCGCGACGTGGAGCTCGTATTCGCCGGAGGCGTCGGAGAAATAGGAAACGAACGCGCCGTCGGGCGACCAGGCCGGCGACTGCTCGTGGACGGCCGGCGTCTGGGTCAGGTTCCTCGGGTCGCCCTTCTCGGCCGGGACGGTGACGATCTCGCCGCGGTAATCGAAGACGGCCCGGGCGCCGCTCGGCGAGACGCCGGGGTTGCCGACCCAGCGCGCCCCTCTGGCGAAGCGCTCGCGGAGCTCGGGGAGATCGGTGGCGATGCCGATCTGGAGGCGGCGCTCCCGGCCTCCGGCCATGTCATAGAGATAGAGGGACCCGGCCTGCTCGAAGACGACCTTCCCGGCCCCGCCGGAGGCCGAGAGGACAGGGAAATCCTTGTAGTCCGTCAGCTGCCGGATCTTCTTCGAGGTCCGGTCGAAGGCGAAGAGGTTGAACTCGCCGTTGCGGTCCGAGCGGAAGACGATCTCCGGGCCGAACCACATCGGGTCGACGTCATTCGAGCGGCCTTCGGGCTGCGGCACCTTCTCGATGGCCTGGCTCTTGACGTCGAAGATCCAGATCCGCGAGAAGCGGCCGCCCCGATAGTGCTTCCATTCGGCGAAGGCCTCGGGGAACGGATCGTAGGCGATGGCGCCGCCGTCCGGCGCGAAGGCCGCCTCGAACGCGTAGGGGATGGCGAGCTGGACCGGATCGCCTCCCGCGACGGGGACCGTGAAGAGCTGGGTATAGGCGCGGTTCGAGGAGAAGCGGGGCGAAACGAAGAGGACCGACTTGCCGTCGGGCGTGAAGCCTTGGACGATGTCGGGGGCCGGGTGCCAGGTCAGCCGTTTGGGAACGCCGCCCGCGGCCGGCACGACGAAGACGTCGGTGTTGCCGTCATACTGGCCGCTGAAGGCGATGAGCGACCCGTCGGGCGAGAAGGCGGGGTTGGATTCGGTTCCCGGGTCCGAGGTCAGCCGTCGGACGTTCCGGCCCTCGAGGTCGGCCGTCCACAGGTCGTTGGCATAAGCAAAGACGATCCGCTCGGCCGAAACGGCCGGCTGGCTCAGCATCTTGGTGTCGGTCGTATCGACGGCGAAGAGGCCGGCGGCCGAAGCGAGAGCCAAAAAGAGCAGGCACGGAACCAGGATTCTTTTCATGGGTCTCCCTCCCGCGGATAAAGTGCTTCCATCATACGTAGGGGTCACGCCGGCGTCAATCGAGACGTTCGAGCGTTGACCGCGCCGCGGGGTTTCGATTAAGATGTCCGCAGCGCCATGGTCCGGCCGGCCCGCGACTTCTACGAGATCCAGAGGCGGCAGCGCCGCCGGAGCCTGCTCCTCTTCGCCGCCGTCCTCGTCTTCCACTTCGCCGCCCTCGGCCTCGTCGGCCTGGCCTTCCTGGCCACCTTCGGCCTCCTCTTCGTCCCCGGCCTCCTCGCCGCGCCCGGCTTCTGGCCGCGCTTCCTGGCCGCCGATCTCGTCCTGGCCGGGACGGTCGCGGTCCTCCACTTCCGGGACGCCCGCAGGAACGGCCCGCGCTTCATCCTGCGCCGGCTCCAGGCCGCGACGCCCGACGCGGCCGACCGCTACCACCTCCAGCTCCTCGACATCGTCGACGAGATCCGCATCGCCGCCGGCCTGCCCCGCGTCAACGCCTACGTCCTGCCGTCCTTCGCCGTCAACTCCCTCGCCGTCATCGAGGAGGACGGCACGCCGGCGGTCGCCGTCACCGAAGGCCTGCTGGCCGAAGGCACGCGCGACGAGCTCCAGGCCGTCGCCGCCCACGAGCTGGCCCACATCGCCCGCGGCGACGCGGTCTACCTGACGCTCGTCTGCTCCCTGGCCAACCTGTTCGAGAGGTTCAAGGACGCGCTCGGGGCGGCCGCGGACGACGACGGGGCCGCCGGGAGCGGCCGCGGCGGCTTCCCGCCGGTCCTTTTTTACGTCGCCGTCGCCGCCTCGGCCCTCATCATGCGCCTCCTCAGCATGCTCGTCAGCCGCGAGCGAGAGCTGCTCGCCGACGGCGCGGCCGTCGAGCTCTGCCGCTCCCCGGAGGCCCTGGGCCGCATCATCACCAAGGCCCACTTCAAGAACTCGTTCGTCGGCGATTTCACCTTGAGCTACGCGCCGCTCTTCATCGTCCGCCCGGACGCCCGCGATACGCCGGACAGTATCTGGGGCCGCATCTTCAGCTCCCATCCCCCGCTCATGACCCGCCTCTCGGCCCTGGCGGCGATGGTCGGGAAAACGCCGCAGGCCTTCGTCGAGATGGTGGCGGCAGAGGAACGGGCCCGTGAGGCGGCCCGCGGCGTCCTCCACTCGTACGAGGAGCTGCGGAAGCCCCAGCTCGAGCTCTTCCGCGCGCCGGCGGCCGCGGCAGAAGCCCCGGCGCCGGGCGACGAGACCCGGGTCTGGATGCTGGCGGGCGCCGCCGAAGGGACGTGGGAGGGGCCGTTCGCCATCGCCGAGCTCCTCGGCCGGCCCCGCTTCTCTCCCATCATGCGGGTCAAGAACGTCCAGGAAGGCGTCGAGGCCAGGGCCCGGGAGTTCCCGCAGGTCCGCGTCGCCCTGCACAACCTGGCCCGCAAGAAGCCGCTGGCGCCGGGCCGGCAGAATCTCTGCCCCCGCTGCCGGATCCCGCTCGCCGAAACGTTCTATGAAGGGGTCGGCGTCCGCGCCTGCGGCCGCTGCGGCGGCCGGCTGGTGGACGCCGCGGCGGTGGACCGGATCGTGGCCCGCCGGGAAGTGGCCTTCTCCGACGCGCTGCGCGAAAAGGCGCGGCGCTTTCGCGAGGCCGCGGTCCGCAACCCGCTGCGGCGGCAGAAGATCGAATCGGCCCTGGCCGCGGATGTGCCCTGCCCGGCCTGCGGCTTCCGCCTGGCCGCCCGGCCGTACAACTACCAGTATTTCGTGCCGGTCGACAAGTGTCTGTCGTGCGGGAAGATCTGGTTCGACGCGGACGAGCTCGAGGTCCTGCAGATCCTCATCGAGGAGCGGGCCTCGAAGTAGCGGCCGGTGGGCCTCAGTCGAAGATCTTCTCGAGATCCTGATAGCGCCCGTGAAGCCTCTGGACCGCCTGCTCGACGGCCGCGCCGTCGGCCCCGGACCCGAGCCCGGCCAAAACGTCGGCGGCCTTGAGGAGCTCCGCCGAAGCCTTGGCGAAGGCCTCCTGCTTGGATTCCAGGCGGGCCGGGAGCTTGGCCGCGGTCACGGCTTCGGCCTTGGCCTTGAGGTCGGGCGCGGCGGCGCGGACGGCGGCCCAGTCCTTGGCCGGCAGGTCGGTGTGATAGACGACGTAGAGGACCTTGTGAAAGGCCTCCATCTCCTTGACGACGGGCATGAGGATGCGGACGAGCCGCTCGTACCGGGCGTGAAGGACCTCGGCCGCGTCGAGCATGGCCTTGTCGTCGGCGCCCTGGGCGGCGGCGGCGTAGGCCTCGACGGAGGCCCGGAACTCGGCCAGGCCGGCGTCGTACTTGGCCTGCTTCTCGCGCAGGATGCCGGGGAGCTTGGCGGCGTAGATCTTGGCCGCGAGCTCGTTCACCTGCGGCGCCAGGCTCTTCAGCATGGCGATGTCCTTCTCCGGATAAGCGGTATGCCAGATGGGGTAGATGACCTCGTGGAAGGCGGCGAGCTCGGGGACCGTGCCTTCGGTCTCTTGGGCCAGCGCGGGAAGGGCGGCGGCCAGCAGGACGAGCGCGACGAGCGGAAGACGGCGGACTGTCATCAAATTCCTCCTCATGTTCAAGGGTCGGAAGGGCGATTATAACCGAACGGCCTCAGATTTTGAACTCCCCGGTGTCGATCCAGTCCTTTTTAAGGACCGACCAGAAATCCTCGGCCAGTCCTTTTTGGACATAGGCGTAGGGCAGCCAGCCGTAGCCCTTCTCGCCCCAGGCCTTGCCCCAGGAATTGCGGATGAGCAGGGCGCCCCGGCACGGCTCGCCGCCGGAGGCATTGGCGATGGTCATGGCGTCGTCGAATCCCATGGCCACGACGGCGTGGCCGCCCTCGATCCGCTCGCGGCCGAACGGGAGCGGGATGCGGCCGGTCGTCTCGGCCTGCTCGATCGAGCTGTAGACCGTGAAGCCGAACATGGCCGGGTGGCCGGCGCCGAGGTAGGTCTTGAGCCGGTCCAGCGTCGAGGCCCGCGTCGCGCCGGCCGGATCATGGCGGTAGTAGAGAAGGGTCCGGTAGCTCTGGGCGAAGGCATAGCAGAAGGCGGGCGGCTCCTTGTCGAACCCTTCCTCGGCATCGGTGTAGGGCCAGTACGGCTCGGGCGGGACGCCGAAGATGACCATGGCCCCCATGGTCGTCCGCAGGTAGGCGCCGGAATCTCCCTTCGACTTCATGAGGTTGCGGGTCGTCTTGTAGAGGAAGAGCCGCGAGGCCTCGACGTGGCGGCCGAAGGACCTGCGCTCGTAGTACTCGATGATCCCGGCCCCGGCCTGGGCCGTGCACGAGCCGAGGGCGCCCTGGTCCTCGACCGGAGAGGCCCAAGGACGCAGGTCGACCGTTGTCGGAAGAGGCGGCCGCCGGCCGGCCGTGCCCGGCGCCGCGACACCGGTCGGAGCAAGCACGGCCCGGACGTCCTCGGTCTCTTCGGTGTAGTCCCGGCAATCGGGCAGGTCCGGGATCCAGCCCAGGCCGCGCTGAAGGGTTCGGTCCATTCGTCTCTCCTTCCCAAATCCTTATTTGCGTTTACGCAAAGCGCCCGCCCCGGTTCTCCGGCCGCCCGAAAACCGGGGCCCGGATGGCCGGAGGGGGTGGTCCCGAGCCGGGGCCTTTCTCGGGGCGGTCGCCGACGGGCGGGGGGGAAATCATCCCTGGAATCACCGAAAGGGGTGATTGACCCCGTTTGGGGGTGAGAAAAGAATGGGTCCATGCGACGTGATCGCCGCCGGCACGTGTGTTTGGCGGCGGAAGGCCATAGGAAACGGGCATGAAAAAGATCCTGATCATCGATTACGACCAGAATTCTCTGGCCTCCCTGCAGGGCATCTTCGCCACGCAGGGCTATCAGGTCGTCACGGCCGCCGACGGCCAAACCGGCTGGGACAAGTACAACAAAGAATCCCCCGACCTCGTCCTGATGGAGGCCATGCTGCCGAAGGTCCACGGCTTCGAGCTCTGCCAGCGGATCACGTCGGAACGGAACTCCCAGGCGACCGTCTTCATCATGACCGGCGTCTACAAGGACCGCGTCTACCGGACCGAGGCCCTGAGGACCTACGGCGCCGCGGAGTATTTCGAGAAGCCGCTCAAGATGACCGAGCTCCTGGCCTCGGTCGAAGCCGTCCTCGGCAAGCCCGAGCCGAGACCGGCCGAGGCCCGGCCGGCCGCTCCGGCCCAGGCCGCGGCCCCGGCGCCCATGGCCGCCGCGGCCCCGGCGGCTCAGGAAGCCCATCCCGCCCCGGCCCCGGTCAAGCACGACAAGCCCCGCTCCGACGACAGCATCTTCTCCCTCCCGGACGACCTCGACCGTCTGAGCCGGGAGATCCCCAAGCTGCGCAAAACGGCCGCCGTCCGTCCCGAGCCCTCTGAGCCGAAGATCGACGCGATGGCGGAGGAGCTCCTGAAAACCGTCGTCACCGAAGCCAAGACGTCGAAGACGGTCCAACCGAAGCCCTCGGGCGGCAACGGCAACGGGAACGGGAACGGCGCCGACATCGACCAGTTCCTGAAATCGGCCTTGGCCGGGTTCGACCTCGAGAAGGAGAAGGTCAGGGTCGCCAAGCCGGTCCCGCAGCCGCCGGCGCCGGCCAAGCCAGAGCCGGCTCCCCAGCCGCAGGTCCCGCCCAAGGACAAGCCGGTCCCTCCGCCCGTCAGGGCCGCCGCCCAGCAGATCCGGCCGGCGCCTCCGATCCCGCAGACTCCTCCGCCCCCCGCGCCGCGGCCCGAAAAGCCCTTCGTCGCTCCGCCGGCGGCGGACATGAAGAACACCTTGACCCCGGGCGATCCCGGGTCCGACGTCTCGCCTTTCTTCACCCCGGAGAGGCCGAAACCCCCCGTCAAGCCTCTCGAAAGGGAAGAGCGAAAGGCGGCGCCCAGCCCCGAGCCCGCGCGCCGCGAGGTCCCCAAGCCCGAGCCCGTCCGCCCCGAGCCCCGTCGGCCCGAGGTCGTGAAGTCCGAGCCGGCCCCGGCCGAGGTGAAGAGCGTCGAAACCCGCGGCTTCGCCCAGGCCAGGATCTTCGAGGACATCGCCGAGCCGCGGGAAAAGAAGGGCTTTCCGACCGTTCTCGCCGTTGGACTCGGCGTCGTCGCCATGGCCGCCATCGGCTTCGTCGTGCTGCGGCCGAAGCGGCCGGCCCCCATCGAGCCCGCGACGCAGACCTCCACCGAGACGGTGACCCCGTCGAACGTTCCCGCCGAGCCGATCCAGGAGCCGCAGGCGCCCGTCGCCAAGCCCGCTCCGGCCCGGCAGAAGGCGCAGCCGCAGGCCAAGCCGGCGGACGCGGGCGGCGCCTCGGCCATCCTGCCGACGCAATCGGCGGAGCTGAACCTGCCCTTGCCTGAGGCGCCGGGCGGTCGCGGCGGGGTCAACACTCAGCCCGCTTCCGGATCGAACACCCTCCAGGCCGACCCGGGGGCCGCCAAGACCGAGCAGGCCCCGCCGCCGGAGGCCAAGACCGAGGCCAACCCGTCCCAAAATCAAGGCACCGATACGGCCGCCGTCTCGGAGCCGGCGCCCGCGGCCGCGGCCCCCGCGCCGGCCGCAGCCCCGGCCAAGGAGGGCGACTTGGTCGAGCTCGCCTCGGTCACCGAGCCGCCGCGGATCATCAAGAGCGTCGAGCCGGTCTACCCCCAGGGCGCCCAGCGTCTCCGCCGGGAGGGCAACGTCACGATCAACGCCCTCATCGACGAAAAGGGCAACGTCATCGACACCGGCATCCTCAAGGGCCTTCAGGACGACATGGGGCTCGTCCGGGCCGCCGAGATCGCCGTGAAGAAATGGAAATTCCAGCCGGCCCGCAAGAACGGCGTGGCCGTCAAAGTCTGGAAGCCTTTCGTCATCGTATTCAAGGCCGGCGCTGGCGCGGCCAACAGAGGATAATAAGGAGCCGCACATGGGTCTCAGCAAGGATCAAGAGGATCTCTACAAGAAGACCATGGCCGAGGTGAAGCACCAGCTGGAGCATCTCGACGAGGAAGTCGAGAAGGAGCTCCAGAAGGTCCGCAAGCGTCTGGCCGAGCTTCAGGAGTCCAAGAAGTCGCTCAAGATGGTCTACGAGGGCACGGCCAAACTCCTCGGACTCGAGCTCGAGAGCGAGGACGAGACGACGGACGAGGCGGCCTCGATCGCCAAGATGTAAGGCCCGACCGCCTTCCGTGCCGCCGCGGCCCGCCCGCGGCGGTCCCCGCCCGCGGCTCCTCCCCCCCGACCGATTGACGCCCCGCCGAGGTTCTGGTATAAAATCGCTCCGGTATGTTCATCCTGCTCGGCATCTTCTTCGGTCTACTGGCCTCCGTCCCCCTGGGCCCGGTCAACCTCTTCGTCGTCTCCCAGTCCCTCAAGCGCGACCTTTCGCACGGCCTCCTGGCCGGCATGACGGCGGCGACGCTCGACGCGACCTTCTGCTTCATCGCCCTGGCCGGATTCTTCCAGATCAAGCTGAACCTGCCGCCCTACTCCATGTCCGTGCTGAAGGTCGTCGCGGCCGTCATCATCTTCCTCCTGGCCCGCAAGCTCATCCAGGACTCTCAGAAGTTCGAGATCCCGCAGGACCGGGACAAGGTCCCGTCGGCCTCGCCCAAGCCGATCCTGGGGGTCATCCTTCTCTACGTCACCAACCCGACCCTGTACATGTTCTGGATCTTCGTGGCCGGCGTCGTGACCGGCCACAACCTCCTCGGCAGCAACATCGTCCGCTACGGCACGTGGAGCGCGGTCGGCTTCGCCGTCGTCGTCGGGTTGAGCTCGTTCGCCTGGTATTTCGGCCTCGTCCGCTTCGTCTGCCATCATCAGACCCGCATCCACCAGAGGACCTTCCGCAAGATCCTCTATTATCTGGGCCTGGCCCTGGTCGGCTTCGGCATCTACACCTTGGCCACCGTCTTCTTATAACCTGGCTCTTCGTGAAAACGCCGTGTTTCTTCACCAACCCTGAAGAACAAAGAGCGGCGTTTGCGAATAGCACAGGTGCCCCATGACCAAGCGCGAGCGGGTCGAGAGAGCCTGCGCCTGCGAGCCGGTCGACAAGCCGCCGTTCGTTCCGGCCATCTACGAGCACAAGGCCCGCCTCATCGGCCGCTCGCCGTCCGAGGTCTGCGTCAGCCTGGATCTCCTCCTCGAGGCCCTCGCCAAGGAGCTCGAGGTCTATGACACCGATGTCCTGACGGTCGGCCTCGACGTCTACAATGTCGAAGCGGAGGCGGCCGGCTGCGAGGTCCGCTACTTCGGCCGCTCGCCCGACGTGCCGGCCGTGGCCGGGCCCGTCCTCCGGGCGCCCCAGGACCTCGACCGGCTCAGGCGCCCTGATCCGGGCCGCGACGGCCGCATGCCGATGATGGTCGAGGCGGCGGCGCGGACGGCCCGGGCCAAGGGACGGGAGGTCCTCGTGCGCGGCGCCGTCACCGGCCCGTTCTCGCTGGCCTCAGAGCTGGCCGGCGCCGAGAACGTCCTCGCCGCCTCGGTCGAGGATCCGGCATTCGTCCGCGGTCTTCTGGACTTCGCGGCCCGAACGGCCGTCGATCTCGGAACGGCCTTCCTCGAAAAAGGCGTCGAGCCGGTCCTGTTCGATTCCCGGGCCTCGCCGGCCGCCTCCTCGCCGCGCGTCTTCCGCGAGTTCGTCCTGCCCGTCTATCGCGATCATGTCATCCCCGGGCTGCGGCGGGCGGGAGCGAGGACGCTGCCGCTCATCATCGGCGGCGACACGACGATGATCCTCGAGGACCTGATAGCCACGGGGGCCGGCCAGCTCCTGTGCGACGCCGGGGCCGACCCGGGACCGTTCTTGAAGAGGTGCGCAGAAGAGAGGCGCGCGCTACGGGTCTCGGTCGACGCCCGGCTCGTCCATGCCGGGCCGCCCGACCGGATCCGGGACGAGGCCCGCGGCCTTCTTCGCCGGACGGCCGGCCGTCCCGGGATCCTCTTCGGCTGCGGCGTCGTCGCCTACGACTGCGATCCCCGCCACGTGATCGCCCTGCGCGAGGCCCGCGACGAGTTCGCCCGGTCCTAGCCGCGGGCGGGGACGG
>Ga0316628_100002243_pt1 | contig 14193 bp, 13 predicted proteins | sample OWC_Aug_M2_C1_D5_FD_207648 | JGI IMG/M metagenome (GOLD analysis project Ga0316628, IMG submission 207648) | Wetland soil microbial communities from Old Woman Creek delta, Ohio, United States - OWC_Aug_M2_C1_D5_C | ecosystem: Environmental > Terrestrial > Soil > Wetlands | place: USA: Ohio... | reverse complement strand
CGTTTTTGTGCGTGCGCTGGCTGCTGCGTTACATCAGCACGCATGATTTCACGATATTCGCGTGGTACCGCATCGCCTTCGGCCTGGCCATACTGGGCCTGTACTTCGGCCATGTGGTGGAGTGGCCCAAAGCCTAGTTGTGGAGGCTATTGAGTCTCAAGAATACGGGACAAATCTGCCCTCGTGGCTTGTTCCCTTCACCCTTTATCCCGCTGATGGAACTACTAGCCATTCGACTAGGCGGCAAAGCCGCCAAGTCGCTGGTTATCCCGGAGGGGGAGGGATGCAAGCCCCTTCTCCCGCCGGGAGAAGGGTTGGGATGAGGGAGCGCTCGTTATGGAAACATCAATAGGTTTGGCGGGCCTAACCCTGCTCCCACGGCAGGCGCGCCTTGCGCCAGCCGCCCCGCGTGTCGCGCTGCTTGTCGTCGTCGGGGTCGCCCTGGAAGCCTTCCAGCACGTTGTAGCAGTCGCCAAAGCCGGAGCGTGTGGCCAGCGCCGCCGCCGCGTGTGAACGATGGCCGCTGCGGCAGATGAAGAGCAGCAGCGATTCGGGGCTCACCGCCTGTTCCAGTTGCGCGATGAAATTCGGGTTGGCCTTCATGCCGGGATAGCTGGACCACTCGATCTCGACGGCGTCGGGAATGCGTCCGACCCAGTCCTGCTCGGCGCGGGTGCGCACGTCCACCAGCCTGGCGCCGGGCGCGGACTGCAATATCTCGTAGGCTTCGACGGGCAGCAGCGCACCTTCGTAGGGCAGGTCCATGTCCTTTGCCCTTTTCTGTGCGGTTTGGAGGATTTCAGTAATTTTGCCCATGGTGTTCTTCTGGCGGTTTTAGCTTTCTTGCGCAGGTGTTATGCTAAGCGCGCATCGCGTGCGCACTACGCACCATACTATCCCAATTGCCATGAAAAATCACCCGGAAGGCCAAATCCGCAATAAATCAGCGGCCTTTGAGCCCGCTCATCCAGAGCGCTTTGCGGCCGCGCGCAAAAGCACCTGGGTCAGCATATTCATCAATCTGGCGCTGACCATTTTTCAGGTGGCCGCCGGCTATCTCGGCAGGTCGCAGTCGCTGATGGCGGATGGCATGCACTCCCTGTCGGATCTGCTCGCGGACATCATGGTGCTTTTCGCCAACCGCCACGGCAACCGGATCGCGGATGCCGAGCATCCCTACGGCCATGCGCGCATAGAAACCGCGGCCACGCTCATCCTCGGCGTGGCGCTGGCCGCGCTGGGCGTGGGGTTGCTGGTTGCGGCGGGCATGCGGCTGCAGCATCCGGAAGATGTGCAGAGGGTGCATCCCTTCACGATCTGGATCGCGCTGATCGCACTCGCGGCGAAGGAAGGCATGTTCCGCTACATGCTGGCGGTGGCAACGCGCGTGCGTTCGCAGATGCTGGTGGCCAATGCCTGGCACGCCCGTTCCGACGCGGCATCGTCTCTGGTGGTGCTGGTGGGCATAGGCGGCAACCTGCTGGGCTACACCTTTCTGGACCTGGTCGCGGCAGCGGCGGTCGGCATGATCATCGCACACATGGGGGGCAAGTTCGCGCTGGAGGCGCTGTCCGAGTTGATCGACACCGGGCTGTCCAAGGAGGAGGTAGAGGCCATACGCGCGACGCTGCTTGCCACACCCGGCGTGCGCGGGCTGCACGAGCTGCGCACGCGAAAGATGGCGGACAGCGCGCTGGTGGATGCGCACATCATGGTTGACCCGAAAATCAGCGTATCCGAAGGGCATTACATCGCCGAAATGGCGCGCCAGACCGTGTTGCGCAAGCACGAAGTTCTGGACGTGATGGTCCACATCGACCCGGAGGATGACATGCAGGGCAAATCCAACGCCCATCTGCCCAACCGCGAGGAACTGCTGCGCCATTTGGGGGAGCGGCTGGGCGATGCGCTGCCGTCCCATTATCGGGCAGTATTGCACTATCTGGATGGCTACGCCGATGCCGAAATCTTCCTGGAAGGCGAACATGCCTGGAACGAAGACAAAATCCGCCGCCTGCGCACGCGAAGTGCGGAGGTCGCGGCCGATGATCCCTACTTCCGCTCCATCCAGTTGCACAGCACGCATGCACAACAATAGTGCATTTATGCCCGGTGCCGCACCATAAGGGTGCAGCATTTTTTGTCGCTCCATTTGCTCCCTTGTGGCAAAATGGCGCGTTACGGCTTTCTGCGGGCTTGGCACGCCTCGTGCTAACGTTCCTGGAGTGCGTTTCCGCGTACGCGCGTGGGGCTTGTTGAACGTTTATAAACCTCGTTTTGATTTATTGTAAGGGAGAGAAACCATGGCCAAGACGGCTGCCGATGTTTTGAAGATAGTGAAAGAAAACGAAGTCAAATTCGTGGATTTCCGTTTTACCGATACCCGTGGCAAGGAGCAGCACGTTGGCGTGCCGGTCAGCGCCTTTGGCATGGACAAATTTGAGGAAGGCCACGCCTTCGACGGTTCTTCCATCGCCGGCTGGAAAGGCATTCAGGCTTCCGACATGCTGTTGATGCCGGATCCCGATTCCGCCTACATCGATCCGTTCATGGACGAAACCACTCTGATCCTGTCTTGCGACGTGGTGGACCCCACCGACGGCAAGGGCTATGACCGCGACCCGCGCTCCATCGCCAAGCGTGCCGAAGCCTACCTGAAGGCCTCCGGCCTGGGCGATACCGCCTACTTCGGCCCGGAGCCCGAGTTTTTCATTTTCGACTCGGTGAATTGGCAGATCGACATGTCCGGCTGCTTCTGCAAGGTGAATTCCGAAGAAGCCGCCTGGTCCTCCGCCGAGAAGTTCGAAGGCGGCAACATCGGCCACCGTCCCACAGTGAAGGGCGGCTATTTCCCGGTTCCCCCGGTTGACAGCCTGAACGACATCCGCGCCGCCATGGTGCTGGCGCTGGAAGAAATCGGCATCCCCGTCGAAGTGCACCACCACGAAGTGGCGACCGCCGGCCAGTGCGAAATCGGGACCAAGTTCAGCACCCTGGTGAAGCGCGCCGACTGGACGCAAACCCTGAAGTACGTGGTGCATAACGTTGCCCACCAGTATGGCAAGACCGCCACCTTCATGCCTAAGCCCATCGTCGGCGACAACGGTTCCGGCATGCACGTGCACCAGTCCATCTGGAAAGACGGCAAAAACCTGTTCGCAGGCAACGGCTATGCCGGTCTGTCCGAAATGGCGCTGTATTACATCGGCGGCATCATCAAGCACGCCAAGGCGCTGAATGCGATCACCAACCCCGGCACCAATTCCTATAAGCGTCTGGTTCCGCACTATGAAGCGCCGGTCAAGCTGGCCTATTCCGCGAAGAACCGTTCCGCTTCGATCCGTATTCCGTACGTGCAGTCCGACAAGGCTCGCCGCATCGAGACCCGTTTCCCGGATCCTTCCTCCAATCCGTACATGTGTTTCGCTGCCCTGATGATGGCCGGTCTGGATGGTATTCAGAACAAGATTCACCCCGGCGATCCCGCGGACAAGAATCTGTATGACCTGCCGCCGGAAGAAGATGCGAAGATCCCAACCGTGTGCGCCTCGCTGGACGAAGCGCTGGCTCACCTGGACAAGGATCGCGAGTTCCTCACCCGCGGCGGCGTGTTCTCCAGCGACTTCATCGATGCCTACATCGCGCTGAAGATGGACGAAGTCACCCGCATTCGCATGACCACGCATCCGGTCGAGTTCGACATGTACTACAGCCTGTAAGCGGCTGGTTGTCCACCAAACGGGGCCGCGAGGCCCCGTTTGCTTTTGGAGTCCACTCCGTTTGTCACCGGCTGCACCTTGGCCTATACTGTTGGCGAGACATTAGGAGCATCCCAATGAGACTTCGTTACCTGATCCTGTTGCCGTGCCTTGCGTATGCGGGTTACGCGCAGGCCGACATCTACAAGCACGTCGACAAATACGGGAATGTGACGTACTCCAACACGCCCATAAAAGGCGGGAAAAAACTCGACCTCGGGCCGCTGCCCATCATGGAGCCCTACAAGGCAAGCGAGGCCGACACGGCCCGCGTGAAGCAGTCGACCCAGAAGAAACGGGATGAAGACCGCCGCAGGATTCTGCAGGACGAGCTGGACGCGGAGCAAAAGGCGCTTGCCGACGCGCGCCAGAATCTCAAGGATGCCCAGGACAATCCGCAGGTTTCGCACGCGGGCGGCAAGACCTTCCGCAACGTGGCCGGACAGGACGCAGCCATACAGGCGGCGCAGGAGCAGGTGACGCTGCATGAAAGGAATGTCGAGGCTCTCAAGATGGAACTGTCGCAGTTCAAGTAACAGCCCGGGCGCATGGCGGGCACGTTTCCTGCTTGAATATCCGTCATGGCGACCTTACCCATACCTTCCCTGGAACACCTGGCCACGGCAGTCATGCTGTTGGACGGCGAGGCGCGCATCGCCTACCTCAACCCCGCGGCCGAGACGCTGTTCGGCCTGAGCAGCAAGAACCTGTTGGGACACGCGCTGCAGCAGGCATTCAGCCACACCGGGCAGCTTGAGTTCGCCCTGCAGCAAGCCCTCACCAATCAGGCCACCTACATCGAGCACGACCTTGCGCTGGGAACCGTAGAGCGCAAGCTGCATCTGCGCTGCGCGGTGACGCCGCTCCATGCCGGACAGGGACATCTGTTGCTGGAGTTCCACCCGATAGACCGTACCCTGAAGCTGGCGCGGGAAGAGCAGATGCACGATCAGACCCAGGCCAACCGCCTGCTGTTGCGCAATCTTGCGCACGAGATCAAGAATCCCCTGGGCGGCATCCGCGGTGCGGCGCAGCTGCTGGAGCAGGAGTTGGAAAAACCGGCACTGCGGGAATACACCCAGGTCGTGATACAGGAGGCGGACCGCCTGCGCGCGCTGATGGAAAAGCTGCTCACGCCCCAGCATGCAGCGGAACTCACGGCGCTCAACATACACGAGGTGCTGGAGCGCGTGCGCAGCCTGGTGCTGGCTGAGATTCCCGAAGGGCTCAGGATACAGCGCGACTACGACACCAGCCTGCCGCCGTTGCAGGGCGACAAGGAGCAACTGATTCAGGCCATGCTCAACATCGTGCGCAACGCCGCCCAAGCGATGCAGGGCCACGGCACCATCGTGTTGCGCACGCGCATCGCGCGCCAGGTCACGCTGATGAAAAAGCGCCACCGCCTTGCCGTCATGGTGCAGATCATAGACAACGGCCCCGGCATTCCCGAGCATTTGCGCGACAAGATATTTTATCCGCTGGTGTCCGGACGCGCCGACGGCCACGGCCTCGGCCTGACCCTGGCCCAGGACTTCGTCGCCCGGCATCATGGCGCCATCGAGTTCGAGAGCGAGCCGGGGCGCACCTGTTTCACCATCATTCTGCCGTTACAGGAGAAGGCATGAATACACCAGTCTGGATTATCGACGATGACCGCTCCATCCGCTGGGTGCTGGAAAAAGCCCTGGCGCGCGAGCAAATCGAATTCAAAAGTTTCGCCACCGCCGATGAGGCCACGCATGCGCTCAAGCAAGGCGCGCCGCAGATGGTCATCACCGACATACGCATGCCCGGCAGTTCGGGGCTCGACCTGCTGCAATCCCTGCGCGAACAGCATCCCAACCTGCCAGTCATCGTCATGACTGCATTCTCCGATCTGGAAAGCGCAGTGTCGGCCTTCCAGGGCGGCGCGTACGAATACCTGCCCAAGCCGTTCGACATCAACCACGCGGTAGAACTCATCCGCCGCGCCCTGGAACAAAGCCAGAGAAGAAGTGCACAGGCGGAAGAAGCGATGCCGGTGCCCGAAATGCTCGGCCAGGCCCCCGCCATGCAGGAGGTGTTCCGCGCCATCGGGCGGCTATCCCAGTCGCAAGCCACCGTGCTGATCAACGGCGAATCGGGCACCGGCAAGGAACTGGTTGCGCGCGCCCTGCACCGCCACAGCCCGCGCAAGGACGGGCCATTCGTCGCCATCAACACCGCCGCGATCCCCAAGGACCTGCTGGAATCGGAATTGTTCGGGCATGAGCGCGGCGCCTTCACCGGGGCCACCGCCACGCGGCGCGGGCGCTTCGAGCAGGCAGAAGGCGGCACGCTGTTTCTCGATGAAATAGGCGACATGCCCGCCGAGCTGCAGACCAGATTGTTGCGCGTCCTGTCTGACGGCAATTATTACCGTGTCGGCGGCCACCAGCCGATCAAGGCCAACGTGCGCATCATCGCCGCCACCCACCAGGACCTGGAAGACAGGGCGCGCCAGGGACTGTTCCGCGAGGACCTGTTCCACCGCCTCAACGTCATCCGCCTGCGCCTGCCGCCGCTGCGGGAACGGCGTGAGGATATCCCGCTGCTGGCGAAATATTTCCTGCAGAAGAGCGCACGCGAACTCAACGTCGAACAAAAAATTTTCAGCGAGGCCGCGCTGCAACATCTTGCCGCGCAGGACTTTCCGGGCAACGTGCGCCAGCTGGAGAATGTCTGCCACTGGCTCACGGTGATGACGCCGTCGCAACAGATAGAGGTTGCCGACCTGCCGCCGGAACTGCGCGCTGGGCAGGCCGACGCCGGGAGAGGCAACTGGCGGGCGCTGCTCGCGCAACAGGCCGCGCTCGCGCTGCAGCGAGGAGACCACGACATACTCGACACCCTGACCCGGCAATTCGAGAGCACGCTCATCACCGAGGCTCTGAGGCGCACCGGCGGCAAGCGCATCGAAGCCGCCGCATTGCTGGGCATGGGGCGCAACACTCTCACGCGCAAGATACAGGAACTGGGGCTGGACGACAGCGGCGAGTAGCATCGGCAGCTGTGCTTGAAGGAACTTAATCGGGCTTTGGCCGGTCGTAACCAGACCGTCCTATCCTTCAAGTTGGAGCAAGTAAATGTATTCTTTGCGGTTTCGTACACTCGGTATCGTACTCCTCGCCTTTCTGGCTGGCTGTGCGACCCCGGTAAGCACCAATATTCAACCCACTGCGGCGAGCGTTGCAAAATATAACGAATTGAGCGACATCAACGTCGTCGCCACCCTGGAAAAGAACGTCAATGAGGCCAAGGCCGCCGACATGCCCTTCCTCGCCCCCAATTATTTCCGCGAAGCCTCCCAGGTGCTGAGCGAATGCAAGAACCAGCTTGGCAACCAGCCCAAGGACGTGCTGGCAAAAACTGCCGCCAAGGGCGACGCCATCCTGGAAAAAGGCCGCGCGGTGATGGCCATCGTGAAATACCGCTTCGCCCCGGAGCTGGAACTCAAGGCCCACCTGGACGGGCATAATGCCGCTACGCTGCTACCCAGGGAATATGAGAGCGTCATGCGCGACTTGTCGCGCCTGATCCAGCAAGTCGAGCGCGAGCAGCCGGGCAATATCGACAAGGATAAAGAGGCACTGCTCAAGGCAATGCAGGAACTGGAAATCAAGGCGGTGCAGGAAGGTGCACTGCATGAAGCCGAAGCCATCAACATCGACAGCAGGAAGAAGAACGCCGAAAAACAGGCTCCCATGACCTTTGCCGAAGCCCAGCGCATTTTCGACGAAGCGAAGAAGCAGATCGCCAGCGCGCATCACGACGACAAGCTGGTGCAGGCTCAAGGCGCGCAAGCCCTGTTCGCCGCGCGCCATGCGCAACAGGTCAATCAGCGCGTTGCCTTGCTGATCGAACAGCTTAACGTATCCGCCAGTGGCGGAATGGGCGTCTCGGTCGGCGGGGCGGGCGGCGGCGCAATGGCGGGTGTGCAGGTGGGCAGCGGCTCCAAATCGGTCGAGAAGGCCACCGTGGAAAAAATCGTGCTGCAGGAGGAAGACCGCCTGCTGGCCATCTCCACCGCCCTGGGCATGAAAGACCTGCGCGACCTGCCGCTGGACAAGCAAGTGGCAGAGATAAAGCGTACCGCCGCCGAAATGGCCGCAACCCCCAGGGGGACTGCGATACAAGACTTCGAGGCTAAATTGAAAGCGGCCAACGACGCTACCCAGCAGGTGACTGCCCAGCTCGCGGCGAAAGATAAGCAGTTGAAGGACCAGGGCGCGCAACTGGCCGACAAGGACGCACAGATCGGTGCGCTGAACGACAAGGTGGCGAAGCTGGAAGGTGGGAAGAAGCCTGCCGCCAAGCCCAAGGCAGCCAAACCCAAGGCCACCAAGCCTCAGGCGACGCAACCCCAGCCGAAATAATCGGGGTCTGCCCCGCTAACTCAAGGTTGCGCTGGCATCAGCGCAACCTTATTTTTTTGCGGGGAGCATCCGAACCAGCGTGTTATCCCGCACGATGTAATGGTGGTACAAGGCCGCCGCCACATGCAGCCCGATGAGGTAATAACCCGCCGTGCCGATCGTTTCGTGGACCTCCTTGATCGTCTTGGCGAGGTCCTTGTTTTCCCCGATGAGCGCGGGCAGTTGCAGCCCGAAAAACGGGATCGGCTTGCCGCTGGCGCTCAGCAACAGCCAGCCGCTCAGCGGCATGGCGATCATGACGGCATAGAGCGCCAGATGCAGCAGTTTGGCGGAAATATCCTGCCATGCGGGCGGCATCGGTTTAATTTCGGGCGTTGGGCCGGAAAAGCGCGCCGCCAGCCGCAGCCACACCAGCGCGAACACCAGCAGGCCTAGCATGTTGTGCCACGTCTTCAGCGCCTCGCGCGGATCGCTGCCCTTGGGGTACAGCTCGCGCAATTCGATGCAGGCGTACACCGCAATGAACAGCAGCAGCATCAGCCAATGAATCCCGATGGACACAGAGCCGTAACGGCTTGCGGAATTTCTCCAGGTCATCGCTCATCTCCCTTCGGAAAGGCAATCAGGCAACGCACCCATTATGTGCGCTACGACAGCAACGATCAAGAACAAAAATCGCCGCTCACGGCTGGGCAGGAGTCACCGCAACCTTGAAGATCACCTTGCGCACCAGCCCGCTGCTGACCAGCGGCGCGTGCGCATCCTCCGGGAAGAAGATGCAGAAATGATCGGGGGAGACGGCGATCCACGATGCGGGTGCGTCAAGGAAGAAGCGGATGTCCTTCTCCACGCTGTGCTCGCCCACCGGATTGAGGCAATCCGCGAGCGGCTTCCAGCCCATCTCGTCCACTCCCTCCAGCACCAGCTGAATGTCGATGTAACGGCGATGCGCCTCCAGCCGCGCCGCCTCGCGCGCTTTGCCCGGCACCTGCTCGACGATGGCGATCAGGTCGTCTCCGGCGAGGTGGTAGCGCCCGGGAGCGAGCGCGTAGAGATCGTTGTCGCGGATGTAGTCGAACGCGCGCTGGAACAGCGGGTGCAGCGCGGCGTAGCGGGAGGATTGGGAGAGGGAAGAAAAAATCATGTTAGACAAACCTCGCTATCATTCCGTTGTTCAGCTCACCCTGCAGCGGAATGCGCACATGGTGCCCGCTACCCGGCGCTACAGTAAGGGCCTCGCCCTCAAGGCCGTGCATCTCGCGCAGCTCGACGACGCGATTGCCGGACGGGTGGATGATCTCCAGCCTGTCGCCCACCTGGAACCGGTTCTTCACGTCGACTTCCGCGATGCCGTTTGCGCACGCCACGATGTCGCCGACGTATTGCTGGCGCGTGCTTTCGGAGTGGCCGCGCAGGTAGTTCTGCTGCTCGTGGGTGTGGTGTCGTTCATAAAAGCCGTCCGTATAGCCGCGGTTCGCCAGCGCATCCAGCGCGCCCAGCAGGCTGGTGTTGAAGGGGCGGCCGGCGACAGCATCGTCTATTGCCTGGCGGTATACCTGCGCGGTGCGTGCCACGTAATAGATGGACTTGGTGCGGCCTTCCACTTTCAGCGAATCCACGCCGATCTTCACCAGGCGCTCCACATGCTGCACCGCGCGCAGGTCCTTGGAGTTCATGATGTAGGTGCCATGTTCGTCCTCCATCACCGGCATCAGCTCGCCGGGGTGGTCCTTGCGCGAAATGACGTAGACGCGCTCGGCCAGAGGGTGGCGCGGCTGCGAGCCGCAATCGGATAGCGCGGATTCGCTCAAGGCCCTGTCGAAATCGAAGTCGATCTTCTGAATGTCGCCGGTACCCGTTTCCTCAGCATTGTCGACTCGGTAGTCCCAGCGGCACGAGTTGGTGCAGGTGCCCTGGTTGGCGTCGCGGTGGTTGAAGTAGCCGGAGAGCAGGCAGCGGCCGGAGTAGGCGATGCACAGTGCGCCGTGCACGAATACTTCCAGCTCGATGTCCGGGCATTGCTGGCGGATTTCTTCGATCTCCTCCAGCGACAGTTCGCGCGACAGGATCACGCGCGACAGGCCAAGCGATCTCCAGAACCTTACCGCCGCGTAGTTCACGGTATTCGCCTGCACCGAGAGGTGTATTTCCTGTTCCGGCCAGCGCTCACGCACCATGGCGATGAGCCCGGGATCGGCCATGATGAGCGCATCCGGCTTCATGGCAATCACTGGCTCCATGTCTGCCATGTAGGTCTTCACCTTTGCGTTGTGCGGCATCAGGTTGCTGGCGACAAACAGCTTCTTGCCGAGTTGATGGGCTTCGCGTATGCCCTGCTCCAGGTGCTCCAGCCTGAATTCATTGTTACGAGCGCGCAGACTGTAGCGCGGCTGCCCGGCGTAGACCGCGTCTGCCCCGAACGCGTAGGCGGTACGCATTTTTTCCAGGGTTCCGGCGGGCAATAAAAGTTCTGGTAATTTCATGGAGTGCTCCCCCTCCCCAGCCCTCCCCCGGCGGGAGAGGGTGTGGTGTGGGTCATGTGCGGCCTAGCCGCTTGAAAATTTCCAGCGACGGCCCGGCTTGGTTCAGGGTGTAGAAATGCAGACCCGGTGCGCCACCCGCGAGCAATTTCTCGCACAGTTGGGTGACCACATCCAGGCCGTATGCCCCTACCGATGCGCTGTCGTCGCCGTAGCTCTCCAGCGTCTTGCGCATCCAGCGGGGAATTTCCGCCCCGCAGGCATCAGAAAAGCGCGCCAGTTGCGAAAATTTCACGATGGGCATGATGCCGGGCACGATGGGTATGGTCACGCCGAGCTTGCGCGCGTCATCCACAAAGCGGAAATATGCATCTGCGTTGTAGAAGTATTGGGTGATGGCGGAATTGGCGCCCGCGTCAGCCTTGCGCTTAAAGTTGAGGAGGTCGTCGCGCGGCGATCTCGCCTGGGGATGGAATTCCGGATAGGCCGCCACCTCGATGCGGAAATGATCGCCGGTCTCGCCGCGAATGAACGCAACCAGCTCATTGGCGTAGTGAAATTCGCCGGCGCTAGCCATGCCCGATGGCAGGTCGCCGCGCAACGCCACGATGCGCCGGATGCCCAACTGCCGGTATGTGTTCAGGACCGCGCGGATGTTCTCGCGCGTGGAGCCGATGCAGGAAAGATGCGGTGCGGCATGGTAGCCCTCGTTCTTCAGGAGCTGCACGGCTTCCAGCGTGCGTTCGCGCGTGGAGCCACCGGCGCCGAAGGTGACGGAAAAATATTCCGGATTGAGCGCGGCGAGCTCGCGGCTTGTTACTGCGAGCTTGGCTAGTCCCTCCGGCGTCTGCGGGGGAAAGAATTCAAAGCTTATCGGAGTTCTGTTGATCATGTTTGCTCATGAGTTGCGCGGCGGCCGCTTGCAGCCCCCACGAGAAAATACTGTACAGGATGGAACCAGCGAGGCCGTACCAGAAGCCGTCCACGACAAAACCCTTGAGGATGGAGCCGATGAACCAGAACAGCAGGCCGTTGATCACAAAAATGAACAGGCCCAGCGTCAGCAACGATACGGGCAGTGTCAGCACCACCAGGACAGGGCGGATCAGCGTATTGACCAAGCCCAGGAACAGGGCGGCGACGAGCGCGGCACCGAAACCGTCGATGCGTATGCCCGGCACGAAGTTTGCCACCGTGAGCAGGGCAAGCGCATTCAGGATCCAGAGCAGCAATAGTCGCGCCATATTATTCGTTCCATGAGCGAAAAGGGGCGGGTAGCCCGCCCCCATCATACGCCCATCAGTCGTCTTAGTAACGGTAATGCCCGGCCTTGTACGGTCCCTGCTTGGGCACGCCGATATAGGCAGCCTGCTGGTCGGTAAGTTCCGTCAACTGTGCGTTCAGCTTCCTCAGCTGCAGGCGCGCGACCTTTTCATCCAGATGCTTGGGCAGCGTGTAGACGCCCACCGGGTAATCGGACGTGCGGGTATACAGCTCGATCTGCGCGATGGTCTGGTTGGCAAACGAGCTGGACATCACGTAAGACGGGTGGCCGGTACCGCAGCCCAGGTTCACCAAGCGGCCCTTGGCCAGCAGGATGATGCGCTTGCCGCCGGGGTATTCGGTTGAGGGGGGGAAGATCACATGGTCGACCTGCGGCTTGATCTCTTCCCACTTGTATTTCTCGATGGAGGCAACGTCGATTTCGTTGTCGAAGTGGCCGATGTTGCACACGATGGCCTGGTCCTTCATCTTCGCCATGTGGTCATGGTTGATCACGTGGAAGTTGCCGGTGGCGGTGACGAAAATGTCGGCCTTGTCGGCGGCGTAGTCCATGGTCACCACGCGGTAGCCTTCCATCGCGGCCTGCAGCGCGCAGATCGGGTCGATCTCCGTGACCCATACCTGCGCGGACAGCGCGCGCAGCGCCTGCGCCGAACCCTTGCCCACGTCGCCATAACCGGCCACCACGGCGATCTTGCCCGCCACCATCACGTCGGTGGCGCGCTTGATGCCGTCCACCAGCGATTCGCGGCAGCCGTACAGGTTGTCGAACTTGGACTTGGTGACGGAGTCGTTCACGTTGATCGCAGGAATCTTCAGGTCGCCGCGCTCGTGCATCTGGTACAGGCGGTGCACGCCGGTGGTGGTTTCCTCGGTCACGCCCTTGATCTGCGCCAGACGGTTCGAGTACCAGGTCTTGTCGGTGGCCAGCTTCGCCTTGATCGCAGCGAACAGGATGCGTTCTTCCTCGGAGCCGGGATTGTTCAGCACCGAGATGTCCTTCTCGGCCTTGCTGCCGAGGTGCAGCAACAGCGTGGCGTCACCGCCGTCGTCCAGGATCATGTTCGCCTGGCCGGTTTTTGCATCGCCGGACCATTCGAAAATGCGGTGGGTGTAGTCCCAGTATTCCTCCAGCGACTCGCCCTTCACGGCGAATACCGGCGTGCCTTCCGCAGCGATCGCGGCGGCGGCGTGGTCCTGCGTCGAGAAGATGTTGCACGAAGCCCAGCGCACCTGCGCGCCCAGCGCCTGCAGCGTTTCGATTAGTACCGCGGTCTGTATGGTCATGTGCAGCGAACCGGTGACGCGCGCGCCCTTCAGCGGCTGGCTCTTGGCAAATTCCTCGCGGATCGCCATCAGGCCCGGCATTTCGGTCTCGGCGATGCGGATTTCCTTGCGGCCCCAGTCGGCCAGTTTGATGTCGGCAATGACGTAGTCTTTGGCAGTCATAACAGTCTCCATTCAAGTTAATGAATGGGCGCCGTTACAACAGGGTGAAACCAACCCGCCGAGCCTGACAGACCCGTCTGACAGTTGCGTGAACTGACAGGCGACTGCTGCAGCGCCCCTCGGCAGGGGAGGATATTTCGGGGCTGGCAGATGCCTGCCAAGCCCCCTTTACGCTTCTTTACGACAATCCGGATGTCTTCCGGGTAATCCGGGCTTACAAACCGGCATCGGCACGCAGTGCCGCTGCCTTGTCTGTGCTCTCCCACTTGAACTCCGGCTCTTCGCGGCCGAAGTGGCCGTAAGCCGCGGTCTTCTGGTAGATGGGACGCAGCAGGTCGAGCATTTGCACGATGCCTTTCGGACGCAGGTCGAAATGCTTGCGCACCAAAGCTTCAATTTTTTCGTCGGAAATCTTGCCCGTGCCGTAAGTGGTCACCATCACGCTGGTGGGCTTGGCCACGCCGATTGCGTAGGAAACCTGGATCAGGCACTTGTCGGCCAGCCCGGCGGCGACGACGTTCTTCGCCACGTAGCGGCCGGCATAGGCGGCGGAGCGGTCCACCTTGGACGGGTCCTTGCCCGAGAATGCGCCGCCGCCGTGCGGGGCTGCGCCGCCGTAGGTGTCAACGATGATCTTGCGCCCGGTCAGGCCGCAGTCGCCCTGCGGGCCGCCCACCACGAAACGCCCGGTGGGGTTGACCAGATACTTGATCTCGCCCTTGACGAGGTCCTTGGGCAGCACGGGCTTGATGATCTCTTCGATCGCCGCTTCGCGAATCTGCTCCTGGGTCATTTCCGGCGCATGCTGGGTGGAGAGCACCACGG
>Ga0316628_100002242_pt1 | contig 14197 bp, 3 predicted proteins | sample OWC_Aug_M2_C1_D5_FD_207648 | JGI IMG/M metagenome (GOLD analysis project Ga0316628, IMG submission 207648) | Wetland soil microbial communities from Old Woman Creek delta, Ohio, United States - OWC_Aug_M2_C1_D5_C | ecosystem: Environmental > Terrestrial > Soil > Wetlands | place: USA: Ohio... | reverse complement strand
GATCCGTTCGTCATCGAGATCACCGAGCACAGCAACAATTCAGAGACCTGCTTGGAGGACCTTTTCACGGACCCCGACCTTCCGAGGAACTACGCCAACGACACCCTAAAATACACGATATCAGGCAAGCGCCAGATACTCGCCAATATAACCAACGACGGACGCCTTTTCCTCGACACGGGGATAGTCGAGTACCTCCCCGGAAGACCGTATGAGGAAATGTTGCTACTCACGGCGCGTGACCGTTTTGGCAGGTCGGCCGCGCTCAACATCTCGGTCCGCGTCCGGCCCGTCGACGATCCCCCGTACCTTGTGGAATTTCAGCCCTCCAATCACAGTCTCCGGATGAGCGAGGGCGGCAGCCAGACATTCCGAATCACCGCGGCCGACAACGACACCGCGGAGCTCCTGTATACCTGGTTCCTGGACGGCGTGCTGGACAGCCCAAGGGGGACGCCAATATATATCTATGTTCCGAATTTCAGCATGGGCGGCAATGTCCATAAGATCCGAGCAATGGTCTCGGATGCAACGTGCAATATCAGTAATGAATGGACGGTCGATGTAATCGATGTCAACCAGGTGCCATCGGTGTCGATTCGGTCCCCCGCCAACCTCACAAGGGTAAAGGTTGGTACCTCAGTGCTATTCCAGGCAGACGCGTGGGACGCGGACGGTGACAGGCTTTCCTTTACATGGCGGGATGAGGATGGAACAGTCATAGGAATCAACGCAAGCTGCACGACCTCCAATCTCGCTCCGGGAACTCACAAGATCAAACTGGAAGTTAACGATACAAAAGACAGCATACTTGTCGAAATCGAGGTCATAATAGAATCCCAAAAGCATCCAGAGTCGAAAGGATTTTTACCAGGATTCGGGGGAATAGGGGCGACATTGGCGGTACTCGCGGGGCTCTCCCTGATGACAGTCCGGAAAGTGAAAAGAATCTGACCGTTAATATAATCTCCACGCCGAGCCACTTGCCCACCATACCGGATCCTGGAAATCCGTATATTTGCCCTCGCCAATCCCTCAAGCCAGTGCGCTAATCGCTGAGCCCGAACTCCCGAGGGGCCTCCGGTCCTCCTTGTCTCTGCGAGCTTCGCTCGCATTCGATGTCCTGGGCTTAAAGCGGTTTGCGCCCCACAGCCAACCTCGGTGGCGCGTCAATCCGCGGGGTCGGGGTTCAGGAACCGGCGACCTCCAACGGACGGGATGCAACGCTATTGAGATGGCTGGACGAGAAGTATTGGCTCTATGTACTTGTTTTGGCGGTGATGCACCACCGATTCGGGGATCAATGCACCCATTGTAGCCGGTACCATTTTATGTGTCTATAGAACGCGGTGCGTTCGATTTTTGTCGCCATTCGTCATGTCCATTGCGAGGGTGCACTCCATTATCGAACTCAACAATTCCAACATGGCAAAGATATATGCATCGTCGATACACAGGTCGGTGGTCGATATCTCCAATTACACAACTGGTACCGAGGAAAAAGAGGCCCCCTCTATACACGATTCATCGATCCTGGAATGTGTCAATTCCAATGTCGCACGGGACCGCTTGGAACTCTTGGATATCGAAAGCAACCTCAACAGAGGCTGGTACCTTCACGTCCGGGCCCGATGGGGCGACGGCTTGCCAGCCGAGGGCCGCTCGTCTCGTCCACGAACAACACGGTTAATGAGGTGGTCCGGGAGAAGCTCGGTGCCGACGGTTGGCTGGGTGGCCTCGTGCTCCGCAAAGCATCCATCGGCCTCCGGGAGACTCACAATGTCACCCCACACGAGGTCAACTGCGTGTTCGGTGCCGTGTACAACCGGATCGTGCAGAAAATGGACCGGAGCCGTGCGTTGGACGTCGTGTTCGAAGACCGCGACAACCCCTCGAGAGGGATTGCCTTCCCCGTCCCGGACCAGTTCCTGAATTCCAAAGCCGGGATGGTGAACGGCACGGCCTCGGATAACCTCGCTGTCGATGGGGGGCTCCTCATCGACGACTCCCGCCGCCGCAAACCGCAGTCGGTCGTCTGGCCCTTCCAGGCGGACATCCGGTGGGAGCCCACGCTGGCCCTCCAGCAGAGGCCCCATTCGGTCGAGGCGTGGGCCTTCGACCAGGCCGGCAACTTCGGCTCCGCTTCCGTTTCGTTCACCGTGGACTGGTCGGCTCCGTGCATCCGCATAGCCAGCCCGCCCGACAGATACCTAACCAAACGCTCCCTCCTGACCATCTCTGGTCACATGGAGTCGGGCTGCCGTGTCCTTTTGGGTGGATACGAGGTCAAGACAGAGCGCGATGCCTTCAGTTGTACAGTTATGCTCGGGAATGGCGAGAACCTTGTCACGACCATAGTGCTCGACGAGGCCGGCAACGCCAATACGACATTCGTGAGGGTGCTCATGGAAAACGGACCGCCGGCCGTCGGGATTCTCTCGCCGCGCGCCGGCCGCCACACCCGCGCCCGGGGCCCCGTGCTGCGGGGCACCACCGACCCGTTCGCCAAGGTGTCCGCCTGGGACCGGTCCACCGTCGCCGGGCCAGACGGTTCATTCTCGCTGAACCTCGCCCCATAAGTGCCAACAACACGCTCTTGGTGAAAGCGACGGATCGGGCCGGTAACGTGAACTCCGTTTCCTGGTCCGTGGTCCGGGACCGGCCGCCGACCGCCCCCGCCCCGGGCGGCGGCCCTGGCGCCTTTGGCCGCCTGGGTCATCGCCGAGAACGCGACGATGCCTCTCTACCGCCGGCGGCGGGACGGCCAGCCCCAGGCCGGGCCCGCCTGGCCGTCGAAGACGGCCGGGGTCGCCCCGCTTGCCGCGCTTGCGCCGGCAACCACGGCCAGCCGAAGCCGAGGCCGTGCCGGTGTCCGAGACGAAGGCCGTCTAGCCGGAGGCCCTGCCAGGCGGGGACGGCGAGCCTTTTGAAACCGTCGAAATGAAATAGCGGTTTGCAGGAATGACGATTAGATAATCGTTCCAATAATTTATTAAGGGGTTATCGCGTAGGTTATATCTAGGGTCAACCATTATTATAGCGGGACGTGTCGACATGCCGCCGGTCCGCCTGTTCGCCCTGGTCACCGCGCTCATCATAGGCTGCCCGCCGGCACTGCTCCCGGCCTCCGCCTCGGCGACCGGGTCACCAGCCCCGGCGGCCCCTCCTCCGCTCGGCCTCGGCGACTGGGTCGTCAACGGCACCGAGGTCCTCAGGGACCGCACGATAGTTCTGGACGGCTGCCTCACGGTCGAGCAGACAGGGGAGCTGACCATCTCCAATGCCACGCTCATCGTGAAATCCACGCCGGGCGATGTCCACTGGATCCGGGTCGAGGCCGGCGGGACATTGCGGGTCGTCAACGGCTCGACCGTGGCGGGCCTCGACCCCGATTACCCGTTCATATTCTGGCTGGAGCCGGGGGCGCAGGTCGAGTTCAAGGACTCGAGCTTTGTCTCGGCGGGCGAGCAGGTGAGATCCCCGGCCGACTTCAACTATCCCGATGATTTAATGACGGTCATCGGCGGGATTATCGTAATGACCTCCCAGGTCGACATCGAGCGCTGCGTTTTCACCGGGATGCCCATCGCGCTGACATTGCTGAAAACGGAAGGCGTTCTGAATAACTGCACCTTCCGGGACAATTGCGTCGGGGTCCTTTCCCACACTGCCAACTGGACATTCGTGAACTGCACCTTCGAGCGCAATTCGATGGGCGAGGTGCTCTACACCAAGATAGGCGCCGGGGCCTGGGGCTGGAAGTCCCGTTCCGTGTTCCGACACTGTACATTCAGCGACAGCTTCACCGGCATCGCCGTCGACAACTCCACCTGCACGGCGACCAGATGCTCCTTCCTGCGCAATGTAGTCGGCGGTGTCTATGCCTGCGGGTTCATGTCGTACGAAAACACGGTCGGCCCCGGGCCATGCGGGCCTTCGGTCACGACGGTCGAGGACTGCGAGTTCACCGAGAATCTCTACGGCATCGCGCGGGGCATAGAGGGTTGGCTCGGCCCCCAGGAACTGCACATCGTCAATGGAGTCTTCCGCGACAACGAGTTGTTCGGCATCTGGTGGGGGAACCGCCTCGACCCGGATGCCAAATATGATTCACGATGGCCATGGGACGGCAAGCCGCGGGCGACATGGGACGTGACCAAGACCTCCGAGGTCTCCGGCGACCTGATGATCTTCAACGGCAGCATCGATGTCGAATCGGGCGGCTCGCTGGCCTTATGCCGGACGGTCCTGAGAATGGACTGCGGCGTGACCGGCGAGAACGGCATCCAGGTCAGGTCGGGCGGGAGCCTGGCAATCGCCAACGGTTCCGCGCTCATCGCTTCGGAGCCGAAATGGCCCTACTGGCTCGCCTGCCGGCCGGGCTCCGCCCTGGTGCTGAATGAATCGCGGCTCCGGGACTGCGGCTGGAACGAAAGCGACCCCGAGACATCGGGGCCCTTCATCGAGACCGGGGACATCGTCATCCGGGGGTCGGTGGTGGAAAACTGCCCCGTCGCGCTGGTGATGAGCGGCGCCCAGAACGTGCGTGTGGAGGGCTCCCGCCTGTCCGGGGGCTATGTGGCCGCCCGGTTGGACAATTCCACGCTGGAGCTCGCCAACTCGACGGCGGGCTCCGTATGGACCTCGAGCGCCGTCCTTCTCAACGGCTCGCGCCTGGTCTGCCTGAACTCCTCGCTCGACCGCGACCTTCTGGACCTCCAGGACCAATCGAGCCGGGTGGAGGTGGGCTGGTACCTCGACGTTTTGGCGCTGTGGTCGGACGGGCGCCCGGCGGCGGGGGCAGGCCTGACCGTACAGGACGTCACCGGCGCCGTAGTCAACAATGTCTCCGTCGACGCGGCCGGCCGGGCGCGGGGACTGGTCCTCTGGGAGACCTTCATCACCGCCGGCGGGCGGACCGCCTTCACGCCCCACCAGATGGAATGCCGGTCGGGCGGCGTCACCAACACCACCTCGCTGACCGCGGACCGCAGCCGTTCGGTGACCGTCATACTTCCGGATACAGAGCCGCCCTCCGTCACCATATCCGCCCCGGCGCCGGGCGCCCTTCTCAATTCCGGCAATGTCGAGGTGGCCGGGTCCGCCCGGGACAATCTCGCGCTGGAATCCGTGGAGCTGACCGTGGACGGCTTCGAGCGCCACACGCTCCACAAGGACCCGGAAGGGGGACTGCCCCGGCTGGACTGGAACCTTACGCTCCTTTTGCCTGAGGGGGCCCATACCATAGAGGTCTCGGCCGCCGATACCAGCGGCAATCTCGTCCTCGCGAGCCTCTCCTTCACCATCGACTTCACGCCTCCCAAGATTGTCATCCTCTTTCCCCGCGAGGGCACCCTCACGAACCTTTCGGAGATGGCCGTCAGCGGTATAGTGGAGCCCGGGTGCGAGGTCCTCGTGAACGGCGTGGAGGCCCGTATCTTGGGGTCGACGTTCAGTGCCAGCGCCCGGCTTTCGGAGGGCCAAAACCTCATCACTGCGACGGCTGTGGACGCCGCCGGCAACCTGAACGCCTCCTCGACCACCGTGCGGCTGGACACGTCGCCTCCCCCGCTCGATGTCTCGTTCGTCCCCGACGCGGAGTACGTCAACCGGGCCCAGGTGAACCTTTCGGGAGCGATGGAGTTCGGCGCCGCGGTATGGGTCGGCGGGCGGCTGGTGGTCGTGCCCGGCGCCTCCGATAACTTCACGACGACCGTCTTCCTCGTGCCGGGCCAAAACACCGTCAGCATCTGCGCCACGGACGCCGCGGGCAACGTCCGGGTCGTGGAGAGGCGGTTCGTGTTCGACAATGTCCCGCCCACGTTCACGGTGTTGTTCCCGCCGGACGGCTTCGAGACCAACGAGCCTTTCTTGACCCTCTCGCTTTCGGCCGAGGCCGGCTCGAACCTCTCGGCGGGCGATGTGATGGTAACCGTGCCGGGAATTTCGGGCGATATGACCGACATCACGCTGAACCGCACGCTGGCCGAGGGGCAAAACACCATCGTCATCCGCGCCACCGACCCGGCGGGCAACATCTATGCCGTCAGCAGGCAGGTCCTTTTGGACACGCAGGCGCCGGCGCTGGCCGTCTCGTCCCCGGAGGACGGGTACCACACCTCCAATTTCTCGGTGTACGTCATCGGCAAGACCGACCGGGGCGCGGCCGTTTCCGTGAACGGGGAAACCGTGGCCGTCGGCCAGGAGGGGGATTTCAGCCTGGAGCTCGTTCTCAGGCCCGGCCAAAACCGCGTAATCGTAGCTTCCGCCGACGCGCTGGGGAACGCCAACACGCTAACGCTCAATGTCACCCGGGTGGCGGGGCAGCCGTCCGAGGAACTGGACATCGGCCCTGGCATCGATTGGCCCTTCCTGGGCTTTTTGGTCGCCGCGGTGGCTGCTTCGGTGCTCGAGGGATTCTGGCTGGCGCGGCGGCCCCGGCGGCCCGCCCCGCGCTCCGGTCCCACGCAGGGGGGTGGCTGACATGGACAAGCTCTACGCCACCTCGGCCAGCCTTGCCTTCCTCGGCATTTTGGCCCTAGTCGTCATCGTATCCGGGGGCGCCCGGGCCACGAACGACCCTCCCTCTTCGGGGGGGACCGTAACAGGCGACTGGACCGTCACGGACTCGCGTACCTACAACGACGTGACCATCACGCTCGCGGGCAACCTCTATGTGGAGAACGGCGGCGTGCTCGTGCTAGGCCACGTCCAGCTCGTGATGGACGCCTCAAGCCAAGGTCAGTACGGAATCGATGTCCATGCCGGAGGCAAGCTGGTGATGCAAAATAGTGCCACCATCACCTCGAGCAGCGCCGCCTATCGTTTCAGGGTCAGGCCGCAAGGCGCGCTCAACATCAGCGACATCGGGGTGAGGTCCTGCGGCTACGCCTGGGGCTCCGACGGCGAGACCGCAGGGCTTTTCATCGAGTCGGACTCCTGCAACCTGACGGGCGCGACTTTTAGCGCAGGCTATTACGGCGTGGTCGTTCGGGGCGCTTCGATCGCGGCCACCGGATGCCGCTTCACAGATAATTCCCAAGGCTGCGTTGTCATAGACTCCGCCGCCTCCTTCGCGGACTGCGATTTCGAGTACAACCAGAACGGCGCCAACTTCGACAACTGGTCCGGCAACATGACCGGCTGCACGTTCGCCTTCAACTCCGGCTTCGGCCTGCTCGCCTACGGCTCGACCGGGAACATCTCGCACTGCGACTTCGTATCCAACGGGGCCGGCAACTGCCTGCTGGTGAACTCGGGCGCCCTCCTCTCCAACTGCACCTTCCGCGACAGCCTCTACGGCCTTTACCTGACCGAGGGCGCCCCTCAGGTGACGGATTGCACCCTGACCGGGAACCGGTACGGCGCCTACGTCTACAAGGGCGCGCCCTCGTTCGCCGGATGCACGCTGACTAAAAACAGCCTGTACGGCCTCTCATGCCTCAAGGGCGCGCCGGCGCTCGCGGACTGCACGATAAGGGAGACGGGATATTCGCCCCGTGACAATTTGTACTATGGCAGGGGGATTACGCTCTTTGCGTCCAACCTATCCTTCGCCGGGGGAAACCTCTCCCAGAACTACTTCGGCATCGAGGCCCGGTACTCCACGCTGTCCGTTTCGGATGTGCAGTTTTTCGCCAATTCCGGGGGCGGCATCTGGGCCGTCGGGTCCGCCGCCTTCATCACGGACTGCGACTTCGCCCAAAACCTGCAAATCGGGGCGCACCTCACCGATTTCTGCTCCGGCGCGTTCGAATGCTGCACCTTCACCTGCATGACCCAGGGCGCGGCGTTCGACCATGGAACCTCCACCCAGATGAGGAACTCGACATTCAACCTCTGCAAGGAGGGCCTCAGATTGTTCGATTGCGATCCCGACGCGGCGGTCATCGGCTGCGTCTTCGAGAACAACTCCATCGGGGCTTCGCTGATGGGCTCCGCCTCCAGGGTGCTCTCCTGCAGCTTCGCGTTCAACGTGAACTTTTCGCTCAGCTCCACCGGGGGAGCGGCCGAGGTGCGCAATTGCACCTTCCGGGACTGCCCGACCAACGCCCTGACGCTGGACGGTTGCGGCGGGATCATCGACGGGAACCTGTTCGACGCCGTCGAGGCGGCCGGGATATCCGCCAAGAACTCGACCAGCGAGATCTCCCAAAACACCTTCCGGCTCTGCAACGGCACGGCCATATACTCCTTTGGCACGGGGGCGGCGCCAAACATCCACGGCAACCTGTTTTTCAAAAACGGCATGGGTGTGGCCTTGTCGCAAGGCTCCGGCGGCCGGGTCCACCACAACAATTTCACCCAAAACGAGCAGGCGGGGCTGAGCCTCGCCAGCGCCCACGGTGAGATATTCTGCAACACCGTGAGCGGGAGCCTCCACGGCATCTCTTGCATCATACTGGCCGACCCCTCCATCCACGACAACGACGTATTCGGGAACGAGGGGGGCATAATATGCTCGGATTCCTCCAATGCCACGGTCACGGGCAACCGCGTGCACGACAACAGCCGCTTCGGCATCCAGGCGAGGATGTCGTGGCCATCGCTGGCCGGAAACGATGTCTGGGGCAACGTCGACGGCATCCGCGTCGACTGGTGCCCCGGCCCGTTCCCCGTCACGCTCCGCGGTGATCGGGCCTGGAACAACACCGAAGGCCTCTTCGGCCAGGGCTCCCTCGTGGAGATCGAGGGCTGCAACTTCTCGCAAAATTCAATGTCCGGGGTCCGGCTCGTCGATTGCCTCTCGACCGTCCGGCACAGCGTTTTCGACTCGAACCGGGACGGCCTCCGCCCCGAGGGCGGCTCCGTCCGCGTCGAGGACTGCGACTTTCTCGAAAACAACAGCACCGGCATCATCACCGACGGGACCGCGGCCGTCGTGGACGGGTGCTACTTCTTCCAAAACACGGACGGGGCGCTGGACCTGGGCAACTCGACCATCCATTTCGAGGACGGCGTGTTCACGGACAACATCGCCACCGGGTTCTACTGCCAGCGGACCACCGTGGCCAGCTGGACCGTCGGCAGGACCGCCAGCGCCCAGAACGATTGGTTCGCCCTCAGGGGCAACCTCACCGTCCTCGATGGCGGCTCGCTCCGGATGGGCAACTGCACGCTCTCGATGATTCTCTCCAGCCCGGGCGAGAGCAACATCGAGGTCCAGAGCGGGGGGCGCCTCGTCATGCTCCGGGGCTCCAGGGTGGAGGCGGCCGACCCGGACAACGAGTACTCCTTCCGGCTGCTTCCCGGCGGCAACCTCACCATCGAGGAGGGGACGCTCCAGGGTTGCGGGGGCGGCTGGGGCATGGCAGGCGATTTCGCCGGACTGGTCCTACAGAGCTCCTCCTGCTCGCTCAGGGAGGTACTCTTCCAGAACTGCAGCTTCGGGCTGGTGGCCGACGGCATCACGGGGGACTTCGAGCACCTGACCTTCTCGGGCTGCGACTGGGCGGTAATCGCCATGTCCTCCACGCTCCGGCTGGACAACAGCACCATCCGCCCTTCCGGGACCATGGACCTCCAGCTCCAGCAAGGCTCCGCCCTCACGCTGGTGAACACCACCTTCGACCGCGGCAAGGTAAGCCTGCTGGACCAAAAATGCGTGCTGGAGGTCTACTGGTACCTGGGCATCGGCGTCGCCTGGCAGAACAATGCGCCGATCGAGGGGGCCGAACTCGTCCTTTCGGACGCGGCCGGGGGGCACATGAAGGGGGGCCGGACGGACGAGCGGGGCTGGCTGATGTGGGTCCCCGTCCTCGAGTTCTGGCAGCACTACTCCTCCATGGAGGTCCGGAATCCCTACAACATCTCGGTGTCGAAGGCCAACGTCACATGGGGCCGGGACATCACCTTCCAGAAGAGCGAGGTTTTGCCCGTCACTCTTTACGACCTCGTTCCGCCCGTCCTGGAAGCGGACCACCCGGCCCCCGGCGCTGTGCTGAACCGCTCCCTGGTCGAGTTCGGGGGGCTGGCCGCCGACCACGAGACAGGCCTGGAAGGGGTCGAGTGGAGCCCCGACGGCCTCGGCTGGCAGCCGGCTAACGGCAGCGCGCAGTGGAGCTTCCTGGCCGAGCTTGCCGACGGAAGGCACACCGTGTCGGTCCGGGCGGCCGACGCGGTGGGCAACCGGGCGGTGCTGGCCATCGACCTCACAGTGAAGACGCGTATCGGCCTGGAGCTTCGTGGCCCGGCCGAAGGCCTGCTGACGCGCCTTTCCGAGGTGCCCGTCACCGGGACCACCGAAAGCATTGCTTCTGTCCGAATCAACGGGCTGGGGGTTGCGGTCATTGCGGGTAACTTTTCGGCCATGGTCCCTCTCGTGGAGGGCAACAACACGATATCGGTCTTTGCCACCGACGAGGCAGGCAATAGCGCCACCATCACCCGCACGGTGGTGCTGGACACGACGCCTCCCATCCTGGAGCTGCAATCGCCCCGCGACGGCTCCTACACGAACATCCGGGAGACGACCGTCTCGGGCCGCACCGAGCCGGGGGCAAAGGTGACGGTGAACGGCCCGGTGCTGGTCAATCCCGTGGGGCACTTCGCGGTGGTCGTGCCCCTGCCCTCCGATGTAAATGTCCTGGACGTAACCGCCATCGACGCGGCCGGCAATCCCAACTCGACGACCGTGACGGTCCTGGTGGACACCGAGCCGCCGGCCCTGAGCATCGCGTCCCCGAAGATCGGATATCGCACCGCGGCCCGGGGCATCACCATAAAGGGCACCACCGAGCCGTTCTCGACGGTAACGATCTGGGACCGATCCGCCACCGCCGGGGAGGACGGCTCCTTTTCATTGAACGTGACGCTCCTCTACGGGAACAACACGCTGATGGTCGAATCGACGGACCGGGCGGGCAACACGAACGCGGTCATCTGGGCCGTCGTGAGGGACCGGCCGGCCGCCCGCCCCGGCTCGCCCTGGGCGGCGGCGCTGGCCGGGGTGGCCGTATTCCTAGTGGTGGAGAATGTGGCCGTACTCCTCTACCGCCGCCGGCGCGGGGGCGCAACGGCCGCCGCCGCGCCAAGGCCGGCCGGGATGACCGGGACCGCTCCTCCCACTTCAGAGCAGGCATCCCCCTCGACGCCGCAGGCACCGGCGGAGGCTGCCATCCCGGAGGCAAAAGCAGAGGTCATCCCGCCGGAGGCGCTGCCGGTCAGTGACGACGAGGTCGTCGAAACCATCGACATGAAATGAATGAATGGAAGCTGAAGTGAACAAGTTAACAAGTTAACAAGTGGACAAGTTGACAAGTGAACGACTGAGCGGACTTGTTAACTTGCCAACTTGTTAACTTGTCTACTTCCTTCTGAGATAGATGAAGGCAGCGATTGTCGATGCAACAAGGCCTGCTACCAGTAATAGGATCAGGAGGGCCGTCAAACCGAGGCCATTGTCGGGCCGTGGTGGAACGACCTTGGTGACGATGGGCAGGTCATTTCCGGCCTCCTTCGAGTTGCCGCTGGAATCCGTTACTACGACGGAATAATGCAATGTCGCCATCTTTTTGGGGAGCTCGATCTCCAATGAATAATTGCCGATTTCCGGTCCCAGGCTCAGAACGGTATCGTTCAGGCCGGCATCGAACCAGTACCTGATGGTGGCGTTCCTGATGGCCATGTTGTCGTGCGCCGTGATGTTGAGCGTCAGGATCGAGCCGGCCATCCTGGTGCCGTTCACCCGGATTTCCACTGCAGGGGCATCGTTGTCGATGATATCCTTCCAGAATGTCGCGTTCCTGCGGATGCCGCATATGTCGGTCGTCGTGACCCTGTAGTTCAACTTTCTGGCGTTGTCCGGGACCGATACCGAGAATCCCGGCGCGTTCGACACGGTCGTGATGTTGGAGGCGTCAAACCAGTATTCGATTCTCAGCTCCGAATTGTATTCCGGATTGCTGATGATTATGACAATGGGGCACTCATCCCCGGTCGTGGGGTTTCCGCTCAGATCCCGGATCTTCATCGACAAAAGGGATCTGATATCCACGAATCCCTCCGTCCCCAGGAGATTTCCGGAAGCATCCTTGCTCGTTATCCAATACCTCAAACAGCCGGCATCGGAGATGTTGACGGTGGCAAGATAGTCAGACCCTATGGGCCTCATTTCGGCTTCAACGGGGCTTGCATTGTCATACGAATACCTGATATGGACCTGGCTGACGGCGATGTTGTCCGTCACCCGGGCGGCAATACGAATCCCTTCACGGGTGTACGTCCAAGTGGGATTCTCCATGATGGGGGCGTCGTTGTCCAAAACCTCCTTGTGGCCGATGGTCCTCACGGAATTTCCGGAGGTGTCGTTGACGAAGATGGTATAATCAAGCGAATGCGCGGAATCTGGTGCCTTTACCGGGATGGAACGGTTCAGAGGGACGCGGGCCCATTCCCCGTCGTCGAACCTGAACTCGAGGTAGGCTTCCGCGATGGCCAGATTCTCGATGACCTCGACCTTGAATTGAAAATCGTCCCCGGTGGTGCAGTTCCCGGAAAGATCGCGTATTTGGGGCGCAATATTGTCCTTGACCGTCCTGTTTTGTCGAAGCATTGCCGAATTATTTGAATCGTCCATGGCGGTCACGATATAATGAAGCACCGTGGCGTTGAGCGGCACCCGGACCGTTGTCGCGACTGAGTAGGGCAGAATCGTGTGCGGATCACTATCGAACCAGTACTCGAGGGTCAGGCTCTTTATCTTCCAGTTCTCGGCAACCGTGAAATCGAAGGTGAAGTTCTCATCGGTGGCCGGGTCTCCGCACCTGTCCTGGATGACGGGGGCGATCCTGTCGATGATCCTCAGGTCCGCCGTGGTCGAATTGAGGTTGCCAGATGTATCGTGGGCGGTCAATCTGTAATGGAGCATCCGGGCCTCTTTGGGCACGGTCAGGTCGGTTTGGTAGTTCTCCTTCATCTCCATCGGGCCGCGCACATGGGCGCTGGAATCGAACCAGTATTCCGATTCCACCTGGAAGATGCCGATGTTGTCGGACACCTTGCATATGAAGAGGAACGATTCCCCTGAATAGGGTGTGCCCGTCAGATCCTCCATCGTGGGCCGGTCATTGTCCTTGACCGTGAGACAAAACTCCAGGCTCGAGGCCGCGTTGCAGGAAGTATCGTTGGCCGATAAGATGAAATGGAGTTTCCCGGCATCGGTGGGGATGTTCAGGTCAAACCTGTAGATCGGACCGCCCGTTCCGGTGACATTTTCGGATTGGTTGTCATCGAACCGGTACTCCATATTTACTGCTTTGACCTCGATGTTGTCCGAAATTCGCGCGGTGATTGTGAAGCTCTCGCCAGTCGTGGGTTCCCCGTCGGATATATCGACTATGGCAGGAGGGATGTCGTCCGTCACCGGCAAGTCGACGACAGTCAGGTTTGCCGGGTTGGAGGAAGAATCAACAGCCGACAGGATATAATGCATGGTCCGGGCATCGGTCGCCACCAATATCGTCAATTCATATGTCCCGTTCACCAGGGAAAGCTGCCGTTTGACCTTGTTGCCGTCGTTGAACCAGTATTCGACGGTCACCGATGTTATCCGTACGTTGTCTGTCGCGTTGGCCGCAACGGTGAAGTTTTCGCCCGTGATCGGCGTGGTCGTGGTGTTGTCTTCCAGTTGCGGGGAATCGTTGTCCACCACCTTTATGGAGGCCGTCGGCCTGGAGGCCCGGTTGCTCGAGTTGTCCACGGCGGAGAGATTGTATTTGAGGATTGTGGAATTGGACGGGACCTGTATGTTCGCGAGATAATGCCCGGTCGAACCGTCCAGCGATGTATTGATGATATTCCCGTCGTCGAACCAGTACTCGACGTACGCCATGCTGACATTTATATTGTCTGTGATGGTGGCGTTCACGGAATATGATTCGCCGGTCGTCGGGGTGCCGGCATTGTCCGTTATCCTGGGCGGGTCGTTGTCCAGGACCGCCACTTCGATGACCGAGGAGTTCGAGCTCCTGCCCGAGAGGTCCTGGGCAAAATATTGATAATGGCACATGTACGCGGCCGACGGGACCTGCACCACCAGTGAATAGGTACCGTTGCGGTATGTCCCTGATGCCAGGCTCATGCTCGCGTTCGTCGCGCCCGAGCCGTCGAACCAATAGTTGACGGACACTGCCGTGACCATGGTGTCATCGGAGACCGAGGCCTTAAAGGTGAAGTCGTCCCCGGTCGTCGGCGTGGA
>Ga0316628_100002241_pt1 | contig 14202 bp, 13 predicted proteins | sample OWC_Aug_M2_C1_D5_FD_207648 | JGI IMG/M metagenome (GOLD analysis project Ga0316628, IMG submission 207648) | Wetland soil microbial communities from Old Woman Creek delta, Ohio, United States - OWC_Aug_M2_C1_D5_C | ecosystem: Environmental > Terrestrial > Soil > Wetlands | place: USA: Ohio... | reverse complement strand
GCAGCCCATCCTGGTCACGTACAACCCCTTGTGCGACAGCGCGGCGGTTTTCCGTCGCGAGATCGCAGGCCGCGCGAGGGTCTTCGCCTTCAGCGGCCTGCTCTACGACTCCAACCTGCTCGCCTATGAGCGCCGGCCCGCGCACACCGGCGAGAGCCTGTGGAGCCAGCTCCTCTTCCGCGCGGTGACCGGTCCCTCCGCGGCGGCGGGCGAGGCGCTTGAGGTCCTGCCCATCAGCGTCGCGAGCTGGGGCGACTGGCGGGAAGAGAGCCCCGCTACCACCGTGCTCGCCCCCGACGAGCGCCTGCTCGATCAGTACAGCCGAGACCCCTACACGAGCTACTTCGGCTCGGACCGGCTGCGCTTCCCCGTGCAGCCGCTCCCTTCACCCGCGCTTTATCCCCTCAAGACCCCGGTCGTGGCGCTCGGGGGTCCGGGGGGGTGGACGGCGTTCCCGTTTCCCGTGGTCGCGGCACTTGCGCAGAACCCTCCACCCGCCGGCGCGCCGTGGGCCGGGCTCGCCTCCGCCCTCAGGTACCGCCCGCAGGGCCCCACGGTGACCGTCGCCACCGACCGCCTGCCCCCGGGCACCGGCGTTGTCTACGCCTCGTACTTCGCGTGGTTCGCCACCCACGGGGCGGACACCACCTGGGCCGGTCCGGGGAGCGAGCACCGCTAGACGTCTGACCCCACGACTAGTAGCCGCCGACGTGCTCGCCGCTCCAGGGGCCGGGGCGTAGCTCCCTGAAGCCGTGACGCAGGGAGTACTCGAAGAGCCGCGTGGTCTCGGCGGGGTGCACGGACGCGGTGCGCGTCACGGAGACGACGAGGGAATCGGCGTCGATCCACCCGAGCGCCTCAACCAGCAGGTCCCGGTTCTCCAGCCCCTCCGAGGTCCCCTGGAGGTGTGCGCGCATCGCCTTCTCGAGATCCGTCGAGCGGTGCAAGTCGGTGATCGAGAAGATCAGGCACGTCGAGCGTCCCTCGTAGTAGTAGTCGTTGACCAGGAGGTGCCTGCTGTCCGGCGACCACTGGGCCGCAACGTACCGCGCGTACGGCAGGATCCTGGTCGTCACGCTGCTCGGCGGGTGCTCGGAGATCAGCGTCACGAAGAGAGCGTGGCTCCCACCCGCGGCCCGCGCCTCCTCCGCCGTCTTGCTGACGACGTTGACCAGCACGGCCCGGCCGTCGAGCGACGGGAGCTGGCCCAGCATCCCCGGAAAGGAAACCAGGTTGCCCCTGGCCGCTTCATGCGGGGTGCCGAACGCACACCTCGGTCCCGCCACGACCACCGCGACCAGGGCGACGATCCCTGCCGACACCCTCAAGGACATTGTTTCGCCTCCAACGCTTGTCTCAACGGGAAGTCTGGTTCCGAGGCTTCCCGTTGTCCAGGGGGCGCGTGCACGCACGCCCGATTCGGGTCACCCCCGGAAAGAGGGCGGCGCCGTGTCGGTCGGAGAGCCTTTGAAGCTACACTGATGGGGGTCGCGTATGCCTGTCGATCTCGTTTCCCTGCATGGCGGGGCCGGAGTTCTCTACGCCTGCCGCGGTGTCGTGACGGCGAGAGACCTCATGGACGCGAACGAGCGGCTTCTCGCCGCTGCGGAGGAGACCGCGCGGTACCGGTTCGGCCTCGTGGACTTCCTCGGCGCCGACTCCCTGGACCTTTCCATCGATGAGATCCGTCTCATTGCCGAGCAGGACACGCTCGTTGCGGCCATCGTGCCCAAGGGCACGATCGTTGCCGTGGTCGCCGGCAAGGACCTGGCGTTCGGGCTCGCCCGCATGTGGGAGGCGTTCGCGGGCGACACCGAATGGGAGACCAAGACCTTCAGGTCGAGGTCGCACGCCCAGTCCTGGATCCGGGAACGGGTGAAGGACAAGTTCGGCCTCGACCTGACAGACACGCCGGATACCGCGACCTGACCGCTGTCTCCGGAAGCGAGACCCGCCGTCCCCTATCCCAGTCCGCCCACGCTGGTGCGATCGCACCGCCAGCGCGGCCAAAAGCGATGCCGTGTGGGCCGCGCCGCCCACAAGCAGGGCCGTAGTGCACGGCGTGTAGCCCGCGCCGTCACCAGCAGCGCCTCGCCACGGGCCGTGCAGGCCGCGTCATTCGCAGGCAGAGCCGAATCGCGCGGCGTGCAGCCCGCGCCGCCGCCGCTGGGCCAGATGCAAGGAAGGCGAGCCCCCCGCACCGGAGCGTAGCCGGAGGCTACGTGAGGATGCGAGGGGGTGCAGCCTGACGCCGCAGATGGTCCGACGCCGGCGGCGCCATTGTGACTAGATCACAAGGACGAGGAACAACACCACCCACACCACGGCGAGGAAGTGCCAGTATATCGCGCAATACTCCACCCCGGGGTGAAAATCGGCGGAGTAGCGCCCGTGCCACGCCCGGGCAGTCACGACCGCAAGCGGTATGAGCCCGCCCACCACATGCACCGCGTGCAGACCGGTGAGGAGGTAGAACGTGAACCCGTAGAGGTTGGTCTTCGCGGTGAGATTGGCGGCCACCAGGGCGAACCAGTTCACGGTCTGCGATGCCAGGAAGGCGACTCCGAGCAGCGTGGTGAGGAGCATCCAGCTCTGCAGGGGCTGCCGCCTCCCCGCCCGGGCGGCCCGCACAGCGGAGTGCATGGTGAGGCTGCTGATCGCGATGATGAGCGTGCTGGTCCAGAGCCCGTGGGGCAGGATTGGCATCCCCGGCGGCGGCCAGACAGTCGCCTTGGAACGGATCAGCAGGTACCCCACGATGCTGGCGGCGAACAGCATCGAGAGCGCGAGCACGAGCAGCCTCATGCCCAGCCGGCCGGTGTCGAGCGGGGCGGCGGCGGCGCGGTCATCCGGCGGGATCGGGTTGGGGGTCATCTTGTGAGCTCCGGGGCGTAGCCGGGAATGAGGTCCGGTGCGTACGCGTGCGTGTCGAGCAGCGCGATGTACACGAACAGCGCGACGAAGAGGAGCGCCGAAACGAAGACGATGGCGTTCATCGGACGGTCGTAGCGCATGTGCATGAAGTAGAGCAACACAAGGGAGGCCTTGACGGTGGCGATGGCCATCGCGACGCCCAGGTTGAAGTTCCCGATGTCGAAGCCCGCGACGACGACCGTGATCACGGTGAGGACGAGCAGTCCCAGCCAGACAGCCGCCAGCACCCGGAACGGCAGCACGTGCCCCACGGCGGGGTGGTCGGAGGAGTGTTTCGTTGCCTCGATCGTCTCAGCCATCGTTCACCTCTCAGTGAATCAGGTACAGCAGCGGGAAGAGGTAGATCCAGATCAGGTCCACGAGGTGCCAGTACAGCCCTGCCAGATCCACGGGCGTGAAGTAGGAAGGGCCGAACTCCCCCCGGCGCGCCCTCAGCAGCATCAGGCTCAGCACGATCATGCCGGCGATGACGTGGATGCCGTGCAGGCCGGTCATCAGGAAGTAGACGGCGAAGAACACCTGCACGTTCTTGGGAGGCCCCTCCTCGCCCTCGGCAACGGAAGGTCGGCCCGGCACGGCGAGCCCGCGGGGGCCAATCGCCGCGGCGGGGATTGACGAGCGTTCACCGGAGCTGGCCGCCGGTGCCGTCGTCGGCGCGACGGCGGGCGGCGCCGGCGCGGCTCCGGCGGGCACCTCCAGCGTGGCGTGAAAACGCTTGCCCCAGAGGAGCCCCTCCTTCCACTTGTGGTGGTACTCCACGTATTTGATGCCGAGGAAGCAGGCGGCAAGCACGATGGTGGCCGCGAGCAGGCGCACCAGCGCCTTCCGGCGGCCGAGTTGCGCGCACCGCACGGCCCACGCCATGGTGAAGCTCGAGCAGATGAGCACGGCGGTATTGATCGCCCCCAGGGTCTTGTCGAGGTACCTGTGGGCGTACATGAACACTTCGGGATGGGTGGAGCGGTAGACCGCGTACGCGCAGAAGAGCCCGCCGAAAAGGAGGATCTCCGTCGCCAGGAAGATCCACATCCCGAGCTTGCCGGACTCGAACTGCTGCTCGGCCGTCTCGAAGTGGTGTGCCCGATGTTCCGCGTGAGCCTCGGCCAAACTCTCCTCCCTTGCTGTGGCCCGGCGCCTACGAGGCGGCCGCGCTACCCACCCTCGGTTTGCGAACGAAGCCGCCGATTTCCCGGTCGTACCTCCAGTCTTCGACGTCGTACGGATCGCCCGCCGCCGGTGAGACGGCGAAGTTGTCGTGGGGCGGCGGTGACGACGTCTGCCACTCCAGCGTCGCCCCACCCCACGGGTTGGCCGGGGCGGGACGGCCGCGGAAGAGCGAGTGCAGGAAGTTGATCGCGATGATGACGAAACCGACCGCGAGGACGTACGAGCCGATCGTCGAGAGCTGGTGGTACGGCTGGAACTCGGCCACGTAGTGGTACGAGCGGCGCGGCGCCCCCTTGCTTCCCATGACGAACTGGGTGAAGAAGGTCGTGTTGAACCCGACGAAGACAAGCAGCGCCCCGACCCTGCCCCACAGCTCGCTGTACATGCGCCCGAACATCTTCGGCCACCAGTAGTGCAGCCCGCCGAGGAAGGCGATCACGGTGCCGCCGAACATCACGTAGTGGAAGTGCGCCACGACGAAGTAGGTGTCGTGCAAGTGGACGTCCACCGCGAGCGCCCCCAGGAAGAGACCAGTCAGGCCGCCGATACCGAACAGAAAGAGGAACGACAGCACGTACAGCATGGGGGTCGCGAGCCAGATGGAGCCCTTGTACATCGTCGCGATCCAGTTGAAGACCTTCACCGCCGAAGGAATCGCGACCATGAAGGTGAGGGCGCTGAAGATCATGCTCGCAAGGTTGGACTGCCCTGCCACGAACATGTGGTGGCCCCACACGAGGAACGAGATGACCGCGATCGCGATCGACGAGAGGGCGATGAACTTGTAGCCGAAAATGTGCTTGCGCGAGAACACCGACACCAACTCGCTGATCACCCCCATGGCGGGGAGGATCATGATGTACACGGCGGGGTGCGAGTAGAACCAGAAAAAGTGCTGGAAGAGGACCGGGTCGCCGCCCAGCGCCGGGTCGAAGATCCCCACACCAAGCGCGCGCTCGGCGATCAGCAACAGCAACGTGATTCCCAGGACCGGGGTGGCCATGATCTGGATGATGGCGGTGCCATAGATGCCCCACAGGAACAGCGGCATCCGGAACCAGCTCATACCCCGCGGCCGGAGCTTGTGGATGGTGACGACGAAGTTCAGGCCGGTGAAGATGGACGAGAACCCGAGGACGAAGACCCCGGCCACCATCGCGATGACGTTGGTGTTGGTGGTGGTGCTGTAGGGCGTGTAGAAGGTCCACCCGGTGTCCACGGCGCCGGTCGTGATGGACACGAGCGCCAGCAGGGCCCCGGTGACCCACATGTAGTAGCTCGCGAGGTTGAGCCGCGGGAACGCTACGTCCTTCGCCCCCAGCATGAGCGGCAGGACGAAGTTACCGAGGGCCGCCGGGATCCCCGGAATGATGAAGAGGAAGATCATGATCGCGCCGTGGAGCGTGAACGACTGGTTGTACTGGTCCGCCGTCATGAGCGCGCTGGTGCCGGGGGACAAGAGCTTGGTCCTGATCAGGAGGGCGAAGATCCCGCCAAGCAGGAACGAGGAGAGGATCGAGACCAGGTACATGACCCCGATGCGTTTGTGGTCTAGCGTCAGGAGCCACGAGCGGAGCCCGCGGCCGTGGGTCAGGTAGTTGTCTTTCCCCAGCGCGTTTTCGGCGACCCCGGCCGGACCGCCACCCACCGCCACGTCAGTGCTCGCCATGCTCTTCTTCCCGCCTTCCTTCATTCCCTGGAGGGAATCGGCCCCTCCTCTACTTCAACGTCTTGAGATACTCGATGATTGCCGTGATCTCCTGGTCCTTGAGCCGCCCCTGGAACGTCGGCATCACCGGCTGGAACCCGGCCACGATCTTGGCCTGGGGCTCGAGGATCGACTCGCGGATGTAATTCTCGTCCGCGACGGTCGCCTTGCCACCATCGAGGGGGACCTGGTGCCCGAACATCGCCTTGAACGTCGGCCCGGTGCCCCCCTTCCCGTCCACCGAGTGGCACTGGGCGCACCCCCGCGTGCCGTAGAGCCGCTCACCGGCCTCCGCGGGCGACATCTTCGCAAGGAAGTTGCTCGCGTCCTCGAGCCAGCGCTCGAAGCCGCCGGGTTCGTGCACGACCGCCTTGGCCCACATGTCGGAGTGGCCGGTGCCGCAGTACTGGGTGCAGTAGATCTGGTACTCGCCCGGCTTGGTCGCCTGGAACCAGAGTTTCACGTAGCGCCCCGGCACCACGTCGCGCTTGAGGCGGAAGGCGGGGATGTAGAAGCCGTGGATCACATCCTCCGAGGTCATGACGAGCCGGATCGGCGTCGCCACGGGCACGTGCAGGTTTTCGTCGACGTGGCCGTTCGGGTAGGTGAAGAGCCACTTCCACTTCTGGCCGGTGACCAGCACCTCGTAGGCGTTGGCCGGGGGCGTGTTGATGTCCAGGTAGACCTTGAAGCCCCAGATGAAGATCGCGATCACGATCAGGATGGGAATCGTGGTCCAGGTGATCTCGAGCGGCGTGTTGTGGCGGGGGCTCGGCTCCGCGTCCTCGCGGCCCGGCCGGCGCCGGTACCGGATCACGAAGAGCACCATCAGCGCGACGATCAGCAGGAAGAAAAACGCCGACACCCAGAAGACGAAGCCGAAGATGCGATCCACCTCGGCGGCGCCCTCGGAACCCTGCGAGGGCAGCCAGAACCCGCCCTCGGTGCCGATCGTCGCCCAGCTCAGCAACCTGCCCAAAACTCCTCCTCCGAGGCTCAATGTGCCTCTCCCCCGCCTGCGACCGTGCCCACCCCGCCGCGGCGGGGCATCGGGGCTGCCGGTCCGACGATTTGAGTTCTCAACGCCCGGACGTCAGCACGTCCGGGCGAACGAGTGCTTTCGTGCGTGCCCCCCGGCGCCAGGCCGAGAAGAGCCAGACCCCCACGACCAGGACCGTGGCGGCGCCGCCGAGGCGCATGATGTTGGTCGCAGCGATCACGTACCGACCCGCGTTGGCGTCGTAGTGGTAGCAGTAGAGGAGGATCTGGTCCCCGGCGTTGCCGACCTTCCCCTCGCCGGCCTCGGTGAGCGCCAGCTTTAGCGTCCTCGGCTCGAACACCACGCCGTAGAGGTAACGGGCCATACGGCCATCGGGTGTGACGAGGAAGATCCCGGCCGGGTGCGCGTATTGCTGGCGCTCGGCGTCATAGCGGTATCCGAAACCCACCGCGTCCGCCAGCTTCCTGATGCTGGCCCCCCTGCCCGTCAGGAAGTGCCAGCCCGACGCCGCACCGGGGCGCCCCAGCTCCGTGATGTAGCTCTCTTTCTTGAGCATCGCGAGCTGGGAGGTCTCCTGCGGATCGATGCTCACGGTCACGATCTCGAACTCCCTGCCGGGTGTCCATGAGAGCTCCTTCAGCCCCTCCACCACCCCGTTGAGGAGAAGACCGCACAGCATCGGGCACCGGTAGTAGTTGAGCGTCAGGATCACCGGCTTGCCACCCGAGAAGTACCGCGACAGCACGACCGGTTTCCCGTCCTCGGCCGTGAACTCCAGGTCCAGGGGCAGACGCGCACCCGGGTGCTCGGTGATCCCGACCCCCTCGAGCTCCTTGGGCAGGGGTTCCGCGCGCTGCGCGAACGACGGCAGCGCCGCCGCGATCAGCAGCATCGCAGCGGCCCCGACCCGGACCTTCCAGCCCTTCAACCTCACGGCCATGGTGGCGCTCCCGGTCGGATCGCACCGATGACTCCGGGTCGCGGTTCCCCGCCGCCCGGTGGCCCGGCACCGATCCTCGATAACCGAGAAGCGTCGAATGCCCGCGGTCATTCCTGGTCAGCCCTTCGGCGCGGCCGGGGCACTGCCCGACGGCGCGGGTCCTGCCGGGGGCGTGCCGACCGGCGGCTGCACGGACGGCCAGGGGGACTTCCCGCCCTCCCGCACCACGAGGCCCATCGCCAGGTCTATGGGTACTGCGACCACGCCCTTCTGCGGGTCCAGCAGCTTGTACGAGTGGAGGAGCTCCTGCTGCTGCGCCCTGAGCTGCGAGAGCTCCTCGGGGGCGACCGCCACCACCTTGCGGGCGTTCTCCTCCTGCTCCAGGCGGTAGAAGTACGCCTGCAGAAGGACCACGAGGGCGAACAGCAAAATCGCGAACACGAGTCCCACGACCGCGGTCAGCGGGGTGTTGGGCTCGTCACCGCCGGGCTTTTCGCCGTGCGGCACCGCTCCTGGACCAATCCTCTCGTCCATCTCGCTCACCGGTCAGACCCTTCCGCTGCGCCCGGCTCAGGCCCCGAGCCCCGATTCGCGATCCTTGAGCCCCGCGTCCTCATGCGTTCTCGAACGCCAGCGACTCGGCGAGGCGCGGGTCGCGCTCCGGGACGAGGGAGCGCCGCCGCACCACGAACGCCGCTGCCGCCAGCTGGACGGCGACGACCCCCACGAGCACGGCAATGTCCACGACGTGGGGGACGGGGTCCGCCGGGCTCGCCGACGGCATGACGAGCCAGAAGAGGTCCACCCAGTGCATGAGCAGGACCCACGCAGCGACGCCCACCAGCACGCCCGGGCGGCGCTTCGGCCCCCGCGAGAGGAGCGCCAGGAACGGGAGCAGGAAGTGGCCGAACACGAGCGTGAGGCCCACGTAGCCCCAGCCGTTCTGCTGGCGCACCGCGAACCAGCGGGTTTCCTCGGGGATGTTTCCGTACCACTGCAGCATGTACTGCGAGAATCCGATGTAGGCCCAGAACACCACGAAGCCGAAGAGGAGCTTGCCCAGGTCGTGGTAGTGCTCCACCGTGACCGCACGGCGCAGGAACCCCGAGCGTTGAAGCATGAACACCGCGATCGGCAGGAACGCGTAAACGGAGACGACGCACCCCGCGAAGTAGTAGACCCCGAAGATCGTGCTGTACCAGTGCGGGTCGAGCGACATCAGCATGTCGATCGCCGCGAACGTCAGGGTCAGGCCGAACGCGACCATCGCCGGGGCGCTGCGGCCGCGCATCTGCACGGTGAGCCCGACATCTCCCGACTCGTCCTGCGCCAGCGACCGCTTCACGAAGAAGCGCGCGAGCCCGCCCCACACCAGGAAGTAGAAGAGCCAGCGCACCAGGAAGAACGGGACGTTCAGGTACGCGCCGTTCGCCCCCGCCCCATGGCGTTGGGCCGCGGCGGCCGGGCTCGCCCAAGGGTAAATCTGAGCGAGGCCCAGCAGGAGCGGCACCGAGAGCAGCGCCAGGAACGGCAGCGTGGCGGCCAGCGCCTCCGCCACACGGCGGATGACCACGCTCCAGCCCGAGTTGGTGAGGTGGTGGAGCACCACGAAGTACAGCGCGCCGAGTGCGAGGCTCAGCGCGTACGCGAAGGCGATGAGGTAGGCAAACAGGAACCGGCGCCATCCGCCCGGCGTCGCGGCCGCCAGGCCGACGGCGAGCAGCAGCGCTGCCACGCCCGCCAGCGCGGCGCCGCGCCACAGCTTGTCGCCCAGCGCTCCCAGGTGGCGCTTCTCGGAAAGGATGTCCGGGATGAAGCTCATGTCACCTGCCCCTAACGAAGCTGCCGCCGGAGCTCCGGCGGAACATCGTTCATGGTTGCGTCCTGGCTGACCTGCAGCGCGCGCATGTAGGCCACGATGGCCCAGCGGTCGGCCACCGGGATCTGTGCGCCGTACGACGGCATGTTGCGGATCCCGTTGGTGATGGTGTTGAAGAGATGGCCCACCGGCCTGCTGCGCACGAGGTCGGTGTGGTACGAGGAGGGCGGCGTCCACGTACCCTCCTGGAGCTGGTCCGCACGCTTCGCGACCGGACCGTCACCGTAGCCGGCGAGACCGTGGCACGGCTCGCAGTAGATGTCGTAGCGTTCCTGCCCGCGCCGCACGAGCTGCTCGCTCACCGGTACCGGGAAGACCGTCACCCAGCCGCTTGCGTCGCGACCCTCCCAGTACGCGCTGTCCTCGTGCAGCTCGCCCCGGGCCACCGTGCCGGGCACCTCGGGCCGCATGGCCCTGGAGTCCGCGAACAGGGGGTTCGCCGTCTGGGTCTTGAACTTGGGCTGCTTCGACATGTCGAGGATGAGGTGGATGCGCGGCCGGGGGGAGGTGGTCACGCGGGCGCGCGCGATCAGGGCGAGCGGCACCAGCGCGAGGACGGCCAGCAGCGCGGCGGCGTAGAGGAGCCAGCGGGGCATCTAGTCCTCCAGCTCTTCCACGTGGCGCGCCCCGAGCCCCTCGAGGAAGGCACGCGTCTCGTGCGGGTGGTACTTCGGGTCCCCGGTCTCGATGGCGATGTAGAACGAGTCCGTCGTGGCCCGCTGCCTGAATCTCTGGCTCGGGAACACCGGGTGGTAGAGCTGCGGGAGGCGATTGGCCGCCAACATTCCGATGAACGCGCCGATCGCCGAGAAGAGCACGGTGAGCTCGAACGTGATCGGGATCGCAGCCGGGAGCCCGAACAACGGCTTGGAGCTGATGATCAGGGGATAATCGAACGCGTTGGTCCACCACTGCAGCAGCAGCCCAGCGGCGGCCCCCGTCGCTCCGCCGCCCGCCACCAGCCAGGGCAGCCTGCTCATGCGGATTCCCATGCTCTCGTCCAGCCCGTGGATCGGGAACGGGGCGAACGCGTCGAACTTCTGGAAGCCGGCGTTGCGCACCCTCTCCAGCGCGCCGAGGAGGGCCTCCACGGACTCGAACTCGGCCAGCAGGCCCCACGGCTTGGGGGAGGCGCCCGCGGTGGCGGTGTGCCCGCTCATGGCTCGGCGTCCTCCGTCTGGCGGTCATGCTGGTGCGGGATCTCGCCCCAGTACTGGCCGTGGCCCCGGTGCGGGCCGCGGTCGAGGCCGGCGGCCGGCATCACGCTCTTCACCTCGGCCACCGCGATCATCGGCCCGAAGCGCAGGAAGAGGAGGAACAGCGTCATGAACAGGCCGAAGGAACCCGCGAACGTCCACAGGTCCACCCAGGTGGGCTTGTAGTAGCCCCAGCTCGAGGGCAGGAAGTCGCGGGACAGCGTGCTCACCACGATCACGAAGCGCTCGAACCACATCCCGACGTTGACGAGCACCGCAACGATCAGGAGCAACCACGGCGTCGTCCGCGCCTTCTTGAACCAGAAAGCCTGGGGCACGACGACGTTGCAGGTGAACATGATCCAGAACGCCCACGCGTACGGCCCGAGGGCGCGGTTGGCCAGGGCAAAGCGCTCGAACGGGTTGCCCGAGTACCACGCCATGAAGAACTCCACGAAATACGAATAGGCGACCATCAGGCCCGTTGCCAGCGTGATCTTGGCCATGTTGTCCAGGTGTCTGGTCGTGATCAGCTCCTCGAGCCCGAAGAACTTCCTCACCGGGATCAGGAGCGTGAGCACCATCGCGAAGCCGGAAAAGATCGCCCCCGCCACGAAGTACGGCGGGAAAATCGTCGAGTGCCAGCCCGGGAGCTGGGAGACCGCGAAGTCGAAGCTCACCACCGAGTGCACCGAGAGCACGAGCGGCGTTGCGAGGGCGGCGAGCAGCAGGTACACGCGCTCGTAGCGGTGCCAGTGGCGTGCCGAGCCGCGCCAGCCGAGGCTGAGGATCCCGTACACGATCCTGCGTCCCCTGGTGGTCGCGCGGTCGCGCAGCGTCGCGAGGTCGGGGACCATACCGGTGAACCAGAAGAGCAGCGACACGGTGAAGTACGTGCTCACCGCGAACACGTCCCAAACCAGCGGGCTGCGGAAGTTAGGCCAGACGTACATCTGGTTCGGGTATGGGAACAGCCAGTAGTCGAACCAGGGGCGCCCGGTGTGGATCGCTGGGAACAGTCCGGCGCAGATCACGGCGAAGATCGTCATGGCCTCGGCGAACCGGTTGATGCCCGTGCGCCACTTCTGGCGGAACAGGAAGAGGATCGCCGAGATCAGCGTCCCGGCGTGTCCGATCCCGACCCAGAAGACGAAGTTGACGATCGCGAAGCCCCAGGCGACCGGCACCATCACGCCCCAGACGCCGATCCCCGCCAGGAACAGGTAGCCCAGCATGGCCACGAGGACCGCGGTGAGGGCACACGAGATGCCGAACGCGATGTACCAGGCGAGCGGCGGCTTGGGGCGCTCGACGATCGAGCACACCTTGTCCGTGACCGTGGCGAACGTGTTGTCGCCGAGCACCAGCGGGGCGCGCGTGCGCGGGTCCTCGATCGTGTTGTCGATCCGGAGGGGCGCCGTGCTCATCACGCCTCCCCGTCCCCGCCCGAAGGGTTGCGCAGCTTCGCGAGGTAGCGCGTGCGCGGCTTGGTGAACAGCTCGTCGAGCATGGAGTACGACCTGTCATGCGCGTGCAGCTTCGAGACCCTGCTCTGCGGGTCCTTGAGGTCCCCGAACACGATCGCCTGGGTCGGGCAGGTCTGCGCGCACGCCGGCACGATCTCCCCGTCGCGGATCGGACGGTTGTCGTTCTTCGCGGCGATCTTCACGGCCTCGATGCGCTGGATGCAGAAGCTGCACTTCTCCATAACGCCCCGTCCGCGCACCGTCACCTCTGGGTTGAAGACCATCCGCTCGACCTCGGGCACGTCCTTGAAGTAGTTGAAGAAGTTGAAGCGGCGCACCTTGTACGGGCAGTTGTTGGAGCAGTAGCGCGTCCCGACGCACCGGTTATAGACCTGCTCGTTCAACCCCTCGTCCGAGTGCACCGTGGCGGCCACCGGGCAGACCTCCTCGCACGGCGCGTTTTCGCAGTGCTGGCACGCGACGGGCTGAAACGCCAGACTCGGCGCCTCCGGCGGGCCGGAGAAGTAGCGGTCTACCCGGATCCAGTGCATCTCGCGCCCGCGGATCACCTGATCCTTGCCGACCACAGCGATGTTGTTCTCCGCCTGGCAGGCCACGGTGCAGGCGTTGCAGCCGATGCACGCAGAGAGATCGATGCTCATCGCCCACTGGTGCTCGCCGGTGAGCTTCGGGGCCTCCCACAGCGGGAGCACGGCCGGCTCCTCGAACCGCTTGCGCGCGAACTCGGGCTCCTTCCTGTACTCCCCGAGCGTGCCGGCGCGCACGAGCTCCGCAATGCGCGTTCCGCGCGCCTCGTACCCCACGCGGTCGATCGCCTGGTGGTCCTGGGTGCAGGCGAGCCTGTAGGTGCGCCCCGCCTTCTCGACCTTCACGTCGGCCGCGATGAACGGCGCATCGGAAGTGCGTAACGCGTACGTGTTGAACCCGACCCCGTTGCCCACCCTGCCGGCCGCGCTCCGGCCGTACCCGAGCGGCAGCACGATCGTGTCGTCTGCCTGGCCCGGCAGCACGTAGACGGCGATCTCCGCCGATCGGCCCGCGTTCGCGACCCGCACCACGTCGCCGTGCTTGACCCCCAGGCCCCTCGCGGTTGCCGGCGAGACCGTCGCCGCGTTGTCCCAGGTGATCTTGGTCAGCTGGTCGGGCAGCTCCTGCAGCCATGCGTTGTTGGCGAAGCGGCCGTCGTGAACCTTGCGGTCGGCGCAGAAGACCGCCTCCAGACCGGAAGCCGCAGGGGAAGCTCCGATCCCCGTAAACTCGAAAGGAAGGACCCGCGGTCTGACGGCCCCGAAGGTGCTGCCGGCGAGAACGCCGTCGTGGAGCGTCCGCCGCCACAGCGCCTCGAAGTCCGCCGCACCCGTCAGGGCGTTCAGGGTGGCCCGAACGAGCTCGTAACCACCGGTGACCTGCTCGCCCAGGAGCTGCGCGAGCACCTCGATGGCGCTCTTGCCGCCGTACAGCGGATCGATCAGCGGCTGCGCCACGCTCACCGTCCCATCCCAGGCCCGCGCGTCGCCCCAGGACTCGAGGTAGTGAGCGCGCGGGAGCTGCCAGCGGGCGAGGCGCGAGGTTTCGTCCTCGAAGAGGCCCAGGCGGATCGTGACCGGGACCTTCGCGGCCGCTTCGGCGAAACCCACGTCGGCAGGCGCGTCGTACGCCGGGTTACCGCCCAGGATCACCAGGGTGCTCACCTGCCGGGCGTTCATCGCGGCGGTCAGCTCGCGGATCGCCGCCATGTGCGGCGGCCGTGAGGGGTCCGTGTCGACGGTGTACGTGACGGCCTCGCCAGCGTTGCCCAGCGCGATGTTGAGCAGATGGACGAGCCGGTGAACGGCCGGGCGCTGGCGCGCCCCGGCGATCACCACGCCGCGCCCGCGGTTTGCCGCGAGGT
>Ga0316628_100002240_pt1 | contig 14203 bp, 14 predicted proteins | sample OWC_Aug_M2_C1_D5_FD_207648 | JGI IMG/M metagenome (GOLD analysis project Ga0316628, IMG submission 207648) | Wetland soil microbial communities from Old Woman Creek delta, Ohio, United States - OWC_Aug_M2_C1_D5_C | ecosystem: Environmental > Terrestrial > Soil > Wetlands | place: USA: Ohio... | reverse complement strand
TCGCCCAGTCGGCTCCCTTGACCAGCGCGTCGGGGAGCAGGGCCCGCACGACCCCGATCGGGGTGGGCTCGTCGTAGAGGACGACGCGGTCCACCGCTTCCAGGCCGAGGAGCACCTCCGCCCGCTCGGACTCGGGGACGATCGGGCGGTCCTCGCCCTTGAGGCCGCGGACGGAGGCGTCGGAGTTCAGGGCGATCACGAGCACGTCGCCCGTCCCGCGGGCCGCCTCGAGGAGGGCGAGGTGGCCCGCGTGCAGGAGGTCGAAGCACCCGTTCGTGAGCACGACCTTCCGCCCGGCAGCGCGCCAGGCCGCGCGCTCGACGACGAGGTCCGGGAGGGGTGTGGGGCCGCTCACCGTCCTGTCGGTCACCCCTCCAGCATAGCGCGGGGCCGATCAGGCGCCCGGATCTTCGCCGAGGTCGAGCTCGCCGCGCGGGGCGGGGGGCGCGATCTCCGCCCCGCCCGAGAACGACCAGCGGTGGAGCGGGCGGTAGAGGCCCACGTCCTTGACCCGGCTCTTCACCCGCAGCGAGTGCAGCCCGCGCAGGTAGTCGTAGGGCGTCCCGTCGCGGCGGTGGGCCGCGAGGTCCAGGAGGTAGGTGCCCTCGACCAGGCTGAGGCCCTCCAGCGAGAGGCGCACCTCGGCGTCCCCCGCGGCCCGGCGCGGGACGAAGCCCTCGATGTCGGTGTTCGTTCCGTAGACGCAGCTGCCCTCCGCCGAGTAGAGGCCCACCCCGAACACGAAGTCCTCGACGGGCTCCCGGGCGTGGACGGAGAGCACGAGGGTCACCGTCTCCCCGGGCACGAACACGTGGCGCTCGCGCCCTCGCGCGTCCAGGAGACGGACGGCGCGGATCTCGATCTCGCGTCCGCCCCAGCGACCGGGCCGGTAGCCGCTGGCGGGCGCCGTCTCTCCCGGCGTCGCCTGCGGGGCGGGCTCCTCGGGCGTCGTCGCGAGCGCCGCCGTCGCCGCGGGCTGGGCCCGGAGGAGCGCCTCCTCCCCGGCCGCGACGTACGTCAGGTACGCGTCGACCACGCGCTTCGGGTCGCCCCGGTCGGCGGTGCGGCCGTGTCGGAGCCACAGCGCGTCGTCGCACATCTTCTCGACGAGCCCAAGGCTGTGGGTCACGAAGAGGATCGTCTTGTCCCGGCGGTGGAACTCCGCGATCTTGTCGAGGCACTTGCGGGTGAAGGCCTCGTCGCCCACGGCGAGGACCTCGTCGATGAGCAGGACGTCCGGGTCGACGTGGATGGCCACGGCGAAGCCGAGGCGCATGTACATCCCCGACGAGTAGGTCTTCACCGGCGCGTCGATGAACTCCCGCAGCTCGGCGAAGTCCACGATCTCGTCGAAGCGGCGCTCGACCTCCCGCCGCGTGAGGCCCAGCATGATCCCGTTGATCGAGACGTTCTCGCGCCCGGAGATCTCCGGGTGGAACCCCGCCCCGAGCTCGATGAGGGCGGAGACGCGGCCGTCCACCGCGATCGTCCCCCGGGTGGGCTTGGTGATGCCGGCCACCAGCTTGAGAAGAGTGGACTTGCCGGAGCCGTTCTCGCCGATGACCCCGAACGTGGCTCCCCGCGGCACCTCGAACGACACTCCCTCGAGGGCGGTGAACGTCTCGTCCGGCCGCAGGTCGGACAGCACGCTGCCGGTGAGGAGGGCGCTCTTCAGCGTCCGGAACTGGTTCCGGTGCGCGAAGCGCCGGTAGAGCTTCGTGACGTCCCGGGCCACGAGCGCGGGAGCCGTCACACTTCCTCCGGCAGCGTGTCGCGGAGGCGGTCGAAGAGGAAGGCGCCCACGGCGAAGGCGGCGACGCCCACCAGCAGGGCCAGGAAGAGGCCCCGCCAGTGGTCGACGTTGCCGTGGAAGAGCACCTGCTGGTACGTGACCATCACGTGGGTCATCGGGTTGAGGCGCAGGGCCTGGCGGAGCGGGGACCCCTCGGGGATCGCGGCGTAGCTGTAGATCACCGGGGTGGCGAAGAACCACAGGTGCAGCACGTGGGTGAGGATGTTCTGGATGTCGCGGAAGTGGACGGTCAGGGCGGACAGGAAGAGGGCGAGGCCGACGGTGAGCACGAGCTGGACCGCGATGGGCAGGGGCAGCAGCACGGCCGTCCAGGCGAGTCGGCCCTTCCAGGCGAGGAACGCGAGGAGGATGGGCAGGCCGAGCAGGAAGTGGGCGAGGTTCGCGAGGACCGTGACGGTGGGCAGGACCTCGGCCGGGAAGAGGACCTTCTTGATCAGGTTGCCGCTCGAGATGATGACGCCCGAGGACTCGGCGAGCGAGGCCTGGAACCAGGTCCAGGGAAGGATGCCGCAGAAGAGGAACAGGAAGTACGGCTGGATGTCGGCCTGCTTGTTGGGCAGGATCACGGTGAAGACGAGGGTGTAGGTGAGGAGCACGAGCAGCGGGTTCACGAAGCTCCACAGGAAACCGAGGACGCTGCCCCGGTAGCGCGCCTTGAGCTCGCGGGACACGAGGCTCTGCACGAGGGCCCGGTAGCGGACGAGGGCCCGGATGGCGGCGATCATCGGCGGCGCGCGCGCCTTCCCCGCCGGCTCAGCCCCCGCCCCGCTCCTTGCGGGCGACGGCGAGCCGGGTCACGGCGCGGATGTACGTGACGTGGGCCTCCGCGTAGCCCGCCTCGTCGCGGATGGCCTTCATGCGCTCGGCCGCCCGCCGGAGGGCCAGCTCCGCCCGGTCCACGTCGATGTCCTCCGCGCGCTCCCCGATGTCGGCGAGCACGTTCACGCGGTCGGGCAGGACCTCGCACCAGCCCGAGAAGCAGGTGAGGCGGTGCCAGGCGTCGTCCTTGCGATAGGAGAACTCCCCCATGCCGAGGGTCGCCATGAGCGGCGTATGGCCGGGCCGGACTCCGAAGTAGCCCTCCTCGCCGGGGGCGATGATCTCCTGGACCTCGTCGCGCAGGAGGAGGCCCTCCGGGGTCACGATCTCGAGCGCGAGCTTCAACGGGAGGGCCATCGCCATCCTAGCCCTGCATGGCCTTCGCCTGGGCGTGGACGTCCTCGATCGCGCCGACCATGAAGAACGCCTGCTCGGGCAGGTCGTCGAGCTCTCCATCCACGATCATCTTGAAGCTGCGCACGGTGTCCTGGAGCGGCACGTACCTGCCGGGCAGGCCGGTGAACTGCTCGCCCACGTGCATGGGCTGGGACAGGAACTTCTGGATCTTCCGGGCCCGGGCCACGATGAGCTTGTCCTCCTCGGACAGCTCGTCGATGCCGAGGATGGCGATGATGTCCTGGAGGTCCTTATAGCGCTGGAGGACCTGCTTCACCGCCCGGGCGACCTGGTAGTGTTCCTCGCCGATGACGCGCGGGTCGAGGATGCGGGAGGAGGAGGCGAGGGGGTCGACGGCGGGATAGATGCCGAGCTCCACGATCTGGCGGGAGAGGTTCGTGGTCGCGTCGAGGTGGGCGAAAGTCGTGGCCGGGGCGGGGTCGGTGTAGTCGTCGGCCGGCACGTAGATGGCCTGGACGGAGGTGATCGAGCCCTTCTTGGTGGAGGTGATCCGCTCCTGGAGCTCCCCCATCTCCGTCTGCAGCGTCGGCTGGTAGCCGACGGCGGACGGCATGCGGCCGAGGGTGGCGGACACCTCGGAGCCCGCCTGGGTGAAGCGGAAGATGTTGTCGATGAACAGGAGGACGTCCTTGCCCTCGTCGTCGCGGAAGGACTCGGCCACGGTGAGGCCCGTGAGCGCCACGCGCAGGCGCGCCCCGGGCGGCTCCGTCATCTGGCCGTAGATGAGGGCGGCCTTGCTCTTCGTGAAGTCCTTGATGTCGATGACGCCCGACTCCTGGAACTCCAACCAGAGGTCGTTGCCCTCGCGCGTCCTCTCCCCCACCCCGGCGAACACCGACACCCCGCCGTGCTTCTTTGCGAGGTTGTAGATGAGCTCCATGATGATGACGGTCTTGCCCACCCCGGCGCCGCCGAAGAGGCCGATCTTGCCGCCGCGCAGGTAGGGCTCGAGGAGGTCGATAACCTTGATCCCGGTCTCGAACATCTCGAGCCTCGTCGACTGGTCGACGAGCGGGGGAGCCTCGCGGTGGATCGGGTAGCGCTTGTCCGCCTTCACCGGGCCCAGCTCGTCCACCGGCTCCCCGATCACGTTCAGGACGCGGCCGAGGGTGGCCGATCCCACCGGCACCGTGATCGGTCCCCCCGTGTCGATCGCCTTCGTGCCGCGGACCATGCCGTCGGTCGGCTGAAGGGCCACGCAGCGCACCCGGTTCTCCCCGAGGTGCTGCTGGATCTCGACGACCACGTCGATCGCGGCGACGCCCTCGGCGGCCGGGGCCGTGATGTGGAGCGCCTCGTAGATGGGCGGGATGTCCTTGTCGAACTCGACGTCCACCACCGGACCGATGACCTGGACGACGCGGCCGACGTTCGCTGATGCCATGGGTGATCGCTCTCCTACGAGGGCGCGCCCGCGCCCGAGACGACCTCGATGATCTCCTTGGTGATCGCGGCCTGGCGCACCTTGTTCATGTGGAGGGTCAGCCGGTCGATCATCTCCGAGGCGTTGTTGGTGGCGGCGTCCATGGAGGTCATGCGGGCGCCGTGCTCCGCCGCCTGCGACTCGAGGAGGGCCCTCCACACCTGCACCTCGACGTGCTTGGGGAGGATGGTGGCGAAGATCTTCGCCGGGTCCGGCTCGTAGAGGTAGTCGAGGCCGGGCTCCTGCGGGCGCAGAGCGTGGCGCTCGATCGGCAGCAGGCGGTCGATGACGAGCCGCTGCTGGATGACGCTCTTGAACTCGTTGTAGACCAGGAAGACCTGGTCCGCCTCCCCGCTCGTGAACGCCTGGATGAGCTCCGCGGCCAGCGCCCGCGCGTGCTGGTAGCCCAGGGGCTGGAAGACCCCCACGCGCTCGGAGCGGACCCTGACCGTCCGGCGGCGGAAGAAGTCGCGCGCCTTGCGGCCGACGAGGGCGAGCGCGACGTCGCCCTCCCCGCGGTCGGCGAGGAACCGCGTGGCGGTGCGGATGATGTTCGCGTTGAACGCGCCGCACAGCCCCTTGTCGGCGGTGATCACGACGAGGAGCACCTTCTCGTGGCCCCTCTCCTGGAGGAGGGGGTGCGCGTCGGGCGTCGCCCGGGAGGCCATCGAGTTGAGGACCTCCATCATCTTCCGGGCGTACGGCCGGGCCGCGAACATCGCCTCCTGGGCGCGGCGCAGCTTGGCCGCGGAGACCATCTTCATGGCCTTGGTGATCTGCTGCGTGCTCTTCACGCTGCGGATCCGGCGCCGGATGTCGATGAGGGCGGGCACGCTCCCGGCCTCCGGCCTACGCCTTCGCCGTCGGCTGGAAGACGGACCCGAACTCGGCGAGAGCGGCCTTCAGCTTCTCCGAGAGCTCGCCCTTGATGTCCCTCCGCTCCCTGACCTCGGAGAGGAGGGGGCCGTGGCTGCGGTCCATCCAGGCGAGGAGCTCCTTCTCGTAGCGCCGGCAGTCCCCGACGGGGACCTGGTCGAGGAAGCCGCTCGTGGCGGCGAAGATGACCGCGATCTGCTTCTCGACCGGCATCGGCGTGTGCTGGTCCTGCTTCAGGATCTCGGTCGTCCGCTGGCCGCGGGCGAGCATGGCCTGGGTGGACTTGTCGAGGTCGGAGGCGAACATTGCGAACGCGGCCATCTCGCGGTACTGGGCGAGGTCGAGGCGCAGCCGCCCCGCCACCGCCTTCATCGCCTTCACCTGCGCCGAGCCGCCCACGCGGGAGACCGAGTTGCCCGCGTTGATCGCGGGGCGGATGCCCGAGTTGAAGAGGTCCGACTCGAGGAAGATCTGCCCGTCCGTGATCGAGATGACGTTCGTGGGGATGTAGGCGGAGAGGTCGCCCGCCTGCGTCTCGATCACCGGCAGCGCCGTGAGCGAGCCGCCCCCGTTCTTCTCGTTGAGCTTGGCCGCGCGCTCGAGGAGCCGGCTGTGGAGGTAGAACACGTCGCCCGGGAACGCCTCCCGGCCCGGCGGCCGCCGCAGGAGCAGCGAGATCTCGCGGTAGGAGGCGGCGTGCTTCGAGAGGTCGTCGTAGATGCAGACCGCGTGCTTGCGGCTGTCGCGGAAGTGCTCTCCCATCGCGCACCCCGCGTAGGGGGCGATGTAGAGGAAGGGGGCGGGCTCGGAGGCGGAGGCGGCGACCACGATCGTGTAGTCCATCGCCCCGAACTCCTCGAGCGTCCGCACGACGTGGGCGATCGTGGACTGCTTCTGCCCGATCGCCACGTAGATGCAGACGACCCCGGTGCCCTTCTGGTTGATGATCGTGTCGAGGGCGATGGCGGTCTTGCCGGTCTGGCGGTCGCCGATGATCAGCTCGCGCTGGCCGCGGCCGATCGGGACCATGGCGTCGATCGCCTTGATCCCTGTCTGGAGCGGCTCCTTCACCGGCTGGCGGTCCACGACGCCGGGGGCGATGCGCTCGAGGGGGTTCGTGGCCGTGGTCCGGATCGGGCCCTTGCCGTCCACGGGCTGCCCGAGCGCGTTGACGACGCGGCCGACCATCGCCTCCCCCACCGGCACCGACATGACGCGTCTCGTCCTCTTGACGGTGTCGCCCTCGCGGATCTCCTTCGACTCCCCGAAGAGGACGGCGCCCACGGAGTCCTCCTCGAGGTTGAGGGCGAGCCCCATGACGCCGTGGGGCAGCTCGAGCAGCTCCCCCGCCATGCACCTCTCGAGTCCGTGGATGCGGACGATGCCGTCGCCCACGCTCAGGACGGTCCCCACCTCCGCCACGTCGATCTCGGCGGTGAACCCCCCGAGCTGCTCGCGGAGGATCCTCGTGATCTCGTCGGCGCGAATCTCCATGCTGCGTCCTTCCCTCTCGTCCGCTCAGCTCGCCCCGGCGGACGTGCCCGGGCTCGCGCTGGCCAGCCGCCGCCGCAGGCCGGCGAGCCGCGTGCGCACGCTTCCGTCGTAGGTCGTGCCCCCGACCCGCACCAGGACCCCCCCGACGAGGCCGGGGTCCACGCGGCACCGCAGCTCGACCTTTCCTCCGAGGGCTGCGGCCATGGACTGCCGCTGTGCCTCGGCGAGCGGCACCGCCGAGACCACCTCCGCGGAGACGATGCCGTTCGCCTCGTTGGCGAGCGCCCCGTAGGCCTCGGTGAGGCCGGGGAGGAGGCTCACGCGGTCGCGGGTCGCGAGGAGGTCGAGCAGGCGCCGCAGGAGCGGCGAGGCGGCGGCCCGCTCGGCGACGGCGGCGAGCAGCCGCCGGCGCAGCTCGGTGCCCAGAGCCGGATCGAGCAGGGCGCGGCGCAGCTCGCGGTGGCCCTCGACGAGGGCGCCGAGCGCCCGGATCTCGTCCCGGAGCGCGAGGGCCCCGCCCCCGGCGGCCGGGAGGAGGGCGCGGGCGTAGCGCCGGGCGAGGGCGTGGAGGGCGCCGTTCACGCGCGGCCCCTCGGCAGGCGGGGCGGGGCCGTGCACACGACGCCGGGGATGGCTCGGTCTCTCGCGTCCATGGTGCGGGTTGGGAGCGCACCGACGGGGGGCCGGAGCGCCTCCGACGAAAGCGCGGCAGGATACCACGGCCTTCGTTCAAAGGCGAAGCTCCCGCCCCCGACGGACGCACGGACCCGGGGACGATCCCCACTTGCTATATAAATTACTATTCTAGGAACCGTCCCCCTCCGACCCCGCCCCGCGCGGGCGGGGGGGCGCCTCCGGGGGCCCGCCCATCCGGCACTCCCCGTGGTAGAAGGCCCCGTCCTCGATGACGAGCTTCGGGGTCACGAGCGTCGCCTCCACCCGGCACCCCGCGAGGAGCTCGATCCGCTGGCGGCCGTGCACCTGCCCGCTGACCCGGCCGCGGATCGACACGACCCCGCAGTCGATCTCCGCGTCGACCTGCCCCGTCTCGCCGATGATGAGGGTGTTGTCGGAGACGACCCGGCCCTTGATGCGGCCGTCCACGCGGAGGGCGTCGCGGAAGCGCAGCTCGCCGTTGACCTCGGTGCCCTCGTCGAGGAACCCGTTGAGGTCCTCGGCGGCGAAGCCTCGCAGTTTGAGCATCGCCGTCAGCCTAGCACGCTATCGGCCGCGGCCGGCCCGCAGCAGGAGGTCGAAGAGCCGGTTGAGCTCGGCCTCCCCCGTGAAGAGCACCCGGATCGCGCCTCCGCGCCCGCGCCGCGCGATCTCCACCCGCGCGCCGAGGGCGGCGTGGAGACGCTCCTCGGCGGCGCGGGTGTTCGCGTCCTTCCGCGGCCGGCTCCCCGACGCGTGGGGGGCGCGGAGGCTCGCCACCCGCCGCTCGACCTCGCGGACGGAGAGCCCCCGGCGCGCCGCCTCACGCCCGAGGGCCACCTGGTCCTCCGCCCGGTCGAGGGCGAGGAGCGCCCGCGCGTGCCCGGCGTCGAGGCGGGCCGCCGCCACCATCTCGCGCAGCTCGCGCGGCAGGCGGAGGAGGCGGAGCGTGTTCGCGACCGTGGTGCGGTCGCGCCCGACGCGGCGCGCGATCTCCTCCTGGGTGAGGCGGAACTCGTCCTGCAGGCGATGGTAGGCCTGCGCCTCCTCGATGGGGTTGAGCTCCTCGCGCTGGATGTTCTCGACGAGGGCCAGCTCGAGCAGGTGCTCGTCGTCGACGTCGCGCACCGTGACCGGCACCGTGGCGAGCCCCGCCGCCTCCGCCGCCCGGAAGCGCCTCTCCCCCGCGATGATCTGGAAGCGCTCCCCCCGCCGGCGCACGAGGATCGGCTGCACGATCCCGCTCTCGCGGATCGAGGCCGCGAGCTCCGCGAGCCGCGCGGGGTCGAGCGGGCCGCGGGGTTGGAACGGGTTGGGGTCGAGGGCGGAGATCGACACCTCGCCGGCGGGAGACGGGCCGGGCGCGGGAGGCGCCTCGGGCTCGGGGATGAGGGCCGAGAGCCCCCGGCCGAGGGCCTTCCTCTTCGTGCTCACCGGGCGAAGAGCGCCATCTGGCCGTGGGACATGAGCTCGCGGGCCAGCTGCAGGTAGGCCTCCGCCCCCTTGGAGCGGATGTCGTAGAGGATGACCGGCCGCCCGAAGCTCGGCGCCTCGGCGAGGCGGATGCTGCGCGGGACCTGGGTCCCGAACACCTTGTCCTTGAAGTGGGCGCGCACCTCCGCGATCACCTGCTGGGTGAGGTTCGTGCGCTCGTCCACCATGGTGAGGAGCACGCCCTCGACCTCGAGGGCGGGGTTGAGCACCCTCTGGATGCGCTTCAGCGTCGCGAGGAGCTCCGAGATCCCCTCGAGCGCGTAGAACTCGCACTGCATCGGGATCAGGACGCTGTCGGCGGCCGCCAGCGCGTTGACGGTGAGAAGCCCCAGGCTCGGCGGGCAGTCGACGAGGACGTAGTCGTATCGCGGCGCGATCGGGGCGAGGGCCTCCTTGAGTCGGTACTCGCGGGCGAGCACGCTCACGAGCTCGACCTCGGCCCCGGTGAGGTTGCGGTCGGAGGGCACGAGGGTGAGGTGCTCGAGCTCAGTCGGGACCAGCAACTCGTCGAGCGGCCGCTGCTCGATCAGGGCCTCGTACAGGCTGGGCCGGCTCTCGCGGGTCTTGCGGCCGAGCCCGGAGGTCAGGTTGCCCTGGGGGTCGGCGTCGACGGCGAGCACCCGCCTCTCCGCGGCGGCCAGGCTGGCGGCGAGGTTGACGGCGGTCGTGGTCTTGCCCACGCCGCCCTTCTGGTTGGCGATCGCGATCGTGCGTCCCAAGGTCCCCCGTCGTCCCCCGTGGCAGGTCCGGCAGGATAGCACAGGGTCGCGACCCGCCCCGACGTGCCACGTGGAACGCCCGCCCCCTCGGGTGTGCCACGTGAAACACCGGGCCTCAGCCGAGCCGGCGGAAGGCCGTGACCGCGACGGGGAGGCCCTCCGCCTCCCGCGTCGCCTCGAAGGGACCGCCCGCCGCCGGCCGCCCGCCGAACACGAGGAGCCTGCCGCCGGGCTCGACGAGCGGGGCGACCTCCGCGAGGGGAATCGCGAGGGCGCGGAGGGTCGCGGTCCGGGCGGGAGGACCGGGGTAGGAGTCGTGCCGGAAGCGCAGGACCCGGACCGGCCGGCCGGCGGCACGGGTGGCCTCGCGCAGGAACGCCCAGCGACGCGCCCGCGGCTCGAGGAGGGTCACCTCGAGGTCGTCCCGCAGGAGCGCGAAGACGAGGCCCGGCGAGCCATTGCCCGACCCCACGTCGAGGAGGGTTCCGGGGGCGGGCAGCCCCGCCGCAGGCGCCACGGCGCCGACCAGCAATCGGACGCGCTCGGACGCCGTGCGGGCCCCGGTGAGGTTCACCCTCGGGCTCCAGGCGGCCAGGGTGTCGAGGTACGCGGCGAGGCGGGACGTCGCCCCCTCCCCGAGGCAGAGCGCCTCGAGGCCGGCGCGGTGCTCACTCGCCGCCGTCCGGCCCCTCCGTGCCGGAGCCGGCGGGCCCCGCGGGGGCCACCGTCACCCGGCGGGACGGGCCCTCGCCCACGCTGAAGGTGGTGACGCCCGGCTCGCCCTGCAGGGCCACGTGGACCACCCGGCGCTCGTAGGCGTTGAGCGGCGGCATCTCCCGCGGCTGCCCGTCCGCGCGCACCGCCTCGGCCAGGCGGCGGGCGTCCTCGGCGAGCGCCTGGTCGCGCCGCTCGCGGAACCCCTCGCACGTGACGCGCAGGAAGCGCGGCTGAAGCGCGGCTCCATGGAGCCGCTGCAGGAGGTGCTCGGCGGCGCGGAGGACCTCGCCCTTCCCTTCCGGGCCGAGGAAGAAGGCCTGGTCAGGCCCGCGAAGCCTCACCACCAACGCCTCGTCGGTCTCCTCGAGCTCCGCCTCGACGTCGAGGCCTCCGGCCTCGGCGATCGCCCGGATCGTCTCACGCAGGCGCGCCCGGGGGTCCGGCGGCGGGGCGGGTGCGGCCTCCCCTGAGCGCGGGGCCGCGGACGGGCGGGAGGGCTCCCGGAGGAGCACGGCGATCCGGGCCGGAGTGGGCTTGAGGCCCCGCCCTCCGGCCGTCCCGGGATCGAGCACGACGTACCGCAGCTCGGCGCGCGGGAGGCCGAGGCTCGCCGCGGCCACGGCGAGAGCCTCGTCGACGTCGGGGCCGCTGAACAGGCGGTCCTTCACCTCGCCCTCTTCTCCCGCGCCGGGACGAGCGAGGGGTGCAGGAGCCTCATCGAGACCGCCTGCTGGAGGATCGACCAGAGGTTGGAGGTGAGCCAGTACAGGTTCAGGCCGGCCGGGGCCCACAGGAACATCCCGGCCAGCATCAGCGGCATGAGCATCATGATCCGCTGCTGCGCGGGGTCGAGGGTGCTGGGGGTCATCTTCTGCATCGCGAACATCGAGACCCCCATGAGCACCGGGGTGAGGAACAGCGGGTCCTTCTGCGCGAGGTCGCCGATCCACAGGAACGGCGCCCCGCGCAGCTCGATCGAGACCGCCAGGACCCTGTAGAACGCGAAGAGGAAGGGCATGGTCAGCAGCAGGGGGAGGCAGCCGACCATCATCTGCGAGCCCATGTTCATCCCGTGCTTCGCGTAGAGGGCGTTCACCTCCTCCTGCATCTTCTGCCGCCGGGGGTCCATGAGCGGCACCTTGCGGTAGCGCTCCTGGATGACCTTCATCTCGGGCGAGAGCCTGGCCATCTTGAGGCTGTTGACGATGCTGTAGTGGCGGAACGGCGCGAGCGCCAGGTTGATGAGCACCGTCACGACCACGATCGACCAGCCCCAGTTCCCGACGCGCGAATGCACCCAGCGCAGAGCCGCCATCAGGGGCACGACGATCGGCCCGATCCAGTCCCCGACCGGCACGACCCGCTCGAGGTGGTAGCCGAGCTTCGCCAGGGACCGGTAGTCCTTGGCCCCCACGAAGAGGCGGACCGCCTCGGTGCCGCTCGCGTCGATGACCGCGACGGGGGCGACGGACGGCTTCTCGTCCGGCTTCGCGGGGGCGGCCTGTGGCCGCAATTCGCCCGCGGCCCCGCCGGGGGGGGCCACGAAGATCGCGGCGAAATAGTGGCTCTCGACCCCGATCCACCCGACGCCCGGAAGGCTCCTGCCCGACGTGGGCAGCTTCGCCGCCACGAGGTGCTCGACGGACCCGCCGGAAAAGGCGACTCCTTGGGGGGGCTGGTAGCCCTGGACCTCCCGCTCTTCGGGCGAAGGGTTGCCGATCCCCGGTCCCCACAGGATCCTCGACGGGACCTCCCGGCCCTGTCGCCTGACCTTCACGCCGAGCGTCACGAGGCCCGAGGCCTGGAAGACGAGCGTCTTCTCCGCCTCGACCTCGCCGTCGGAGAACGCGAACCGCAGCGACTGGGGCTGCGCCGCGGAGACGATCACGGTCTCGGCCGAAGGCCTGAAGAGGGCCTCTCGCAGCCGGGCGTCGAGGGCGGGGTCGCCGGTTTCGACGTCGAGGGGGCGGATCGCGACTCCGAGCGCGGGGACCATCTCCTCCGCGCCCCCGCGGGCGTCCCGGTAGCGGGAGAGAGTCCACGAGACGACTCGCGCGCCCCGGTTCGTGAAGGCGACCGTGTAGTCGTCGGCCTGCACCTCGACGCGTCGCTCCTTCTCGTCCGCGAGGGCGGGGGCAGAGGGAACGGCCTCCGGGGCGGGAGCGGGCGCGGCCGCGGGCGGCGGGGTGGCTGCGGTCGGCCCGGCCGGCGACAGGGTCGGGGACGGAGAGGGTGCCACGGGAGCGGGGGCAGGCGCGAAGAGCTGGCTGTAGACCATCAGCACGAGCAGGGAGAGGGCGACGGCGAGAAGCAGGCGGCGTTCTTCCATCACGGCATCCTAGAGGGCGGAGGGCCTACGGCACCGGGTCGAACCCCCCGGGGTGGAAAGGGTGGCAGCGGAGCAGGCGGCGAACGGCCAGCGCGGTCCCCCGGCGCGCGCCGTGTCGGCGGAGGGCCTCCTCGGCGTACGCGCTGCAGCTCGGCCAGAATCGGCAGTGTCCGCCGAGCAGGGGCGAGAGGGCGACACGGTAGGCCTCAACGAGGAGGAGGAGCAGCCTCGCCGGCAACGACGGCCCGGCGCCGGATGCGGAGGAGTCGTTCGCGGAGCTCACGGTCCACCTCGGCCTGCCCGTGGCGCGCGAGGGGGGCACGGGCCACCACGACGAGATCGAAGCCCCGCGACCCCGCCCGCTCGAGACGCCGGAAGCCCTCCCGCAGGAGCCGACGCGCCCGGTTGCGCTCGACGGCGCCGCCGACGCGTCGGCTCACCGCCAGGCCGAGCCGGTCGAACGCGCGCCCGTTGGGCACGGCCACGAGCAGGAAGAAGCGGCCATCGAGGCGGGCGCCTCGCTTGAAGACGGTGTCGAACTCCGCCCCGGTCCGCAGGCGCTGGCGCGGCCGGAAGCGCATCGCTGTCCCCGCACGGGCCTCAAGGAGAGAGCCGCTTCCGCCCCTTCTGCCGGCGGCGCTTGAGGACGATCTGCCCCCCCTTCGTGCGCATGCGGACGAGGAAGCCGTGGGTGCGCTTCCGGCGGCGGTTGTTCGGCTGGAACGTCCTCTTCATCGGTGGAACCCCAGCGGCCGCCGCGGCAGGTCCCGCGCGGCCAAACTCTGAAGGCTAGCGGAGCGGGGGCCCGCATGTCAAACGCGGTTCTCCCGGAGGGTCGTCTCGCCTTGTACGCCCCCCCGGCGTATGGTACCTTTCTTTGGCTACGAGCATCCCACGGCTGCGGCTCTCTGCATGGCTCCCACTCCCGCTTTTCCACACCTGTTGAAATCTCTGTGCAAAAGGGATACGGGCGTGAGTCGGCCGACGAGCCTCTGGAAACTATACTAGTAACTTGTTTATATTCATACATTTAATTGGTTGCCGCGCTCTTGTGCGGCCCGGGCGGACACCGACTCCGTGACGGACAGCCTCTGGGACGAAGTTCTCGCGCGGGTCGAAGGCAAGGTGAACCGCCACAGCTTTGCGACGTGGTTCCGGCCGACCTCCTTCCTCTCGCTGGACGGGTCCACGCTCCGCATCGGGGTCCCGAACGCCCAGTTCCGCGAGTGGTTGAGCAAGAACTACCTCGGCGTCCTCCAAGAGGCCCTGGCCGAGGTCGGGCAACCCGGCCTGCGCGTCGTCTTCGAGGAGGTGGCGGAGGACGCGGCGGCACCTCCCCCTCCCGCCGCCCCGGCGGAGCGCGAGTCCTCGTCGCTCAACCCGAAGTACACGTTCGAGAGCTTCGTCGTGGGGTCCTCGAACCAGTTCGCGCACGCCGCCGCGCGGGC
>Ga0316628_100002239_pt1 | contig 14205 bp, 21 predicted proteins | sample OWC_Aug_M2_C1_D5_FD_207648 | JGI IMG/M metagenome (GOLD analysis project Ga0316628, IMG submission 207648) | Wetland soil microbial communities from Old Woman Creek delta, Ohio, United States - OWC_Aug_M2_C1_D5_C | ecosystem: Environmental > Terrestrial > Soil > Wetlands | place: USA: Ohio... | reverse complement strand
CGGGAATTGCTAGAGGCTACGCTGAATTTTTGCAAATTGCGGCTGATAACAAAAGCCCAGTTTCACTAGTTTATCAGCTAAACGCAAATACTAAAACAGACGTGATTAAATACTCACCTACAACTAAGTTGGTCTATCGCCGCCAATCGAGCGCATGGGAACGCCTGCCAAACGATATGTTTGTAGGTGACCCCAAAGCCAGCTGCGAAAATTGGATGCTCAATATCAAAGAGAATAATCTCAATCTAATGGATATGTGGGCTTTAAATCCATCTGATTGGTACGACCCACTTAATGAGCCGGTTATTGGCACACCCGCTCAGGGCCAGTGGTTAAATGCTTGGATGGTACGTGCTTTGGAGATTGCACAAGCGCACGGATTCAAGCTAGCGATGTATTCGTTTTCGGTTGGCTGTCCAGACTATTTTTTGTGGCCTGAACTCTATGAATCTCTGCGTTTAGGTAAAACATTGGGCGCAGTTTTGTCACTACACGAATATGGGGTAGAAGACCCTCTTATCGTGCGTGACTTAGATGGACAACTAACAGAAAACACAATTCATTGTAGTTTACGCCATCGCAAGGTTTGGGAACGTCTTCCAGAAGATTGTAGAATTCCGATCATTATCTCTGAATCAGGCTGCGGCAACGGGTATGAAGTGCCTCTCAAGGGACAAGCTTACATAAATGATGCCATAGAATACGATAAAGAGATCATGAAAGATTCTTATGTCATTTCTGCAAATTTGTTCCAATTGGGCGGCGGAGAAAGCAATCTACAGCCAGTTTTGGCACTTTTGGCCGATTATATTGCAAAAAATCCGACCCCTGAAATCCCACCTAATGACGGGGAAGAGCCGATTATTGCACCAATACTGCCTTATGTAGTCACAGCTTACTTAGCTCCACAAAATGCGGAGCTGAACCAGATGAATTTGGTGCAGAGAGACGCTTTTTGCACAAAATCAACTGTTTGTCAATCAGCCGACGATGCTCGCCAATTGGTCAGATCAGGTATGTCGGGAAGTCGGGTTATTATTTATGAACCTGAGAGCTGGCCAGGTGGTACAGCGGGTATTTTGAATTTCTTCGATGGGTGTGCTACCGAACTACGTTATTTTGACGTACCAGAAATCAGGTTTGAGAGTCCTATCAAAGATGTTTCTTTTCGTGTGACAGATGGCGGTAAATTTAACTCGCCTCGTACATATGCCAACCACAAACATGAAGGATTAGACCTAGATTGCTACAATGATGATACAGGTCAAGTAGTAAATGTTTATGCAGCTTTGGGCGGAGTAGTTGAAGACGTTGTTAAAACTTATTCAGGGATTGGGTATGGAATTCATGTTGTTATCAGACATGACTGGTATGGAATTACCTATAAAACTTGGTACTGTCATTTAGCCAACGCAGTTGTAAATGTCGGTGAGGTAATCCATGTAGGTGACAAAGTCGGGGTGGGTGGTTCTACTGGCACGTTTGCCATACATCTACATTTCATGATACAGAAAATTCCGGGTGGCTTGTCAGGATATTACACTCCTGACGTAGTTGACCCAGAACTACTTATCAACATCCCTGACGGGAATTCCCCATTCGTCAGCAGACGCGGGGTTAGTGCAGCTAGAACTTCCCTACTATCTACCAAGGAAATTGAAGCTCTTAAGATCGGCAAGCCGGAAGCTTTCCTAGCTTTAACCTTGCCTAACGTAAATGACGCTCAACAACTTATAGCACAATTAAGAAATATTAATCCCAACATGTTTATTGTTGGCAGGTTATACTTTAGCGCAGATTCGACGAATAAAACTAAATTTACCCCCCAAGACTTTGTGAATTATGTTAAGAATGGGGTAGATGGGTTTTACAGTCGGGGAGTAAGGTACTTTCAAATCCATAACGAACCTAATCTTGAACAGGAAGGCTACGGGTGGAATTGGGCAAATGGAGAGGAATTTGGGGGTTGGTTATTAACTACCCTATCAATTCTAAAGACCATTTATCCAGAGGCTAAGTGGGGTTACCCAGGACTGTCACCACAGCCTAATACAGAGCAATTCTGGGCAGATTCACGATTTGCCATGAATGCCTGTGATTGGGTGGGAGTTCACTCTTACTGGCAGAATAGAGGCACAACAGGGTGGGGCATGGAATCCCTTGACGGGGGTTATCACTTTAAGAGATTGACAACTAATAAACCTTTGATGCTTACTGAGTTCAGCAATAATTCAGCCCAAGTTGCTCTGGCGGAAAAAGGAGCTCAGTACAAAGATTATTATAACTTGATACAAATGCCCGGCTTTTGTTTCTGTTTAAGCTGGGACTATGATCAAAACAAAGAGGGTTGGGTACAAAACAATGTTATAACAGAGATACCCAAGATACTAGGATTATGACACCATCTGAATTTAACGTGCAAGAATATGTTTCCATGCGGTTTGACGCTCTAGAGAGGTTTATTGACGAGCGCGACCGCAGGTACGAGGAACGTTTTCTAGCTCAACAGGAAGCTGTTACCGCAGCCTTAGCCGCAGTAGCAGAACAGAACAGACAAGCTGCGGTAGCTCTAAAAGAAACCATGGCCAAGACTGAATTGGCACAGTCGGTCTATAACGTCTCGCATAATGATTTAGCCAAGAAGATGGACGCTGACCGTCAAGAAGTCTCAAGAACCATGATTCCTCGTGCGGAATATGTGATCTCTCATGAAGCCCTAATTGAGAAAATTGACCGCATTCAGGCTGATTTACAGTCCTTGAAGGAATACAAGAGCGAGCTAGGCGGCAAGGAATTAAAGGGAGCGGCAGACCAGTCCAGACAACAGTGGGTAATAGGAATAATAATTGGGGCAATATCAGTATCGGTGAGTATAATCACTTTTGTTGCACTGAACGTTGTGATTAAATAAACAGGGGAAATAAAGATGACAATTTTTAATATAACAGATGCTAGTACCGGGGAGCTTGTTGAGATAGACACAACGAACCCAACCGGAACTCTTAATATGCTGGACTACAATACTGGGGAGATATTAGGGGTAGACCTATCCAGCCCTACGGGAACATTTGGTGTACTAGATGCCAATACAGGAGAGGTAAGAGTCATAGATTTGTCGAGTCCCACAGGAACGATCTACACTAGAAGTGATAATACAGGGGAGCTAGTAGAGGTAGATTTATCCAGTCCAACGGGCACAATTTACATTAGTGACGCCAATACAGGGGAATTAGTAGAAATAGACCTCTCTCAACTAGTAGTATTAAACAACCCTTATCCAGTGGTAATAGCTTAAATGATACTAGATTGGTTAAGAAGAATATTTCATCCTCGTATTCATGAATGGAGAGATGTAAAACCCGTCCAAAGGGATAAAATAGAAGAGAAGGAATTCCCAAATAGTAATCATTATAACCATATAGGACAGCTATCCAGATTAGGCAATAATAATCTAGATGACCCTAAAAAACAGCGTTAATCGCACTCTACGCCCTCTGAGAGCCATTTGCTAGACTACTTCGATAAAATATACGGACTAGGCTACTAAGTGGCTCTTTTTGCGTGTTTAGGCACTTGGTCATCTAATTTTCAAAAAAATAAATTTTATAACTTTTGGGTATCACGGGCATTGGTTTTCAGAAAATAGGTTTCATAGCTTTTGGGTATACCAGCGCCGCCGCCCCGCCGGTCAACATAACATTTTTTTGACCGATGGGGGGGATTATAATTACGACCGTAGGTTAAACTGCGAGGGGGAAAAAGAACAAAAAAAGACCAGACATAAAACCGTATCCCTCGGTCATTATGTCTGGTCACTATGTTAGGTCGTTATTAGTCAATCCGGTATCCCTGATCTAGAAGATGCGCGAGCCTTGCAATCACTCGCGCCCTTGTTTCGCGGATTATGTCAACGGTCGTGGCTGCACTCGGCTGATGGTAGGTCAACATAAACAAATGATGCCCGTACCACAAAGCCAACAACAACACGACGATCAGACACAAAGCGCCGATGGTATCAGGGTCAACGATACCGCTCTTCGAGGGGGTGACAAACTTGATTATGTCAACCCCGTTGGGCAGGCTGCCCAATAACATCAAAACACCAACCCCTACCAGCACGAAGAAGAGAATCACCGCGATAACCATTATGACAACTCCTTATGGTCGTTTATGTATATATGTATATATACATAAGAACCGTGAATGAACCATGAGGTCAATTGATGAGGGGGTATTCTGTCAGTGAACACCCCCTCACTACTCTCCCTAATCCCAGCTGATCGAGCTCAGGTCGGTGACACTCGGAGCTTGTTTGGGCGCGGCTGGCGTAGTCTGCCCGTCACCCTTTGACACGTCAAACACTGACAAGCCAATGGGCATTTTAACTCCGGTCGTTGTCTCCCAATAGGCGCGCAGCCCCTCGCACAGGTTGACATAAGCCTTGAATTCGTCCTCAGACACGTTCGCCAGCTTTGTCAAGACATTGTGAACCATGTCGCAATCAGACAGCGTGAGAAAAATGGCATCGATCATGATACCGCTGGTCGAGCCGCCGTCCTTGACATAATTCTCATACAAGTCGATAACCATAAACGCGGCGCGCATCTTGCCGTAGTCGCTCAGCACGCTCTTCACACTGAAAGTCAGCGGGTAGACTTGCCACGTGATTTGTTTCCCCCTGACCGTGATCGTGCGGGTCGTCTTGTCAGTAGACTCTTTACCACTCGATCCCTTTGATCGATAGGTGGAGCTTGTCGAGCCGAACGATACCGTCACGCCATTGCTCAGGTGTGCATCATACCGCCACTTGGCGGCAATCTTCCCACAAGCATCGATTTCTTCTAACGACCGGACGTTCGGCCAATTAGACGGATAATCGAAAGTTGCGATCTTCGTCTGATCAGCTTTTTGATCTTTCGGCGCAGTAGTCCCCGTCGGCTGATTCGCACCGTCAGCCTTGGGGGTAGGGTTAGCCGTGTTACCCTTTGCATCTTTGTCGGACATCTTGTGAACTCCTTGATTAGTGTCACGTGCTACCACGTGCGAGTACATTGTACCACGAAACGCAGGTCAAAACACATTTTTAGCTAGTACCTTAGTACCAGTGAATCAAAAATTTAAGGTATGGTGTTTATAGTCGCACATTCTACATAACGACCCATTATTCCTATTGTCATCGTTCTAATCTGGTATTCTAGCCTGGGGAGACATGCCCGGCATCGACCGACATTTCGCATAGCACCGCCCCAGGCCGTGACCGGCGGTTATTACACTTTCCAGCCCCAGGACCTCCGCCTGTAACCGCGCCAAAGAAGCTACTGGAATTTATCCTTCCCAATAAAATTTCTGGGTCAAAAAATTTCCTCCTTTCACTCAAGTGCAGTAACCGCACCAAACTAGCTACTGGTTTATTTCTTATGCCGTGACCAGACAATCGCTTGGGTCACACCCATAGCTGCGGCGACCAACAGAATCGCAACTATCCCTGCTAACTCAAACGGCTGCATTATGACCTCCTTCGTTGATAAAACCTCGCTGTACCATCTCTCGGACAACCCCCTGCCAACGACCTAACTCGGCTATTTCATTAGGGGATAGATCATCCCACTGGCGACCTGTGACCGTCATGGGAATTAAACCAAATACGTCGCCAGCCTTGGTTTCATACGCTTGAAACGGCACATCCTTGACCAAGGAGTGGTCAAATTCCAAGACTAAGTGATGCCCATTGATCAACCCTAAGTAGATCGCAGGACATTCAGGGTCATTAACGTAGACAGGCTGGCCTAAACTAAATGACATCTCAACCTCCCCGCATTTCGTAACTGACAACCACAATTAGCAGAGAAATCGAAGAAATTACGGTCGCTACTGCTAAGGCTACCAGCAAAAAGACCACTACCCCAAACAGTGGGGTCGCTTCACACCCACTGCTGTATTGAACGATGCTATCCACGTAACCTCCTTCCAAATCTATTGTTTATTGACCATAGATAGGCCAATTGAATTAGGGCGTACTGCCGTTGATTGTAGGGCAGAACCGAAAATACCCGCCTGATGTGCGGGATGTACGGTTTGATTCTGTCCGTCAACGCTTTATGTAACCTACGGTACTCGATGTAATCTTCCCGTGACATATAACACCACGGTCGCCAATTTATTAGTATCCTTATCTCTGACCTTGGTTGAGCGCCAAGGTCAGGGGAAAGATGCTAAAAACGTCGGTTGATTCGTTGCCACTTCCAGTACAGAAAGTGGTAAATCCGTTCAACCCTGCCGCCCGTCCGATACACCAGCTTACGAACCATTGGTCTCCTTTCTTGTAGTCTGTGTCTCTAGCCCTGACCTCGATGTCAACTCCTTTCGTAGTCCCGTCGAGGTCAGAATAGAGAAGCAACTACTTCATGGGTCAAATGTCACGCGGCGGCGGTGCTGGTCACCTCTGCCTCCAGCGTTGCGCCCAGTGCGACCACAGCCTGCTCACCCAGCTGGTCGTACAGCTTGGGGTCAGCCTTACGGAGCTCAAAGAGCTCGTGGTTCGTCACAGCGCGAACCGGAAAGAACGGGCTGACCGGCTCGGTCTCACCGCTGAAAAAAACCTTCAAAGCCATCGTGCGGGTCATCTTTTCGGACATGATTAACACCTCCTTTCGGTTAGGATAGTCTCGTTGGTTAAGAAATTCGAGGTCGCTTGCCGGACGACCAGACTGTTTCGATCATTCGAGCGGTATTGGTCAACACTAACTCCTCTGGCCACTTGACCTCGTTGACGAAAACCGGCGTTGGGGACGGGGCGGTCGAATCCGACCACCACCTTAGGATGACAATGGTCTCGTCATCCTCATCGACCAACATGACCAACTGCCGCTCGACCTTCACTTCGAACTTCGGCAGGGACATCGACAACCTGCCCCCATCGACCTGGGCATCCTCGATGCCCCGCTCAGGGTCGTTGCAATCACAGACCCATGCCTGCCAGCTATCATAAACAACCGACAGGATTTGCGAGGCGGTCGGCGTTTGCTCTCCGCGAGGGTAGCACTTGCGAGCTGCGTGAACCGCTGCCTGCTCAACCAAGCGGCGAGCTTTTCCGTACTCATTCTTCGAGAACAACCACCAGAGCTTGCTGCCGAGGTCATTCCACTGATCGGTCGGCATGTTCAACCGTAACCAATTCACGCCCACATCCTCAAAGACCGTGGCTTGGTTGATATGCCCAGAGCGACCGAGATTCAGGTCTGTTCCCTGTGGCAGGTTACCGTGATAAGCGAGAAACCTGTACGATTTTCCCAATGGGTCGAACACAAAACGTCGTTCTGCCATGTCACTCCTTGACCTCGTAGGTTCTCACACCGCATTCGAGCATGGTTGCCCACAGCACTCCCGAACCGGCATGGTTACAGAATTGTCGCCAATCGACGTAGGTCGCCCAAAAGCAGGCAACCCCATACTCATTATAACCTATCAGATACACCATAGGTTGGCCTCGGTGAGAAAAGATTTTACTCCAGCCCTCATTGTACCACGCCCTGATCAGCGTGTCAAGGGTAGGTCAAATACTCGATCAAATCTCGATTTAACCACTCTTGCGCGTGTCTTCCATTATATAGCGGATTAGATCAGCGGCAGCACTCCCCACATTCGATGGTACACAACAGAATAATTGCACAGAAATACTGATAACATAAAACCGACCGACATGGCCTGGGTGAGTTTAGCCTTGGAAGATTAACCCACAACTTGGCTGTCGGTCGGTTACCTAAGTAACAGAACGCGCGTAGCTACTGGAATTTGACCCTATACAATATCTTCACCTTCTGAATCAGGGTCAACATAGAACACCGGCGCGTCCACGATTTCAACCCCAACGAGACTTTCATTACTACGACACATTTGGAGTGCGACCCCAGGAGACGGAGCAAATATCAACCTGTAGCTGAGTTCGCCCATGAGATAGGTCATCTTCACAATAAAGGGAATTCCGACCTCACGGGTGTAGGAATCAGGATAGACCATGCGGGGCGCATTGTCTACTGTGACCTGAACCGGCAATTCCGTGATTTTGAGAGTAGCCTCGACCTTCGGTACACGGTTAGGGTTCCTACCCCACCGAGCTAGCAGGTTTCCAAGGTAACGGAGAGTAAATCCGTTTATCTGGTTACCAAGCGGCGGGCGACTATAATCCGATTTGACCTTGGCCAAGACATCATCATTTTTAGGCATGTTAACCTCCTATAGGTTAAATAAGGGAACGTCCTGAGCTGCGTCAGGTCATTTCTTGCGCTTTTTTGCGTCGTAATCAATTTGGTTGACGACTAGCAAACTGATCAGCCACAGCATCGCAAACACGTCAACCGTGTTGAGCTGAGAGATTGGCACTTGACCAACCACCCGACTGAAATGGTACATCAACCCAAGCGCAATTGCAAACAGACACACCCGCCAAGTTAACTGGGTTGCCACCGCTAGTACGTCTGCTACTTCCTCCAAAGTTTGCTTGCTAGGTCGGGTGACGAGGTTTTTCATTGTTCCTCCCTCACTGGCGTTCGATCCATTCTCAATTCAACCTCCATCTCTAGAGGTTCAATTTGAGAACCGGTTGTTGTCGGCTCGGATACCGGTTGCGACTCGGCCACTTTCGGCTTCCGTGTTCGAGGTTTTCTTTCCTTCTTGGTTGCGGGAATCGGTTCTGTCACAATTTCTGGAATCGGTTCACCTTTGAGCAACATGGCATCGAGGTCGATTATTACATTCAGGTTGCTCATCCTGATAATACTGACCGACTCCTCATCTCGCGTGAACAAATACAACTGACCTCCCTCTACAAATGCAAGAAGCCCAGGGGCGAGGGAGATAACCCTCTCGCACCCACGGAACATTTCGAACAGGTCATACTCGTCCAAGTAAACAAACTCTTGGTCGTGTATCCCATTTGCAACCATCACTCTCACGCTTGACAACCCCAACGAACTGCTCGCAATACTGGCAATACCTTCGGAACTCTCGGACGAACCGTGATACATGTCAAGGTACTGCAACCAGCGAGCCAGCCACGTCGACCCCTTCAGATGCATGGGGTTGCTCGACCCAATCCTACCTATCGTTGAGGTTATCAAATACTGACCCATGTTTACACTACCGTTGTTGAGCAGAGGCGTGGGAATCCGGTTTACTAAAAATACATCCCGGTTTCCCACGGGCAGCCCGTAGGCGGTTGCCCTGTCATTGGTCAAGTAAAAGCTCATTACATTACTCCTTGTGAAACCCAACCATCGCCAGTTCGCAACAACTCGACGTAACCAATGGTTGGGGTGGCTTTTTCATATGCCGAGACCCATAACCACTTTGCCTTCGTTGGTTCACCGTATGGTGGACATACCCACCACTGGTCGAACGCTCTGATGGCAAAGAGATAGGGTCGAACTTTTCGGTCAATACGATTGAAAAAACAAAACACTCTGTCCACATGATCGAACGCAACCTCGACGATATTCGGGGTTGGTCTCAAATCGTACTTATCTAAACACACAGCGGTCGCGAACCGCTGGAACGCCTTAGATGCATTGACCGCAGCTTCACTCGTCTCTTGTGGGTTATCCATCGTCATCCTCATCTTCCCACCCAAGACCTACTAACGAGGGTTTTCCAAAAGGTTCAAACACATCGGTAACCAACCCGTTATCGGGTAGATCATCTCCTAAGCTAACCACATCGTCAGATTCGGGATCAATCAGGTCGGCTAAAAGATCAAATGCTGAAAACTCTAGCTCTTCAAGACCGAGCTGTTTGACCAGCTCTCCGTTCTCGGTGAGGTTAACTTCGGTGATGCCACCACCTTCATCCAGTACGACCTCTATTGCAAGTTTACGACCCACGGTTTATCTCCTTTTTACTAGGTGTAATACTCCTACACCTATACTACCACGCATCGGGCAGGATGTCAAGAGCTGGTCAAATACTCGTCAGTGCATGTACCTGAATAGCGAGTTCGACCAGTATTCCAGCCCTAGGTCAGTCAGCCAAGCTGGGTGGATATGATCGCTGGAACGGTTAACCATGACTCCGTAATGAGTGTCCCACCGGTCAATATCGTAAGAGCCTAGCATTGAATTCTCGGTTCTAGGGTAAACTGATTGTCCATCGACCGTAGTCCACTTAACACAAACCATCGCCGCGTCTGAATTTACCCAACAAACCCGACCCCTTGCAGAAATCTCTGGGTTATACTTCCAGTACCACAAGGGATTACGTGTTTTGAATATAATCTGACCTTCCTCGATCCTGATTCTGGTTTGATTTACAACCATCTTGACCTCCATTAGGTCAGGTGTAGTTTATCTACTGCTACACCTGACCTAAATGCTGCTTTAACCAATCTGTGGGTCAGGTTCAGGTGCATCAGACCCAGGATTCTCAGCGATCTGCACAACCTTGTCACCGAATAGATTGGTTTGACCAAGATCGGGGGTAGTAAAACCCGAAAACCGCGCTTCAAAGTGATCTGCTATCGCTTGTTCAACCCGCCCGACAAGTTCCTCAGGCGAGAGCACGGGTTGGACGGACATTGGCTGAATGGTGTAGTCATGCACCGCCCTAACCTCTGCGTAGATAGCTTCCAGCTCAAGAATCAACCCAACCTCGGTTCCGAGTGCTTCAGCCGGAAGGGTTGATTCCGCAACGTACAACATGGTCATTATTGCGTCAGTCGCAGTGTGGATGCGCCGACGAATTATATCGACCGGATTCTCCGGGTCGTATGGTGGCCGCTCAAGGTGCGGGTTCACCGGGGTCGGATCTTCGTTGCTAGGGTTCTGCGTATTGTCAGACATTTTACTTGGTTTTCCTTTCCTGTCGCTGTTCGCGGCTATTATCCAACGCTTCAAACCATACCTTTGATCCCTCGTAGGTTTGAACAGTTTCAGTACAAGGCTCACCCCAACCTTGAGAAAGATGCTCTTGGTCGTAGGTAGCCTCTTCCTCGGTCATGAACCAGTGAATGGATACCGACCCATCTCCGCAATCGTGCATAGAACCGCACACGGTAACAGGCTGTAGCAGGAGTTTGGTTTGTGTCTTCAGGTCAGTGTCCAAGGCTTTCGGTGCGGTTACTTCGTTCAAGCGTTCCAGAGCAACCACGAAGTCTTGCAGAGCAGCTACAACATGTGGTTCAATAACATTACGCCCAATGTAGGGGGCGTGGTCGGCCATTTCCCCTCCTATGTCTCCCAACATCAGGTTGATCGCAAACCGCTGAGCATCGGCAGGGTCTTTCAGGTTGTAGGTAGGGTTATCGGACATCTTATTCTCCTTTAGAGTGATAGATATTGGTTATTCACGAATCCATGAACGGCGGAGCTTTTTGTCAATCCACCGTAAGACGGTTGGATCACCGACTGTCTCCGGATGCCACTGAACTCCGAGGAAATTAACCCCCTCAAATGCTTCGACGACCACTTCGGTTTGGTTGTACTCAGCGGTTGCCAACAACCTCAGACCGTGAGAAGCAAATACAGAACTAATTGTCTCAGGTTTTATGACAATCCCTTGGTGATGCAGGGAAACCACGGTCTTTCTCCACTTTTCGGAGACATCGAAAACGTCAATCAGATGCCCCGCCGAAGTCCAACCAGCCGAGTGTGGGTGGGTTGGTAGGTCTTGCTCGAAATATTCCCCTAACCCGCAGGTCACAGCCAAGGATTGAAAACCCCGGCAGATTCCTACTACCAGAGTTTTCTTCATGGTTTCCTTGAGCAAAACAAGATCGAAATACTCTAGAAATGGGTCTGAGCGGCTTGTGGAAATGTTGGGTACTGCGCCATAGATGGTTGGTGACAGGTCAGCACCGCCCGGCAGGACAACAACTCCGTAATGACCGGGTTTCCAGTCAACTGGATTAGTTGGTGCGACAACCGACACCGCCCCTAATTTGGAGAAGTATTTGATGTAATCTCCACGCACCCCAAACCAAGGATCATCATCTTCGGTCATTCTTCCTACGATAGCTATGTTCATTGGTTAATCTCCTAGGATTACTTGTCGGAAGTACTTATAGAAGAGGTTAACCCCTCCTACTGGTGTGCCTGACAAGTCTGGTCTGTATTGAATTCCCAAAATCTTCGCGGTCGACCATGCCTCTACTGTAATCAGGGGCAAGTTGACCGACGGATACAAGGTCACCACGGAACATTCCCCGTCATTTTGTATCACCCGCCGATGAGAGGTTGCAGAATAGTCGACCGCTAGAATCTCCCCGCGCCAAGTTGTTTGGTCAACGGCTTGGTCGTGAAAACACACCACCTTCACAGATTCTCCCGTTGACAGGTCAACGATGTCGTGAGCTCCGACATGGTTACCAACTTTTTGCAGGAGTTCCCCGGTTAATTCTGCCCACAAGAGATGACTTCCTCGACCAAAGCCAAGTAACCTAGCATCCGGGTGGTTAAGGGCTTCATCGAAGAATTTACATTCCCGAATATCCCTTGCTCGGTCATACGGTAGGTTAGCCGCCGTAGACAGGCTGCCATACAGGTCTAGACACAGATCACGACCATCGGTAAACACGAACAATGGCCGTGCGGAATCATCAACCAAGAGACTTAATTCGGCATGGTTTGTGGTGTAAGAGAACCTAGCCTGTGGCAGAACCCGACGCAGCAACCTCTCATACGAGGTAGATTCGCGGGTATCTAGGATGATGACCCGATCTATTCCCATGGTTTGTATCTCCTGTATTTATCGGCGGTTGCTTCCAGAAGCCCAGTTCCGCCGTTTATGAACCTACTCACAGACCTGCCATCGATCATGTGAGTAAAAAACGATTCATAGAACGTAACCGAGCCGTTGAACCGATATTCTCGGTACTCGTCCTCGTGGTTACACACAAGCTGAGGACGTTTTGGTTCTCTTACCGAGGCCGAGTTATATAACCTATCCGCCCCGGAGTAACGGTAGTAGAGAAACCCCTGCGCTTGAGTCAAATTGTCCAACCCACCCAGAGCTTGCCATAGGATCGCGTATTTACACCATCTGTGACCATCCGACCATGGATTAATTTTCAGGTTCTGAACGTTCCACAAATAGTCCAAGGTCGCTCTCAAGACATCCTTCCTGTGGTCAGGGGACATCTTATTGGGGCTAACAGCTAACAAGTCGTGCAAAACCTGACCTTGGGCAACCACCTCGTTGTTGGCTATTGTAGTGACATCGCTGTAATTGTGGCCAACATACCTTTTGTTGACCTGTGACAGTCCAGACTTGAAAAACTGACCACAAATCGAGTACAGCGGGCCGCCGCAATTGGTTCTCCAATCAAGAAGTTCAACAGGCACATTGACTTGGTTGATCCCGTAAGAGAATCTTGAATTGTAGTTGGTCAGACCCAACCAGAACCCGTTGGCGAGATCTTCGACCACGTGATAAGCCACGTATGAAGGGGTTTCACGCCTGAAGTCAACCGGCATCTGACAATCAACCAAGTACAACTGTTGAACGTCGGTCACGTACCATGAAAGAGTCATCAGGTTGTTATACATGGCCTCTCGACAGGTTGCATCTTCCGATGCCGCCCGCCAATACCCGTCATCTCCGATGGTGCGGTTAAATGTCCAGTTGTTGGTATACGTCCCCCGGTTACCGCAATTTGGCCGAGGTTGAAGCTTCTTCCCGCATACCCTACATACACAGGTTCGGAGCGTCGTGTATCCGGGCGTTACTTCTGAACCTTCCAATAGTTTCACTTCAGTTTTAAACCTCATGATTGTTCTCCTTTATTATTGGGTTATTTACCCAATATTCCAAGTGGTTTTCCAGTCACCCGAAACTCTCCGCAAGGGCAGGGTGAGGTCAATGTCGGTCAGCATACTGTCGATCTCGCTGTTTAGGCTTTTCAACCTAAGACAGTAAGGCAACACAAACCGCGAATAAATCAACGCAGCTCGTTCTGGGTCAGTGTCGTTAATTGCCCTCTTCAGGGCATCCTGACTGACTCCATTAACCAGTTCGGAGAACAGCAGCTCGTCGGGTACAACATACCCGACCAGCTTCCCCATCGTGAACATGAATCGACAAACCTTCGGGTTACGCATCCAGAAATTCGACGGTACACGATATTCAAAACCGTGTGCGCCCTCTTTGTAGATTTGAACCCGATGCCTGCCGATCCTACCATATACGGTTCGACGCATCCTAGCTTCGTCTGAATGGTCA
>Ga0316628_100002238_pt1 | contig 14205 bp, 14 predicted proteins | sample OWC_Aug_M2_C1_D5_FD_207648 | JGI IMG/M metagenome (GOLD analysis project Ga0316628, IMG submission 207648) | Wetland soil microbial communities from Old Woman Creek delta, Ohio, United States - OWC_Aug_M2_C1_D5_C | ecosystem: Environmental > Terrestrial > Soil > Wetlands | place: USA: Ohio... | reverse complement strand
CAGGTCCATCTGCCTCGACGGCGGTGCGGCGGTGAACGCTCTCAAGGCACTGCGCAGCCCGTATAGACACAGGATACCCGTTGGCGCCGCTGATCGGCTATCAGACTGTGCCCGAAACTGTGCCCGCGACGGTCCACCTAGTACCACCCCGCTGCACCCTCGCCAGCCAAAAACGCTAGGCAAAGAGCCAGGTCTCTTAATCAGCGGCTCAAGGGGTCTTTAGTGGGCTGCCCGAGCCGAGAAGGCGTTCACCTCAATGTGTGAACAGGAGCACATCTCCGCTGTCCGCTTCAACCAAGGCGCATGGTTCACTGCGTCCCATGCCTTTGATCTGTTGTTCGACCTCCTGTCGAAATGAAAAAGGGTCATTTGTTCCCAACGCCCTGCCCGTCGGCACCGTGGGCAACCAGCGGAAAACCGGTCAGCTCATCCGCTTAGCGGTGACCTGCTCGACGTGATCGAACGCGCCGCAGAGAACCGACGACTCGACTGCCCTTTCGTCTTCCACGTTGACGGCAAGCCCATCGGCGATTTTCGGAAGGCATGGTGGAAGGCGTGTATCGAGGTCGGACTCGGCGCCATCGTCACCACCAAGACGCCCGACGGATCGTTCAAGCGGGAATATCAGGGCCTCACCCGGCACGATCTCAGACGCTCGGCTGTCCGCAATATGGTCCGGGCCGGCATTCCCGAACGGGTCTGCATGGCACTCAGCGGCCACAAAACCCGGTCGGTCTTCGACCGCTACAACATCGTCTCCGAGGCCGACCTGACCGCAGCGGCGGACCAGCTACAAGCCCACCTACAGAAGCGTGCGCCTGCACGCGTCATCCGGCTGAAGGCCAACAAGAAGACGGAATAGGCGGCGAGACGGACAAAACACGGACAATTTGGCCTCGTATGGCTGGACGATGGAAAGGGGAAAAAGAAAACCCCCCGATTTCTCGGGGGGTTTTAAGTGGGCCGCGGGAGATTCGAACTCCCGACCCGCTGATTAAGAGTCAGCTGCTCTAGCCAACTGAGCTAGCGGCCCATTCTGGAATGGCTGCGGCGATCGCTCCACACCGCCACGTTGGTCGCAGGCACTCTCAGCACACCTCGACCCTCAACACAAGTGGAGACGTCCGGCGTCGACCCCTCGGAGGGGAAAGGGTGAGTGAAGGGTCTCGAACCCTCAACCCCTGGAGCCACAGTCCAGTGCTCTACCATTGAGCTACACTCACCATGCTCTGCCACTGACTACCGCCCTGCTCTCTCCCCACCTCCGCGATGGACGCGCCAGAAGGGACTCGAACCCCTGACCCACGGCTTAGAAGGCCGTTGCTCTATCCACCTGAGCTACTGGCGCTCGTGAGTCGCGTGCCGGTCGTGACCGACGGCGTGGGCTGGCGCTGCTTCCCCCATGCTGCGTCGAAGTCGGGGTGAGAGGATTTGAACCTCCGGCCCCCTGCGCCCAAGGCAGGTGCGCTACCAGGCTGCGCCACACCCCGCTCGCTCGGGAGCTTAAACACTTCCGTCTCTCCTAAGCTCCTCCGGTCCGACCTACGGTGGGACTCACATGCAGCGTCGCTCCTAACAGACGGAAACCTTGAAATCAACTTCGAGATGTCGCGACTCCTCGTCTCGACTCGCTCGCGTCAGAGCGTGCTGCGCAGGAAGCGCACGAGCCGGCCTCGCAGGGCCTCACATGCCCGGCCCCGGTGGCTGAGGCGATGCTTCTCCCGGGCCGGAATCTCCGCGAAGGTCCGCCCCAGCGACGGCACGACGAACACCGGGTCGTAACCGAAGCCGGCCGCCCCTGCCGGTTGTGTCGCGATCATTCCCTCACAGCTTCCCTCCGCCGTCAGCTTCGCGCCGTCCGGCCGCACCACCGCGATCACGCATCGAAAACGGGCTCGCCGTTGCGATCCCGAAGCTCCGTCGAGTAACTGGAGCAGCTTCTCGACGTTGCGACGGTCGCTGGTGGGCTCGCCGGCGAAGCGGGCCGAGTGCACCCCGGGGGCGCCGCCGAGAGCGTCGACCTCGAGGCCCGAATCGTCCGCCAGCGCCGGCAAGCCTGTGTGCCGCGCGATCGCTTCGGCTTTGGCGACGGCGTTGCCCTCGTAGCACGGGCTGTCCTCGGCCACCGTCGGCGCACCGGGGAAATCGCGCAAAGAGCGAAGCTCGAGCCCAAGCCCGGAGAGAAGCTCGGCGAACTCGGCGAGCTTGCCCGCGTTGCCGGTCGCCAACACCAGCACCACCGGCGCACTCATCCGCGCGCGAGCGCCTCCGTCTGCGCCGCCACCAAGCTCTCGATGCCGGCCCAGGCCAACCCCGCCATCCGATCCAGTTGCCCTTTGCTGAACGGGTGGCTCTCGGCCGTCCCCTGCACCTCGACATACTTACCGGCGGCCGTCATGACGAAGTTCATATCCACCCCGGCCCGGCTATCTTCGTCGTAGCGGAGATCGAGCAAGATCTCGTCGTCCACCACCCCAACGCTCACCGCCGCCACCGCGTCGTGTAACGGGTTGCCGACGGCCTGCCCGCGGCCGGCGAGCTTGCGCAAAGCCAATGCCAGTGCAACGTAGGCTCCCGTGATCGAAGCCGTGCGGGTACCGCCGTCGGCCTGGATCACGTCGCAGTCGAGCCAGATGGTGCGTGGCCCGATCTTGGTCAGGTCCGTGACCGCTCGCAGGCTGCGACCGATCAGCCGCTGTATCTCATGCGTGCGCCCGCCGACCCGTCCGCGGGTAGCCTCCCGCTGGATCCGGCTGTCTCCCGAGCCGGGCAGCATGCCGTACTCCGCCGTCACCCAGCCGCGACCGGTGTCGCGCAGGAACTGCGGTACCTGCTCTTCGACCGTCGCCGTACAGATCACGCGGGTGTCACCCACCTCGATCAGAACCGAGCCATCACGGTTGCGAATGAAGCCCGGGGTTATGCTCACCGGGCGTAGCTCGTCCGGTCGCCTGCCATCACTTCTCATTCTCGGGACCCCCTGTGACCGTTCATAACAAGCCGTTCAGACGGCGCGCAACGTGTCCGGCAGAAAATCGCCGCGAGCTGCCGTAGCCGGCTCCTCTTGTAATCGGCGGAAGTTGCTGTTAATTTTTTGTCACTCTTTTTTAGGCGAGGAATGTGGGCTTGATGGACGCTTTCACAATCAAGGGCAGTCACCCCGTGATGGAGAAGATTCTCAGCATCGCGCAGAAGGTGGCTGTCACCGACTCAACCGTGCTGATCATGGGCGAGAGCGGCACCGGTAAGGAGCTGGTCGCGCGCTTCATTCACACGAACAGCAAACGCGTCAGCAATCCTTTCATTGCCGTCAACTGCGGCGCCATCCCTTCGGAGTTGTTGGAATCCGAGATGTTCGGCCACGAACGCGGCGCCTTCACGGGAGCCGTCGGGGCCCGCATGGGGATGTTTCAGCTCGCCAACGGTGGCACGATCTTCCTCGACGAAATCGGTGAAATGACACCGCCGCTGCAGGTCAAGCTGTTGCGGGTGCTGCAAGATCGGGAGATCCGCCCGGTCGGCGCCGATCGCACGGTCAAGGTCGACGTCCGGGTCATCGCCGCCAGCAACCGTGAGCTGGCCGTCGAGGTTGAGAAAGGCCGCTTCCGCGAAGACCTGTTCTACCGCCTGCAGGTGATTCCGCTGGTCATTCCACCGCTACGGGAGCGTCGTTCCGACATCCCCATTTTGGTTCAGCATTTTCTCGAGAAGCACAACGGCAAGCGCCCAGGCCTTCCTTGTCGCGTTTCGGATGAAGCGATGGTGCACCTCTGGGAGTACGACTGGCCGGGCAACGTGCGCGAGCTCGAAAACTTGGTCGAGCGCCTCGTCATCCTGAGTGACGATGGCGTCGTGCAAGTACAGCATCTGCCTCCCAATATCCGCTCGTTCATCTCCGAAAAGAAGATTCCTCGACCCACCTTGACCGAGGAGGGTATTGACCTGAACCAGGCCGTGGAGGAGTTTGAGTATCGTCTGATCGACGAAGCCCTGCGGCGTACGAAGGGCAACAAGCAGGCCGCCGCCCGCTTGCTCGGTCTCAAGCGGACCACGCTGGTAGCCAAGCTGCGCCGCAAGAGCGGCGGCAACGACCCGGCGCAGGGATATCTGATCTAGTCGCCGGGACTGTGGAGTCTGACATGACGGAACACACGGCCCCCTCCATCAAAAAAAGCCGCGTCCTGATTGTGGACGACGATCCGCACGCGCTCGAGATCCTATCGCGCCTGCTCGGCCGCGAGGGCTATGAATGCCGCACCGTGGATAGCGGCCAGGGCTGTCTCGACATCCTGGCGCGCGAGTCCTTCGACGTGATCGTGCTCGACGTCATGATGCCGAACATGGATGGCTTGCAGGTGTGCGAAAAGCTGCGCGCCAACCAGGCCACGCGCGCCATTCCCGTGATCCTGCTGACCGCCAAGGACGACATGGAAACCCGCTCGCGCGGCATGGCCTTGGGCGTCAGCGAGTTTCTCACCAAGCCGCTCAACAAGCAGGAGCTGTTCACGCGCATCCGCGCGCAGCTCCATTCCCGCGAGCTCGATCGCCGGATGGCGGAAACCGCAGCCGCCATGGGCGGCGGCAAGGGTTGACGATTGCCGCCAGCGATCAGCGCGGCCGTTTACCGCCTCCCCTGCCTCAACCAGAAGACAGGCCGCAGGCAGCGCTGACGATTGGTGCCGCACCTGGGAGCGCTCGGTCTGCGGTGTCGCTCAGAAACGTACGCATCGTCTTGCATCGGCCGCGCGGCGCCGCCAACGTCGGAGCGGCGGCCCGGGCAATCGCCAACACAGGGCTCGGCCAGCTCGTCATCGTGCGCCAGCAACCGATGCGCGAGCCGTGGATGCGAGCGATGGCCGCGCACGCGGGCGATGTCGTGGACCGCATGCGCCGCTGCGGCACGCTGGCCGAGGCCGTCGCCGACTGTGCCTTGGTCGTGGGCACCACCTGCCGTAGCGGGCCCTACCGCCAGGGCCCGCTGTCACCCCGCTGCGCGGCCCCCGTCATCGTGGCGCGGGCTCAGCAACAGCCGGTGGCGTTGGTGTTCGGACCGGAGGATCACGGGTTGAGCAACGCCGACCTCAATCTCTGCCAACAGTTGATCACCATTCCGACCAGCCCTGCCTATAGCTCGCTCAACCTGGCACAGGCAGTCATGATCTGCGCCTACGAGCTGTTTCTCGCCGCCCGAGAGTCCCTGGAGACGGAGAACGATCCGCCGCCATCGCTGGCAACGGCGGAACGAGTGGAGCAGGCCTACACGCACCTCCAGCGCGCATTGCTTGCTATCGGCTTCCTGCACGCCGATAATCCCGAGCACATCATGTACGCCCTGCGGCGGCTCTTCGGCCGCACCGGGTTGGAAGAGCGAGAGGTCCGTATCCTTCTCGGCTTGGCCCGTCAGATCGAGTGGTTCGGAGAGGGCGGCTGGCGAACAATGCGCCGCAAACAGGAGCCGAAGACAGAGGGATAATGGGAGAGATCATTCCAGTAGTAGATCGCATTCAAGCTCGCCGTCGCCGCCATCAGGAGGCCTGTGCCCAGCGCTGCGTCGAGATCATCGAACTGAACCTGCGGCTGGCGCTCGACGCCTTCGACGCGGCGCCCCCGCACGAGCGGCCCCACTATGCGCGCCGTATCCGCGTTCTAGGCGAGTTGCTGGAGTATTCCGTGCGAGTCCTGTGACGGGCGATGGACGCGACAAGGGGGGTATCCCACCCGCCGGCAGCGGGAACACCTGCGTCGGTGCGCTCAACGAGCCGATAGGCGCCCCGGTGGAACCGTTCGCGCGGAGGAGAATCTGCCGCAGCCACTCGATGCTGATCCGTTCGACGATCTGATGCGAGATGAGATACGCGCGCAAGGAGTACAGCGACCAACGATCTTTCGAGAGGCCCAGCTCGCCGGGCGGGCGCGCCGCGATGGCAGCAATGTCTGCCCGCACCAGCGGCGTGAAGACCGTCGCTTGCCCGCGCACGGGAGAGTCCGTCAGCGCGCCGATACCGCCGGCGATGAAGCGACGAACCCAACGCCGCGCCGTATTCGCCGAGGTACCGAGATCGACCGCGATCGCCTTGGCCGGCCGACCCTCGCCCGCCGCGAGGACAATCTCCGCACGCAGCCCCACGGTTGGATCGCGCGCGACGCGCTGCAGCTCCTGGCGCGTATCCGGAGCCAACGGGATACGATCGGGAAACAGACCACGCCAGCTCGCCGGACGCCCGCCGGTGGCCTGCAGGATCTGTCGCAGGCGTTCGATACTGATCGCCTCGACGACCCCGGCGCGGACCAGGTGGCTGCGCAGCTTGTATAGCGACCACTGCGAGAACGGTTCGCCAACTTCCCCCGGGGCCTTCGAGGCGATCTCTCGGATACGATCACAACGGACGGCGTCGAAACGACGTGGTCGATCCTGGCCGGCGTTGCCGTGGAATAGGCCGGCGATCCCCGCCAACTGGTACCGCGCCAGCCATCGCCTCACCGTGTCGCGATGGATGCCCAAACGGAGCGCAATGGCGCTGAACGAGGCGCCACGGGCGCGCTCGAGCACGATCGCCGCCCGCACTCGTTGCGCCGGCGAGCCCCGCACCAGCCACTCCCGCAGCTTCTGGTGGTCCGCTGATACGCTGGTCGCCTGGTCGCGCGGTGACAGCGATTCCGCCATGGCAGTCCCCCCAGACCGCTGCCTTCGAGCAACCAAGGTGCCGCCTGCGTCGGATCGGGAAGGATGCGTCGCCCCCGTCGGGGTCTTCGTCTTGCGGGACAACACGGACAGACAAACGGCCCACACGGGCCCAAACGGCCGGAGAAGCGATGAAAGGGCGTAGCGCGTTGTGGCAGATCTACTTGTTGGGCGTTTGTTTGCTTTGCCTGCTCGTCATGGGGATCGCGGGCGCGGCCGCTTTGCTGGGCTCCGTGCGCCTGCACTACCCGCAGCTATCGCTCGACGACGACCAGTGGGCGCGGGCCCGCTCGTTCGAACATTTCGTCGCCACCCACCCTCACCCTGCATCAACGATGGGTGAAGAGGAGTTGCGTGAAGAGTGGCAACGGCATCGACACCTGGTCATCGGACGCGAGCGACACCTGGGAAAGCAACAGCTGGTCCGCTGGGCGGTCGTCACGGTGGTTGCCTTTGCCATCTTTCTACCCCACCTCTGGGCGGTCCGCGGCCTCGGGCGTGACGACAGCGAGGCGCCGAAACCACCCGATTGACCCAGCGAACAGCCGCTGATGTAGTGTTTTGATGAGTTCATCCCGGCGCCGAGCGGCCGCTCTCGTTCTGCTGCTGGCGACCGCCGCCGGATGGAGCGCGCCTCCGGCGTTGGCCTCGTACGAGGAGGAACGAGAGCTCGGACGCAACTTTGCGCTGCAGGCACAAGCGCAGCTTCCTCTCATCACCGATGTCGACGTCGACAACTACGTCAGCCGCATGGGGCAGAAGATCGTCGCCACCCTGAAAGACAACCCGTTCAGCTATCACTTCTCCGTGGTTCGCGACCCCAAGATCAACGCCTTCGCCGTACCGGGGGGCTACGTCTACGTGCATTCGGGCCTGCTCAGTCGTGCCGCCACCGACGACGAGGTCGCCGGAGTACTCGGGCACGAGATCGCGCACGTCAACGCGCACCACCTCGCCCGCCAGCAAGAGGCGACCAAGCTCATGAACTACGCCACCCTGTTCGGCGTGCTGCTATCGATCATCCAACCCGCCATCGGCGCCGGCGCCGTGGCCGCGAACGCCGCGGCGCAGCTGCACTACCGGCGCGAGTTCGAGCAGGAGGCCGACTTTCTCGGCGCCCGCTACATGCAGAAGGCCGGCTACGACCCGCAGGGTATGCTCGATTTCTTCAAGAAGATGGCCGACGACCAGCGCATCACGCCGACCTTTGCCCCCCCGTACTTGCTCTCTCACCCTCTCAACGATGCGCGCCTGACCGCGCTCGAAGCGGTTCTGCGCACCCAGCAATGGGCGGGAGCGCCACGTCATCCGAAGTCGAAGGAGCTGGCTCGGGTGCAGGTGCTGGTGCGCGCCGCCAGCGAGCCAGCCAACGACGTTCTGACCGCGTATCGGCGCGTGGTCGACGAACATCCTTCGGACGCGCAGGCGCGCTACCTTCTGGGCGTCGCTTTCTTGGAGACGGGCGCCTTCGAATCGGCGCGGACCACACTCGAGCAGGCGCGCAGCATGGGTTGGACCGCCGCCGATCGCGACCTGGGTCGGGCCTGGCTGCGCCTGCGCCGCCCGGAGAAGGCGCGCGAGCTGCTGAGCCGAGCGGCGGAGACCGAGCCCGATGACGCCGAGGCTCACGCCGAGCTCGCCAAGGCGCTCGAAACCCTCGGCGACACCAGCGGCGCCATGCGCGAGTATGAACGCGCCCTGGAGCTAGCGCCGACCATGGAAGAGGCGCAGTACAACTATGGCATGATCGCCGGGCGCGCCGGTCATGAAGCCGACGGCTACTTCCACCTCGCCGAGGCACTGCGACTTCGAGGAGAGTACCGCAAGGCCGTGCTGCAGTATCAGAAGGCCGAGCCGCTGCTCGATCCCAAAAGTGAGCGGGCGCGTTACGTCAACGAGCAGATCGAGCAGCTGGGCAAGTTTCTTCGGCAGGCCCACTTGCCCTGAGAAGTCCCGTACAGGTCGCGCAGGCCACCCATCGGGACCGTCGGCTCAGTGCTGCGCCGCCACCGACACCACTTGAGGCTTCACTAGACGCGCGAAATCGGCGTACTTCATGCGCACCGTCTGGGTGTGGTTGCCGGCGTTGAAGATGATTTCCTCGTCACTGGCGAGAGTTTGATCCACGCATACCGGCAGATTGAACAGGTTGCCGAACGGAGGCATGGCACCGGCCTCGCACTGCGGGAACAAGCCGGAGAACTCCGCCTCGGTCGCCAGCACCAGATCAGGCTTGGCAAGAGCGGCCTTGGCGCGAGCCATGTCGACATGGTAGGGGCCGGGCAACACCACCATCAGGAACTCGCCACCACTCCGCACCATCACCACCTTGGCCAACTGTCGTCCCGGCACGTGCTCCGCCTCCGCCACCTCCTGCGCCGTGAACGCCTGTCGATGATCGATCACCTCATACGGGATGCGATTGTTGTCCAAGAACTCGCGCAGCTTCTTGAGAATGGGCATGACTGAACTCTCCTTCCCGGGCGCGGCAATTCCATGCCTGCAGCACCTTCACGATCCGTACCAGGGGCTATGGAGGCCGGGGCGCCGCTCGCCCCAAAGCAGGGTTCCGAGCCCCGATACGGCCTAACCCTACGCTTCCCGCCAGTGCAAATCACCGTGTTCTGCAGCACCTACCCGGTCCGCCCGATATGACGCCGCCCCTGGCACCTGCCTTGCTCGGCCTGAGGTCAGCGAAGGGAGGCAGCCATGCAAGTGTGGCAGCTGATGTCGACTGACGTGGTGACGCTGGATGCCGAAACCACGCTCGACGTCGCGGATGACCTGATGAAGCTCAAGCGCATCCGCCATTTGCCGGTGGTTCGCGAGGGGGAGCTAGTCGGCCTGGTCACACAGCGCGACCTGTTTCGGGCCGGGCTCTCGACCGTGTTGCAGTTCCGCCGCGGGGTGCAGAAGGAATGGCTCGAGAAGATCAAGGTGCAGGAGATCATGACGCGCGCCCTCATTACTTGCGGCCCGGACATGGAGATCGACGAAGCCGTCGCGCGCATGCTCGACCACAGAATCGCCTGCCTACCGGTGGTCTCGGGCGGTAAGCTGGTCGGATTGCTGAGCGAGACCGACTGTCTCGGCTACCTGCGGCGCATCTTGGAAATTGCCGACATCCGGAAACGGCTCGCCGAGGAGGAGCGTGCGATCGACGTGAGCTGAGCAGCCCCGCTTTCCGGCGGGCTGGTCGTCCCGCGGACACGGGTGCGTTGCTTCACCACCGTGTTTTTCGCACACTATGTCCAGCTTTTGTGGTGAGCAGGAGGTGTGCGTATGCGAATTGGCGTCCTTACCGGTGGGGGGGATGTTCCGGGCCTCAACCCGTGTATCAAGGCAATCGTCAACCGCGCCGAGGACAACGGCTGGGGTGTCCTCGGCATCCGTCGCGGCTGGTCCGGCTTGTTGAACTTCGATCCGACCGCGGACGAAGCCGCGCAACGGTCGTGGGTCGAGCCGCTCACCCGCCAGAGCGTTCGTACCATCGATCGCTACGGCGGTACCTATCTGCACACCGCGCGCACCAATCCGCAGAAGGTGCGGCCCGACAACCTGCCATCATTTCTGAAAGAGAGCTACCCCTTCGGCGATCAGAAGACGGTCGACTGTACGACGCACGTGCTGCGCGCCCTCGAACATCTCGGCATCGACACCTTGGTCCCGATCGGCGGCGACGACACCCTCTCCTTCGCCGTACGACTACACCGTGAGGGCTGTCGCGTCGTTGCCATTCCCAAGACGATGGACAACGACGTCTTCGGTACCGACTACTGCATCGGGTTCGGTACGGCGGTCACCCGCAGCGTCGAGTTCATCCACGCCCTGCGCACCCCCGCCGGCAGCCACGAACGCGTCGCCGTGGTCGAGCTGTTCGGCCGCAACAGCGGCGAGACCGCTCTCATCTCCGCCTACCTCGCCGACGTCGACCGCGCCCTGATCAGCGAAGTGCCGTTCGACATCGAGCGGTTGGCCGAGCTGGCCGTTGCCGATCGCCGCCGCAACCCCAGCGCCTACTCCATCGTGGTAGTGTCCGAGGGCGCCACCATGATCGGCGGTCAGGTGATCGAGTACGGGCAGGAGGATGCGTACGGCCACAAGAAGCTCGGCGGAATCGGCGAGGTCGTCGGCGACGCCATCCACAAGCTGACCGGCGTCCAGGTGCTCAAGCAGCAGCTCGCCTATCTGATGCGGGCCGGCGCCCCGGACTCGCTCGATCGCATGGTGGCCACCTCGTACGGAAACCTGGCGGTGCAGCAGATCGAGCAAGGCCACGCCGGACGGATGGTGGCTCTGCAAAATGGCGTCTACACCACCGTCCCGATCGATACTTGCACCTCCGGCGTCAAGCACGTCGACGTCGCCGAGCTCTACGACTGCGAGCAGTACCGCCCCAAAGTCGCGCACCTGCTCGGGAAACCGATGTTTCTCTATTGACCGCTCGAGCCGCCGACCGGATCATCGGGCCGACCGCCCGCCTTCGCATCAGCGCGCGTCGGTGAGGATTGCGCTGCCGTTCGAACGCAGGCGCTTTCGGCGTCCGCTCGCCGCCGACTTGCTCGTCGCCGCGGCGTGGTGCAGCTCTGCGAACGATGCCTCGGTGTCGGCAACGAGGTCGTGCAGGTCGGGAACGACGTCCCAGTCGGCGTTGAATCCCCAGTGCAGCCTGCCGGCGTAGCTGAACAGGGCCACGCCCAGACCCTGGTTCACGAACAACGGCACCATGGGATAGATCTCGACCATGCGCGCGCCGAGCAGATAAAGCGGCGCCGGCGGCCCGGGCACGTTGGTGACGACCAGGTTGTAGGGCACCGCACGGCCCGCCATCCGCATCGCCAGGCTGAGGACGGCCGAGCCGGTCCAGTCGACCACCTCGGTCAGAATCTCGGCACCGCGCGCCTGCCGCGACCCCTTGAGCCGCGTGGTCGCCTCTGTCACGCGGGTAAGCCGTTTACGCGGATCACGCTCGGCAATCGGCAGATCGACGATCCAGGACGCCACCCGGTTGCCGAGCCCGTTACGCTCCCCCGCATTGCGCATGCTCACCGGGACGAAGGCCCGGAAGTCGAGCGCCTCGACCGTCACCCCGCGTCGCTCGAGAAACCGCTGGACCGCGCCGGCTACGACGGCCAGCACCACATCATTCAGCGAGCCACCCAACCGCGCCCGGATGGCACCGATCTCGGCCAGATCCATGGCCAGCCAGTCAAAGCGCCGGTGCGAGCCGATCGGCTGATTCAGCGGCGTTGCGGAGGCCACATGGAGCGTCGCGCCCAGAGTCTCCGCGAGCGCCCCCAGACCGTCGCGTAGCTCGTCCAGCACTGCACCCGGCTCGCGTAGCAACCGCGCGGCAAGACCCATGGGGGCCCCGACCCGCTGCACTGCCTCGTCGAGAAGCAATCTTATCGGGCTCGGCGTCGGACGTGGAATCCAGCGCACCGGCTCTTCGATCGTCGTGACCGGCAGCGCGCTGAGCAAGATCGAAAGCAAATCGACACCCGATACACCGTCGATCATGCAGTGATGGACTTTCGTCACCATCGCAAAGCGGCCACCGGCAAGACCCTCGATGATCCACGCCTCCCACAGCGGCTTGCCGCGATCGAGCTCCTCCGAGTTGATCCGTCCCACCATCCGTTTGAGCAGCCGCTCGTCGCCCGGGCGAGGCAAGCTGGTGTGGCGCAGGTGGTAGTGCAGGTTGAACCGCTCGTCATCGACCCAGACCGGGTGCTGTTCGACAGGGATGTAAGCCAAACGCTGCCGATACCGCGGGATCTTGTGCAGCCGGGAGGCCACGTAGGCGCTGACGCGCTCGATGTCGATACCGCCGCCGGGCTTGGCCAACGAACCTGCCTCGAAGATGCCGGTCGCCGCCACGTGCATCAGCGCGTTCGGGCTCTCGATCACCAGGAATGTGCTGTCGAGCGCCGACAGCCGTTGGTAGCCGTAGTGCGCCATGGCGACAGACCCCCTTTCTCTCGAGTCGTGCCGAAGCTGGGCAACACCAAACGGAGCAACGGCGATGCCACCCACCGGCTGGCTCAGCCGCCAGGGCGCTCCAATGATCTCGCTCACGTCGCTTCGCAGAGCTGAAAACGCGAATGGCAACGGCTTCCATCGCCGAGAGACCGGAAGACCACGTTCTCCGGCGTGGCCCCGGCCTGTCTCGTTGCTGCGCTCGGGGCTTCGCCACGCCCACGAGCTCTTGCTCCTCCTCTACCCCCGTGGTCTGGTCGCTGCCTTTGATCGCAGAGACACCTCGATCTTCCGGGTCAATTCCTCCACTTCTCGCGTCGTATCGAGAATCACACGGTCGATCTCGCCGTCCGTGAACGCCTCGAAGCGGCGGCGCTGCTCGACATGCACATTCCAATCGGCATCCGAGGGCGTCTCCGAATCGTGCGCGCGCCGCTGCAAGCGACGGCGCACCTCGTCCTCGTCGCAGCGACATTCCACCAGCACGAAGGGCACCCGCACCCGAGCGGCCACGGCCCGCGCCGCCTCCCGGTCGGAGCGGCGCTGGAACGTCGCGTCGAGGATCACCCCGCGGCCGCTTCTCAACCCCTGCGCCGCCCGTTCGATCATCGCCCGATAGGTCGCCGCGCTGCGCTCGGGGGCGTAGAGGCCCTCGTCGTAGCCGGCCCGTACCCGCGCCGTGGCAGCCAAACCGGCCAGCTCCTTGCGAACCACGTCGGAGTTGATGGCCTGATAGCCGGTGCGCCGAACCAGCGCTGCGGTGACCGCCGATTTGCCGCTGCCGCTCAAGCCGCAGATGACCACGAGGCCAGGCTGGTAGGCCCATGTGTAGCGATACGCCAGCAGGAAGTGGCGCCGGGCGCTCGCCTCCGCCTCCTGGCGTTCCTGCTCACCGACCTCCGGCTCGCGGCTCTTCAAGCTGTCGACCTTGCCGCGCACGTAGGCGCGATAGCACTGGTAGAAGGGCGCCAGCATCGGCAACTCGGCATCGTCGGCGGCCTCGGCGTAGCGCGACAGCAGGCGCGCCGCCAGCTCCGGATGCTCATGATAGTCGAGATCCATCGCCAAAAAGGCGAGCTCCGAGGCTACGTCGCAATAACGAAATTGCTGGTTGAATTCGATGCAATCGAAGATGACCAGGCCGCTGTCGCTGAAACACAAGTGCTCCGTGTGGAGATCGCCGTGACAGTCGCGGATGCGATGTTCGTCTTGACGGCGACGCAGCAACGCGTCGTGCTGCACCAAGAAGTTCCGCGCGAATCTCTGGATCGCGTCGTCGTCGCCGGCCGCGACCGTGACCTCGCGAAACGGCCGGGCGTTGGCGTAGTTGTCTTCCAGAACACGCCAGATCGCCTCGGGATCCCCGTTGGCCGTCACCTCCGGACCGCTGTCCGCGCCGCGGTGAAAGCGCGCCAACGTGTCGGCGATGGTGTCGATCATCTCGAGGGTCACCTCGCCACGTTCGAGCAGACGATCGAGCGTTCTGTCATCGGGCAAGCGCCGCATGTGCACCGCCCACTCGATGGCATCGGGATCCTCCTCGG
>Ga0316628_100002237_pt1 | contig 14207 bp, 12 predicted proteins | sample OWC_Aug_M2_C1_D5_FD_207648 | JGI IMG/M metagenome (GOLD analysis project Ga0316628, IMG submission 207648) | Wetland soil microbial communities from Old Woman Creek delta, Ohio, United States - OWC_Aug_M2_C1_D5_C | ecosystem: Environmental > Terrestrial > Soil > Wetlands | place: USA: Ohio... | reverse complement strand
CATTTTTTACCCAAAATTGTAAAAATGAAAACCGTTCGAATTCGAACATTTTCGGTGTCTTGCCGGACGGTACAAAAAAGCGAATTTAAATAACATACTAATAATAAATGATTTACTTACACATAGATTTGGCATAAATCTTGTATATATAGAAGCACTATATATAAAGAAAGGTTAAAAGACATGATCTCAAAAGCCCTCATCGGCGCCTCCACCAAGCCCATCATCCTGTCCATTCTCCTTCGCGGGGAAAGCTACGGCTACCAGATCATCCACAAAGTCAAAGACCTGAGCGGCGGCGAATTGGAATGGTCCTTCGGGATGCTCTATCCCGTCCTTCACCGGCTGGAGGAAGAGGGCCTCATCCGCTCCCAATGGAAGCCGTCGGAAAACGGCAAAATGCGTAAATATTACCTGATCACGGAGGCAGGCCGGGCCGAGCTCGAAGCGGAAAAGCGGCAATGGTCGAGCGTTCAATCGGCCCTCGGGAAGCTTTGGCTGCCCGTTCCCGAAGGCTCCGAGTGAGCGAGGAAAAACGGGAAACGCCCATGAAGACATCACCCGACAAAAAAGAGCGGTTCGAACTGGAAGCGGCCGTAAAGGAATGGCGCAAATCCCTGCGCCGGGACGGGCGCTTCGAGGACGGTGAAGCGGCGGAGCTCGAAACCCATCTCCGGGACGAATTCGAGGGATTGTCCGCCGAGGGCCTCCCGCCCGCCGAGGCCTTCAGGCGCGCGACCGGGCTCATCGGTTCGGCCGGAAATATCGGCCCCCAGTTTTTCAAGCGGCGCGCCCGCGGCCTCCTGATTCTCCATACCCTCAAGGTTTCCCTCCGCAAAATCAGGAAGCAGAAGCTCCATTCCCTGATCAATATTGCGGGTCTCGGGACCGGAATGGCTTGCTGCATACTCATTTCCCTCTGGGTCCGAGACGAGATGAGCTATGACCGATTTCACAAAAACGGGAACCAAGTTTTCCGCGTTCTCTCCGAAGATCTCTCCGGCGGCCAGGTCACCAAAATCGACGGCGCGCCCGCTCCCCTCGCCCCCGCCCTGGCCGACGGATACCCCGAAGTCCATGCCGCCACCCGCGTCCAATCGGGTTGGGGCGGCTGGAATCTCACCTACGAGGACAAGAATTTTTCAACCAACCGCCTCGCCGCCCTCGACCCGAACTTCTTCGAGATCTTTCATTTTCCTTTTCTCCTGGGCGATCCGCGTTCCTGCTTGTCGACGCCGGATTCCCTCGTCCTGACCGAAACCATGGCCCGGAAAGCGTTCGGGAGCGCGCCCGAAGCCATGGGCAAGGTTTTCCGGATGAACGAAGCGAGCTTGAAGGTGACCGCCGTCATCCGCGATATTCCCCGCAATTCCCACATCCAATTCGATTACGCGTTCCCCGCCTCCCGCATGGCCGTCTGGCGGAGCTCGAAATTCGACGACTGGACCTACACCCAGTTCGCGACGTACGTCGAACTCAAGCCGGGAACCGACGCTGCGGCCTTTGAGGAAAAAATTTCCGATATCGTCGGCCGCCACGTCCCCCGGACGAAATTCAACCTCCGCCTCATCCCTCTCGCCGGCGTTCATTTCGTCCTGAAGGATTACGGCGACTTTTGCACCAGCTACCAGACGCCGGGCGACCGCTCCGACATCCTCCTTTTCTCGCTTATCGCCGCGCTCATCCTGGTCACGGCCTGCGTCAATTTCGTGAACCTGGCCACGGCCAAGGCCGAGCAGCGGGCCAAGGAAGTCGGCATCCGGAAAGCGGCCGGAGCGCGGGCTTCGGACATCCTCCGCCAATTCCTCGGCGAGGCGCTTTTCACCTCCTTCCTGTCCCTTCTCCTGGCCCTTGTTCTGGTGATCCTGGCCCTACCGGGATTCAACCGGCTTTCTCATAAAGCCATCGGCTGGCGCGAAGCCGGACAGCCCGGGACCTGGCTTCTCCTCCTCGGAATCGCCCTCCTCGCCGGCCTCGTTTCCGGCGGCTACCCGGCGTTCCTTCTGTCGAAATTCCGTCCTGTCCAGGCGCTCCGCGGCCTTTCGGTCCTGGGACGGCGGGGCGGAATACCGAGGAAGATCCTGGTTTCTCTTCAATTCGCCTTTGCCGTGGTCCTCATCGCCTCCACGGCGGTCATCCTCTGGCAGTTGTCTTATGTCGAAAAAAAAGACCTCGGCCTGGACCGCAACAACATCGTCATTTTCGCTTCCTATGGAAGATTCGGCCAGGACTTCGCCGCGTCGAAGGCCGCCCTCCTCTTGAATCCCGATATTCTGAGCGTTTCCAAGGGCTTTCCGCCCATGAGCGGCGCCCAGCGCACCGACGACATCGACTGGGAAGGGCGAACGACGGAGGCCAAACCCCTTATCGACATCGACAGCGTGGATCCGGACTATCTGACGACATTCGGCATGAAGTTGGATAAAGGCCGGTTCTATTCGGCCGATACGGCTACGGATCGCGACGGCTTCGTCCTCAACGAGACCGCCGTCAAAGCCCTGAATCTCGCAGATCCGATCGGCAAGTGGTTCCGTATGCGGGGCGACCGGGGGCCGATCCTCGGCGTGGTCAAGGACTACCATACCGAATCCCTGCGCGTCCAGATCGCTCCCAAGGTCCTCCGCTGGAGCAGAGACGGTTTCTTCATCATAGTCCGCTACCGCCCGGGAAGCACCCGGGAAGCCCTGGCCTTCCTGGAGTCCAAGTGGAAGGAATACGTGCCGAATCGTCCTTTCCGGCACAATTTTTATGATCAAACCGTTCAGGCTTTTTATGAAAAAGAGGAAAAGACCGCGATCCTGTTCCGTGTTTTCGCCGGCATGAGCATCCTCATCTCCTGTCTGGGGCTTCTGGGACTGGTCTCTTACGTGGCCGAACGCCGGACCAAGGAAATCGGCATCCGGAAGGTCCTTGGAGCAGGCTCCCCGTCAATCGTGGGCCTGATCGGAAAAGAATTTCTCGGCTGGTTGCTGGCCGCCAACCTGGTCGCTTGGCCCGCCGCATTTGTCTTCTCACGGAAATGGCTGGAGGGCTTTGCCTATCGCATCGAGCCGGGATTTGGGCTTTACATTTTCAGTTCGCTTGCTGCCCTGATCATCACCATGGCCGCGGTCGGAGGCCAATCCCTGCGGGCCGCGGCGGCCAAGCCCGTCCGGTCGCTCCGCTACGAATAAATTAACAAAAAGGAAATACGCGTGAAAAAAACCGCTCTGTCATTATCCGCTTTTCTCTTCATCCTCTTCGCCCTCGCCTCCTCTGCCCTGGCCGCCGAAATCCATGACGCCGCGGCCAAGGGCGATCTGGCCGCCGTTAAAGCTCTGCTCGAAAAAGACGGCGCCCTTCTCAACGCCCGGGACGCCGACGGCCGGACGCCGCTCCATTGGGCCTGCCGCGGCGTTCATCTTGAGGTCCTCACCTACCTGGCGGACAAGGGCGCGGACGTCAACGCCCTCGACAACAACAAGATCGCCCCGCTCCACAGCCTGGCCTCCCGCAATCATGAGGAAGGCATCCGCCTCCTCCTGGCCAAGGGGGCGGACGTCAACATTCTCAACTCCTCCAAATACACGCCGCTGACCATGGCCGCCGAACGGAACCTGCTGAAAGCCGCGGCCGCCCTGATCAAGGGCGGAGCGAAGCTGGAGATCAAGAACGACTACGGAAGGACGCCGCTCATCTGCTGCGCCCGCGAAACAGGAACCGCGGCCATGGCTAAAATGCTTCTAGACGCGGGAGCCGATGTCAATGCCGGGGATCGGTGGGGCTCGACCGCCCTGGAACTGGCCGTCTGGCGCGGCAAAAAGGAGATGGTCGATGTTCTCCTTGATGCCGGAGCAAAAATGCCGTCGGGCGGACCGGCGGTCAAGGAAGGCCTCGTCTCCGCCTGCCGCGGGGGGATGGACAAGTTGTTCCTCCGGCTGGAGGAAAAAGGCGCGGACGTCACCGCCGAAATGGGATCGGGCAATTCGCTGCTCCATCTAGCCGCCGAGGGCGGATCGCCGGTGATCATCGGCCGTCTCCTCGACCGGAGCCTGGAGATCAACAAGAAGGACCCTAACGGCTGGACGCCCCTCCACTTCGCGGCCATGAACGGTTGGAAGGACGCCGTGGCCCTGCTTCTCGACAAGGGCGCCGACATCAATCCGCGGAACCTCATGGGCCAGACGCCCTTCAACGTCGCCGACGAAAACCGCAAAGGCGAGGCGAAACCCTTTCTGGCCGGCCGGGGAGCCGATCAGGGTCCCGCCCAATTCCCGGTTCTCGAGGGCGATTACCTGGGACAAAAAGCGCCCGGAGACAAACCCGAACCTTTCGCCTTGGGGATCATCTCCTCGATCTGGAGCCTTCATACGACGGCGGCCTTCTCGCCGGACGGCAACGAAGTGTCCTGGGCGCCGATGATCTGGATCCCGGGGAAAATCTACAGCGAAGGCCGTCTCTTTCGGATGCGGCGGATCGACGGCCGCTGGACGGCTCCCGAATATGTTCCCTTCGATACGGAAGGCGACGTCCCCTTCTATTCCCTCGACGGAAAACGCCTCTATTTCATATCCGGCCGGCCCCTGCCTAAAAACGCCGGCCCGGGAAAAGAACGGATCTGGTACATGGAAAAGAGCAACGGCGATTGGGCCGATCCGAAGCCCCTTGACCCCGTGGTCAACGATTTTCCCATGCACTGGCAGTTTTCCCTGGACCGGCAGGGAAATCTCTACTTTCCCGGAAACGCCGCCGAGGGACTGGGGCTGGACGACATCTACTGCGCCCGCTTCGTCGACGGCAAGTACCTGCGGCCGGAAAATCTCGGACCGGTGATCAATTCGGATAAAGGCGAGGGGACGCCGTTCATCGCCCCGGACGGAAGCTACCTCCTCTTCAACCGGGACCAGCGCCTGATGGTTAGCTTCCGGAATGCGGACGGAACCTGGCGAAAACCCAAGGCCCTGGGTTCCGAATACCTTGGCATCTGTCCCATGGTCAGCCCCGACGGCCGCTACCTCTTTTTCACGAGCCCGTTCGGGGAAATCAACCGGGTCAGCTGGGTCAAGGCCGACATCATCAACCGGCTGAAATAGCGGGACGGATGACGAAGAAAACAACATGAAAATACCGGCCGTTATCGCGATCGTGATGGTTGGGGTATTCGGTTTCGCGGGCGCCCAAGAAGGCGATATCCCCCGTCCCCAAGGCCCGTACCTGGGGCAGACCCCTCCGAACACAACACCCGTCCTTTTCGCCGCGGATCTTCTGTCCCCTCGATGCGCCATCCATGGCTGCCCGGTATTCTCTCCCGGCGGCGAGGAGGTCTTTTGGGGACCGATGAGCGGTTCGAAATGCGGCGAAAAAAATGACGAAATCCTTTTTAGGAAACAGGTCGACGGAGTTTGGAGCGAACCGCGGGTTGTCCCTTTCTCTTCGGCCTTTTGGGATTCCGATGATCCCTGCCTCTCCCCGGATGGGAAGAGGATTTATTTTACCACCCACCGGCCGTCGGGCCTGCTCCGCTTTGATTTCGACGAAAAGATCATGTACGCGGAAAGGGAGGGAACGGGATGGTCATCGGCCCGGAGCGTCGGCCGGGCCGTCAATGCGATGTTCCGTCACTGGCAGGTGTCCGTAAACCGAAATTATGATCTTTTCTTTCATGCCGAGAGGGAAACGGACAAGCCCGGCATTTTCGTGGCTCGCTGGGTTCGCGGCGCATACCAAAAGCCCGAAAGGCTTCCCGACGAAATCAATTCCGTGAATTCCACCAATCCCTTCGTCGCTCCCGACGAAAGCTACCTTCTTTTCGTCAGGACGATGCCCGAGACCGGCGACGACATTTTCGTCAGCTTCAAGGATGCGAACGGGAAATGGACCGAGGCGAGAAAACTCGGGGATGCGGTCAATTCCGCTTCTCATGACATGTGCCCGAACGTTTCCCCCGACGGGAAATTCCTCTTCTTCCTCCGTCTGCGCGAAGGGATGAACCGGGCGTTCTGGGTATCCGCGAGCGTTATCGAGGAGCTGAGGATCGGCTCTTCCGGCGGATCAACCGCCGGCGGACCTTGCGGACGATGAACCAGACGAGAAACAGGACGAGAACAACCAGAACGAGAAGGACGATCGTCGGCCCGTGGATGCCGGCGAGAAGCTTGGCCGGATTCCACGACGGCTCATCGACCAGGCGCTTGGCTGAAGTCTTATATGAAACCGGGATCTCGGGAAGCCCGTCGTCGTCGGTGTTGGGGAATGTCCGAAGATAGGCGGCCAGGGCCGCCCATTCCTTGATCTCCTGGACGCCCGGCGTCGCCGGATCGGCGTCGATGATCAGGTTTTCAAAATCCGTCCGGGGTTTTCCTTCGGCATCCTTGGGCGCGAGCTTCAGGATGCCGTAAGAGGCCTTCGAGACATACCCGATCATCCGGGCCATGTAGAGGTTGGCCACCACCCGGTAAAGATGGTCAGGCTCCATCGGCCGGAACGACCCGTCGGCCTCGGCGATCTCGATCCGGGTGACCCGGTCGAAGGGCACCCGCCGTTGATTGTAGCGCACGGACGCCCCGGCCACCTGGAGATGGGCATCCTCGTTGCCGGGGGCCACGGTGGTTTCGACTTCAAACAGCCGCCGGATCTCCCGCCCCGTCAACCAAACCGAAACGAGCGGGTATCCCGGCTTCCCGTCCGGGCCGGTTCCCAGCGAAAGGACGGAAAAGACGTCGTTTCCGGTGATCGGTCCGGGAAGCAAATCGCTGCGGAGATGGCCCCAGGGGCTGATGACGATCGCGGGTTCCTTGAGTCTCCCGCCATCCGCGATCGCAACCGCCCGCTGTAAGGCGTCGACGACCAAATCGCCCAACCCGATTTCCCAGCTGCAGCCGAGAATCGGCTGCCGCTCCACGGACAGGGGGAAATCCGTCTCGGCGATCGCGGTTTCGGGATTGAAACCGAAGGCGTTCATAACCGCGGCATCGACCAGCACGCGCAGGGAGGAGACTTCCGCGGCCATAACCGGATCCTCCGGAATGTCCGGCGTCACCGGCCGCAGGGCGTATGAGACGGCCTGGAACCGCCCCTCAGGCCCCCGGACGAGCCGCAGGTCGCCGAGGTCCTCGCCCCGGTAGCCCACGCCGACGATGATCGTCGAGCCGACGATGACCGGGGTTGGAATCGCGACATGGGGATGGCCGCTGACGATGACATCGATACCCGGCACTTCCGCGGCCAGCTTTTCATCCTCGGAGCTTTTCGCCGAAGCCGAAATCCCGGAATGGGACAGGGCGATCACGAGATCGACCTTCTCCCGTTCCCTGAGCTTGGCGGTTACGTCCTTGGCCCGGATGACCTGCCGGGAAAACGTGACGGGGGCCGCGGCGGGCGCGTCGTCGGCCGCGGTTTTCCCCATGAGGCCGAACAACCCGATTTTCAAGCCGTTTTTATTCACGACCAGGTATTCCCGGACGGGATAGTCGGTAAAGACCGCCTCGAGCAGGTTGTCCCGGTCGTCCTTGGGATCGAAGAAGGTATTGGAGGCGACGAAAGGAATCGCCTGGTTTTTGACCTTTACCGTCGTCAGGGCCCGGGCCAAAGCCGCCGGACCGAAATCATATTCGTGGTTTCCTAAAGTCGAGGCTTCGAACCCGGCCAGGGACATCAGCCGGAATTCAACCGCCTCGGACTGGAAGAGCGTCTGGAACAGCGACCCGGCGATGAGGTCCCCCGCATCGACGGCCAGGACCTTGTCGCCGTTTTTTTCCCGCTCGGCCTTGATCATCGAAGCGATCCGGGCGATGCCGCCCCGCGTTTCGACGGCGCCTTCGGCCGTCCGGACGCGGTGCGGGAGGACGGCCGAATGGAGGTCGTTGACGAACAGGAGGATCAGGTCGGCCCGGTCCTGCCCGGGCGCGGAAGCCGCGGCCGGAAAAACGAATCCGAGAGCTGCAGCCAAGGCGAAGGCGATTTTGACGATGTGGCGCATGGTCTTTCCCTTTTCTCTATCCGCGATCCCGCCGTCCTTGGGACGGACGATTCACGTCCGCCAGGATTTCGGGAAAAACAGCCGTTCGTAAAGGGACATGGCGTACCGGTCGGTCATCCCGGCGATGATGTCGCCGACCCGGACCTGGATCGAATCGCCCTCCGGGTAATCCTTCACGTACCCCTCGGGGTGCTCGACGAAATATCCGAACAAGTCGCGGATGATCTTCTCGGTCTTGCGCAGCTCTTCCTTGGCCTCGGGATGGTGGTAGACCCGCTCGTAGAGAAAATCACGGAGCTCGACGACCGCCTTCATGATCTCGTCGCTCATGGCGATCCGCTCCAACCCGCCGGCGAGGCTGGACTCGACCGCGTCGACGACCATTTTATCGATCCGCGAAGCGTGATACTTGCCGAGGACGTTGACGAGAGTTCTGGGGATATCGGCTTCCTTGAGCAGGCCGGCCCGCATGGCATCGTCAAGGTCGTGGTTGACGTAGGCGATGACGTCGGAGATGCGGACGACCTGGCCTTCGAGCGTTTTCGGGAGGTCTTCCTTCCGGCGGTCAAGGATCTTCCCCCGCCCCTTGGAATGAAGGGCGATCCCGTCGCGGACTTCGACGCTCAGGTTGAGGCCCTTGCCGTCGTATTCGAGCTTCTCGACCACCCGCAGACTCTGCTTGTAGTGGGTGAAACCGCCCGGGAGCAGCTTGGACAGCGTCTCTTCGCCGGCGTGGCCGAACGGCGTGTGGCCGAGGTCGTGGCCGAGGGCGATCGCCTCGGTCAGGTCCTCGTTGAGCCGCAGGGCCCGGGAAATCGTCCGGGCGATCGCCGAAACCTCCAGGGTGTGGGTCAGCCGGGTCCGGTAATGATCGCCGAACGGGGCCAGGAAGACCTGGGTTTTGTGCTTGAGGCGGCGGAAGGATTTCGAGTGAAGGATCCGGTCCCGGTCCCGCTGGAAAGCCGTCCGGAAAGCATGCGGCGCTTCCGGCCGCGTCCGTCCCTTCGATTCGCGCGAGAGACAGGCTTTGGGCGAGAGGTTCCGGACTTCGATTTCCTCCAATTCCTCCCGGATGTTCATGCGGGGATTATATCAAATTTGTTACAATATCTTCATGAGTATCATCGCAGACAATGTCCGGGCCGTCCTGGCCGAGCTGCCTCCCGGCGTGGAGCTGGTCGCCGCGGCCAAAACCAAATCGCCGGCCGAAGTCCTCGAGGCTATCGAAGCCGGAGTCAAGATCGTCGGAGAGAATTACGTCCAGGAAGCCCAGGCCGCCTTCGCCGCGGTCGGCCGCAAAGCCCGCTGGCACTATATCGGCCATCTCCAATCCAACAAGGTCAAGAAGGCGATCGAGATTTTCGACATGATCGAAACGGTCGACTCGGCCGACCTGGCCCGGGAAATCGGCAAGCGCTCGGCCGCCGCCGGCAAGACCATGTCCGTCCTGATCGAGATCAACAGCGGCGAGGAAGGTCAGAAGGCGGGGGTCCGGCCGGCCGAAGCCGAGGCCCTCGTTCGGGCCATCGCCGAAATCCCCAACATCGCCGTCCAAGGATTGATGACCATGGGACCGTACGAGGGCGAACCCGACGATTTCCGCCCCTATTTCAAAACGACCCGGGAAATTTTCGAAACCGTAAAAAAGCTGGGGTTACCGAACGTGGAGATGCGCTACCTTTCGATGGGCATGACCCACTCCTACCGGATCGCGATCGAGGAAGGAGCGAATCTCGTCCGCCTCGGGACAAAAATCTTCGGCCCGCGTCTTTAAATTAAAATTCCATCACTCCAGCCGAGCTTGATCAGGTCGATGTCCTCCGGCTTGCTTTTGCCAAGGCCGTATTTGGTGTCGGCCAGCTCGATATGGTGAGCCGAAACTTCCAGGGGCTTGTCCTCGCCGAAGACCTCGAGACGCTTGGCCCGAATGATGGAATAACCCGTCGCGTCGGCGGCGACCGGATCCTGGCTGACGATGAGGCCCTTGTACGGCCAGAGGTACTGCTCGCTGAATCCGCGCGGCCCGATGTTGTGATACAGCGGGGTGAGCATCGAGAGGATGTTGAGGCGGGTCCGGCCCGCGACCTGCGGCAGGCTCCAGATCTTGGCCAGGTCAGCGCAAGCGTCGTTGTGCCATTCTGCATATTTTGGGGTGAACGTGATGTAATTCTTGATGCAACTGCCCATCCCCGACCAGTAGTGAACACGGGCAGGGCGGACATTAATGAGGACAGTGGCCGCCTGGAAAATCGGGTCATTGGGAAGGCCCCGATCTTTTATCGAGATCTTGTCGGCCGGTACGCCGGCTTCGAGAAGGCGCGTGCGGATCGCGCCCTCAAGCTCCGGGCCGGTCGGAAGGGCATTCCAGACGTTGGTCTTGACCCCGACGATATCGGACGGTCCGACGATATGCTTCCAGGCGACGAGAGGATCTTTTTCTAAAAACAGCGTCATCACCGCGTCATCAAGCATTTTCTGGACGACGGAGGCGTTGATTTTTCGGGCTTCGCCGACGGCGGCGGCGTCGCGGACGAGGACGACCCGAGATTTATGGGACATCTGGGTGATCCGGGCCATCCCGGCGCCGGCGGGAGCGGCCGGGACCGGCTTCGGGCAGGAGAGGCAGGAGCACCCTACGGCCGAGGCGACGGGCGCGACGGCTGCGGTTTTAAGAAAATCTCGGCGGGTCCATTTTTTTCCGGCCATGATTCGATCCTCCTTTTCGCGATCGATTATTGCGCGCTATCGAGAAATCCCCGCAAAAACCTTTTCGAGGGCTGCCCGCGACGTCTCCGCCGTCGGCTCACCAAAGACGGCCGCAAGATATAATCCCTTCCGGCCGGCGGCGGCAAACCGCCCGTCCTTCATCCGGACCAATCCTTCGCGCCGTTCAGGCGCCGTCTCCGGCGTCGAGGTTTCGGGAAGATAGGCCCGGAGAAAATCGGTCAGGGACGAAGCCGCGGCGGTTTCATCCGTGTAACGAACGATCAAACACGAGCGCTTCTCCGATTTTGTCCCAACGGTCGAAATAGCCGCTTCGGCCTCCGGACCGAGCTTCAGGACATTATCGGAAGAGACGTGGAAATGATAATTCAGGATCTGGGGATTGTGGAACCAGCGGACCTGCCCGGACCGGAATTCCGCCGGCAGCAGTTCAAGGAGGGCCGGCTTGGGGCCGTCAGGCCCCAGTCCCGAGGCGATCGTTTTTCCCAGCCCGGCCACGACGGCTTTCGTTTCCGGGTTTTCGGATTCGGCGAAGATCGCGGCGAAATACCGGCCGCGCCAGAACTGGAGCAGGCCTCCCTTGTACAGACTCCCCTGCCCCGTCTTCCAGTCCTCACCCTCAAGGTCATGGGCAAAAACGCCGAAAGCGTCAGCCGAGGAGCCCATATCGAAGAGGTCGACGATGACGTCGGCCTGCCCGGATTTGCTGAACCGGCGGCTGGCCAGGAGCTTCATGTTGAAGGCCCGGTAGACCTCGCCCGCGCCGTCGATGTAGTCGAAAATCGTCTCCGCGTTGAAGGCCTGGTCGGCCCCGGCGGACTTCCAGCCGCCGGCTTCCGCCGGAATGAGGGCGAACAGGCGGGCGGCTTCGGCGGTTTGAGACTCGGAAAGCGGCATGAGCGGTACCCCTCCCCCGACCGTGAAGGCAATCAACGCGGCCGCGATAAGACGCATCGCGGGAATTTTATCAAAAAATCAGCTTTTTACCACTTGTGGAAGATAAAGAAGACCGCGCCCATGATCATGGCGAAGCCGACCAGGTAATTCCACTTCAGCCCTTCCTTGAGGTAGGTGACGGAAAAGACCGTGAAGACGATCAGAGTGATGACCTCTTGGATGGTCTTGAGCTGGGCGGCGTCGAATTGACCGTGGCCGATCCGGTTGGCCGGAACCTGGAAGCAGTATTCGAGGAAGGCGATGCCCCAGCTGATGAGAACGACCTTCCAGAGGGCGGCGTTCTTGTACTTGAGATGGCCGTACCAGGCGAACGTCATGAAGACGTTGGAGACGGTGAGCAAAGCGACGGTTAGCATGTTCGTAAAGGCGGGAATTCTAGGCTTTTTCGGCCGAAAAATCAACAAAATCGTGTATAATTCCTCCTCATGTACATGGGTCGCGAAATCCTCATGGCTTCCCCGCTCATTCTCTACGCCGGAGTGCGCATCGGCATGCTCATCCGCGGAACAGGGAAGCGGATCGCCTGGGCCTTCGTTTTCGTCCTCATCTGCGCCGGATACCCGGCCGCCGAAAGCCTGGAGCACGCGGCCAGAGCGGATTGGGCGATGGCTCTATCGATCGCCGGCTACGTGATGCTCCCCTATCTCCTCTACCTGGTCTTAACGATCGTAGCCACGGACATCCTCCTCGGGCTGGCCCGCCTTGTGCGGCTGGTTTCCCTGAATACCCTTAAGCGACCGGCCGTGCGGGGGGCGCATCTTTGGGCGTTGCTCCTCGTTCCGGCCGCGATCGTCGCTTACGGGGCCTGGAACTTCAACCGCATGGGGATCCGCGAATACGCCGTCGAGGTCCCCCGCAAATCGGCCAAGATCGACGAGCTGAAAATCGTCTTCGGCTCGGATTTCCATCTCCAGGCCCGCACGCCGCGGCTGGTTATGCGGAAATTCGCCGATAAGGTCAACGCCCTCGACGCCGACCTCGTCCTGATCGGCGGCGATATCGTGGAAGGCGGCAACACGCCCGACGGCAAGCTGGATTACGAAATCGCCCAGTTCCAAAGGATCAAGTCGAAGTACGGCGTCTTCGGCGTCCTGGGCAATCACGATTCGTTCGGCGGCGACCGCGCGGCCTTCTTCGATAAGGCCGGTATCCGGATCCTCCGGGATGAGTACGTCCGGATCGACGCCGCGATCTACCTGGCCGGCCGTCTCTACGGGCGCTCGCGGAGGGGCGGCCCGGGCCGCAAGTCCATCGACGAGCTCCTGGCCCCGATTCCGGACGACCTGCCGATCGTCCTCGCGGATCACGCCCCCACCGACCTGGACAACCTGGCCCGCAGCCGGGCCGACCTCCAAATCTCGGGCCACACCCACAACGCCCAGATCTTCCCGGCGAACCTCGTGGCCCAGAGGGAATACGAACTCGCCTGGGGCTATAAAAAGAAGGGCAACGCCCATCTCATCGTCTCAACCGGCGTGCAGGGATGGGGACCTCCCGTCCGCACCGCCGGCGCCTCGGAGATTGTCGTCGTCCGCGTTATTTTCAAATGACGTCCCGCTCGACCACCCTCGGCATCCTGGCGATGGTCGCCACCGCGTTGCTCTGGAGCATCGCCGGACTGTTCATCAAGGTCATCGACTGGCACCCGATGACCATCGCCGGCGTCCGGAGCCTGATCGCCTCCGTCGTCGTTTTCCTCTACCTCCGGCGGCCGCACCTCCACTGGTCGTTTCCCCAGGTCGCCGCGGCGGTCATGAACGCGGCCACCATGATTCTCTTCGTCGCGGCCAATAAAACCACGACTTCGGCCAACGCCATCATCCTCCAGTACATCGCCCCCGTCTGCACCGCCTTCATCGCCGCCTGGCTGCTCAAGGAGAAAACACGCCTGGAGCATTGGATCGCCATCGTCCTGGTGACGGCCGGCGTCGTCGTGATGTTCATGGACAAGCTCGGCGGAGGCCGGATGCTCGGGAATGTCTTTTCCCTTCTTTCCGGCCTCGCCTTCAGCTTCTATTTTGTCTTCATGCGGATGCAGAAGGACGGCTCGCCCCTCGAATCGATTCTGCTTTCCCATTGGCTCACGGCGGCAGTCGGCCTCGGGGCCACACTTTTCGTCCCGGTCCCTCCTATCACCCTCAAGGCGGCCGGGGCTATCGTCGTCCTGGGGACGATCCAGGTCGGGCTGGCCGCGATTCTCTTCGCCGCGGCCATCAAGCGCATCTCCGCCGTTTCGGCCATCCTGATCTCGGTTGTCGAACCGGTCTTCAATCCGGTTTGGGTGTTCCTGGCCCTTGGCGAAGTCCCGGGGACCAAAGCTATCGCCGGCGGGATCGTCATCATCGCCGCCGTCACCGGCGCCTCGATTATCAGCGCCCGCCGGGCCGCCCGGGCCGCGTAAATCTCTCGTGTTCTGGTTCAGAACGATTCGTGACGCTCATAGCCTTCCTCGATGATCCCTGAGAAGCCCGAGCCGGGAGGCCGGACTCCCTTGAAGGGGAACCCTTCCAGGGATTCCCCCTCAACGATTCGGCCCGTTTCACCGGGCCTTCTCTGCTCCCCCTCCATC
>Ga0316628_100002236_pt1 | contig 14209 bp, 16 predicted proteins | sample OWC_Aug_M2_C1_D5_FD_207648 | JGI IMG/M metagenome (GOLD analysis project Ga0316628, IMG submission 207648) | Wetland soil microbial communities from Old Woman Creek delta, Ohio, United States - OWC_Aug_M2_C1_D5_C | ecosystem: Environmental > Terrestrial > Soil > Wetlands | place: USA: Ohio... | reverse complement strand
CCCCGACCGAAATCGTGGTCAGAGTAGTTGCCTTGGAGTACGTAAATCCGTGTCCGCCCTGGCCTACAGGTCCAGTTGTTCCATCAGCCGCACCCAGCGCTAGAGTCTGGATGATGAAGGTGCTCGTGCCGTTCCCCTTCAATTGCACATAGACATCAGTCGTCTGGACCTTCGCGTCTCCGCTGACCTTGACGACGGTCCATACGTAGCTGTCTGTCGTGGTCGTCTTGTTGAAGGTGATAGCAGGGGTTATCGATCCTGTTGAACCGAGGCCCAACACCATCACATACAGAACTGCCGCCAGAACGACTGTGATTGCGACCATCAGTATGGTTGCAATGACAGGCGATACGGCGTCGTCCTTCTTTTTCATAGCCCATATCTTCTTCATGTTTTGTCCTCCTATTTTATCAGGTCTTTCGACCCGTGATGATTCATCCCAGTGTCAATGCTATATTAATTGCCCTTTGTTCGTAATATAATGCCGACTTTGAAATCGCTTATTGACGAATATAATCCTGAATGCTGATAATATGGTGGTAGATATGAAAGGGTAGCCGAAAATCGAGTGGAAATCTTGCTTGCTCGAGAACCGCTAGAGTTCGAGCTCGATCCCCGAAGAGCCGAACTTGCACGGGAGATTCCCGACCAGCCCGGGGTTGTTCCTGACCTTCTGGATTATCAGGAACTTCTTGATCTCGTGCTGGATTGTCTCGCGATCGAGCTCGATTATCATGTCGGCCATGTCTTCGATGCTGCTCTGCGCCCTGGCATCGAGAACGTTCTTCAGCAGTGTTATCAGCGTGATGCTCTCGCTGTGCTGGGTGTGGGCCTTGATGGTCCTCATCGCAGACAGCACCTCGACCGTATCGTAGTTCTCCAGGAAGAAGTCCAGCGAGTCCACGACGACCCTGAAGGGGGTCGGGAGCTTCGATATCTCGTACGCGAGCGAGGTGAGGTAGTTCACGTCGAAGCCGTCCTTGCTTCCCTTGGACGCCTTGATCTCCTCGTACTTCAGCCCTTCCTGGCGGTACCTGGAGATCTCGAGCCTCCTCTCCAGCGTCGTCTCGTAGTACTTCACGCCGATGTTGAAGATCTTGATGTTCGGCTTCCAGCCGTGCTGCTTCATCGCGGTGACTATGTCCTCGTCCCTCTCGGTCGTGGTGAAGTAGGTGGTCTGGACGGAGCCCTGGGATGCGAACTGCTTCGCCAGGTATTCCGTGCCCGCCCCGGGCCTTCCGACCACGAGGATGGTGAAACCCTTGGGCACCCCTCCCCCGAGGTACTTGTCCAGGGCCGATATCCCGATGGTCTCGAGGTCGCCGGTCACTGTTCTCCCTCCTCCTCCCTCGCCCGTATCGTGGCGTCGCAGACGAGGTTGACCATGTTGCTGAGCTCCTGGCTCGTGTGCTCTATGACCGACAGGATCAGCGTGTTGACGTTCTTCGAGCGGAGGCTGCTGACGAATATGTGAAGGAACTCCGAGAGGACGTTGTTGCTGTTGTGGATCGCGAGGGAGTTTATGGAATCGAGGAGCACGAGCTTCTCCTTGGCGGTGCTCTTCCTGAGCAGGTATTCTGTCTTGAGCATTATGTTCTCCAGCATCGTCGGGCTCTCGACGAATAGGACCTGCGAGCCCTGCAGAGACGAGCTCATCATGGTATGCGAGATGCAGTCGACGAAGTGCACCTTCGATGAATCTATCTCGAGCGCCTTCAGGATGTCGGATATGGCCTGGTATGAGATCGTCGCGGTCACGTAGACGACCTCAATCTCCCTCTTCGATGCGTAGATGTCGACGATCCCCCTGATGGCGTCAAGATAGAAGTCCACGCCCACCTGGAGCGAGACTGCGGACGATGGGGGCATCTCCTCGAGCTGCTCCGCAACGTTGTTCGCGAGCGTCATCAGCCGCCACCTCCCTTGAGCAGCGGGACGAGCAGGACCCCGACGGGCGTCAGGTCGAGGACGTATTTCGCCCTGGAGTGGGTCGTTCCCCTCATCTTTATGACTTGAAGCGTGCGGAGGAGGTCGCCCCTGCGCTCCATGTTGCCCATGAGGATTATCCCGTCGGCCAGGGCCTCTTCGACCATGAAGGTGGAGTATGCCTCGCTGCCGGTCGACACCTCTGAGACGAGTATCGAGGTGCAGCCGGCGTCGGATAGCCCGCGGGCGAGCTTCAGGATGAACTCCCTGATCCTCTCCTGGGTCTTCAGCTTGTATCCGATGGAGGTTATCGAATCTATTACCATCCTCTTGACCTTCATCTCCTTGACGAGGTCTATCAGGCAGGACACGAGCAGGCCGACCTCCTCCATGCTCAGCTCCGTCTTCACCAGGCCAAGCCGCTGGTATATCACCGGAAGGTCGATGAGGAGCAGCTTGTTGCTATGCATCAATTTCTTGTCGAAGAAATCATAGGGGATTATGTTGGCCAGAAGCTTCTCGCTGGCCTCCGTCACGGAGACGAACATGGAGTTCTCCCCCTCGATCGCCCCGTGCAGCAGGAACTCCAGCGCAAGCGATGTCTTGCCAGTGCCGCAGCTGCCGGTGAGCAGGATAGTGTTGGACCGCGGTATCCCGCCGTACAGAATGTTGTCGAGGGCGTCGATGCCGGTCCGGCACCTCTCCCTCCCCTTTTCCTCTTCGACCATTTGACGTGGATATCACCTTGAATTTAAAAATGGTTTGTCTGCCCGAGGGCCAAAGCGCGACATGTTTATGCCCTTAACTTGTTCTACATGTAAGGATGACCGCGAAACTTCAGGTGGCGCTCGACCTCCTGCAGGGCAAGCGGGCTGTGCAGATCGCCCGCGAATCCGTAGAGGGCGGGGCGGACTGGATAGAGGCCGGCACGCCTCTCATCAAGAGCGAGGGGATGGAGATAGTCCGCAGGCTGAAGAAGGAGTTCCCGGGGAAGACCGTCGTCGCGGACCTCAAGACGATGGACGTCGGCGCGATGGAGGCCGAAATGGCCGTCAAGAGCGGGGCGGACATCGTGGTGATCATGGGGGTGTCCAGCGACTCGACCATATCGGAGGCGGCGAAGGCCGCCGCGAAGTATGGTGCGAAGGTGATGGTCGACCTCATGGGGGCGCAGGATCCGGTCAAGAGAGCGAAGGAGGCCGCGGCGCTCGGGGCGGCCTATGTCTGCATGCATCTTGCCGTCGACGAGCAGATGAGCGGCGTGACCGCGGAGAAGCTAGCATCGATGATCAAGAGGATGCCCATAGGCGTGGCCGTCGCAGGAGGAATAACTTCAAGGAGCGCTGCTGAGCTGGCCAAGGCCGGTGCGGAGATCATCATCGTCGGCGGGGCCATCACGAAGTCCGCCGATGTCAAGAAGGCGACCGCTTCGATAAAGAAGGCGATGAAGACGAAGAAGGGCGGCAAGAGCAAGGAGTTTAAGAAGTATACCGAAGCGGAGGTCGCCGCCGCATTCTCGAAAGTGTCGACTCCGAACATCTGCGACGCCCAGCACCGCCAGGGGCACATGAAGGGCATCGTCAGGAGGAACAGCAAGGATGTCAAGATGGTCGGCAGGGCGTTGACCGTCCAGACGCTGAACGGCGACTGGGCGAAACCGGTCGAGGCGATCGACCTGGCCAAACCCGGCGATGTCATAGTGGTCGACGTTGCAGGGGGGGACGTGGCGGTGTGGGGGGAGCTGGCCACGTGCAGCGCGGTCAGCAAGGGCGTGGCGGGGGTCGTCGTGGACGGGGCGATCAGGGACATCGACGAGATCGACGCCATAGGATTCCCCTGCTTCTCGAGGCACTTGTCCTCCGATGCCGGCGAACCGAAGGGCTATGGCGGCATAGGGGTCACCATCGCCTGCGGCGGGCAGAAGGTCCGCCCCGGGGATTGGATCATCGGGGATTGGAACGGCGTCGTCGTTGTTCCCGCTGAGAATGCAGTCGAGGTCGCGAACAGGTCGCTGGACGTCCTCGAACGGGAGAACCGCATACGAGAGGAGATCAAGCGCGGCAGCACGATGTCCAGGGTCCTAGAGCTGAAGAAATGGGAGAAGGTCTAGATCAGCGAAGGTAGCCCTCTTTCTGAGCGAGCTCCTCGAGCTTCCTTATCCGCTGCTTTATCGGCGGGTGCGTCGAGAGGATCGAGACTATGCTCTCGCCGCTGAACGGGTTGACGATGAACAGGGATGCGGAGGCCGGGTTCCCGGACCGTATCGGGCGCCTCTTGTTCCCCACCTCGAGCTTGGCTAGCGCGTTGGCCAGGGACCTCGGGCGCTGTATCAGCATCGCGCCTTCGTAATCCGCCTTGTACTCCCTGCTGCGGGAGATCGCGAGCCTGATGAGGAGCGCCGCTATCGGCACGGTTATTGCGACCAGGATGAGCACCATTGCATTCCCGTCGCGCTGGCCCCTTCCCGCGCCGCCGAACCACAGCATGCGAGCTGCGATGGAAATCGCTCCGGCGATCGTCGCCGCGATTGTCATCACGAGGATGTCCTTGTCCTTGATGTGCGCCATCTCGTGAGCGAGCACGCCCTCCAGCTCGTCGTCGCTCAGGATGTCGAGTATGCCGGTCGTGGCGGCGACGACGGCGTTCTTCTGGTTCCTGCCTGTCGCAAATGCGTTCGGCGTGGGGATGTTGACTATCGCCATCCTCGGCATCGGCATGTTCGCCTTAAGGCAGACGTTCTGCAGCGCCTTGTAGAGCTTCGGCGCCTCGGACGGCTGAGCGATCTTCGCCTTGTATGACCAGAGGACCATCCGGTCGCTCATGAAATAGCTGAACACGTTGATCGCGACCGCGATCGAGATGAAGATGAGCGTCCCCAGTAACCAGTCTCCGATGAAATACGAGCCGACTACCCAGCCTATGACCATGAAGAGGCCGGTGAGCACCAGGAATAGTGCCAATGTCCTCAATGCTGCTCCCATTGTCTGACTCCCCTACAATCAACGGATTGACATCTATGGCTTAATCAAGCTTTCTCTGATAGCGCAAATTAATCTGCCGTTTCAGGGCATTTTCCGAGCTCAATCGCGCAAATCGGCAATTCTGGGATAGGCGCGCTCTATCCCCTTGGTCAGCATGACTGCGATTACCCCGCATGCCACGGCTTGCAGGATGTTGAACGGGAACTCCGCAATAGCCGGTCCGATGCCGCTGTAGAACGAGATGTTCGGATCGGAGAACAGATTCAGCGGGAGGATAATCCATTCGTAGATGAAGTAGGTCGCGATCATAAGGCTCCCTCCGGCCGCAAAGGCCGCGGTCCGCACCGCCGTCTTCCGCTTCGACTCGATGAACATGATGATCATCATCCCGGCCACTGCGCCCTCGAGCGCCTTAGCGACGAGGGTCGCTGGCGCGAAGAATGGAGCGAGGATCAGGTCGATGATTGTCGCGCCCACCGCGCCGCAGATTGCCGCTTCCCTCCAGCCGACCGTGAAGGCGATGAAGAATATGGCGACCTCTCCGAAGTTGAAGTACCCTCTCGTCGGGGTTATGGGGAACCCGATGTAGGTCAGCGCCGCGACAAGAGCAGTGCCTATTCCGAAAACTGCCACCTTCTTCGGGCTCATCGGCTTCCTGTTGCTCGTCTCCCCTGCCCCCTGGATGTTCCGTTCCAGTCGAATCGACCGTAGATAAGTCTTTGCCATACACTAGGCAGTGTTAGAAATCCGCAATCCCGAGGACCTTTGAAACGACGGCGAGCGCCGCGACGGAGACGATCAGAGCGACGGCGATCGAATCGTACACGGTCATGTTGATGTCCCGGTAGTATGTCCTCGCTGGGTTGGCGCCGTACCCTCGGGAATGGAGCGCCTCAGAAAGCCCCTCGATTGCCCTGAACGCGATCGCGAAGGTCGGGATGAGCACGGGGATCATGTTCCTCGCCCTTTTCACGAAATTGCCTCTCGAGCTCTCAAGCCCCCTGCTCGCCTGCGCCTCCTTGATCTGGTCGATCGTGCCGAGGAAGTTCGGGAGGTATCTCAGCGCGATGGAGAGCGATATCCCGAAGTCGTACGGAAGCCCGAGCTTGACGAAGCCGCGGACCAGCTGGCCGTGCCTTGTCGTCAGGAGCAGGATGAGCCAGCCGGAGGCGATGATGAAGATCCTCATCGCTATCGCGAGCGCCCTGAGCACCGCCGGGAGCGTCGGCTTGTATATCCAGAGGTCGAGGAGGATTGGCTGCCCCACTTGATCGAAGAAGGGCCAGACTATCATCAGGATGATCGAGAACCTGGCGACGAGCCAGAAGGACGACGAGTACGTCTTCAGGTTCACGCCGGTCGACCAAACGAGGATCTGCATGTAGAGGAGGAGCGAGAGCAGCACGACGAGATCCGTGATGAAGAAGCATACGACGGTCAGCAGGACGGCCGAGATTATCTTCACCCGCGGGTCGACGCCGTGAAGCGGCGACTTCTTCGGGACGTAGATGTCAACCAGTGCCACGTGTGCCACCCCCGGGCATTCGCTCCCTGAGCGCGCTCACGAAATCCTCGTTCGTGTCTATCCGCCGCGTGAAATGCAAAGCGTCCTTGATGCTCTCGGCCAGAAGGGTCACTGGGGGCGACACGAGCCCTACGCTCGCCATGGCGGCCGGGTCGGAGAGTATGTCCTTCGTCTTTCCGTCGAGCCTGATCGAGCCGCCGGTCATGACAATCAGGCGGTCTGTCAGTTCGGCCATCAGCTTCATGTTGTGCGATATCACGACGGTCGTCCGGCCTTCCGTTCCGGCCTGCCTTATGGCGCCGACCACAGATGCTTTCTGCTTGGCATCGAGCCAGGCGATGGGCTCATCGAGGATCAGGAGCTCCTGCTCCATCGCGAGCACCGAGGCGACGGTTACGAGCCTCCTCAGCCCGAGCGACAGGGCCAGCGGGGGATGCTCTGCGAGGTGGGATATCCCAAGCATCTCGAGGTATCTTGCGACCCTCCTCCCGATCTCGTCGGCGCCCAGGCCGATGTTCCTCAGCCCGAACTCCACCTCTTCGCGCACGGTGCTGCAGAACAACTGATGGTCCGGGTTCTGGAACAGATAGCCGACCTTTGCAGCAATCTCGGACGCCCCCAACGAAGAGGCTTCCCGCCCGTCAACGAGTATCCTCCCGGCCGATGGCGAGAGCAGCCCGTTCATGTGCTTGCACAAGGTCGTCTTGCCGCTCCCGTTCTCGCCGGCGAGCCCGATCCGCTCCCCGTGGCGGATCTCGAGGTCGACGCCGCGGATCGCCTGCGTGCCGTCCGGGTAGGAGAACTTCAACCCGGATATTGAAACGTGAGATTGGTTCATCGGCCACCGCCCCTGCCGCCGATCGCGGAGAGTATCCGGCCGGCCCCGGTCTCCTCGTCGAAGAACGCCTGCTCTCTGTTCAATAATTTCTCCGATGAGAGCAGGGCGGACAGTTCGAGCAGCTGCGGCGGCTCCACGCCGATGCTCTCCAGCCTGTCGGGAGAGGTCAGGATTTCCTCCGGCCGGCCGACCCCGACAAGGCGCCCTCTGTCCAGCAGCGCGATCCTGTCGCACTTGACGGCGATCTCCTCAGCGGAATTGGAGGTAAGTATCACCGTCATCGAGCGCTCCTGCTTCAGCGAATCGAGCATAGCGAGGAGCTCGGCGCGGCCGCGCGGGTCGAGCATGCTCAGCGGCTCATCGAGGACGAGCACGGAAGGGAGAAGGGAGATGACCGATGCGATGGCCAAACGCTGCTTCTGCCCGCCGGAGAGGGCAGAGGGTGATTTCGTCGGAAGAGAGGCAAGGCCGGTAACTGAAAGCGCTCGCCTCACCCGTGAGTCTATCTCCGACCATGGCAGGCCGAGGTTCTCCGGCGCGAAGGCGACCTCCTCCTCGACGCTGTCCGTGAAAAGCTGAGCCTCGGGGTCCTGTATCGCCAGGCCTATCCTGGAGACCACCTCGGACCTCGGCAGGTTTTTGATATTCCTGCCGTCGAGAAGCACCGCGCCGGAAAATTCCCCCTTCTCCTGGTCAGGGACGATCCCGTTGAGGGTTTTGCACAGGGTTGATTTCCCTGCGCCGTCGCCTCCAAGGATGGTGATTATCTCGCCCCTTTCGATGTCCAAAGAGATGTCCTGGAGGGTTGCCGCCGACTGGCCGCGATATCTGAAACTCATTCCGACAATTGACAGCACCGACATTGCATGCAACCCGCGAGGATACCTTCGTGCGACAAGGTCGGCGGTAATAAAAGTTATACTTTACATAAGGAGGGCCGGATTCAGGTGGCCGACACCTTGACGTACACGGTGTTCTTCCCCCGCTTCGAGGTTTGAACCCTGCCGCCGTTGATCAGCCAAGAAATCGCACCCAAGACCTCTCCCTCAGGAAGGCCGGAATCCGCACAGACCTGCTTCAGAGTGCTGCCGTTTCTCTTTATTGAATTGAAAACCTTCTCCTCGGTCCCAACGGGTGCTGGGCCCTTTTTGCTCGGGGTCTCTGGCTGAGAGGCGGTTTCTTCTGAAAGGGTCACGACGATATGCGGAGCGCGCGAATACAGCTCCACTCCGTCCTTAATATCGAGGACGATCTTCCCGACCGACATCAGCCTGCCGAGAGAAAGGATCGCTTCGTTCTCGTCGATCCTGCACATCTGGCAGATCTCGCTGAGAGTCGTTCCATTGGCATCGACTTTTCCGTACACTTCCTCGTCGATCGTCTTGAGATCCCTGACTGCGTCCTCAACTACCTTGTGTTTATCCAGGTGGTCGCGCAGGAAGTTCCTGCTCTCCTCTCTGAACTTCTCGATATCAGTGTCGAGAAGTGCTTCGAGGTGGGAGGTATTGAGACCCATTTCGCGCCAGCGGGCGAGCTTTGCTCTGTACATGTTCTTCTTGGCGTCAACGAGCGGCTGGTCCCCGGACGCCTGCAGGGGGACGTTGGGCATCCCCTCCTTGCCGATCTTCGCTTCGCCGGCCCCTCCGCTCGTCATGACCGAATAATAGGACTTGCTGCCCTTCATGGCGGCATGGATCGAATCCAGCTTCGTGAATACCCTGTCGTTGTCCCCGAGGGGGATCTCAACGTCCCACTCGCCGGACAGAGGGGAGCCGCCCAAGGGCCTAAGCCTCTCCACAAGCTTCGAGGGGGACTCGCCTTCGCTGTTCACTATGAATTTCACCAGTATCCGAATCATCGCGCACCAAATCTCCCATTGCATTGGCTATATTAATATTTGGCTTTACTCGAAATAATTCAATTAATAACCTACCACCGCGCTCGGTTCAACCCGATGCAAGACCCGACCCAATCCTTCATAATGAAGCAGTTCAGGAAGTACTACACGGGGGAGAGGATCGAGATCCCCGACAGGCTCGCTCGGAGGGAGTTCGGGTTCATGTTCTTCGACCGCAACTTCGTCCTCAGGCACCTCGGGTTCAGGACGAGGCAGGAGCTGAAGGACTATCTTATCGAGAGCGTGCCCTCCCACGCATACCACTCCTCCGCATATTACGAGAAGCCGAACGCGCAGACCATGCAGGAGAAGAAATGGATGGGCGCGGACCTCGTATTCGACCTCGATGCGGACCACCTGAAGAACGCAGGGGAGCTCACCTACTCCGAGATGCTGGCCGCTGTCAAGCGGGAGATAATCCGCCTGATCGACGACTACATCGCGGGGGACCTCGGGTTCGATGCCGACAAGATGAAGATAGTGTTCTCGGGAGGGAGGGGGTACCACGTCCACGTGCTCGACCCGAGGGTCCTCGGCCTGGGAAGCCATGAGAGGCGGGAGATCGTCGATTACATAACGGGCACGGAACTGAACTTCGATTGGGTCTTCCCGAGGAGGACTTTCGAGTCGAAGGAATTCGCCAACAAGACCACCACGATAAAGAAGCTCGAGATGCCGGGAAGGGGCTCGGGCGGCTGGAAGAGGCGGATGGCCGCCGGGATCGACAGGTTCCTGATCGATCTGGAGGTCATGGGCGAGGACGAGGCGGCCAAGAGGTTCTCCGCGATCAAAGAGAGCGAGACCAATCGCGCGATCGGAGAGAAGACCATACGAGGGATGTACCAAGAGCTGTTCGAAAGGAAGAAGGGCGCAAGAGGGGTGGACAGGATGAGGTCCGAGAGGAACTTCGAGGTCTTCTCCCGGCAGCTCTACCTGAACGCGTTCATACGGCTGGTGGAGGATCTCGTGAAGATAACTCTGGTGGGGGAGACCGACGAGCCGGTCACCTCTGACATAAAACGGCTGATAAGGCTGCCTTCCTCGCTGCATGGCAAGACGGGGCTTCGCGTGACGGTCCTGAAGAGGGGGGAGCTGGAAGATTTCGACCCGCTCAATGACGCCGTACCGAAGATGCTGACCGACCGCCCGGTCAAGGTCTCCGTCACTAAACCTGTGGAAATCGAACTGAAAGGCGAGAGATTCGACCTCAAGGAGGGCGAATGCGAGATCCCCGAGTTCGCCGCCCTATTCCTGGCCTGCAGGAAATCAGTGGAAATCCTCAAATGAGGCCAAGGCAATCGCATTTAATATTTGAGGGAGAAAGATTATATTCTACGTTGCTATGAATTTCCCCAATGCCAGCTACGAGAGAGATGCTTGAAGGCGAGGCATACTGGGGGCGCATCAGGGGCATAAAGCGCAACCTCTACATCGTCGAGATGGTGCTCGTCATCATAGCGGGCCTGGTGCTTGTCATAACCTCCGGCGAGTTCTCCGCCGACCCGTTCATGCTCCCGTTCGACAAGCTGCTCTGGTTCATCGCGATAATGCTTTTCGTGATAGAGATCCAGCATTTCGTCTTCAGAACGATGCAGCTCAACATCGCGAGGAGCGATTCGATAAAGTACATCATGGCGACCAACTCGATCAGAAGGGGGGTCGTGGTGGCGATCGTGTCGGTGATAATCGCCGCGCTGCTCCTGTTCCCCGGTGCCGCGCACAACATCGAGACTTCAATATCCTACAAAGGGACCGTCACGCCGGGCGAATTCGAGATCTTCCAGAACAGGGACTTTCTGGGGCTCACGACGATAAACACAATAACCGTCCACTGCTCCGGCCCGTCCAATGTATACCTGATTTCGCAGTTCATCTACGACCAGTACCCGGCGGACCAGCGGATGGACCACCCGCTCAACTCTGAGACCTTCGCCAATCCAGATCTGACGATAGACCTTAGATCCATGGGGAGCAAAATCACGACATACTATATTTTTACGCAAGGAGTCGGAACCGCGACCAACAACACCAAGGTCGACTACACCCTTGACACGACTATCTCGGGCACCGTGACCTCCTTCATCCCGATCATCGCCATGTTGTTCGTAGTGGCGAATTCCGTCTGGATCACCTACCTCTACCCGCTAAGAAGGAAATGCGCCTGCAAATCCATCTACAAGTAGACGGCGCAGCAGCCCGGGACCCGTTCTAGCGATATCGAGCTCGAGAGCGACCGCGCCAATCCGCCGCTCGGCATCGCTATGCCGTCCAGCAGGTTCTCCACGAGGTACTTCTCCATCTCGACCCGCCCTCTGGGGCGCATGCAGCCGAGAACGATCTTGGTATCGGGCATCAGTTCTCTGGCAAGCTCGATCGGCGCAATGATGCGCGAATCAGGAGTGGCGTTTGCCACTTCAAACGGAGTGCCCCTTATTGGCCGGAAAGCAATCACGACGAGGGAAGCTGGCGGTTCCGTTGAGATGTTCTCGACGGCTCTCGCGTCCTCCTCGGGAGTGCCGATGCCGAGCAGTATGTGCGGCACGACTTTCCCCGCCCCCTCGCCCACCAGCGCCTTGACCGTTTCATCGTACCTCCCGACCGCGCCTTCGGTCATCAGGAATTCCTTTCCGACACGGTCGCTGGTGGGGTAGGTCAGAGAGAAGGCATCGATCCCGGAGGAGACTATCCTCCTGACGGAACCCGCACGGGGGAATCCTATATGCGCGTTGATCTTCAGGTTCGTTCCGCGCTTTATCGATTTGATCGCCTCGAGATACGGCTCCAGATCGACAACGCTTTCCGAGCTGCATCCTCCGCTCAGCAGGAATCCAAGAGCGCCCCTCCCGGCGAGCCCCGCTGCGATCTCGCACAGTTTCTCGGGAGTCTGAGCCGGCAGCATCGCGGACAGCGGCCGGCCCATGCAGTGTGGGCAGCCGAGCTCGCAGTGGCCTCCGGTGAGGGAAACGGACGGGAAGCTTTTCCCTGGCGAGTAGCAGATGACCGTCTTCATCGATGTAGTTCAAGGCTCGTACGACGATAATTTACTATCGAAACCGGACAAGACCATGCCAGCATCTCAATTTGCAGGGGGCATCTGTTAAGTACAACCTGGGTGGATAGGGTCTGCCCCGCGAATCAAAATGTTTATCAGAGCATTGATATTCACGAGGAAGGGAGAGGGTGCTATGAAGGCTTACAAGATCATCGGCGAAATCGAGACGAGCAGGAGAGAGTGGCAGAAATTCTCGAAAGAGATCGCCGCGGAAGACGAGGGCAAGGCCAAGGAGAATATCCTGTGCGACCTAGGCAGCAGACAGGGGATGAAGAGGAGAAGCATCAAGGTCAAGACCATCACCGAGATCCCGCGCGACAAGATCGTTGACGCTGCCGTCAAGTACCGCCTCGGAGCGAAGTAAATGTCAGAGCAGCAGCTTCGTCAGACCGTCAACGCGCTCGACGTCGGCCGCGCGCAGTTGGAGAACGTCTCCCGCCAGCAGGAGATCCTCAGGGGCACCCTCGAAGAGCACCTGAGGGCGAAGGAGACCGTAGAGGCGTTCACGAAGGCGAAGAAGGGAGAAGAACTCCTGGTGCCAGCCGGGGCCGGGATCTTCCTTCACACCGAAGCTTCGGGAAGATCGACTGCCGTCGCCAACATTGGCGCGGGCGTCATGATGGAGAAGGATCTGGCCGATATCGTTAAATTGCTGGAATCGAGGATCGACGAGCTGCGCAAGGCCGCCCAGGAGCTCGATGAGCAGGCGGAGAAGATTTCTTACGCGGTCGAACAGCTGTCTGCGGAAGCGCAGCGGCAGTACACCGCGATGCAGCAGCCGGAGATGCCGATAAAGAAGAAATAAACAGAGCGTGCCTCAGATGTTCCGTGCACTAAGGGACTTCTTCAAGGGGACCGCGAAGAAGGCGGCGGAGGTCGAGCCGGTTCTAGAGGAGGTCGTCGGTGACTCGGGCAAGAGGATCCGCGAAGGGGCGCTCGGAGACCTGCTGGACGAACTGCAGATGGAGCTTCTCGCAGCGGACGTCGCTCTCCCGGTCGCGGAAGAGATCACCAAGAGCGTAAAGGAACAGCTTGCTGGCAAGAGGTTCGAGAGGGGCTATAGGCTCGACGACATAGTCGAGGGGGCGCTGAGGAAGGCGCTGAAGGACATCCTCTCTAAATACGCGTTCGATTTCTGGAAGTTCATGGGTGAGAAGGAGAAGCCGGTCGTGCTGATGTTCGTCGGGGTCAACGGCACGGGCAAGACCAGCATGATCGCAAAACTGACGAAGCTTTTCACATCCAAGGGATTCTCTACCGTGCTTGCTGCGGCCGACACGTTCAGAGCCGGCGCGATAGAGCAGATCTCCATTCATGCAGACAGACTCGGAACGAAGATCATCAAGCACCAGGCGGGCGGTGACCCCGCCGCGGTCGCATACGATGCGATCGAGCACGCGAAGGCCAGGAGGAGGGACATCGTGCTCATCGATACCGCCGGAAGGATGCAGACGAACCGCAACCTAATGGAGGAGATGAAGAAAATCAAGAAGGTCGCGAAGCCGGACCTTGTCATTTTCGTCGGCGACTCGCTGACTGGCAGCGACGCGATAGAACAGGCGAGGGAGTTCGACGCCGCGGTCGGAGTGGATGCGGTCGTCCTGACGAAAATCGATGCCGACGCCAAGGGCGGCGCGGCGATCTCGATATCGTCCGAGATCGGCAAACCAATAATATTCGTGTCCAACGGCCAGGAGTACGACAACATCCTGGAGTTCAACCCGGATTGGATGATAGACAGGATCTTCGAAGAAGGGAAGTGACCTACCTTCTCTCGACTATCATCGCGACGGCCTCTCCGCCTCCGAGGCATAGTGCGGCGATGCCCCTCGATGCCTTCTTCTCCTCAAGGGAGTAGAGCAGGGTGGTGAGGACGCGCGCCCCACTGGCTCCAATCGGATGGCCTAGCGATATCGCGCCTCCGTGAATGTTGAACTTCTCGTCGGGAATCTTGATCGCTTTCTGGACGGCGACAGAAGCGGTGGCGAAG
>Ga0316628_100002235_pt1 | contig 14215 bp, 12 predicted proteins | sample OWC_Aug_M2_C1_D5_FD_207648 | JGI IMG/M metagenome (GOLD analysis project Ga0316628, IMG submission 207648) | Wetland soil microbial communities from Old Woman Creek delta, Ohio, United States - OWC_Aug_M2_C1_D5_C | ecosystem: Environmental > Terrestrial > Soil > Wetlands | place: USA: Ohio... | reverse complement strand
TCAAGGGAACGGATGTCGCCGGCCGGGAGCCCATCTGCGGCGGCGAGGTCCGGGTTCTCGTTGATCCGTGTCCCGAAAAAGATCGGGCGGTATTTATGGAGATGGCCGGGTCGCTGGGGCAGGGAAGTGCGGGCGTCCTGGCCACGTCGATCGTCGGGAAATCGAGCGGCGGAATCGGCTTGATCCGCAATTGGATTCCGGCGGAGGCGATTTCCAAGCGGGACAAAGAGATCAAGGCGGTGCTTGAGGCCGGGCGGCCGCGATTCGCGAAAATCCGGCCCTCGGTTTTCCTCGAACCTGTTTTTCCGCCGGCTCGGTTGGTCATCGTTGGGACGGGGCATATCGGCAAGGCGGTCGCCCGTCTGGGCCGGCTCCTCGACTTCGAAGTCACGGTCATCGACGACCGCCGCGAATTCGCCAACAGGAAAAACGTTCCGGACGCCGATCATGTCGTTTGCGCCGAGATCGGCCCAGCCGTGAACATGACCCGGATGGATGCGAATACCCATGTCGTGATCGTAACCCGCGGCCACGAAAAAGACACGGAGGCCCTCCGGGCCTGCGTCAATTCGGAAGCCGGGTACATCGGGATGATCGGCAGCCGGTCCAAAATCGCGATCCAGCGCCGGGAATTCATCGCCCGGAAATGGGCGACGGGCCGGGCTTTCGACAGCGTCCATGCGCCGATCGGGATCCCGATCCGGTCCGAGACGGTCGCGGAAATCGCCGTCAGCATCGCCGCGGAGCTCGTTTTGGCCCGAAGCCGGAACAGGGAGAAGAAGCGGGCCGCCCGATGATCTGGGCCGTTGTCCTGGCCGCCGGCAAATCCGAAAGGATGGGGAGCCCGAAAATGCTTCTGCCTTTCGGCCGGAAGACGCTCATCGAAAAAGTCGTGGCCGAGGTCATGACGTTTCCAATCGACGGGATCGTGGTTGTGACCGGCGGCCGGCGCGGAGTACGCGAAGAGGTCGAGCGGCGGCTCCATCCTTATCCCGCAAAAATGGTTTTCAACCCGGATTTTGAGCAGGGGATGCTGTCGTCCGTCCAGAAGGGAATCGGCGATCTCCCCAAGGAGGTACGGGCCGCCCTGATCGTCCTGGGCGATCAGCCGCATACCCCCGTTTCGGTCGTTGAGCGGATGATCGCACGATATGAAAATGTTGGAAAGGGGATCGTCCTGCCGGAGTATAAGGGGCGGAGGGGGCATCCCGCGTTAATCGACATGAAGTATAAGCGCGAGATCATGAGCCTGGATCCGGCCGTCGGCTTGCGGCAGCTTTTACGGCGCCATCCCGATGATATCCTGGCCGTGTCCGTCCGCACCCCGGCCGTCCTCCATGACCTGGACAGGCCCGGGGATTTCCACAAGCTCCGGAAATAAATTCGGTGCCAGGTTAACCGTTTCCCTAGGGAGGGGCAAATGGCGACAAAACCAGGAATTAAGAAGCCTGCCGCAAGATTGTCATCGGGCCTGACCGATGGCGAGCTCCTTGACGCGGCTAAAAGCCGGCCCGGCGTCCTCGGCGCCCGCGTCATTCCGCCCGCCGACGTAATCACCGCCGCCTGGGTCAAGATGAAATGCCGTTTCGGCTGTGACGGCTACGGCCAATGCCTGGTTTGCCCTCCGTTCACTCCGACGGCGGAGGAGACGCGCCGGGTCCTGGACGGATACCGCCGGGCGGTCCTGATTCATTTCGGGCCGGGAGTCAGGGCGACGAAAACCGTCGCGGCGCTGGAACGCGAGATATTCCTCAAGGGGGCCTGGAAGGCGTTCGGCCTCGGGTGCGGGCCCTGCGACATATGCAAGGAGTGCCCCGTCGAAAAAGGCTTGTGCCGGTTTTCCGAACGCGCCCGGCCGGCGATGGAAGCCTGCGGCATCGACGTCTTCTCGACGGCCCGAAAAGCGGGATTTCCCATCGAGGTCGTGCGGACGTATCGGCAGACGATGAACCGCTACGGCTTGATCCTCATCGATTGAATCCGATTCGGCCCGTCCGGCCGGACCCCTCCGGCGGGGCTTGACAATCGCCCTATATATTAGTATATTAGAAAATGCTTAAATACTAATATACCGTGTTTGACCCTGAAAGGAGGCGGAATGCAAGACAACGTCAAGGTGTTCAAGGCGCTTTCCTCCGGGCCCCGGCTCAAGATCGTCCGGCTGCTCAAGGAGCATCCCCAGTGCGTCAACGCCATCGCCCAACGGCTGGGGATGACCCAATCGGCCGTTTCCCAGCACCTCCGGATTCTGAAGGAAGCCGGGTTGGTTCTAGGTTTGAAGCGGGGGAACTGGATGCACTATGAGATGCCGGCCGAAAGCCTGGAAAAATGCGGCCGGGCCCTGGCCGAAATCTTCGGCGTCGCGATCAAGCCCTCGAAGAGGTCCGAGGGGACTCGCAACTGCCCGCCGCCCTTATTGAAAGAATGCCGCGGGAGGAAGCTATGATACCGTCTCAGATCCAGTGCGAGGCCCTGAATGTCCGAACCGACACGAAAATATGCCCCGGTTTAGCCAAAACGGAACAAGGCGAATCTTACCTGCTCAGCGCCAGAACGCCGGGCCCCAACGGGATTTGCTGCCAGGCCATGACCGCGATGAACTCCCTGAGGATGGCCCTGTCGGTGATCGAGCAAAAAGACCTGGGCGATTCGGGATACTTCGACGTGGTTTGCCCGCATGGTTTCGTGACTTTTCGGCTTTCCCGTAAAACCTGAATCCTTCCGTGGATCGTCCGAGTCTGCCGCGCCTTTTTCTCGCCTTTTTGAGGCTCGGAGCCGTTTCCTTCGGCGGCCCTGCCATGGTCGCCGCCATCGAACGCCTCGCCGTTTCGGAAAAACGGTGGCTATCCGCGGAGGATTTTCGCGTGGGCCTGGCGCTTTGCCAGGCCATGCCCGGCGCGACCGCCATGCAGTGCGCCGCCTATGTCGGCTTGCGGGCGCGGCGGTGGCCCGGCGCCGTCGCGGCGTACGCGGGATTCGGCCTGCCGGCGTTCCTGATGATGCTCGTCCTCGCCGTCATCTACCGGAAGACGGCCGGCGTCCTTGCCGTCGTCTCGGTATTGTCGGGGATGCGTGCGCTTGCGGTGGCCTTGACGGCGCATGCGGCCTGGTCGTTTGGAGGAAATTCGATAAAGAACGCGCGGGGAGCGGCGCTGGCCGTATTCTCCGCTTTGGCTTTTGGACTCGGCGTCAGTCCGGTGATCATCATTCTCGGAGCCAGCCTTGCGGGCGCTTTGTTTTTCAAGCCGCGGCCGGAAAATCTTCCCGCGGCGACGAGAGGGGGAGAGAGGACGCCCTCGTTTCGGCCCGCGGCGGTTTTTCTTGCCCTTGCCGGCGGGATGGCGGCGGGCCTTTTCCTGCTCGATCCCCGGTTGGGGATGTTCAGCCTCGTCGCCATGAAAGCGGACCTCCTCGCCTTCGGCGGGGGATTCGCGTCGATCCCGCTCCTCTTCCATGAGATCGTGGCGACCCGTCAATGGCTGCCGTCTTCCGTTTTCATGGATGGCATCGCCTTGGGTCAAATCACGCCGGGGCCGATCGTGATCACGGCCACGTTCGTCGGCTATCAGATGGCCGGCATCCGCGGGGCGCTTGTAGGCACGGCCGGAATCTTCCTGCCCTCGATATTCGTCGTCCTGTTGGCCGAGCCATGGTTCCGGCGATATCGTTTTTCTCCGGTATTCAAAGGCATCACAGGGGCGCTTGTTCTGTCGTTCGTCGGGCTGCTCGTTGCGGTGGCGATCCAATTCGGCCGGGCCCTAACTTGGAACGCGCCCTTGATCTTCCTGGCCGGGGCGGCCTTCATCGCGCTCCTTCGCAAGGTCAGCGTTGTATGGGTTGTCCTCGCAGGTGCGGCCTTATCCGCCGTTTTCGGCCTGATATCGTAAGCGCGGCTATTTTTTCGGCCGCGGATGCTTGATCTTCTCCCAGGCGGCGGTGAACTCGAAGGGATTCCCATGGGGATTGTCGTGGCAGCCCAGGCAGAAGGCCAGGATTTTATCGGGCGAGCCGTCATACAGCTTGAGACCGTTTTTGACAGCCAATTCCCGGTCGGTCATCACCGAAAGCTTGGCGAATTCACTTCCGGCGCCGTGGCAGACTTCGCAGCTCACGCCCTCGTAAGCGAAATCCGGCGCCTTATCGAAAAGCGGAGCATGGCAGCGGAGGCATTTCGGGTCCTTGGCCGGCTCCTTCACGCCCATGGCGTTGGCCGCGTACATCGCGTTGGGGCTTGTCAGGGCATCGTAGGACTTGGAATGTAGAATGGACTCCCACTTGCCGTACTGGTTGCCCAGGTTCGGATTTCGATGGCATTGGCCGCATTTCTTCGCCCCGACGTACTCGGGGCCCTCGATTGCGGCGATGCCTGCAGCGATGACGATGAGGATGGCGGTTCCGCCGGCCGCGACGGCCGTCCATTGCTTTAATTGAGATCGGCTCATGATCGCCCGCCGCGCCCATTATAATAATTTGGGGACGCATTACTCAACCCCGAAATTTCTTCTTGGTTTGCTGTTTCTTACTTCGATGTTACAGGGGAAATAAAAAATGGTTCCCTTCCATTTTGTATGGGGAGTGAGCGAAGACTATTATCTTCAATTTACCCGCACTAAATGGAAGAGATTCAAACAGTAATTTCGGGGTTGAGTGATGCGTCCCCAAATTAAACGTAGGAGTGCAATCCGGCGAGAAGATAATTCACGCCAAAGAAAGTGAACAGCGCCGCCAGGAAGCCCAATATCGCGATGATCGCGGAGCGCTTGCCCTTCCAGCCCATCACGATCCGCGTGTGCAGATACAAGGCGAAGACAAACCAGGTGATCAGGCTCCAGACTTCCTTCGGGTCCCAGCTCCAGTACGTTCCCCAGGCCTTCTCCGCCCAGACCATCCCGAAAACCAGCCCTCCGAGGGTAAACAGGGGAAAGCCGATCGAGACGCATCGGTAGCTCACCGAATCCATCTTGTCCCGCTTCTCCGGGTCCTTGGCCCGAAGATACATGATGCTTGTGACGAAGGCGATCGCGAAAAACGCCTCGCCCAAAAGCGTCACCGAGACGTGCAGCCAGAGCCAGTAGCTCTGAAGTGCCGGAACCAGCGGCGCCGCCTCCTTGGGCATCAGGGGAGAGGAGGCCAGGGCCATGACCGCGATCGCGATCAGCATGACGTACGAACCTGCCCTGGGGACCTTGAACTTCGCCTCGATGATCACCAAGGCCAGGACCACGGCCCAGGCCAGGAACGACATCGACTCATACATATTGGTGAACGGGGCATGCCCGCTTTGGATCGTTCGCAGGACGAGGGCGACGGCATGGACGATCAACCCCGCGCCCGCCGCGGCCAATCCGGCCGTCGCCGCGCCCGCTTTCCGCCCGAATTGGAAAGCCAGGTAGCAAAGCGCCGAGACGACATAGAGGACAAAGGCCGCCGTGAAAAACGTGGCTTCCGTCATTTCGAACTCCTCAGCCCGGCGATGATTCGGGCAAACTCCGCTTCAAGGCCGTCCCGGCTCTTGGCCGCGACGCCGCCGGCCGTTATTTCCGTTTTCCCGCTGGCGCCGAGTTCCCGGCCTGCTCCGCCGGCCGCTTCCAGCACCATCCGGATTTCCCAGGTCGGCCGGTAGAACGCCAGGATCAATCCGGCCATGATCAGCAAACACCCCAGCCATATCAGAGGAACGCCCGGGTCCTTGGCCGCCTGCAGCACCGAATATTGCGGGGCGTCCAAATCGCGGAATTCGATCGCATATTCAGCCGCCGCATCGCCTTTCAAACGCGTGACTTCCGGATAAGCGGCGAACACCCAGCCCTCGACGACCTTTTTCCCGCCTCTCCGGCCTTCGACATACGCGGCCGGATTATTCGCCTCGAGCGAGCGGCTCTCGGGAACGTTGTTTTCGCCCAGCACGAAATCGGGGATGAAGCTGCGGACCAGGATCTCCGTCCCGTCCGCGTCTCCGAGCGGCATGACTTCGCCGACCTTGGCCTTGATTATGCGCGGCTCGTCAGGCGCCGGTTGTGCGGCGGCCGGCCGGCGCGTTTCCGTCTCGGGCTTCATCTCTTTTTTCGGTCCCGCAGACGCTTCGCCTGACTTTTCGGCCGCACCCTCCGCCGCCGCTTTTCTCGCGATCCTCAGCGTAAGGGTTGCCGCGTCCCAGTTCATGCCATAGGCCATCTGATAAAGCGAGAATCCTTTGTGAACGAGGGGATGATTGACCTCGATGACCTGTTTCCGCGCATCGCGGCCGTTTTCGACGATCGTCACGGTGCTTTTCCAGTCCTTGACTCCGCCGCCGGGATACATTTCCGTGTCGAAGCGCTCGAGCCGCACCGAAAATCCGGCCCGCGGGACGTCTTTGGTTTCACCGGGATTTAAAATCAGTTCGGCCCGAAATCCGCCGATCCCAGTCAGGATTCCTCCGGCGATGATAACCAGCAATCCGAGGTGAACGATGTCTGATCCGAAGATCCCGTCGATGCGTTTCCGGCCGAACACATTGAACCGGCCGCCGCTCTTGTTCTCATTCCCGGCTTTTTCTTCCGCCGTCCTGACGCGATAATGCGCTTCCTTCAAGGCTTCGACCGCTCGCTCCTTGGCCGCGTCCAGGCCGGCGCTCATCCGCAGCCTATCCTTGATCTTGAAGCTGGCGAGATCCTTCGGATCGCTCTCGATTTTCGGCTTCCGGGCCCGCTGTACCTTGGCCCCAAGCCGGGTCAATGTGCAGGCGATGATGTTCAGCTCGAAAACGGCCATCAATCCCAGGAACCAGACCGACCGGAAGATGTTCGTGAATTGAAGCCGGACGAGCGGTTCGCCCAGCCGGCCATACCGGGCGGCATATTCGGCCATGTCCCGGCCCTGGGGGATGAGGGTACCCATGATCGAGGCCGCGACGAGCAGAATGATCAGGACGATCGCCAGCTTGACGGCGGAGAAGAAATGGATGATTTTTTTCATGACCCTGCTCCGGGCATCTTACCGGAAATCAGGGGGAGATTTCCACTGGGCGCGTCAATCGGCGCCGGGTGGTTTAAAAGGGGACGCAGCCTCTAAGTGGGGCGGCGCTCACTCAACCCCGAATTTATTGCGTAATAAAATGATGAAATCATAATAATAAAAGTGAATGTTTTTTAATGGGGGGGGTGATTTGATAGAACGCCTCTCTTTACGGGGAGGATTGCATGGCGCCGGCGGAAAACCGAATAATTTCGGGGTTGAGTGATGCGTCCCCAAATTATTTCGTTTTTGGCTTTTTCTTGGCCGCGGCGATCTTTTTATCCTGGATGACCAGGACGTCGGCCAGGGTGATGCTGTCGAAGTAGTTCTTCATCATGACCGAGGCGGCCTTCCAGATCTCGTGCGTCCCGCAGGTCGCGATCTTGTCGCAGCTCGTCTCGTCCTCGACGCACTCGACCAGGCTGCAGGTCCCCTCCAGAGCGTGCAGGATATCGCAGATCTTGATCTCGGAGGGTTTGCGGGACAGCGTGTATCCGCCGCCCGCTCCCCGGATGCTCTTGACCAGCTTGTTGATCTTCAGGGGAATGATGATCTGTTCGAGGTACCGGATCGAAATCCCTTCCGCGTCGGCCACGCTTTTGAGGATGATCGCCTTGGGCCCTTCCTCGTAGTGGCGGGCCAGATTGACCATCAGCCGCGTGCCGTATCTTCCCTTGGTCGACAGCTTGATCATGCCGCGCTCCTTAGTTTCCCGCGTTCGCGGGCTTTCGTTCGCGTTTTCCGCCGTCAGGACCCGGCCGGCCGGGCCGCAAACCTTTCCTATGATAGTCCAAAAGGGAATCCGATTTCAACATATTATTATAGGAATTATATAATCCACGTATTTAGGGGATTATTCGACTTGACATTTTCCGAAATCGGCGTATATTGCTTTTCAGAATACAGGTATCCTGTAAATCAGCATACCGGGATTCGATCGGGCAGGTGGTCGGTCGATCGGGAGGCCGGTCGACCGGGCCGCGGCCGGCGAATGGACATAAAAGCCGGCGAACCGAAAAGGAGCGTCGCGATGAACGATTTGACCAAAATGGAAGAAGCCGTCCTGGTCGCCGTCTGGCGGCTTGAAGGCAAAGCCTACGGGTATGCCATCCGGAAATTCATGGCCGAGAAGCTCCGCCAGGAGATCTCCCTCGGCAATCTCTACAGCGTCCTTTACCAGATGCACCGCAAAGGATACATCCATAAAACGGTGGGGGAGTCGACCCGGTCGCGCGGCGGAAAGGAAAAAATCTTCTACGCCATTCTTCCGTCCGGAATCGACGCCCTCCGCAGGGCCCGCGAGTCGGCGGAGCTTCTCCGCCGGGTCATTCCCCGCAACGCTCTTTTGGCGAAAGCCGACTGACGCCCATGAGCACCCCGCTTCCCCGTCATCCCCGGCTTCGCGGAATCGCACCGATGATCCCCCTGCCTTGCCCAAAAAACCGTCCGAAATCCCGCGCAACTCGATTTCTCCAAAACGCGAGGGAAACCGATGAGCTCCGATAATCCCCGCCCCGTTTCTTCTTCTCCTTCTCCCGTTCCGAAGTCCGCGCCGGGCCGCTCTTCCGCCGAGCCCCGCCCCCCGCGCATCCTCCGGGCCATCCTCAGGGCCCTCAACCGCGGCGACGTCTTCCTGGCGATGATCGGCGATTTCGACGAGGAATTCCGCGAGATCGCCGCTGCCGACAGCCCGGCGGCCGCCCGCCGCTGGTACCGGCGGCAGTTTGTCCGTTCCCTTCCCGGCTCCCTCAAGGAAAACATCCTCTGGCGGACCGACATGCTCAAGAATTATTTCCTCCTTGCCGTCCGCAATATGCGGCGCCAAAAAGGCCTCTCCGCGATCAACATCCTTGGCTTGTCCATCGCCCTGGCCTGCAGCCTCTGGATTTATCTTTTCGTCTCCAACGAGCTCTCCTACAACCGCTTCCACACGGACGCGAACCGCCTTTACTCGATCATCCACTTCGACAATTACGTCCCGTACGTTTTCCGGGCTTCGCCCCCGGCCGTTGGCCCGGTCCTCAAGGAGTTTTTCCCCGAAATCGAGGGGGCAGCCCGCTTGATGTCGCAGCCGGGGGTCGTTCAAAACGGCGCCTACCTCGCCCAACAAATCGTCTTCATGGCGGATCCCGCCTTCCTCGACATCTTTTCTTTTCCCCTCGTCCGCGGCAATAAAAGCGCCCTGGCCGATCCGAGCGCGATCTATTTAAGCCGTTCGGCCGCGGCCCGGATTTTCGGAAGCGACGATCCGATGGATCGCATTTTGACCGTCACTATCCGCGCGACCAAAAAGGACTTCCGCGTCGCGGGAATCGTGGACGACATTCCGTCGAACTCGACCATCCGTTTCGAAGCGCTCGTTTCGCTGGCCAACGCGGAGCGGCTGCGGGGGCCGGACACGCTCCGGAAGTGGGATACGCCCATGACCGAAACCTATGTCCGCCTGCGGCCCGGCGCCGCCGCGTCGTCCGTCAACGCGCGGTTTCCCGAATTCGTCAAGCGTCATTACGCCGAAATGATCCAAGAGCGCAAAGCCGAAGGGACATGGAAACGCGAGGGTGAAACCTACGGCTTCCGGCTCCAGAACATCAGGGACATCTATCTCCATTCCCAGGATGTCCTCGGAGAAACGCACGGCAACCTCTCCAGATCCGTCATCCTGGGGACGATCGGGATCCTGCTTCTGCTCGTGTCCGGAATCAATTTCGCGAATCTCGCCGCGGGCCGGGCCTCGCGCCGGTCCGTCGAAATCGCGATGCGGCGGGTGCTGGGCGCCGACCGCCGGAACCTCCTCCGCCAGTTCTGGGGGGAATCGGTGGTCACTGTCGCTTTTTCGATGGTCTTGGGCCTTGTCCTGGCGGCGGTTCTCCTCCCGCTTTTCAACTCGCTTTCGGGGAAAAGCTTCCGGCCGGCCGACATGGCCACCCTGCCCGTCGCCGGGCTCGTCGTCCTCCTGACCCTTGCCGTCGGCGTCCTGGCGGGATCATACCCGGCCCTGGTTCTGGCCGGGGCCAATCCTGTCCGGATCTTCCAGGGCGACCGGAAAATTGGCGGAAAAAATCTTTTTTCCCGGGTCCTCGTCGTCGTCCAATTCTCCGTGGCCGTCTTTCTCCTGATCTCCACCTTGGTCATGTCCCGCCAGATCCGGTTCGTCGAGGGGAAGGACCTGGGATTCAACACGCGCGACACGCTCGTCGTCGACAACCAGGAATTCGACCCTGCCGCCTCGGAAAAATCCTTCCGCCTGTTCCGGGACAAAGCCGCGTCCCTGCCCTCGGTCCGGTCCGTCGGCGGCTGCCTTTACATCTTCGCCCAATTTCCGGGGGACGGGGCTTTTCGGTACAAGGACAAGCGCATTCATTTCAATATGGCCAGCGTCTACCCGGGCTATTTTGAAACCCTCGGCCTGGCTTTCAAGGAAGGGACGGATTTCCGGCCGCCTTATCCCCAAAACGACAATCCGATCATCGTGAATGAAACCTTCGTTCGCGCCTTTGGAATCGAAAATCCCTTGGGAGCGGTTATTGGGGGAGAGAACTCCCCCTATCGCATCATCGGGGTCGTCAAGGACTTTCACTATCATTCCCTGCACAACCAAATCACGCCCGTCGTTCATTTCCTCTCGCAGCGAGTCAGCACGATCCTGGTCCGGATCGCTCCGGGCTCGGACGGAAGCGTCCTGCCCGCGCTCCAAGGCGTCTGGCGCGAGCTCCGGCCCGATAAGCCGTTCTCCTACAGATATCTCGACGCTTTCGTCGCCGACAAATACGCGGAGGACCGGCGCTGGAACGCGATTGTCCGCGTTTCCTCGGCCCTCGTCATCCTGATCAACTGCATGGGCCTGATCGGCCTGACCTCGGCCATCGTCGGCCGGCGGCTTAAGGAAGCCGGAATCCGGCGCGTCCTTGGGGCGACCAAGGCCTCGCTCTGCCTGAAGCTTTCGGAAAGCTTCCTGGTCCTCGGCGCCGCCGCCAATCTCCTGGCCTGGCCGGCAGGCTATATCGCGATGCGGCGGTGGCTCAACGGATTTCCCTTCCGGACCGGGATGCCCGCCGAGGCGTTTCTTTTCGCCGGAGCCCTGTCATTCCTGGTTATCGCCACCACCATCGCCGTCCTGATCCACAAAACGGCCTCGGCCAACCCGGCCGAGACGCTGCGGTACAACTGATGCGGTCTTTTCCCAAACATCTCCGTCCTCCCCGGATTCTTCGCGCCATCCTTCGGGCCCTCAACCGCGGCGATGTTTTCCTGGCGATGATCGGCGATTTCGATGAGGAATTCCGCGAGATCTCAGCCGCGGAAGGCCTTCCCGCCGCCCGCCGCTGGTACCGGCGGCAATTCTTCCGCTCCCTTCCCGGTTCCCTCAAAGAAAACGTCCTCTGGCGGTCCGATATGTTCAAAAACTACTTCCTTCTGGCCCTTCGCAACATCCGCCGCCAGAAAGCCCTTTCCGCGATCAACATCCTCGGCCTGTCCATCGCCCTGGCCTCCAGTCTGTGGATATATCTCTTCGTCTCCCACGAGCTTTCGTATAATCGATTTCACGCGAACGCGGACCGCATCTACTCGGTCATCAACACCGACAATTACTATCCGTTTACCTACCGGGCCGCGCCCCGGGGCGTCGCCCCGGCCATGGAAGAGTATTTCCCCGAAGTGGAGAAGGCGGCCCGCATTGCCCGGGCGCGAGGCGTCATCCAACACGGCGCCGAATTGTCCCGGAAAGACATCCATCTGGCGGACCCGGCGCTCTTTGAGCTGTTCTCCTTCCGTTTTATCAGCGGCGACCGTTCGGCCCTGGCCGATAAAAGCGCTATCCTCCTGACCCGCTCCGCGGCCGCCTCCTATTTCGGCCGGGAGAATCCGCTGGACCGCACCCTGACGATTTCCACCGACCGGAACACAAATAAGGAGTTCCGCGTCGCCGGAGTCCTCGAGGACCCTCCGACGAATTCGACCATCCAGTTTCAATTTCTCATCGCTTTCGATAATGCGGACTTCTTTTGGGGACCGGACGCCCTCAATCTTTGGAGCCATTTTGGCAACCAAACGTATGTCCGGCTGCGGCCCGGCGCTTTGGCTTCGGCCGTCGACGCCCGATTCCCCGCTTTTGTCCGCCAATACTTCGCTCCGATCATCGAAACGCGAAAAGCCCAGGGGCTGTGGAACAAGGACGGCGAAACCATCACTTTCTGGCTTCAAAACGTCAGGGACATCCATTTGCATTCCCAAGCGATCTCCGAGGGATTTCAGCGAAGCAACGCTTCTAAATCAGCCATCCTCGGCCTGATCGGTTTGGTTCTACTCCTCGTTTCCGGCATCAACTTCGCCAACCTCGCCGCGGGACGCGCCTCGCGCCGGTCTGTCGAGATCGCCATGCGGCGGGTGCTCGGGGCCGACCGCCGCGGCCTCCTCCGCCAGTTCTGGGGCGAGTCCGTCGTCACCGTCGCTTTCTCCATGCTTGCGGGCCTCCTCCTGGCTGTCCTCTTCCTCCCCCTGTTCAATTCGCTTTCGGGCAAAAGCTTCCGCTCCGTCGATTTCGCCTCCCTTCCGGTCGCCGGCCTGGCCGTTTTTCTGACGATAGTCGTCGGCATCCTGGCCGGGTCTTTTCCCGCCCTGGTCATGGCCGGGGCCCAGCCGGTCCGAATTTTCAGGGGGGAACGGAAAATCGGCGGAAAAAATCTTTTTTCCCGGGTCCTCGTCGTCGTCCAATTTTCCCTCGCCGTGCTCCTGATGATTTCGACCTTGACTATGGCCCGACAGATCCGGTTCATCCAGGAGAAGGACCTGGGATACGATACCCGGGATCTCCTCGTCATCGACAACCAGGATCGGGATCCGGCCAGCTCGAGCCAGTCGTATCGATTGTTCCGAGAAAAGGCCTCTTCCCTGGCCTCTGTGAAAACCATCGGGGGATGCGAGTTTTTTTTCGCCGATTTTTGGGCCGAAGGAACCTGGACATACAAGGGCCGGTCCATTCATTGCAACTTTTCCCGGACATCCCCCGGATACTTTGAGACTCTCGGCATATCTTTCAAGGAAGGGGCGGACTTTAAAGACCGGTACCCCGAGGGGGTCACGCCGGTGATCGTGAACGAGCGGTTCGTCCGCCTTGCCGGGATCGCCAATCCGATCGGCGAGATCATCAACTATTCCGCCACCCGCCTCGAGATCGTGGGCGTCGTCGAAGATTATCACTACATGTCTCTGCATCTCGAAATTCCTCCTGTCATTCATTTTCTCTCTCTCCGAACGAGCACCATCCTTGTTCGGATTGCTCCGGGGTCCGCCGGCGGCACGATCGCCGCGCTCCAGAGGATTTGGAACGAATTAAGGCCCGACAAGCCGTTTATCTATAGATTCACCGATTCCCTGATTTCCGACAGCTACAACGAGGACCGCCGATGGAACGGGATCGTCGGGGCCTCCTCGGTCCTCGTCATCCTGATCAACTGCATGGGCCTGATCGGCCTGACCACGACCATCATCGGCCGGCGGCTAAAGGAGGCCGGCATCCGGCGTGTTCTCGGGGCGACCAAGGCCTCGCTCTGCCTCAAGCTGTCGGGAGATTTCTTCCGTCTCGGGGCCCTTGCCAACCTGATCGCCTGGCCCGTGGGCTTTATCGTGATGCGGCGCTGGCTCAACGGCTTTCCCTTCCGGACCGGCATGCCCGTCGAGGCCTTCTTTTTCGCCGCCGCCCTCTCGTTCCTGGTCATCGCCGCCACCATCGCCGTCCTGATCCACAAAACAGCCTCGGCCAATCCGGCCGAGACGCTGAGGTACAATTAATTCGGTGTCAATTATTGGTGCCAGGTTATCCGTTCCCGTATTTCTGATAATGACTCGGAAGAAATCGGGAAATAAGTAGCCTGGCACCGAGCTTCCCCGATTTGCCTTCGCCGCGTTTCTTATGATTTAATTTTCGACCTTCGGGGAATAATATGAATAAATCAGCTGTCCGCCGCTCAATTTTCTTTGCGTTTCTTTTCCTTGCCCTCGTTTTATCACAATTTGCCCAAGACCGGCCCCTGACATACACTCCGCCCGCTCCAAAGCCCAAACCCGCTGCCCCCCAGCCCAAAATCAAATACGCCGTAATCATTTCGGCCAACACGGAGTGGAAAGCCGTTAAAAAAATTCTTCCGGAAGAGACCTACCGCAGCTCCATCTGGGGGGAATACTTCTTCAAGAACATCCGGAACCAGAACGTCCTGGTTTT
>Ga0316628_100002234_pt1 | contig 14219 bp, 12 predicted proteins | sample OWC_Aug_M2_C1_D5_FD_207648 | JGI IMG/M metagenome (GOLD analysis project Ga0316628, IMG submission 207648) | Wetland soil microbial communities from Old Woman Creek delta, Ohio, United States - OWC_Aug_M2_C1_D5_C | ecosystem: Environmental > Terrestrial > Soil > Wetlands | place: USA: Ohio... | reverse complement strand
TATCCAGGGTACCTGTGTCGGAGCAGTTGGGATTGAAGCACATTCAGACAAGGCGCTATTTACGAACGTGTCGACAGAAGTCTCTATAGGAAATAAGCATGCAGTGAAGTTAAAGTTGCCTATTTTTGCCGGCGCACTCGGGTCAACAAACATCGCGAGGGATAACTGGGAAGGCATGGCGATCGGTGGTGCTATCTCGGGCATCATGGTGGTGATCGGTGAAAATATTGTCGGGATGGACCCGCATGCAAAAATGAAAAACGGAAAGGTAACGAGCTCTCCGGAGCTTGCCAGAAGGGTTAAGACCTATAAAGACTGGGCAGACAGTTATGGCGCAATCGTCCTTCAGCAGAATGTTGAGGATGCAAGGCTCGGCTCGCCTGAATATGCAGTCGAAAAACTCGGCGTAGAATGCCTGGAACTGAAGTGGGGACAGGGCGCAAAGAATATCGGCGGGGAAGTAAAACTAAAGACTCTTGAGAGGGCGCTTGAATTAAAGGAAAGAGGTTATGTTGTCCTTCCCGACCCGGAAGATCCTGTAGTGCAGAAGGCGTTCGAGGAAGGAGCCTTTAAGGAATTCGAAAGACATTCAAGAGTCGGAATGGTTGATTATGACAACTTCATGAAGAGTGTCGAATATCTGAGAAAGATCGGTGCAAAGTTCGTTTCCCTGAAAACCGGCGCTTACAGGATTGCCGACCTCGCGAGGGCGATAAAATTCGCCTCTGATGCGGAGATCGACCTGCTTACTATAGACGGAGCAGGCGGAGGAACAGGTATGAGCCCCTGGAGGATGATGAATGAATGGGGTGTCCCCACAATTTATATAGAGTCACTCGCCTACAAGTTCGCAAGGGAATTAATGGCGAGAGGGAGATATGTGCCTGACCTCGCGATCGCCGGGGGATTTTCACTGGAAGATCATATTTTCAAGGCAATCGCAATGGGAGCACCTTATGTAAAGGCTGTCTGCATGGGACGTGCCACAATGATACCCACTATGGTGGGAAAGCATATCCAGAGATGGATTGATGATGAAAAGCTTCCGGCAGAGATCAAGAAGTATGGCGATTCGATAGACAAGATCTTTGTGAGTGCTGAATCGCTGAAATCGAAATACGGAAAAGACTATGCGAAGATTCCCGCAGGCGCGATAGGAATGTATACATTCTGCGACAGACTTAAACTGGGTTTGCAGCAGCTCATGGCCGGCGCAAGGAAATTTTCGATACGGTATATCGACCGCTCGGACCTCGTTTCCCTGACCAAGGAAGCGACGGAGGTCACGGGAATACCTTATGTGATGGAGTCTGACATGGAAGAGGCTGAAAGGATTCTTTCCGGGATGGAGGATTCTGTAGAGGTTCTCGCAAGTTAATTTGGCAAGGTGGGGGTGCGTTTGACGTGCCCCCGCCTTTAACCTTAGGAAGGATTGAAATCGTATGACCAAGACGATACACGCAATACTCAGTGTACTGAACAAGCGGCCTGATAAAATTATCGGCTCAAGGGGAATATCGAGACAATTGAAATTGCACGGCGTAGATCTCACGGAAAGGACTGTGAGATACCATCTCAGGCTCCTGGATGAGAGAGGCTTTACCAAGGTATTCGGCAGAGAGGGAAGAATGATCACTCCGAAAGGTGAAGAAGAACTTTCCCACGCCCTCGTGTCCGAAAAGGTCGGTTTTGTCATAAGTAAAATCGAGTCTCTCTCATATCTTACGAATCTTGACCTCGAGACAGAAGAAGGTGAAATCATTCTGAACGTTTCCTATTTCCCGGAGGCAAGGCTGAAAGAGGCCCTGAAGATCATGAAGCCCGTTTTCTCGTCACCATACATCATGTCTGATAAAGTCGTCTTGTGCAGAGGCGGAGAGAACATAGGTGATATTACCGCGCCCGAAGGACAGGTGGGATTCGGTACGATATGCAGCGTTACGATAAACGGCATATTCCTCAAGGCCGGAATACCTGTCACATCCAAGTTCGGCGGGGTGCTGCAGATCAACTCAGAGCCACTGCGGTTCACTGCACTGATAAGTTATGAAGGATCTTCTCTCGATCCTCTTGAGATATTTATAAGGAGCAGGATGACCGATGTCCTGGGTGCGGTAAAAGACCGCACGGGGAAGATACTTGCCAGCTTCAGAGAAATACCTGTCGTGAGCATTGAAAAGGTTTTGCAGTTACGTGAAAACCTGAAGGAAAGAGGTATCGGCGGGATTTTGTTAATCGGAAACCCGAACCAGCCTCTCCTTGAGATGCCTGTCGGCATGGACAAGACAGGCATGGTAATAGTCGGAGGTCTAAACCCTATCGCTTCTCTTGAAGAAGCAGGAATTCCGAGCGTAAGTAAGGCGATGTCAACCCTCTTTAAATTTTCGGACATGATTAAATTCAGGGAGCTTTTATAGCCGATTACATATTATTTTCCGGATACGCTTTTTCCTTCCGTTACTCCGTCCAATACGGGTTTTTCGATTCATAGCCCGGCATTCATTCCACTTTTTCAACCTTAAGAAATCTTAAGAAATTCATTGAAAATCTAATTAATCTTATAAAAACTTTTAATCATTTTCTTCCTTGACATTTAATTTTCGTATTTCATAAAGTAAAGCAATAGGTAACCGATTGCCTACGAAGGAGATAAGTATGATATCTTCCTGCATGAAAGACCTCTATCATCTGATTAATCACTCCTCTATTGGAAATTCCAATATTCGGAAACTTGAAACCTGTAATTCATACAACAAGATATTCCGGTACTTAATCCCTTACCATTCTCTCGTTTATCCCGAAAATCGGATTATTTGGTTCATGGGGGTAGACATGTCAGTTTGAATTTTAGATTAAACATAAGCTCTACGGGATTTTTTTTGCCATAAGGCATTAGAAATACTTAATCCAGAAATGGGTAAAGTAAAAAATACTTAATAACAAAGGAGGAAAGAGGATGAGTCTTAGCAAGCCGAATGCAAGTGCTGCAACTGTAACGACCACGAGGGTATCGCCTTCACCCATGTCAGGGTTGTGCGTCAACTGCGTTGATGGTTGTCCCGGCTACTGCGAGGTGGGAAGGTCTGCCCTTCGGGGGAGAGAAATTATTTATCCACAGCCGTTTGGAAAGGTTATCTCAGGATCAGAAAAAGATTATCCTGTAGATTTCTCACATTTCAATATCCACGGGACCTGTGTTGGCGCCGTTGGGGCTGAAGCAGACTCTGATAAAGCGACATTCCCTGCTGTGAATGTGGAAACAGAGATAAACGGCTCAGACGGAAACAGGATTAAAATGAAGGTGCCTGTCTTTACCGGGGCCCTCGGATCAACAGAGATCGCGAGGGTGAACTGGGAAGGCACGGCTGTGGGCGCAGCCATCAGCGGTTCCATCCTCGTCTGCGGAGAAAATGTATGCGGAATGGACCCTAAGGCAGAGATAAAAAATGGGAGGATTGTAAACTCGCCCGAACTTGCCAGAAGGGTCAAGATTTACAAGGACTGGTATGACGGCTATGGAACGATGCTTGTCCAGTTAAATGTCGAGGATACCCGTCTCGGAGTTGCGGAATACGCCGTCGAAAAGCTCGGTGTTGAAGGTATCGAACTCAAGTGGGGGCAGGGAGCAAAGTGCATCGGTGGAGAGGTTAAGCTCCCGACGTTGGACAGGGCATTACAGTTGAAACAGAGGGGATATATTGTCCTCCCGGACCCTGAAAACAAGTCGGTTCAGGAAGCTCATAAACTCGGAGGCATTTCAGAATTTGAGAGACATTCACGTCTCGGCATGGTTGAAGAAGAGTCCTTTATGAAAGAGGTGGAGAGAGTAAGGAAGATCGGCGCCAAATATGTGACACTCAAGACAGGCGCATACAGGCCGGTAGATTTAGCCCGTGCGGTGAAGTACACGTCAATGGCAAAGATAGACCTCCTTACGGTGGATGGCGCCGGTGGTGGAACCGGAATGAGCCCGTGGCGCATGATGAATGAATGGGGAATCCCGACCGTATACCTTGAATGCCTGCTTTATAAATGTCTTAGGAGACTGAAAGAAAAGGGTGAATTTGTGCCTTCTGTCGCCATAGCAGGCGGTATTACTCTGGAGGACCACATTTTCAAGGCAATAGCCTTGGGTGCTCCTTTTGTGAAGGCAATTTGCATGGGACGTTCAACCCTCACTGCAGGTATGGTCGGAAAAACGCAGGGCAAACTCATAGAAGAAGCCTTCGGAAAAGGGAAGGAATATGAAGAAGCCTTAATGCGGACCTTTAACGGCGCTGCACAACTTAAGGAAAAATTCGGGAAAGACTTTAAGAAGATACCTCCGGCAGCGATCGGTATATACACTTACTATGACAGGCTCGCGGTAGGATTGAGACAGCTCATGGCGGGCACCCGTAAATTTGCTCTCAAGTACGTTGATAGGGACGATATTATGTCGCTTACCCGTGAAGCAGCAGATGTCTCCGGCATTCCGTATATCATGGATGTGGACATGAAAGAAGTCGAAAATATATTAGGATAAGGTCTACGACCTATAAGGAGGAAAAAATGCTTAATTTGATTTGCTATAAATTCTGTGCATCGCCTTTCTGCATGGTCAGCTGTCCTGCGGGGGCAATAAGTGTCTCAGAGAAGGATAACAATGTGTATGCAGATACAGATAAATGCAACAGGTGCGGGATCTGCCGTGCAATGTGTTCCATTCTGAGTTTTGATAAGAACCTGAGAAGAAAAAGGGTTTGGATGCGGGAGGATTTTGGGAAAAAGTGATGGAAGATGAGCTTTTAGAGGATATTCTGGCCACCTTCAAGGGTGAAAGGAACGAACTTGTTCCCATACTGCAGGAGGTACAGGAGAATCTCGGTTATTTGCCGGAAAAGGCGATGCTGGAGATCGCAAAGTTCATCTGCGTTCCTGAAAGCCATGTTTATTCTGTCGCCTCTTTTTATGCACAGTTCAGAACCCTGCCTCTGGGAAGAAAGCGGGTTGCTGTCTGCAGGGGTACCGCCTGCCATATAAGGGGTGCACCTCAGGTTCTGAACACAATCGAGAAAACGATCGGATTAAGGGAAAGTGAGACTTCGGAGGACCTGGAGTACACTCTCGAAACTGTTGCGTGTATCGGCTGTTGCGCCCTTGCCCCCTGCATAAGGATTAACAAGGAAGTTTCCGGTGAGATGACTTCGGAAAAGGCGAGAGGATTATTTCATGTGAAGGAAGAAGGAGGCGAGGGTGCCGAATAAGCGACATACTGTTCTTGTCTGTGAAGGTACGGGTTGCGTTTCAGGCGGATCTGAACAGGCTTTTTCTCTTTTAAGAGATGAACTGGGAAGATCGGGTCATGATGAAGACATCCTTGTCAAACGCACAGGCTGCCATGGTTTCTGCCAGCAAGGACCGCTTATTGTGATCGAGCCGGAAGGTATTTTCTATACAAAGGTCAAGACAGATGACCTTCCTGAGATCATTCAATCTCTCTCGCCCGGCGGGAAACCTCTGAAACGCCTTTTTTACCGTGATCCCGCTTCTGATAAGCCCATCCGGTATTATCGTGAAATTCCCTTTTACAGTAAACAGGAAAGGACTATATTGAAATATTGCGGCTCCATAGACCCCGAGGAACTCACAGACTATCTTGGGATAGGAGGCTATGAAGCATTGCGTAAGGCCATTTCTGATATGAGTCCTGAAAGGGTAATTTCAGAAGTAAAAAATTCTGGTCTCCGTGGACTCGGCGGCGCAGGCTTTCCAACGGGGCGGAAATGGGAATCCTGCCGGAATGCTCCCGGAACTATAAAGTATGTAATCTGTAATGCTGACGAAGGTGATCCGGGAGCATTTCAGGACCGGTCTGTGATGGAGGGTAATCCTCATTCGGTTATAGAAGGGATGATTATTGCAGCATATGCTGTTGGTGCAGAAAAAGGCTTTATTTATGTGAGGGCAGAATATCCGCTGGCAGTCAACCGTTTAAAGATTGCCGTCGAGCAGGCAAGGCAGGAGGGTTTTTTAGGAAATCATATACTGGACAGTGATTTCAGTTTTGATTTGGATATCTTTCAGGGAGCGGGGGCTTTTGTATGCGGCGAGTCTACCGCACTGGTACGTTCAATAGAAGGGAAAAGGGGAATCCCCAAGGTTATGCCCCGCTCAAGGACTACCGAGGAAGGGTTATGGAACAAACCGACACTCCTCAATAATGTGAAGACTTTTGCCAATATCCCCTTAATAATAACCAACGGTGCAGGATGGTTTACACAGAGAGGCACTGAAAAAAGCAAGGGTACCGCGGTTTTCTCCCTTACAGGAAAGGTTGTCAACTGCGGCCTAATAGAAGTGCCCATGGGTGCTACACTAAGGAAAATTATTTATGACATCGGCGGAGGAGTGCCCGGAGACAGGGCATTAAAAGCGGTACAGACAGGCGGACCGTCCGGCGGTTGTCTTCCCGCCGACATGATCGATATGCCTGTTGATTTCGACTCATTAACAAAAGCCGGCTCAATAATGGGTTCGGGGGGTCTGGTGGTAATGGATGAGGATACGTGCATGGTGGATGTAGCCCGCTACTTCCTTGATTTTAACCAAAGGGAATCCTGCGGTCAGTGCATTCCGTGCAGGCTCGGGACGAGGCAGATGTTTGAAATCCTGAATGATATCACGAAGGGTAATGGTAGGCCCGGAGATATTGACCTTCTCTTCGAATTAAGCGAGTCAATAAAAAAGAGTTCCATATGCGGCCTCGGCAAGACTGCTTCAAATCCTGTTCTGACAACCCTTCGTTACTTCAGGAGTGAGTACGACGCGCATATCCATGAGAAAAGATGCCCGGCGGGTGTATGTAATATTAATGGTTCATAAAAGGAAGACAGAAAGCAAAATTCTAAATCCTAATATCTAAATCCTAAACAAATTTAAAATTCCAAGCTCACATTTTTAGATTGGTTTGGATTTTGAACATTTGTGTTTGTTTGGTATTTAGAATTTCGAATTTTGGGATTCTTTATATGGGAGTAATTAATGGAAATGATCTCTATAAAGGTTGACGATCGGGATGTCCTGGCTCAGAAGGGGGCTACTATTTTGGAAGCGGCATTGGAAAATAAGATTTATATTCCTCATCTCTGCTACCATCCTGATTTAAAACCTGCCGGAGCTTGCCGCGTATGCCTCGTTGAGCTGGAGAACGGTCAGATTGTAACTTCCTGCAGGACCTCCGTTAAAGAAGGCATGGTCATAAAGACGAAGAGCCATGAAGTCGACAGGGTACGACGTCCTGTCATTGAGATGATTGTTGCCAACCACCACATGGACTGCAGAAATTGTCTCAAGAAAGGTCAGTGCGAATTACAGAGAATCATGGCATATGTGAAGATAGATAAAAAGAGGATACAGGAAAACCTGAGATCGCCCGCCGTTGCATTGTCTGTTGATGAGTCGAATCCGTTTTTTATCAGAGACCATAACAAATGTGTTCTCTGCGGGATCTGTGTCCAAACATGCCGGGAGATAGCAAGGATTAATGCCGTTGATTTTGCAGGCAGGGGTAATACTTCTAAAATTGCGACATTTGGAGACAAAGCTATTGCCGGGTCAGCATGCGTATCCTGTGGAGAATGTGTAATCCGCTGTCCTGTTGGCGCATTAGCGGTTAAGAAACCTCAACGTTCAGTTCGGGAGGTCAAGACAATCTGTCCTTATTGTGGTGTAGGCTGCAGCTTGTTCCTCGGAATAAAAGAAGATACGATTGTCAATGTGCGTGCGGATAAAGAAAGTCCGGTGAACAAGGGTCACTTGTGTGTGAAAGGCAGATTCGGTTTGGGTTTTGTTCATTCACCCGACAGGCTTGCCTCTCCTCTCCTGAAGGAAAAGAAAGGTTTTAAAGAAGTCTCCTGGGATGAGGCGCTGGAAACAGTCTCCGGGAAACTGAAGAAATATAAGGAAGAAGAAGTTGCAGTAATCGCATCCCCAAAATTGACGAATGAAGAGAATTATATCGCACAGAAATTCGCAAGAGTTGTCCTGGGGAGTAATAATATCGATACCTCTGTCCGGCTCTGTCATGCTCCTTCAATAGCCGCGATGGTCGAATCAAACAGTATCGGAGCAGTTAATAGCGACGTGAATAATATCGAACAGGCAGGCTGCATCCTTGTTGCCGGCGCAAATGTGACGCAATCGCATCCTGTATTAGGGATAAAAATCAAAAAAGCCGTTGAGAATGGTGCGAAGCTCATTGTTATCAGTCCGAAAGAGACCGGCCTGTGCCGGCTCGCCGATATATGGTTGAACCCTTATCCGGGGACTGACCTGTCATTGATTATGGGTATCTGCAGCGTGATTGTTGAAGAGGAATTGCACGATAGCTCATTTATAGGTGAGCATTCTGAAAAATTTGATGACTTCAGGGAATCCCTTGAAGATTTTTCCCCCGGCAGAGTGGAAAGAATCACCGGTGTTGCAAGGGATAAGGTCGAAGAGGCAGCAAGGATATTTGCGGAGGGCAAACCGTCGGCAATGTTATGGGATACGGGAATTACCCAATATTCTCATGGAACTAACAATGTGCTCGGCCTCATAAATATGTCCATTCTCACAGGAAACATAAAACATCCTTCCGGCCTCATCCCTCTCTGGGGACAGAATAATGCCCTTGGGGCCTGCACTATGGGATGTCTCCCGGATTTTTATCCGTGGTATCAGCCGGTGGCCGATCCTAAAAACAGAAAAAGACTTGAGGCCGCATGGGGGAAAAGCCTCAATCCGGTGCCCGGTTTAACCCTCACAGAGATACTCGATGCTGTAAGCGAAGGGAAGATCAAGGCGCTTTATATAATCGGAACAGATATCGTGACAAACGTGGCGCCTGTCAGGAAGGTTAGGGATGCTCTGAAGAAAGCAAAGTTTATCGTCTTTCAGGACATGTTCCTTAATGAGACAGCGAGGTTCGCTCATGTCGTGCTTCCGGCGGCGAGCTTTGCGGAAAAGGACGGTACTTTCACAAATACTGAGAGGCTGATACAGAGAGTCAGCAAGGCGATGGAACCTGTCGGCGATTCACGGGCTGACTGGCAGATAATGTGTGAATTGGCAAAAAAGGCAGGCGCCAAAGGATTCGATTTCCACAGTGCTGAAGAAATCATGTCTGAAATTTCATCTGTTGCTGCCGGTTCACCCGCACAAATGAAACGTTTTAGATTTACATCATTGCATTACAAGCTTCCGGCAGAGGTTGCAGATATTGATTACCCGTTGATTCTGTCTTTTGAGAGAGATCTGTATTCAATGGGCTTGTTATCAAAGAAGTCGGAGGGCCTTAGCGATTTGAGTAGCAAAGACCTTGTTTATATTAACCCGAAGGATGCAGCGGACTTTGAGATAGAAGACAGTGAAACGGTTAAGGTAATTTCACGGTGGGGTGAAGTAATTGGAGAGGCGAGGCTGACAGGTTCCGTACCACCTGGATTAATAAGCATGAACCTGATTGGAGAAAAGGGCAATCAGCTACTTAATCCCGCTTTGGATGAGGTTTCAAAAACACCTGAGCTGAAGATATGCGCTGTGCGTATTGCTGCGCAATGACAGAAAGTATATTGAGGGAGATTTGATGACCAGAACAATATTTGCAATCCTAAATGTCCTCAACAGGCAGCCCGATAAAATTCTCGGATCGAGGGAGATATCGAGACAATTGAAAACGCACGGAATAGAGCTTACCGAAAGGACCGTCAGATATCATCTTAGAATCCTTGATGAAAGAGGGTTAACAAAGGTATTCGGTAAGGAAGGAAGGATAATCACACAGAAAGGCAAAGAGGAACTTTCCCAATCGCTCGTATCCGACAAGGTCGGCTTTATCATAAGTAAAATTGAGACACTCTCTTACCTCACGAACCTGGATCTCGAAAAAGGCGAGGGTGATATAATCCTGAACGTCTCCCTTTTCCCGGAGGAGAGGCTGAAAGAGGCGTTAGAAGTTATGAAACCTGTCTTCTCGTCCCCGTATGTCATGTCCGATAGGGTCGTCCTGCAGAGAGGCGGAGAGAAGATCGGAGATGCACCTGTGCCGGAAGGGAAGATAGGGTTCGGAACCGTGTGCAGTGTTACGATCAACGGGATCTTCCTCAAGGCCGGGATACCGGTCACTTCGAAGTTCGGGGGCGTACTCCAGATAAATTCTGAGCCTGTGAGGTTTACGTCACTCATAAGCTATGAAGGTTCTTCCCTTGACCCGCTTGAGATTTTCATAAAGAGCAGGATGACGGATGTTATAGGCGCCGTTAGGAATCAGTCCGGCAAGATACTCGCGAGTTTCAGGGAAATCCCCGTGGTTTCTCTCGATAGGGTGAGGCAACTGAGCGAAAGTCTTAAAAGAAAAGATATGGGAGGTGTCTTAAGCATAGGAAATCCGAACCAGTCCCTCCTGGAGATGCCTGTGGGATTTGACAAGGCAGGTATAATAATAGTCGGAGGGCTCAACCCGGTAGCGGCCCTTGAAGAAGCGGGTATACCGACCATAAGCAAGGCGATGTCAACGCTCTATAAGTTCTCTAACCTTGTGAAATTTAAAGATCTTCTGTAGGGTCAACTAACTGCTTTCAGCGCTATCGTTAGAGTCCGGTTTGCTTTTTTTATAAATAATTTTCTATTCTAAAGAAACAAACTTTTGGAGGTATTAAGTAATGACGATATCGGATAAAGCTGCTGAAAAGGCAAAGGCCATTCTTGACGGTGAAGGCAAAGGGAACTGGGGCATCAGGATATTTGTCGCCGGAGAGAGCTGCTGCGGGCCGTCTTTTGGACTCGATTTACAGGAAAATCATATGCCCGAAGACGAAATTATTGAGAAAAACGGCGTGAAGGTTTTTATGGATAAACAAACATCAGAAACCCTAACCGGAAGAGAGCTCGACTATTATGCCGGCGTTGAGGGAGAAGGCTTCATCTTCACAGGAGGCGTTTCTACCTGCGGTTCAGGCGGTGCTTCAGGCTGTGGCAGCGGTTCTTCTACCTGCGGTTCAGGCTGCGGTTCAGGCTGCGAGTAAGTTTGTAAACCATGTTCCCGGTTCACAGGCCGAGAAGGTTAAGAAAGAACGAAACGATCAGGAGAATGGTGAGGGAGACCTCTCTTTCTCCTGATCATTTTATTTACCCCCTCTTTGTCATCTTCGGTAAAGGTGTTAGGAAAGAGATCTCATCAATGCCGGGATGTTTCCAGGAGTCCGTTGATATGGCCGTCAAACACGCCAAAGAGGTTTATGCCCTCGGTATTCCGGCTATACTGCTCTTCGGTATCCCTGAGCACAAAGATGAAATTGGCTCAGGTGCATACGATGAGCATGGCGTTGTTCAGAAAGCGGTCAAGGCCATCAAAAATAAGATCCCTGAACTCTTTATTATTACAGACGTCTGCATGTGCGAGTACACGAGCCACGGCCACTGCGGGATCATAAAAGACGGTGAAGTCCAGAACGACCCGACCCTTGACTTATTGGCAAGAGAAGCAGTTACCCATGCAAAGGCGGGTGCTGATATGGTCGCTCCATCGGATATGATGGACGGGAGGGTCGAGGCGATACGTCTCTCACTCGATGAAGAAGGCTTTGAGGAAATCCCTATCATGTCCTATGCAGCAAAATATGCATCTGCATTCTATGGACCATTCAGGGAAGCGGCGGAGTCAACCCCTCAGTTCGGAGACAGGCGTTCATACCAAATGGACCCTGCAAACAGGAGAGAGGCGTTAAAAGAGGTCGCCCTTGATATCGAGGAAGGCGCGGATATTGTCATGGTGAAACCGGCGCTGTCATACCTTGATATCATCTCTGATGTGAAAGATTCTTTCGATGTTCCTGTAGCTGCTTATAATGTCAGCGGCGAATATTCCCTTGTTAAGGCTGCCGGAAAACTCGGCTGGATCGATGAACGGCGTGCAATGATGGAGATCCTTACCTCAATTAAAAGGGCAGGCGCCGACCTGATCCTTACCTATTTTGCTAAAGAGGCGGCAAAGATATTGAATAAGTAGACTCCGAAGTTTTTCTTGACCTCTTTTCCCTTTCGAAATAGAATCTAACAAATTTACAGTTGAAGCTCATGCAAGTCTTAAAAAGCAGGAGAGTTTATTTTGAGTGACAAAGAGATTGCCGCGCTTCGCTCGCAATGACGACGCCGGAGGGCTTTCAGAGATGACAAATTGCTTTCTTGCTGTCATTGCGAGGAGAGGAGCGACGCGGCAATCTCAGAACCCGCCTTTTGGAAGAGGCTCAGTCAGAATGATGTTTGGATGGAGGAGGTTGATATGAAAAGAGTTATCGTTCTTTTTTCCGTATTATGTGTTATGACTGTAGGAATGCTTGTAACGGCATATTCAGAGGACATCAAAAAAGAGGATTGTTTTTTCCTCTCAAGTCTCCATTACACGACAAGAGGAATGGCATACTGGTATGACAAGGCAAACGGCGGGCTGGAAACCCTTACCGGCATACCCTATTCCAGTTCTAAACTCGACTGTCTGAACTGTCATGTGGCTTCATGCGATGTTTGTCATAAAACAGTTGAAGGAGAAAAATCATTCTACACAGCGAAAGCGGCTCAGAACCAGGAGATGTGTTTAAACTGCCACAAGCGCGAAAGGACGATTATGAAGATGGATAAAGATGCCCATCAGGATGACGTCCACTTCGGAAGGCAGATGCAATGCAAGGATTGCCACACGGCAGGAGATGTACACGGCGATGGAAAGGAATACAATTCAATGAAACAACCCGGCGCTCAGAGTGCAAAGTGTGAGAATTGCCATAAATCCTCTCCGCAGAGCACATCGCACCAAATTCATAAGGATAAATTAGAGTGCAAGGCATGCCATGTACGGCATGTGATAAGCTGTTCCAACTGCCATATCGAAACGCTCGTCAATGAGCGCAAGCGGGTTGATATCAAGCTGTCAGGCTGGGTATTTCTCATGAATTATAACGGCAAGGTAACATCGGCTACGACGCAAACCTTTGTTGTGCCGGGGAATAAGACTTTCCTGATGTTTGCCCCTCAGAACAGCCACTCTGTTATGAAGGAAGGGAGAAAATGCGGCGATTGTCACGGAACTGAAATCGTGAAACAGGTTCAAAGCGGTAAACTGAAACTGACCTGGCTTGAAAACAGTGCATTAAAAAATGTAAAAGGTGTAATACCGGTTGTTAACGGAGTGACTTACGACTGTGCCTATCAGGATTATAAAGACGGAAAATGGATACCGATAGAAAATCCGCTTGCACCAATGATCCATTATGCCGGTTATGGAACGCCGCTGACAAAGGAGCAATTAAAGAAACTGTCTCAACCCATGAGAAAATAACAGACCGTTTCGTAGAAATAAGGCAGAGGAATTTTCTGATCCGCTGATTTTGTCTCGTTCAATCATTCCCTCCTCTGCCGGCCCCGTTAGAGGCGGTATGGCTTTTCGGCCACCCCGCCGTTGAGGAAAACTGGATCAGCAGATGAACTACTTGCTCTGCGGTGGGATTGGGATCTGGCCACCTGGACCACCAGGCCCCATCATCTTTCTCATCTCATCACGGTGCTCTTTCATCTCAGCCTTATGTTTCGCCCTGCAGGCCCTGAGGTCGTCCTGGGTCTTAGATGCCTGCACGCACGTCCTTTCCTGCTGAAGACTGTTGAGCCTCTCGTCGAGCTTTTTCAGATGATCAGACTTCATCTGTTCAAAGTTAGCGCCTGTCTCCTTCGAAGGCTGACTGCCGTCTACTGCGAATGCCGGCACTGCGAACACCAGTGGTAGTGCTGCTGCTACTGCAATTACGACTCTTTTCATGATTCCTCCTTTAGCTATAGACTGATTTTTGTATTTAAGAATAGAGGAAAAATATGAAGATGTGACGAAGGAAATATGAAAGAAATATGAAGATATATGAATTACATTGGTAATGTCGAATTAAGAGAACAAAAAAGTCAAAGTGCAATTCATGCGGGATGAGGCGGGCCTGAACCCTTTCGAAATGCAAAGACAGGTCAGCAATATTCTGGTCCCAAAGGGTTATTGTGCCATCTTCGACGTCGCGACCGGAGCCGAATGGAAAAACAGATGTGGCAAGAATTGAAAGCATTTCTTTAATATCATGAAAGATATCGATAATAGGTGCTTCTGATTAAAAATAGTAAATAAAAGAACTTAAAAGTCTAAAATGACTGAGGCAGTCTCT
>Ga0316628_100002233_pt1 | contig 14220 bp, 11 predicted proteins | sample OWC_Aug_M2_C1_D5_FD_207648 | JGI IMG/M metagenome (GOLD analysis project Ga0316628, IMG submission 207648) | Wetland soil microbial communities from Old Woman Creek delta, Ohio, United States - OWC_Aug_M2_C1_D5_C | ecosystem: Environmental > Terrestrial > Soil > Wetlands | place: USA: Ohio... | reverse complement strand
AGGAGGGCAAGAAGCGGATGAAGGCCGTCGGCTCCGTCGAGCTCCCCCAGGAAGCGTTCCTCACGATCCTCAAGGTCGACTGATGCGCGCGAAGACGCTCGACCCCCGCGTTCGCAAGGAAGCCGTGATGCTGGTGCGCGAGGCGCGCACGGCGCTGTCGCTGAAGAAGGGCCTCAAGGGCAAGGCCGGCGATCTCGAGACCGTGACCTCCGACGTCGAGAAGGCGCTCGCCGGCAAGGACATGCAGGGCGTGCGGCGCCAGCTGCCCGTGCTCGACGCGCTCGTCGACGAGCTGGTCAAGCGGCCGCCGAAGTCGACGACGCGCGACTACGTCGAGTCGATCGGGGCGGCCGTGCTGATCGCGCTCGCGCTGCGCGCGTTCGTGATCGAGGCGTTCAAGATCCCGTCGAGCTCGATGTACCCGACGCTCGAGATCGGCGACCACATCTTCGTCAACAAGTTCATCTACGGCATCCGCATCCCGTGGACGACGACGAAGTTCTTCGAGCTCCGCGGGCCCCACCGCGGCGAGGTGATCGTCTTCATCTATCCGTGCGATCCCGACCGCGACTACATCAAGCGCGTCATCGCGCTCGCCGGCGACTCGGTCGAGGTCCGCTGCAACGTCGTCTACGTCAACGGCAAGGCGATCCCGAACAAGCTCGTCGAGGCCGAGACCTGCCACTACAACGACTACCTCGAGCAGGAAGGGCAGTGGGTGCGCAAGGCGTGCAGCCGTTACGAGGAGACCGTCGGCGACAAGCACTACCAGACGTTCCACGATCCCGATCGCCCGCTGCGCGACCAGCGGCTCGCCGCCGGCACGCAGCAGACCGGCGACGCGCGCGACTTCCCGACGCGCAGCTACCCCTACGCGCCGACGTGCGCGCAGTCCGAGGACGCCGGCCGCGCCGCCGAGATCCAGCAGGTGAAGGGCACGATCGTCGAGACCAAGGGCGACGGCAAGGCGGGCGCGTGCGAGCCGCAGATGCACTACGTCGTGCCGCCGGGTCACGTGTTCGTGATGGGCGACAACCGCAACAACTCGAACGACTCGCGCGTGTGGGGCTCGGTGCCGATCGAGAACATCAAGGGCAAGGCCCTGTTCATCTGGCTGAGCTACTCGACGTGGGGCCTCACCGACTGGGGCGGCATCCGCTGGCCGCGCATCGGCGAGTTCGTCCAGTAGCTACTGCTTCGCCTTCGGCTTCGCGAGCTGCTCGAAGCATGTCTTGAGCGCGTCGGCGACGGCGGTCTCGGCCGCGCCGTCCCACGCGTACGTGCGATCCTTGTCGCGGATCTTCATGCCGACTTCCTGCTTCACGGTCGCCTGGCCGTCGCCGGTGAAGCCCATCGTGCGGCCCGGGATCGTCTCGCCGAGCACGTGGATGCCGACGTGGACGACCAGCCGCTGGGCGTTCTTCTTGTCCTCCATCGGGACGACCTCTTCGGTCGCCTCGGTGACCTCGACGGTGACCAGGTAGGCGCCGGCGATGCCCTTCTTGGCGAGGAACTTGCGGTAGGGCTGGCCGTTGTCGCTCGCCGGGTCGGGGGCGCCCTCGAGGGTCGGCACGAGCTGCGGGTTGGTCTCGAACGCCTTCTTGATCGCCGCCTCGACCCGGGGCTGGGCGACCGCGCCGACGTCCGCCTTGACCTCCGGCTTGACCAGGACCTTGGTGAGCTCGAAGTGGTACTTCTTCGTCGATTTCGCGGGGCCCGCGAACGCCACGCTCGCCGCAAGGCAGAGGAGGATCAGGCTCTTCATGGCCGGCATCATGCTACAGACGGCCGTGGTACGCTTCGATTCATGGTGAGGCCGCGCTGGCACCGCGCGCTGGTCGTGACGGCGATCGTGGCGCTGCTGGCGGCCGGCGTGTGGGCGCTGTGGTGGGATGATGTGCGGCACTGGCTGCATCCGGGGCCCTCCGAAGGCTCTTCGGCGGCACCGCAAACTCCTCAGACCTAAAGCCGCCCCGAACTTGACCGTGATTGCCAAGGCTTAGTACCGTTTCGGCAAGGGGGAAGCAGTTCCGCCTCAGGAGCCAATGTTCACCATCATCATCCAGGAAAAAGGCGGCGAGCAACGCCGCATGGTGTTCAACAAGCCTGAGGTCACGATCGGACGCGTGCAGGGCAACGACATCGTGCTCCCGAAGGGCAACGTGTCGAAGCGCCACGCGCGGATCGTGCTCAAGGACGGCAAGTTCATCATCGTCGATCTGAAATCGACGAACGGCACGTACGTCAACGGCCGCAAGATCACGAGCCCGCTCGTCGTCAAGGACAGCGACAAGATCTACATCGGCGACTTCATCGTCGGTGTCGACGAGGCTGCGAGCGGCGAGGGCGATGGTCCGTCGGAGACGACGACGTCGCCGCCCGGTCAGGATCGACTCGCGGGAATGGCCGCAGCGCCCGACTCGCGCCCGCCGCGTCCGACCGAAGCCGCACCGATGCCGATGCCGATGCCGATGGCAGGGCCGCTCGGCGGCATGGGCGCGCCCGAGCCGGCGCCTCCTCCGCCCGCGCCGCCGGTGTCGGCGCCGTCGCGTCCGGGTCCGCCGCGTCCCGCGCCCGGTGCGCCGTCGCGTGGTGAGCTCGGTGGGCCGATGCCTCCGCGCGAGCCGCCTGCGCCGCGCGAGCCGATGCCTCCGCGCGAGCCGCCCGCGCCCCGCGAGCCGATGGGTGGCATGGGCGGTCCGCCGCGCGACATGCCGCCGATCGCCGCGCCTCCGCCGGGCCGCGGTGCGCCGCGTCCGGGTGGCACGATGCCGCCTCCGATGGCGCCGATTCCGCCGGTCGCCGCGCCGCCGCCCGCCGCGATGGCGCCGCCGGCGATGGAGGCGCACTTCCCGTCGGCGCCTGCGCCTGCGCCGTTCTCGGCGCCGCCGCCGGCCGCCGCTCCGCCGATCGCGGCCGCTCCGCCGCCGGCGATGGCCCCCGCACCCGCGCCGGTCGTCCCGCTCGCCGGATCGCGCGAGAAGCCGGGCCGTCAGCTCGTCGGCGTCGCCGCGAAGAAGGTCGCCGGGCGTCCGCTCAGCGTGCCGTCCAAGCGCGGCGTCCAGCTCGAGCCGCTCGATCCCAAGGTCGTCAAGATGCTCGACCTCCAGTCGAACATCCTCGAGCGCCTGCGCGCCAAGCTCGACCTCGACAAGGTCCCGATGGATCGCCTCCACGAGGAGGAGCTGTGGCAGAAGGCCGAGCGCGCGACGATCGATCTCGTCGAGACGCTCGAGAGCTCGGGCGAGCTGCCCAAGTACATCGACCAGGAAGCCCTGATCAAGGAGACGCTCAACGAGGCGCTCGCCCTCGGACCACTCGAGGACCTGTTCGCCGACGAGAGCATCGACGAGATCGTGATCGATCGCCGCGACCGCGTGGTCGTCGGCAAGAACGGCGCGCTGCGCGGCTCGGGCAAGGCGTTCTCGTCCGACGACGTGTTCGAGCGCGTCGTCAAGCGCCTGGTCCACGAGGCCGGCGCGCTGATCGACGAAGCCCGTCCGGTCGTCGACCTCCGCATGCGCGACGGCACCCGCCTGACCGCCGCGGTCTCGCCGGTCGCCGCGCGCGGCGCCTGCCTCGTCCTCAAGAAGCCGGCCGCCCAGATGCCGAGCCTGCAAGACCTCGTCTCGCAGGGCGCTCTCTCCTCGGGGATGGCCGACTTCCTCGCGACCTGCATCGCCGCCCGCCGCAACGTCCTCGTGTGCGGCGCGCCTGGCTCGGGCAAGACGTCCGTCGTCGCGGCCCTCGCGTCCGCCTCTCCGGCGGGCGAGCGGGTCGTCTCGATCGAAGACGTCGCCGAGCTCCAGCTCGGCCGCGACGAGTGGATCCAGCTCGAGACGCGCCCCTCCACACCCAAGGTGCCCGAGGTCGATCTCGCAGCGCTCCTCGAGACCGCGGTCCGCCTCGCACCCGATCGCCTGATCGTCGGCGAGGTCCGCGGACGCGAGGCGATGCCGCTGGTCCAGGCGCTCACCTCGTCGATCGACGGCGCGGTGGTCGCGATGACGGGCGAGGGCGCCAACGCCGTCCTCCACCGCCTCGCCACGCTCGCGCGCGCGACCCAGCCCGCCGGCTCCGACGCCGCGATCCGCGAGCTCGTCGCGTCCGCGTTCGAGATCGTGCTCCACGTCGGCCGCACCGCCGACGGCGGCATCCGCGTCCACTCGATCGAGGAAGTGACCGGCGTCTCCGACCAGGCCTTCGAGACCCAGATCGTATTCCGCCTCGATGGCTCGTCGTTCGTCGCCACCGGCGCCGTCCCGCGCTTCTACACGGAGCTCGAGGCGCGCGGCATTCCGGCCGATCAGGCCGTGTTCCGATGATGCGGCCGTGCCCGGCGTGCTCGCGCCACGTGCGCGACGCGACGTGCCCGTTCTGCGGCGCTGCGGTCCCCGCCGCTGCGCGCAGCGTGTTCGCCGGCCCGGTCACGCGTGCCGCGGTGTTCTCCGCGCTCGCCGGCTGCTGGACCGGCTCGACGCCTGCCGAGCAGCAGACCACCGTCGTCGACCACCACCACGAAGAGCAAACCAAGCCGCAGCCTCCCGCGAGCGGCACGATCGAGGGTACGGTCATCGACTCCAACAGCGGCGTCCCGGTCGCGTACGCGCAAGTCACGCTGGTCGAGAAGAACCAGGTCGCGCAGACCGACGCGCAGGGTCACTACAAGCTCGAGGGCGTCGCGCCCGGCACCTACACGCTCCGCGTGACCGCGGCGGCCAACAACCCGCACCAGGGCGGCGCGGTCGCGCAGGCGAACGTCACGCTCGGCGACACCGGCGCGCGCGCCGACGTCCAGATCGCGATGCCGATCTATCGCTACAATCCAAACCAGGCGCCGATGCCCTACGGCGCGCCGCCGGCACGCCGCCGCATCGTCTAGTTGCCTTCGACGCGGCGGGCGAGCTCGAGCACCTCGAGGTCGCGCGGCCACACGGCGCGCAGCAGATCGACCAGGCCTTTGGCGGAGGCGGTGTCGCCGGCGTCGAGGCGCTCGCGCGCGCCCTCGAGCTGGGCCTTCTTGAGATCCGGGGCGAGCAGCGAGGCTTTCGTCGCCGCCTCGGCGCGCTGCATGTCGTCGCCGTTGCGGGCGGCGAGCCGGGCGACCTGCGACCAGAAGTAGCCGGCCTGCGGGTGCTGGACGCCCTCGGCGGCGTCGGCGGCCATGCGCGATTCGTCGAGGGCACCGCCGACCTCGCCGAGGCGCTCGGAGACGCGCGCGAGATCGAGCCAGGCCCAGCAGAAGGCCGGGTCGTCGGCGACGACCTGCTCGAGCTCGTTGCGCGCATCCTCGGTCGCGCCTTGCTCGATCAGGACGTGCGCGAGCTTCCAGCGCGGCCCGGGGGCGCCCGCGTCGCGCTTGAGCTGCGCGCGCAGCTGCTTCTCGCGGATGATCGCGAGGATCTCGCCGTCCTCGTCGAAGACGTCGTCGTTGTACTCGCCCTCGTGATCGAAGAGGAGGGCGAGCGCGTCGAGCTGGCCGGCGAGCCAGCGGTCGATGCGGGTGCCGTCGATGATGTCGTCCTCGATCGAGGCGTCGGTGCGCCAGACCTTGCCCTTGTGATCGACCCCGACCGGCTCGCCGTCGATGACCGCGAACCGCCAGCGCGCGCCGTCGTAGGTGACCTCGGCGGAGGGGAGCAGCTCGAGCGTGTCGGAGAAGATGCGGGCGCCGTCGCAGCGCGCGTAGAGCTCGATCAGCGGGGCGGGCAGGCCGACCGGGAGGTCGAGCGCCGGGTCGTTGACGTCGTGGACGCCGGGCTGCGCGTCGTCGAGCAGCTCGAACACGCGGTCGAGCGGATCCGCTTCGCTGCGCCGCTTCGCCGCCATGTCAGTGCGCGAGCGGGAGAGCGCCCACGGCGACGATCGGCTCGCCGGCAGCGTCGGCGCCACGGAACACCGCGAGGACGCGCGAACCGGCGGGCGGCGTGTTGAACCGTGCCAGCTCGTCGCCGTGGCCCGGCGCGACGTTCGCCGTGCCGACCGGGGTGCGCACGCCGCGATCGTCCTCGACGACGAGCTCGATGGTGCCGGCCCCGAGGCCCTTGCTCGCGACGACGACCTGCGGGCCGATGGTCAGCGTGAGCTCGCCGCGGAGCAGGAAGTCGAGCAGGCCGGTCTCGTAGGCGGTGACCTCGGGCAGGATCGCCGCGATCTGCTCGAGCATGCAGTCGTCGTCGAGCGAGAACCCGAGCACGCCGTGGTCGACCTTGTAGCGCGCGAGGCACGTGCCGTCGGACGTGCGCAGCGTGGTGCCCTCGTCGCGGCTCGCGACGATCAGGTTGAGGCGCGTCGGCAGGCCGGGCTGCGGGCGGACCAGGCGCGGCCGGGTGTCGTCGCCGACCCGCGTGTCTTCGGGCAGCGTGTTCGCCGAGAAGTAGCTGCGCGAGATCTTGTCGGCGAGGCCGCCGCCGTCGACGGACGTGAAGTAGTCGCGCAGGTGGTTGCGCGTGATCACGCGCGACGGACCGGGCACACCGAGGCGGCCGTAGGCGAGGGCGGCGATGCGCTCGAACCGCGAGCCGAGGTCGTCGGGGCCGCCGCCGAGCGGCTGGAAGAACGCGCGCTCGTCGGAGCGCACGCGCGCCGGGTTGCCGAGATCGCCGAGCGTGTGGATGATCGCACCGGCGGCGACGAGCGCACCGGCCATCGCACGCGAGCGCTCGCCGGGCGTGGCCGCGGTGACGGCCTTCGCGTACTGGTCGAGGAAGCCAGCGAGGTTGAACGGGTTCGTCTTGTCGACGACCCAGTCGGGTGCGGGCACGCCCCGCTCGGGCAGCCCGACGTGGATCATGATGCCGCGCAGCCCGAGGCCGGGGCGCACCCAGCCCGCGTGCGTGGCGGGATCGAAGAAGTGGTTCACGGCGTGGCTCGCCGGGACGTCGGCGAGCGCGGCACCCGCGGCGATCCACGCGAGCGCGGTCTGGCGGCCACGCGCGTCGGGCACCATGCCGTTCGTCGGCGTGAGCAGATGGAGATCGGCGATCAGCGCGGGCGCATCGGCCGGCGGGATCGTCAGCGGCTCGAACAAGCCGCCGGTGAACCCGAGCGTGACGAGGCGGTGGTGCAGGCGCGACGACAGCGCGGCCTGCTCGGCGAGCCCGGCCTGCGTGGTCTCCGGCTCCCACGCACGAGCTTGCGCGCACAGCGCGATCACGAGGATGGCTGCGAGGCGCTTCATGGTGTCTTGAACCCTACCGGCACGAGCGACTTGAGCTTGTTGTAGATGCCGGCGGCGAGCGCGTTGGCATCGTCCTGCGACGAGCACTGGCTGGTGCCGCAGGTCAGCAGCACGACGACGCCGCGCGGCCCGTCGAGCAAGCCGACGCCGCGGATGTCCTGCTCGCTCGCGATGAACGACCGGCTCGCGAGCTCGTCCTTCTCCTGGATCCCGGGCAGCTGCGAGAGCAGCTCGTCGTAGCGCTCCTGCGCCTTGCCCGGATCGAGGTGCCAGACGCGGATCGCGACGTCGAACGTCTCGGGCCGGCCGAGCGCCTTGAAGTGCTGCGACGAGTACGTCGCGGTGTCGGGCTCGTCGGAGAGCGGGCCGGTCTCGAACGTGCCGTCGTACTTGGTGCGCGCCTTGATGTCGGCCTCGGTCAGCAGCTGCGCGGCGACGACGTACGGACCTTCGCCGCGGCCGGGCCGCAGGTCCTCGCCGCTCGGGCGCGTGCCCTCGAGCTCGGCCGACGCATCCGCGAGCTCCCACTGCGTGAGCGCGGCGACCGCGGTGCCCGCACCGACGAACCGCAGGTGGCGCGAGTGCGACAGCTCGTTGCGCCAGCGCTCGAGCAGCACCTGGTTGTCCGTCTGCGCGAAGTCCATGCGCGCGCCGAGGTCGCTGAAGCGGCGGTCGCTGCGGTACGCGACGTAGCCGCGCTTGTAGACGAGCAGCGTGAAGTCGGTGACGCGCGTGCCGGCGGGCACACTCGCGACGGTCGGCACCTTGTAGTTGCCGCCCGCGTCCGTCGAGCCGACGTACTCGCGCGAGCCCGCGGGCTCGGCGAGACCGGTGCCGCGCTCGAGCGTCCACGCCGCGTAGACGAGCGCGCCCGCGATCGGCGCATGCGTCGTCGCGTCGACGACGCGTCCGGTGAACGGACCCTTCAGCGATCCGGCACCTGCGGCGTCGGGGCGCACGCGGAACGGCGCGGTGCGCATCCCGGTCTCCGCGCACCCGACGAGCGCGAGTGCGGCCACAAAGATCAGCGTGTGTGCGAGCTTGCGAGCCACGGAGACGGGCGGTCTTAGCAAGACGCGCATCGCGTTGCAAACCGGGCCGGCGCCATTCCCCACCGGCGTGGATTCCGAGAGAATCGGCTCGAGAGGGGTGCGATGCGTTGTTCTGTCTGTGGCCACGAAAGCCCGCCGGGATCGTCGTTCTGCCTGAATTGCGGAAGCGCGCTCGCACCTGCGCAGACTCCCGTGGCGGCGGCGGGGTTGCCTGGAGTGATCTGTCAGCTGTGCCGAGGCGAGAACCCTCCCGGAATGAAGTTCTGTCGCAACTGCGGGAGCGCACTCGGTGCGACGACTCCCGGAGCTGCGCCCCCGCTCGGCGTCGTCCAGACCCTCCCGCAGACTCCCTCCGTGCTGCCCTCCGCGGGCAAGCCGGCGCCGATTGCACCGATGGCGTCGCCGCTGCAGATCGCGGCCGCCGCGATGCCGACACCCGTGCCGACGCCGTCGCTGGTGCAGGCTCGCCCGCAGGGCACGATCGCGTGCCCGCGCTGCGGCACCGCGACGCCGGTCGGCTTCGCCTACTGCCAGGGCTGCGGTCTCCACATCCAGCCGGTCGCGCCGACCGATCCCGGTGCGAACGCGGGCCAGCTACCGCCCCGGAGCCGCGCACCGTCTGCGCAGCCGCTCGGCTCCAACGCGGTGGACGCCCACGGCGCCACGCTCGCGGCACCCGATGCGCGCGCCGCCGCCGCACTCGGCGCGGTCACTCCGCTGCCGCGCCCGTCGACGAACAACCCCGCGCCGGCGATCCGCCCGTCGGGCCCCAGCATCGTGCGTGGCACGCCGTGGGGCACCGCCGTGCTCGTCAACCGCGACGGCAGCGACGGCCAGCGGTACCCGCTGACGTCCGAGGACACGCTGATCGGCCGCGCCGGCTGCGAGATCGCGTTCGACGACGATCGCTTCCTCGCGCACCAGCACGCGCGGCTGACCCGCACGGCCGACGGCGGCGTCCAGATCACCGCGCTCGACACGCTCAACGGCGTGTTCAAGAAGACCGACGGCTCGGTCGAGATCCATGACGGCATGACGATCCTGCTCGGCCGCGAGGTGCTGCGGTTCGAGAAGATCGCGACCGAGGAGCGCACGGTGCACCCGCTCGTCCGCCACGGCGTCGCGCTGTTCGGATCGCCGCCGCGCGAGCCGTGGGGCCGCCTGTTCCAGCTGATCCCGTCGGGCGGCTACCGCGACGTCCGCCACCTCACCAGCGACGAGGTCGTGCTCGGCCGCGAGGAGGGCGACATCGTGTTCCGCGACGACGCGTTCATGTCGCGCCGCCACGCCGCGCTGACCTGGGACGGCAAGCGCGTGCAGCTCACCGATCTCGGCTCGAGCAACGGCACGTTCGTCCGGATCAACGGGCCGACCGCGCTCAAGCACGGCGATCACGTGCGCATGGGCGACCAGCTGCTGCGGATCGAGCGGTAGTGAAGGTCGAGGTCGCCATCGCTGCGGCGAGCGACGTCGGTCAGGTGCGCGAGCACAACGAGGACCACTTCCTCGTCGGCGATCTCGACGCCGGCTCGCTCGTCGATGCCACCGTGCCGTGGGTCGCCAGCGCCGAGCGCGGCGCGCTGCTGATCGTGTGCGACGGCATGGGCGGCGTCGAAGGCGGCGAGGTCGCCTCCGAGCTCGCGGCGCAGGTGATCTGGCGCGAGATGAAGGAGACGCCGGCGACGAAGGACGCCGAGGTGTTCGCGCGCCTGCTCCGCCGCGCGACGCGCGTCGCCAACCACGACGTCCATGCGATGTCGAAGAAGGAGCCCGGCCTGCGCGGCATGGGCACGACCGTGTCGGCCGCCGGCGTCGCCGGCAACAAGCTCGTCGTCGCCACCGTCGGCGACTCGCGCGCGTACGTCCTGCGCTCGGGCACGCTCGTCCAGGTCACGCGCGATCAATCGCTGCAGTCGGCGCTGCTGATGGCCGGTCACGCACCCGCCGAGGCCGAGCGCGCCGGCTCCGCGATCCTCCAGGCGCTCGGCGTCGGCGCGGACGTCGAGCCGTCGCTCTCGATCATCGAGCTGCGCCGCGGCGACCGCGTCCTGCTCTGCAGCGACGGTCTGCACGGGCTCGTCGGCGATCCCGCGCTCGCGCTGCTGCTGTCGGCGCCGCACACCGTCCTCCAGAGCGTGACGCTGCTCGTCACCGCGGCGCGCGCGGCCGGCGGCACCGACAACATCACGGCAGTCGTCGCGGACTTCGCAGGCGAGCGCCTCGAGGCGCCGCGCGGCGACGACGACCTGCCGACGTTCCTGGAGTTCGATCCCCAGAAGGAGGGCGACCCCGCGCTGACCTCGACGTCGTACGTCGCGCGCCGGCTCGCCGCGAGGATCGGGATCCCGACGCACTCGATCCCGCCCTCGATCCCGGTGACCGGGCAGCACCCCGCGCTGCGCTCGTCGATCGGGATCCGCGTCCCGGCGACCGCGCTGCCGATCGAGGATGTCGAAGGCCCCGCGCACCAGCGAGTCAAGGGGCCGGCCATCCCCTGGTGGGTGATCGTTGCCGCGAGTGTGGTGGCGTGCGTGATCGCGTGGGTGCTCGGAGGGCGCTAGAATGGCGACGTGCGAGTGGTCATCGACCACGTGGCCGGCTCGCGGCGCGGCCAGCGACAGGAGTTCGGCTCCGCCGAGCGAGTCAGGTTCGGGCGTCACCCGGACTGCGAGGTCTCGTTCGACGCGCACCGCGACATCGACGCGAGCTCGCGGCATGCCGAGCTGAGGCCGGTGGGCGCCGGGTGGGTGCTGGTCGACGTCGGGAGCTCGAACGGGACCTACGTCGAGGGCCGGCGGATCACCGAGGCGCCGGTCGCCGCCAACGCGCCGGTCAGCGTCGAGTTCGGGCCGGGGGGGCCGCGAATCCGGCTGTTCGTCGGTGACGATGCCGCCATCGAGACGCTGCCGCCGGCTCCGGTCGAGCGGCCGAGGCTCCCGCCCTGGGTCGTCCCTGCCTCGGTCGGCGGAGTCCTGCTCGTTCTGCTAGGGCTCCTCCTGATGAAGTGCTGAATCCCGGGAAAGTTACGTGCGAACCCCCGAGTCTTTTGCGAGAATTCGGGCTGGGACGATGAACTGCCCGTCGTGTAGTTCGCCGCTCGAACCGAATGCTCGGTTCTGTGGCGTTTGCGGCTACCGGCTGCAAGCGAATCGCCCCGCGCCGCGCGTGCAGACCCCGCCGGGTGGCAGCCCGCGTCCGGTGCCGCAGTCGGGGGCGCAGGCGCAGGTGAAGAAGCCGGCGCCCAAGCCGCGCGTGATGAAGGGCGACGAGGTCTACATCGGCCAGACGCTCAACAACCGCTTCAAGATCGAATCGAAGATCGGCGAGGGCGGGTTCGGCGCGGTGTATCGCGGCGTCCAGCTCGCGACGGGACGCAAGGTCGCGCTCAAGCTCCTGCACCCCGAGATGACGAAGGACGAGAACCTCGTCGCGCGTTTCCGTCGCGAGGGCATGGTGCTGTGCAACCTGCGCGACGCGCACACCATCACCACGTACGACTTCGATCAGACGCCCGACGGCACGCTCTACATCGCGATGGAGCTGCTCGAGGGCAAGAGCCTGCACCAGATCTTCCACGAGCAAGCGCCGCTCGAGTGGAAGCGGATGTTCAAGATCCTGATCGAGATGTGCAGCTCGCTCGCCGAGGCGCACCAGCAGGGCATCGTCCACCGCGATCTCAAGCCCGAGAACGTCTACCTCGAGAGCCGTCCCGGCAACCCCGAGTTCGTCAAGATCCTCGACTTCGGCATCGCCAAGGTGATGCGCGGCGATTCGATCGATCCGCAGTCGCCGCAGCTCACCGCGACCGGCCAGACGCTCGGCACGCTCGAGTACATGTCGCCCGAGCAGCTGATGGGCAAGGCGCTCGACGGCCGCAGCGATGTCTACGCGCTCGGCGTCGTCGCCTACGAGATGACGACCGGCCGGCTGCCGTTCCCGGATGCGAAGGGCCCCGCGGGCCTGATCACCGCGCAGCTCAAGCAGACGCCGCAGCCGCCGTCGGCCGCGAACCCGAAGGCCGCGCTGCCCCCGCACGTCGATCGCGTGATCCTGAAGGCGCTCGAGAAGGACAAGAACAACCGCTACGCCGACGTCAGCGCGATGGCCGCGGCGCTGCAGGAAGTACTCGACCACGCGCGCGAGGGCTCGAACCCGCTCGCGCAGCCGCTGTCGGCGAACAGCTCGCAGCGCCTAGCGCCGTCCGACATGCTCGAGACCCGCCGCGGAGAGATGCCGCAGATGGCGCCGCCGCCGCTGCCGGTGTCGCCGCAGCCGCTCGGCGTCCACATCGCGACGCCCGCACGGGGCGCGCCCGCGCTCGCGCCGCAGGCTCCGATGCCCGCATATCCGCAAGTCCAGCCGCAGAACGCGATCGATCGCGTCGCGCCGATGACGTATCCGTCGGCGCCGCACGCACAGCAGCAGCTGTACGCGGCGCACTCCTCGGCGGCGGTGCCGCAGAAGTCGTCGAAGCTGATCTGGTGGATCGTCGGTCTGCTCGCGCTCGGCGCCGCCGCCGGTGCGGTGCTCGCGCTCGTCATGCGCTAGCGAGAGATCGCCGCGCGCGCGAGCTCCTCGCCCTGCGGATCGTCGGCACCGCCGTCGAGCCACAGCTGGTAGAGCTTCTTCGCGCGCGCGAGGTCGCCGCGGGTCTCGGCGATGCGTGCATCGAGCTCGAGCGCCTCGGGCAGGTTCGGCGCGAGCGCGCGGGCGCGGGCGCACGCCTCGGCAGCGGCGCCGTCGTCACCGCGGTCGAGCGCGGCGCGCGCGGCTCGCAGCCTGGCGCGGGCGGCACGCAGGCCGGTCGGTGCGTCCGGATCGGCGGCGATGTCGGCGGGCGGCGAGGCGCGGTCGCCTTCACCGCGCAGCTCGTGGCGCAGATCGAACGCGCGCATCCGGCCGCTCGCGCTCGGATCGGCGACCCACAGCTCCATCGATGCGGGATCGAGGATCGCGACGTGCGACGCGCGGCCATCGTCGATCGCGGCGCGGTGGCCGGGCGGGCGATCCGAGTCGTCGACGGCTTTGCGATCGCGCAGGATCGCCGCCATCGCCGCGACGTCGGCGAGCGGCTGCTTGACGAGCCGTGCGGCGCGCTCGACCCGCGCCGTGCTCGCGAGCATGCGGCGCGCGCGGTCGTTCTCGGGATCCTGCGACAGCGCGTTCGTCGTCAGCACATCGCCGAACACCGACTGCTTCGGCGACTTCTCGACGATCGCCTTGCTCGGCGTGCGCTCGACGATCAGCCACTTGCCGGTCGAGCCGTCGACGATCACGATCACCGCGCTGCCGAGCGTCGGCGTCTGCTCGATCAGCTTGACTGCCTCGTCGAGCGTCTTGCAGTCCTCGAGGACGCTGCGCGCGAGCAGCGCGACGGGCCTCGCGCCGCGCGCCGGCCGGACGTCGCCGGTCCGGGCGGGATCGACAAACACGGCGATCCCCTGCGCGTTGATCCCGGTCACGATCCCGGCATGGCCCGGCCACCCGACCGACGCCCACGCGATCTTGCCGTCGGGCTTCGCGATCTCGACCACGGGCACGGCCGAGTCGCCGCCGTCGTCGAGGCCCGACAGCGCGAAGGTGCGACCGACCCACACCCGCGCCGGCGCCTGGGCCTGGGCGGCGATCACGGTCAGGCTGTGGGCGATCCGGTGGCCGTCGAGCTCGCCGCTGGGGCGCGACGGTACGCCGACGTCGACGACCGCCTGGTCGCGCAGCAGGTCGTCGTAGGGCAGGGATACCCCGCTGGCCGCGGCGCCGCGCGTCATTCCCGCGATCATCCGGCGATCCGCGTCGATCAGGCCGTCATCGATGAACCGCCACCGCCAGGCGAGTCGCATGTTGTGGGTCGCACCGCCGAGCAGGCCGTCGTCGGAGACCGTGTCCTCGATCGACGGCCGCATCGCGCGGACGACCGGCGGGAGTAGCGGCGCCAGCAGCCGGCCGTGCGCGGCGCCGATCGCGTGGGCGTCGCCGCTGGCGCGCAAC
>Ga0316628_100002232_pt1 | contig 14221 bp, 14 predicted proteins | sample OWC_Aug_M2_C1_D5_FD_207648 | JGI IMG/M metagenome (GOLD analysis project Ga0316628, IMG submission 207648) | Wetland soil microbial communities from Old Woman Creek delta, Ohio, United States - OWC_Aug_M2_C1_D5_C | ecosystem: Environmental > Terrestrial > Soil > Wetlands | place: USA: Ohio... | reverse complement strand
CCGAACTGGGTCATGATCCGCACCATCGCGCCCTTGTAGAAGACGTCGCCGCCGAACCCGAGCTGGGTCAACTGCACCTCGCCGCTGCGAAACGCCTCGCTCGACCCGGAGATGGTGTTGTCCACCGGCCGCGAGAAGCTGAGGTGGTAGACGGTGTCCACGCGGATCTCTCCGACGAACGGCCCCCAGGTGAGCGGCCGCTCCTGCGAGCCGGCGTTGCCGGGGATCCAGGTGAAGTCGGCGAAGGCGAAGGGCTCGGCGGCCTTCGTCGGCGACTCCACCACCGTCACCGCAGGGGCGACGCCACCGTCGACGGTGGCCGGGTCGGTGCCCGCGTCGGCCTCCTGGGCCAGCGCCGGCGCTGCGACGAGAGCGAAGGACAAGATGGAGGAGCTGAGTGCTGCCTTGAGCTTCACGGTGGTCTCCCTGGCTGCTGAGGCTCGTCTCGAAAGGCGTCAGTGGGCGCCGTCCAGCGCCAGGTTCAGCTTCAGGACGTTGACCCGCGGCTCGCCGAACACGCCCAGGGTCCGCCCGGTGGTGTTCTCGGCCACCAGCTGCTTGACCCGCTCGGCGTCGAGGCCGCGGGCCTTCGCCACGCGCGCGACCTGCAGCTCGGCGTTGCCGGGGCTGATGTCCGGGTCCAGCCCGCTGCCCGAGCGGGTGGCGGCGTCGGCGGGAATGGTGGCGTCGGGCGCCAGGCCGTTCTCCTCGCGATAGGCCTTCGCGAGGTCGCGGACGCCGGGGAAGGTCTCGTCCACGTCCTTGGTGGCCGGGTCGTCCTTGACGCCGTTGATCAGCTTGTCGCTGGTCGGCCCCAGGTTGGTGCCGCCGGAGCTCGCCGCGTCGTAGCCCGCGCCGGCGGCGGACGGCCGCGGGTGAAAGTACTCGGGCCTGGTGAAGCTCTGGCCCAGCAGCGCGGACCCCACCACCTGGCCCTTCGCGTCGGTGATCAGGCTGCCGCCCGCCTGGCTCGGAAACGCCACGCGCCCGACCGCCCAGACCACCGCCGGGAAAGCGAGGCCGGTCAGCACCACGAAGAAGACGGTCAGCAGCGCTGCCGCACGCAGGTGTCGGAGCAGGGTCATGCGAGCCTCACGAGCACGAGCAGCCGGTCGATGAGCCAGATGCCCGGAAAGGGGACGATCACGCCGCCCACGCCGTAGAGGAGCAGGTTGCGGCGCAACACCGAGACCGCGCTCGCCGGCCGGAAGGAGACGCCGCGCAGCGAGAGCGGGATCAGCGCGATGATGATCAGCGCGTTGAAGATCACCGCCGCGAGCACCGCCGAGTGCATGTTCGTCAGGCGCATGAAGTTCAGCGCGCCGAGCGCCGGGTAGGTCAGCAGGAACATCGCGGGGATGATGGCGAAGTACTTGGCGACGTCGTTGGCGATGCTGAAGGTGGTCAGCGCGCCGCGGGTCATCAGCATCTGCTTGCCGATCTCCACCACCTCGATCAGCTTCGTCGGGTTGGAGTCGAGGTCGACCATGTTGCCGGCCTCCTTGGCGGCCTGGGTGCCGGTGTTCATCGCCACCCCCACGTCGGCCTGCGCGAGCGCCGGCGCGTCGTTGGTGCCGTCGCCGGTCATGGCCACCAGACGGCCGCCGGACTGCTCCTTGCGAATGAAGGCCAGCTTCATCTCCGGAGTCGCCTCGGCGATGAAGTCGTCGACGCCGGCCTCGGCCGCGATGGCCGCGGCGGTGAGCGGGTTGTCACCGGTGACCATCACCGTCTTGATGCCCATCTGCCGCAACTGGGCGAAGCGCTGCTTCATGCCGCCCTTGACGATGTCCTTGAGCTGGATGACGCCCAGCGCGCGCTTCCCCTCGGCGACGACGAGCGGCGTGCCGCCGGTGCGCGCGATGGACTCCACGATCGCCTGCACGTCGGACGTCACGGCGCCGCCCTGCGCCTCGACGAAGCGCTTCACGCTGTCGGCGGCGCCCTTGCGGATCTGCCTGCCGCCGACGTCCACCCCGCTCATGCGCGTCTGCGCCGAGAACTCGATGAAGGTGTGGGCGCCGAGCTCGTTCAGCTGCGGCGCCACCACGCCGTGCTTCTCCTTGGCCAGCACCACGATGCTGCGCCCCTCGGGCGTCTCGTCGGCCAGCGACGCGAGCTGCGCGACCTGCGCGAGCTCCTCGAGCCTCACGCCGCTCGCAGGGTGGAACTGCGTCGCCTGGCGGTTGCCGAGGGTGATGGTGCCGGTCTTGTCCAGCAGCAGGGTGTTCACGTCGCCGGCAGCCTCCACCGCCTTGCCGCTCATCGCGAGCACGTTGTGCTGCATCACCCGGTCCATGCCGGCGATGCCGATGGCGCTCAGCAGGCCGCCGATGGTGGTGGGGATGAGGCACACCAGCAGTGCGACCAGCACGGTGACCGCGGGAACGGCGCCGCTGCCTCCCGCAGCGTAGGTGGCGAAAGGCAACAGGGTGATGGTGGCGAGCAGGAAGATGATGGTCAGCCCCGCCAGCAGGATGGAGAGGGCGATCTCGTTGGGCGTCTTCTGCCGCTTCGCGCCCTCGACCAGCGCGATCATCCGATCCAGGAAGCTGTGGCCCGGCTCCTGGGTCACGCGCACCACGATGCGGTCCGAGAGGACCTTGGTGCCTCCGGTGACGCTGCTGCGGTCGCCGCCCGCCTCGCGGATCACGGGCGCCGACTCGCCGGTGATCGCCGACTCGTTGACGCTCGCCACGCCCTCGACGATCTCGCCGTCGGCGGCGATGACGTCGCCGGCCTCGCACACGAAGAGGTCGCCCTTCGCGAGCTGCGGCGCCGAGACGCGCTCCTCCTTGCCGTCCACCAGGCGGCGGGCGACGGTGTCGGTCTTCGTCTTCCGCAGCGCGTCGGCCTGCGCCTTGCCGCGGCCCTCGGCCATCGCCTCGGCGAAGTTGGCGAACAGCACCGTGAACCAGAGCCAGAGGCTGACCTGCCCCACGAAGAGCGCGTCGGCGGCACCGGTGACCAGCGCCCGGATGAAGAACCAGGTGGTGATGGCGCTGCCGATCTCCACCACGAACATCACCGGGTTCTTCGCCACCACCCGCGGGTCGAGCTTCACGAACGCGTCCCTGATGGCGCGGCGGACGATGGTCCCCTGGAACAGCGCGCGCGGCGCGTGCTTCGGCCGCACGTTGCGGGCGCGCGCCTCGACCGCCGGGGTCGCTCCCGTGACCGGCAACTCCATCTGCTTCTGCGTGGCCATGAACGTCCTTCGTCAATGAGTGGCGAGCGCCTGCAACTGGAAGTGCTCGACGACCGGCCCGAGCGCGAGCCCGGGGAAGAACGTCAGCGCCCCGACGATGACGACCACGCCGACCAACAGCGCGGCGAACGTCACCGTGTCGGTGGGGAACGTGCCCGACGACGCCGGCACCTGGGCCTTCCTCGCGAGCGCGCCGGCCATCGCCAGCAGCGGCACGATCATCAAGAAGCGGCCGATGAGCATCGCCAGGCCGAGGGTGACGTTGTACCAGGGCGTGTTGGCGCTGATGCCGGCGAACGCCGAGCCGTTGTTCCCGGTACCCGAGGCGTAGGCGTAGAAGATCTCGCTGAAGCCGTGGGGCCCGGCGTTGTTCAGGTTACCGGTGGTGGCGCCGTAGACGGTGTCGGCCCCGCCGTACGCGCTGCCCGGCCAGGTGTTGAGCGCCGCCCAGGCGCCCTCCTTCGGCAGGTTCAAGACGCTGGAGAGCGCGGTGAAGCCCAGCACGCTCGCCGCCAGCACCAGCGTGGCCAGCATCGCCATCTGCACCTCGAACTTCTCGATCTTCTTGCCGAGGTACTCGGGCGTGCGGCCGACCATCAGCCCGGCGATGAACACCGCCAGCACCGCGAACATCAGCATGCCGTACAGGCCCGCGCCGACGCCGCCGAAGACGACCTCGCCGGTGAGCATGTTGAACAGCGGCACCAGGCCGCCGATGGGCGTGAAGCTGTCGTGCATCGCGTTCACCGCGCCGCAGGACGCGCCGGTGGTGACGGTCGCGAACAGCGCCGAGGCGGCGATGCCGAACCGCACCTCCTTGCCTTCCATGTTGCCGCCGGGCTGCAGGGCGGTGGCCGCGGTCTCGAGGTGCGCCGCCGCGAGGTGCGGCGTGCCGGCCTGCTCGGCGGCCGTCGCGACCACGACGCCGGTGAGGGCCAGCGCGGCCATCGCGCCGAAGATGGCCCAGCCCTGCTTGCTGTTGCCGACCATCTTGCCGAAGGTGGCGGTGATCGCGGCTGGGATGGACCAGATCAGCAGCAGCGTGAGGAAGTTCGAGAGCGGGTTGGGGTTCTCGAACGGGTGCGCCGAGTTGGCGTTGAAGAAGCCACCGCCGTTGGTGCCGAGTTGCTTGATGATCTCCTGCGACGCGACTGGGCCCATGGCGATGGTCTGCTTGCCGCCCTCGAGGGTGGTCGCCACGGCGGAGGGGTCGAAGTTCTGCGGCATCCCCAGCGCGACGAAGATGATCGCCCCGACGAGCGAGATCGGCAGCAGCACGTAGAGCGTGCCGCGCACCATGTCCGCCCAGAAGTTGCCGAGGCCGTCGACGCCCTTGTTCGCGAAGCCGCGGATCACCGCCACCGCCACCGCGATGCCCACCGCCGCCGACGCCCAGTTGTGAATCGCCAGCCCCACCATGTTCGAGAAGTACGAGACGGTGACCTCGGGCGAGTACGCCTGCCAGTTGGTGTTGGAGGTGAACGAGACGGCGGTGTTGAACGCCAGGTCCGGCGGCATCTGCGCGGCGCCGAAGTGCTGCGGGTTCAGCGGCAGGAATCCCTGCAGCCGCAGCACCGCGTAGGTGAACAGCATCGAGACCAGCGAGAACAGCAGCATGGCGACGGCGTACGTCGTCCACCTCATGTTCTGGTTCGGGTCCACGCCGAGCACCCGGTACGTGCCGCGCTCGAGCCAACCGAGGCCGCGGTGGAGGAAGGTCTTCTCTCCTGCGAACACCCGCGCCATGTACGAGCCGAAGGGCTTGGTGATCAGCAGCAGCAGGCCGAAGAAGACCACGATCTGGAGGAGCGCCTGGGCAGTCATCTCAGAACTTCTCCGGCGCGAGCAGCGCGTAGAGGAGGTAGCCAAAGACCAGCAGGGTCACGACGCCAAGCACGATGGTGTCGGTCATCGCCGGCCTCCTCCGAGCCGCTCGCAGCCGTACGCGTAGGCGATGCTCAGCGCGAAGAAGCCGACGCTGGCGATGACGAAGATGAGGTCGGTCATTGCTGTCTCCTCTGCGCCAGTGATGTAGCCCTTGTCGGATCAAGACGGCGTCAATAGGGGCTGGAGCGGTCGAGGAGCATTGGTCGTGCCGCGCGCGCCCTTGCCTCAGGTCACGCTGCGGACCCGCACCCGCCGAGAGGGCCGCGTCCCCGGCGCAATGGTTGCGCCCGCGCTGTGTTCCTGCGCGGCGCTCAGCGCGAGGGCCGGGGAATGTCCTGAATGTCGCGCAGCAGCCGTGCGAGGGCGCTCTCCGCGGCGACCGTCGCCCGGCGCTTCTCGTGCACCGACAGGTCGAAGGACAGCACGTTGGTGTTGAGCCGCGACAGCCGCACCACCTCGGCGGTGAGGCGCTGGTAGCGCGCCCAGGTCTCCCAGGCCTCGGCGGCGCGCTCCTTCGCCGCCGCCGGGGCGCCCTTCCGGGCGTTGGCGAGCGCCGCGTCCACCGTCGCGGAGAGCCCGCGCATCTGCTCCTCGAGCGCCGACATCTCGGCGTCGGCCGGAGACGCGATGTGCGGCGCCAGCAGCGCCTGGATGCGCAGCGCCGAGACGGCCGCGCCGGAGAGCTCGCGCAACACCTTCGGGTCGGCGGTGGCCGCCTCGAGCGCCCCCAGCGCGTCGACCAGCTGGTTCACCGCCGCCGCGCAGTCGCCGGACGCCAGGCGGCTGGCCTTGAGGTTGGTGTTGGCCACCGCCAGCGCGAGCAGCCGGACGTCGACCGCCTGCAGGTCCACCCATGCGGCGTCGAAGGCGGCCAACTGCTCGACCTCGGTGGGCCGCCCGTCGAACTCCACGAGCCGGTGTACCTCCAGGCGGGCCTTCTCCACCGCCGCCGACGCCTGCTTCGACTCCTCGGCGAAGGCGACGGACTCCTTGTCGGTGACGGCCAGGACGGCGCTCTTCTCGGCCTCCACGGACTGCAGCAGGTCGCGCTGCATGCCGCTGACGAGCTCGACCTTCTGCTGCTGCCGCACCATCGCCGGCGGCACCGAGCAGCCGGCCAGCACCACCGCCATCACCAGAGCTCGCATCGCCGTCCTCCTGACGAGGTCACTGTGCGTCGGCTCGCATCAAGCCGGTATCAAGACCACGGTACACTGCGCGCGGGAGGCATTCATGCACCGACTGCTGATGCTGGGCGTGCTGCTGGCGGCCACCACGACGCTGGCGCAAGCGAAGAAGAAGCCGCAGGAGCAACTGCCGCCGGGCCTGACCGGCGCGGAGATCGCGCAGGGCATCGCGCCGGCCCAGACGGGCATCCAGGGCTGCTACCGCCGCGAGGTGGACGAGCACCACCAGGAGAAGGGCGCGGTGCACGTGAGGCTGACGGTGGCGGCGAGCGGCGGCCGGGCGAGCGCGGCGCTGCTGAGCAACGACTTCTCGAAGGAGCTGGGCGACTGCGTGGTGTCCGTCGTGCAGAGCCAGACGGCGTTCCCCGCGCCGCGCGGGGGCTCCTTCACCACCGAGTACGCCTTCACCTTCGGCCCGGTGAACTGAGCGCCCTCGGCCCGCAACGCGCGTTGCGGCGGCCGGGGGAGGCCGCTATTCCTGCACACCCCCGCAGTCGCAGCGAGCGTCCAATGGCCCTCAAAGAAGGCGACCACGTCCCCGACGTCAGGCTGAAGAGCACCACCGGCTCCGCGTGGCTCGACGACGTGCTCGGCGCGAAGACGGTGGTGCTCTACTTCTACCCGAAGGACGACACGCCCGGCTGCACCATCGAGGCCTGCGGCTTCCGCGACGCCTACGAGCACTTCGTGGAGGCCGGCGCGGTGGTGATCGGCGTCTCCCAGGACAGCGACGCCTCGCACAGCGCCTTCCGCGAGAAGTACAAGCTGCCGTTCACGCTGCTGTCGGACCCCGACGGGCGCGCCGGAGAGGCGTTCGGCGTGAAGCGCACCCTGGGCATCCTCCCCGGCCGCACCACCTTCGTCATCGATCGCCAGGGCGTGGTGCGCTACCGCTTCGACTCGCAGCTGCGCGTCAACGACCACGTCAAGAAGGCGCTGGAGATCGTCAGGCGGCTCGAGGCCAAGCCCGCCGCGTGAGGGTCAGAGCAGCCCGCCGCGCGCGGTGGCGCCGTGCTCGTCCACCTTGAGCCACATCGCCGTCTGGTCGCCCTCGTAGACCAGCTTGTCGGCCTGCCGGAACTCGAAGCCGTACCGCGCGACGATGGTGGTGCTGCCCTTGCGCACCCGGGTGGTCCACCCGCGCAGCACCAGCGGCGTGCCCGGGGTGGCGAGGTTGGCGAAGCGCGCCCCGTGGATCTTGGCGCCGTAGCCGATCCACCCCTCGGCGTGGCGCAGCCCGAAGACGTAGTAGGCGTGCACGAAGCCCAGCATGCCCGTCACGTGCAGCATCAGGCCGCCGTTGACGTGCCGCGGGTGCCGCACCGGGTGCACGCGCTGGCTCCTGGTCAGCGGCAGCTCGTCGTGCACCGGCATGCGGCAGATGACCTGCGACTTCTCGACGTCCACCTCGGTGACGTCGTCGATGAACAGCGCGTCGGGGCCGTAGGGACAGTCGTCGACGAAGGCCTGCTCCAGCATCAGAGGTTCTCCTTGAACCAGGTGACGATCTTCTCGTCGAGGCGCTCGGTGACCAGCGGCTCGGGCACCAGGTGCGTGAAGTTGGCCAGCGGCAGCACCGCGTGCGGCTTGCCCGCCCGGAACAGCGCGTTGGACAGCTTGAGGGTGTGCATGAAGTACACGTTGTCGTCGGCGGTGCCGTGCACCAGCAGCAGCGGCGACCTGGCCTGGGGCACGTAGGTCAGCAGCGAGCTCACCTCGTAGGCCTTCGGGTCCTGCTGCGGCAGGCCCAGGTACCGCTCGGTGTAGTGGGTGTCGTAGTCCAGCCAGTCCACCACCGGCGCGCCGGCCACCCCGGCCTTGAACAGCTCGCCGTGGGTCATGGTGAGCAGCGCCGCCAGGTAGCCGCCGAAGCTCCAGCCCTCCACGCCCACCCGGGTGAGGTCCAGCTCCGGCACCTTCGCGACGAGGGCCTTCAGGCCCGTCACCTGGTCGGCGGCGATCAGCGTGGCGAAGTCGTGGCGAATGGCGCGCTCCCAGTCGCGGCCGCGGCGGGGCGTGCCGCGCCCGTCGAGCTGCACCACCAGGAAGCCCTGGTTCGCCAGCCACTGCGACTCCAGCGCCATCGACTGCGTCACGGTGACCTTGTGCGGCCCGCCGTACACCTGCAGCAGCACCGGGTACTTCTTGCCCTTCACGAAGTCCTTCGGGCGGATCACCGAGGCCCACGAGCCGGGCTCGCCGTCGAGCTCGAGCACCTCCCGCGAGCAGGCCAGCGACGGCTCGATGGCCACGCTGGGCAGCTGCGCGAGCGTCGCGCCACCGGGCTGGAGCGCGAAGGTCCTCGGCATTTGCGTGGGGCCCATCACCGTGGCCAGCAGCACCGAGCCGTCCTCCGAGAGGTGCCCCACCTCGAGGCCCGGCCCGACCAGCGGCGTCTTCAGGCGCTCCGGCGCGCCGGCGTCCTTCACCCGGTACAGCGCCGTCTCGGTGGGGTTCGGCCCGCCGGAGAAGTACAGCGTGCGCGAGGCCTCGTGCCAGCCGACCAGGTCCACGTAGCCGGCCGCCGGCTTCACCCAGCTCGCGTCCAGCGAGCCGTCGGCCTTGCGCAGCTGCACCTCGGGCCCGCCGTTGGCCTCGGTGCCCCAGAAGAAGCCGCTGCCGTCGTCGAGCCAATGCGGGAACTCCTGCTCGAGGTTCAGCCAGGCCGGGTCCTCCTCGGTGAGCAACAGCTTCGTCTTGCCGGTCTTCGGGTCCACCGCCAGCAGCAGCTCCTTCGTCTGCTCGCGGTTCTGCACCAGGATGGTGAGCGCGCCCTTCTTCGGCCAGCGCACCGTCGCCAGGTACGGGAAGGCGGCGCGATCCCACTCCACCCAGGTCACCTTGCCGCCCCTGGTCGGCGTGAGCGCCAGCTTCACCTGCGCGTTGGCCTTGCCGGCGCGGGGGTAGAAGAACCGCTCCGGCTCCGCCTCCGGGTGCATCGGGTCGGGAATGCCGAAGCGCTCCATGCCGGTGTGGTCCGTCTCCTGGAAGGCGATGGTCTGGCCGTCGGGGCTGAACCAGTAGCCCGAGAAGCGCGACATCTCCTCCTGCGCCGCGAACTCGGCGAGGCCGTGCGGCTTCACGTCGGTGCCGCCCTTCGTCACCCGCCGCTCGGTGTTGGTGGCCAGCTCCAGCACGTGCACGTCGTTGTCGCGCACGTAGCCCACCAGGCTGCCGTCGCGGGACAGCCGCGGGTCGATGGACGGGCCCGGGCCGGTCTTCAGCTCGGTGACGGCGTTCGTCGCGCGCTCGATGACGTACAGCCGGCCCGAGAGCCCGAGCAGGATGCGCTTGCCGTCCTCGCTCAGCTGGAAGCTGGTGAAGCCGCGCACCGTCACCCGCTGGCGCTCGAGGCGCGCCTTCTCCTCGACGGACAGCTTCTCCGCCGCGCCCTTGAGCACCAGGTCGGGCGTGAGCAGCTCCCTGGTGGCGCCGGTGGCCACCTCGAGCTCGTAGAGCGTCTGCCGCGCGTCCTTCGGCTGGCTGCGCAGGAAGAGCACCGACTTGCCGTCGGGCGTCACCTTCGCCCCCGCCGGCCGGCCGGCCATGTAGCGGCGCGTCTCGGCGTACTCGCGGAGGAACTGCGGATCGATCATCGGCGTCGCGGTCAGGAGGAGCATGGCCAGGGCAGTCATCGGGTTGGCCGCTCCTTACACCACTGGCCCGTTACTCGGACGAGAGGATGTTCGCGACGCACATCTCGTCGTCGCTGCCCTCGCCCCAGTTGACGTCCTTCACCGCCGCGATGCGCCCCGACGCGTTGTCGAACACGCACCTCACCCGCAGGTTGTCGCCGGGCTCGAAGCGCAGCGGCTCGGAGAGGAAGTACTGCAGCTGCCAGTGGAAGTCCCACGCGGGGATGTCGAGCACCTTGAGGTGCGTGTGGTCGGCCTTGTCGAGCCACAGCTGCCCCGAGGTGCCCAGCTTGTGCATGTGGAACATCACCGCCTCGATGTTGAAGCCGTTGGTGGTGTCGAGCGGCGAGCCGAGCAGCGAGAAGAAGGCGCGCGGGTCCGCCTGGTACTGGTGCACCACGTTGGACTGGCCCTGGGGGATCTTCATCTGGCCCGCCGCCCACGCCTCGTTGAGGAAGGGCTGGTAGGCGAGCCGCCGGCCCACCGTGTCCGAGAGCTGGAACTGGAAGCTCGACGCGTCCGGCTGGATGCCCGCGGCGGTGTTGTAGTGCATCTGCAGCACCAGCGTGGCGCCCGGCTCGACGAGGATGCCGCCCTCGCGCGGGTACTGCACGCCGCTGGTGCCGGGGATCCACGCGGTGAGCAGGTTCACCGCGAACTGCTGCGGGTGGCTGCCGAACGGGCCTCCGAAGCACGAGTAGCCCGGGCCGGGGTCCTCCGCGTCCCACTGCGCCGGGTACGCCGCCGCGTCCGGCGGCACCACGTAGATCGCGATGTGGTGCACCATGCTCGGCACGCCGGGCAGCGCGTTGAAGCCGGTGACGTAGGTGCTGGCCGCCTTCGGCCAGGTGATGGGGAAGCAGCGGTAGTCGTCGGGCTGCAGCGTCGGCGTGTACGGCTCCTGCATCGCCAGCGTCAGGTCGACGCGCGCCAGCCCGGAGCCCACCGGCGCCAGCGGCGCGCCCGGCTTCTTCGGGTCGCCCTCCGGCGCGTTGGCGTCGGCCCAGGCGCGCAGCACCTTCTTCTGGTCGTCGGTGAGCTGCGGGTCGTCGAGGTAGCTGACGTCGGCGGGGCCGGCCAGCCAGGGCGGCATCCGCCCGGCCTCCACCGCGGCGGCGAGCGCCTTCGCGTTGGCCTTCGCGCCGGCGTAGCTGTCGAGCGAGAAGGGCCCGATGGCGCCGGCCTGGTGGCAGGTGACGCAGCGACCGTCGAGGATCGGCTTCACCTGCTGGGCGTAGGTGGGCGGCGGCGGGCCGCAGGACACGGCCAGCGCGAGCGCCGCGAGCGCGGCCAGGAGGCGGGGGGTCATGATCGGGCAGGACTAACAAACCCCGGGGCTCGGTGCCAAACGGCGGCGAATGTTCCCGATGCAGACCATTGCGCCCGGCCCCGGGGATTGCTCCACTGCGCCTCCCCCGCATCCCGGAGTCCACATCATGAGAGCCTTGCTCGTCGCGGCCCTGTTCGCGGCCTTGCTGACTGCGTGCGGCACCACCAACCCCAACGGCACGGGCGGTGGCGCCGGCGGAGGCTCGGCCGGCAGCAGCGCCGGCGGCGCCGGCGGCGCGACCGGAGGCTCGACTGGCGGCGGGAACGGCGGCGGCTCGGCCGGCGGCACCGGCGGCGCGGGCGGCGGCACCACCACCTCCGACGGCGGCGTCACCTGGTACAAGGACGTGCTGCCCATCGTGCAGCGCAACTGCCTGGCCTGCCACGCGGCGGGCGGCATCGGCCCCTTCACCCTCGACACCTGGGCCAACGCGCAGCCCCGCTCGGCCAGCCTCGCCGACGCGACCTCGAATCACCGCATGCCGCCCTGGAAGCCCGACCCCAGCTGCGGCGGGCCGTTCGTCGGCGAGCGGCGCCTCACCCAGGCGGAGATCGACACCTTCGGCGCCTGGGACCAGGCCGGCGCGCCGGCTGGCAACCCCGCCGACGCCCCGCCCCCGCCCGACGGCGGTCTGCCCGGCCTGCCGCGCGTGGACCAGACCATCGTGATGCCCGACGCGTACACGCCCAGCGCGACGCTCACCGACGACTACCGCTGCTTCCTGGTGGACCCGGCGCTGGCCGCCGACAAGCAGGTGACCGGCTACGACATCCTCCCCGGCGTGGCCGCCGAGGTGCACCACGTCATCGTGTACATCGTGGACAAGGCCGCCGCGCAGGCCAAGGACTCGGCGGATCCCGGCCCCGGCTGGCAGTGCTTCGGCGGCGTCAACACCACCAGCGACGGCGCGCTCGGCGCCTGGGCGCCCGGCTCCGGCGCGGTGCTCTTCCCCGCGGGCACCGGCATCCGCCTCCCGGCGGCGAACCGGGCGCTGGCGATCCAGGTGCACTACAACACGCTGGCCGGCGTGCGGACGCCTGATCAGACCAGCATCAAGCTGATGTACGCGGCGAGCCCGGTCACCGGCGCCTACCTGTTGCCGCTGGTGGCCGACGGGTTCTCGATTCCCGCGATGACCAACGGCTACTCCTACAGCAAGACCTTCGCCAACCCGGCGCCGATCGACATCAAGGTGTGGGGCCTGCTGCCGCACATGCACACCCTCGGGCGCCGCATCACCATCACCGGCCCCTCCAACGCCTGCCTGATCGACATCCCCAACTGGGACTTCCACTGGCAGCAGAGCTACTTCCGGCCCTCGCCGTTCACCCTCGGCGCCAGCCAGTCGCTGACCGTGGGCTGCACCTGGGACAACCCCACCGCCCGCACCATCACCTGGGGCGAGGGCACCACCGACGAGATGTGCTTCGCCTTCGTCTACGCCACGCCCTGAGGGGACGTTGACGGCCTGTAAGTAAGCACTTACTCTCTTCCGGGTGAGCGCCCGCCGCCGCACGTCCGAGGTCCGCCAGGTCGAGCTGACCGACGCCGCGCTGCGCCTGATCGCGACCCGGGGCATCGCCGCGCTCAGCACCCGCAGCCTCGCCGCCGAGGTGGGGCTGAGCAGCGGCGCCATCTTCCGCCACTTCCCTTCCCTCGACGCTCTGCTCGACGCGGTGGTGGCGCGGGTCGAGGCGGTGCTGGAGTCCACCTACCCTCCCCGCGAGCTGCCGCCGCGCGAGCGCCTGGCGCGCTTCGTGGAGGCGCGCAGCGCGGCGGTGGGCAGCCAGGTCGGCATCCTGCGGCTGGTGCTGTCCGAGCAGTTCCTGCTCGCGCTGCCCAGCGCCGCGTCGGCCCGCCTCTCGGCCTGCGTGCGCAAGACCCGCGAGTTCCTCGCCGCCTGCCTGCGGGAAGGCCAGGCGCGCGACGAGCTGCGCGCCGACCTCGACGCCGGCGCCCTCGCGGCGGTGGTGATGGGCACCGTCCAGGTGCTGGCGCTGTCCACCGCCGGCGGGAAGCGCCGCGACGCCGAGGCGCGCCTGGTGCGCGAGAGCCTGCTCACCCTGCTCGCCCCGCCCGCGCCGCGGAGGCGCTCGCGATGAAGACCGGGCGCTACAACGTCGCCGCGGGCCTGCTGGTGATGGCCGGCTTCATGCTGTACGGCTTCCTGCTCGTCTACCGGCGCGACGTCGCCCCCGACCGGGAGGCGTGGATCGCCGCCGACGCCACCGGCCAGCACTTCGAGGCCCGGCTGGCCCACGTGCACGGCGCGCTCTTCTCGCTGCTCAACCTCGCGCTGGGCTTCGTGCTCGCCCGCCTGGCCGCCGCCCCCGCCAGGGCCCGCGCCGCCGTGGCCGGCCTGGGGCTGGCCGGGCTGCTGATGCCGGCGGGCATCCTGGGCGAGGTGTACCTCGCGCTGCCCCCGGTGCTGGTGCTGCTGGGCGCGCTGGCGATGACCGCGGCGGTGGCGCTCGCCGGCGCCCTCGCGCTGCGCCACTGGCCCGACCCGGAGGAGACCCCGTGACCCCTGCCCTCGAGTCCCGCCCCGCCGGCCCCAGCCCCTGGCGCTGGCTCGCCGGAGGCCTCGCCCTGGCCTTCGGCGCGGCCACCCTGGTCGAGGGCGGCCACACCCTGTTCGGCGGCCCAGCCGCGCGCGCCGAGGCCGGCGAGGTGGTTCCCTTCGTGCTGGCCTTCAACTTCGTCGCCGGGCTCGGCTACCTCGCCGCCGGCGGCGCCACGCTGGCCGGCCGGGCGTGGGCGGTGTGGGCCGCGCGAGGCCTCGCCGCCGCGACCCTGACGGTGTTCGCCGCCTTCGGCGCGGTGGTGGCGCTCGGCAGCCCCTTCGAGCGGCGCACCGTGGTGGCGATGACCGTGCGCGCGCTGTTCTGGGTGGCGCAGGCGCTGGTGCTGCCCGGCCTGCTGCGCCGCCGCTGAGCGCGCGATCGTTAGGGTCTCGCCGCAGTGACCTGCGACG
>Ga0316628_100002231_pt1 | contig 14230 bp, 13 predicted proteins | sample OWC_Aug_M2_C1_D5_FD_207648 | JGI IMG/M metagenome (GOLD analysis project Ga0316628, IMG submission 207648) | Wetland soil microbial communities from Old Woman Creek delta, Ohio, United States - OWC_Aug_M2_C1_D5_C | ecosystem: Environmental > Terrestrial > Soil > Wetlands | place: USA: Ohio... | reverse complement strand
GAGGTGGTGTGGAACGACGACGAGGTGAGGTGGAACAACGCGAGGGGATGGACGCGCTCGTATTCCGACGCGAGCACGCCGTTCGCGTAGAGCCGCCAGGTGGCAACGCCGGCCTCCTCGCAGCTTGCGCTGAGGAACGGCAGCGAGGCGACCTCGCTCTTGGAGAACTGGCCGCCGAACTGGCCCGACATGCCGAAGCCGACCTCGACCACGCCGGAGGTCACGCGGTCGTAGACGTTGCCGAAGTTGGCGATGGAAGGGCCGTAGAACAACTTGACGTCGAGCTCGCCCTCGCCCGCCTTGTTCACATCCTCGGCGTAGGGCGCCATGCCCCATATCGCGAGCAGGGACGTGGGCGGCGCCGGCACCGAATATTTAATGGTTACCGTCTCGGCGTATGGGGCGTACGGCCACGCCGCGACCACGGCCGCGGCAAAGGCCGCAAAAAGCCGAAATTTCATATTATTGCCTCCCTGTAAGGGCCATTGAACGGCCCCATGGGGAGGATGTCAACGCTTGGCGGGCGCCGTTCCTCAGGGTTGGCCGCTCGCGACCCGGCCCAGACGACGCCAGTCCCGGAAAGACGTCAAATCCCTCTGCCCAGCTTGGTGATTTCGGCGCGGTACGCCGCGAGGATCTTCTCGCCGTCCGGATGGGTCTTGGCCCATTCCTCCGCGATCGGGCGCAGTCGCTCATGCCAGCGCGCGAGCTCCTTCGCATCGAGCGTGACCATTACGGCACCCGGCGTGGATTCGATAGTCTTGCGCGAGATCAGGTCCTGGCGATAGGCCTCCTCGCCCATGAACTTTGCCAGCGCGTCGCCCGAGGCGGCATCGACCGCCGCGCGCAGATCGGCGGGCAGCTTGGCGTGCGAGTCCTTGTTCATGAAGAACCCGCCGGTGGTGCAGCCGAGCGGCAGCGCGACGTGATACTTCGTCACCTCCTGTAGCTTAAACGTGGTGACGCCGGCGTCCGACAGCGCGATGCCCTGCGCCATGCCGCGTTGCAGCGCCGCATACGCCTCTGGGTTGGTGACGGCGACGACGGTGCCGCCGAGCCGCTCGATCACTTCGCCGTTGGCGCGCGTGGCGGAGGTGAGCTTCTGGCCCTTCAAGTCCTCGAGCTTCGTTACCTCACGGTTGGTGTGCAGCCCGCTCGGCGGCAGGCAGAACGTCGTGATGATGCGGACGCGTTTGAAGTCCTCATCCAGCAGGCCTGATTTGTACATCGACCACAGCGCGGCGCTGGACGTAACCATGCTCGGCGATTCGAACGGAAGGTTGGTCACCTCGCTGCGCGGCATCTGGTCGGAGATCTCGCCGAACGGCCCATAGCCGAAATCGACCACGCCGTTGAGCACGCGGTCGTATACGTTGCGCTGGTTGACGACTGTGCCACCGGCGAAGCCCTGAATGGTGAGCTTGCCGTTCGTCCGGTTCGCGATGTCCTTGGCCCAGTTGGCCTCACCGACCGCGTAGATCCACGCCGACGGCGGATTCGGAAATCCGAACTTGAGCGTGATCGGATCGTCCGCGCGCGCGGCAAGGGGTACGGCTATGGAGGCGACCAGTGCGGCGGCGAAAATCTTGTTCATGAGATCCTCCTTTTGAACCGGACCGGAGCTTCGAGAATTCTATGCCGGTAGGCTTGCAATACCGCGCTTCGCGACGTGGATTTGCCCGACTGCCCGGAGATCGACTTCACCCGTCATTCCAGCGCGAAACCTCCGTCGGGTCCAGCGTTACCATGACAGCGCGTTCGCCGTCGTTATTTTCCGCTCCGAATTTTGATCAGTTCGGCACGGAACGCGGCCAGCACCTTCTCGCCATCGGGCGTCCGCTTCACCCAGTCGGTCGTGACTGGCTCGAGGATCTTCTTCCAGCGCTCGGATTCCTGCGGCGCGAGCGTGGAGACCGTGTGGCCAGGCAGCGCCTTCCAGCGCTCCTTCACATCTTCCGTGGCCTTGTCGCCGCCTTCGCCGAGGCGCCTGGAGAAGGGCTCGCCGGCGTAGCGATCGATCGACTCCCTCGCCTTCTGCGGCAGCTTGCCGTAAGCGTCCTTGTTCATGAAGATGAACGAGGGGAAATAGCCGAACGGAACGTCGACGTGGTACTTTGCGATTTCCTGCAGCTTAAAGGTCTGCGCGCCGGGCCACGACACTATGACGACGTTCGCAGTTCCGCGCGACAGCGCCTCGTAGTAGTCCTGCGGCCCCAGCGTAACCGGCGCGCCGCCCATCAGCGTCGTCGCCTGGGCTAGGGTGCGGCCGGTCGCGACCACCTTGGTGCCTTTCAAATCCTCGGCGCGCGTGATCGACTTGGTCGATTGCAGGCTTGCGCCCGGGAAATTGAACAGCGCAAGCGGCTTGACCTGCGCGAGCTCGTCCGCTGCCACGCCGTTGGAATACAGACGCCAGAGCGCGATGCTGCATTCCGTCGTGTTGCGGCATTCAAACGGCAGCGAGGGGGCGTCGGTCTTGGGGAATTGCGCGGTGTATTCGCCGAACACGCCCATGCCGATCTCGATCACACCGTTCATGATACGGTCGAGGACGTTGTTGAAGTTGGCCAAAGTGGCGCCGGGGAACATCTTGATCTCCAGCGTGCCGTCGGACGCCATCACGACGTCCTTGTTCCAGGCAAGCACGACCTGGCCCGCGGCGGTTTGCACCGGTGCCGGATAGCCGAACTTGAGGCTGACGGGTTCGGCGTTCGCGGCCGAGGTGATGAACGCGAGCGCGGCGGCCGCGATGACGGTTGTCTTCACTGTGCTCTCCTTGCGTTGACGAGCTCGGCGCGGAAAGCGGCGAGCACGGCCGTGCCATCCGGCACGGTCTTGATCCATTCCCCGGTGATTGGGGCCAGCGCCTGTTTCCAGCGCGCGGTCTCGGCGGGATCGAGCGCGGCGACGACATGCCCACCCATGGCGATGAACTTTGCCTTGCCTTCGACGTTGGTCTCGTCCGCCGCCTTGCCCATGCGGAGCGACAGGGCCGCGCCGGAATGGCGATCGATCGCGCCGCGCGCCGGCTCCGGCAGCCGTGCGAAGGAGTCCTTGTTCATCAGGATGAACCCGGGTGCGAGGCCGAACGGCACCTCGAGATGATATTTCGTGACCTCCTCCAGCTTCCACGCCATGGCGCCGGGCCACGAGGTGTTGGAGGCCTGCACCATGCCGCGCTGCAGGGCGGGGTAGAGCTCCGTTTGGGACATCGTCACCGGCGCGCCGCCGAGCCGTGTCACCGCCTCGGCGGCGATGCGGCCCGACACTGCGAATTTCAGCCCCTGCATGTCGGCGGCGGTCTTGATCTCCTTGGTCGCGTGCACGATGGAAGACGGGAAGGTGAAGATGACGAGTGGCTTGACCGAACCGTATTCGGGCGCGATGACGCCGCCTTGATACAGCTTCCACAACGCGATCGAGGCCGCGGTGCCGTTGTCGGCCTCGAACGGAAGATTGGAGACCTCCGTGCGCGGGAACTGTCCCGGCGTATCGCCGAACGTGCCGAAGGTCATGTCGGCGACGCCGTTGATGGTGCGGTCGTAGGCATTGCGGAAGGTGGCGATGGCGCCGCCGGGGTAGACCTTGATCTCCACGAGTCCCGGCGCGTCGCGCTCGACCTCCTGCGCCCAGGGTCCGAAGCCCTTGGTATAAGGCCAGGCGGTGAGCGGACCGGGATAGCCGAACTTGAGCTGGACCGGCTCGGCGTAGCCCGGCAGCGCCAGGAGGAGCGCCGCACAGAACGCGAGCGCGGCTCTCACGTCACGCACCGCCCGCGCGCGCCCTGGCGAGCTCGGTGCGGAAGGCGTTCAACACCTTGGCGCCGTCGGGCGTGGTCTTGAGCCATTCCTGAACGACCGGATCGAGCTTTTCCTTCCAGCGCGCCTGCTCGGTCGCCTCGAGCTTGACGAACTTGCCGCCGCCCGCCACGACTTTTTCGCGCGCCTCGGCATTCTGCGCGTCGGCCGCCTTGCCCATGCGCGCGGACAGCGGCGCGCCGGTCGTCTCGTCGAAGGCCTTCTTCGCCGCCTCGGGCAGCTTGGCGAAGGATTCCTTGTTCATGAAGAACCCGCCGGCCGAGACGCCGAACGGCACCTCCAGGTGGTTCTTCACCACCTCGTCCGCCTTGAAGACGTAGAGCCCGATCACGGAGAGGAAGATTCCCTGTGCCAGGTTGCGGTCGAGCGCCTGGTAGGCCTCAGCGTTCGTGATGGTCACCGGCACCGCGCCGAGCGCATCGGCGTACATCGCCTGGTAGCGCCCGCTGGCGATGATCTTCATGCCTTTGACGTCTTCGAGCTTGGTCACCGGGGTCTTGGTGTGAAGCGTGCCGGACGGTAACCCGAACACCGCGAGCGGCTTCACTCGCGCGAAGTCCTCGGCGGCCGTGCCGTCGGCGACGAGCTTCCACAGGGCGACGCTTGCGGTCGTCGAGTTGTCGGCCTCGAAGGGCAGGGCGGAGACGCCGACGCGCACGCAGGGCTCACATACCTCGGCAAGCGCTCCGTACCCCATGTCGACGACGGAGTTCAGCACGCGGTCGTAGACGTTGCGGAAGTTGACCACCGAACCGCCGCCGAAGACCTGCACTTTGACTTCGCCGTTGGTGCGCTTGGAAACCTGGTCGCCCCAGGGGGTAATGCCGACCGTGTTGATCCAGGTGTTGGGCGGCGGTGGGAAGCCGAACTTGAGCACGATCGGATCGGCGGCGTGGGCGGCGAGCGGGGCCGTGGCGAGCGCGGCGGCAAAGGCGAGGATTTTCATGTCGATCTCCGTTCCGTCTTTCTAGCGCGCGGCGGCGCGCAGCGCTGCGATCTCCCGGCGATAAGCGGCGAGCACCTTGTCTCCATCCTTCGTCGCCCTGAGCCATTCCTCGGTGATAGGCGTCACGCGCTGCTTCCATCGCTCGGCCTCGGCGGGCTCGAGCTCGGAAATGGTATGGCCGCGCGCCAGCAGGTTCGGGCGATTGGCCATGCCGGCCTCCTGGCAAGCTTTTGCCAAACGCGCGTTGAGCGCGTCGCCCGAATGCTTGTCGAGCGCGCGTCGCCCCGCCTCGGGTAGCCGCGCGTAGACATCCTTGTTCATGAAGTAGTAGCTCGGCCCGACGCCGAACGGCGTGTCGAGGTCGTACTTGGTGATCTCATCGACTTTGAAGATGCTGACGGCGGCCCAGGACAGCGTGACGCCGTTCACCAGATCGCGCTGAACCGACTGGTAGAGCTCCGTCGGCATGAGAGTGACCGGCACACCGCCCAGGAGCTGAATGCCTTGGGCCAGCACACGATTGGTGGTGGCGATCTTGACGCCGGCAAGATCTGCTGAATTTCGGATCAGCTTTTTGCTACTCATGACGTAACCTGGGAAGGTGAACAGGACCAGCGGCTTGACCGCGCCCATTTCGCTGTCGAGAACGCCTTTCTTATAGAGCGACCAAAGTGCCAGCGCACCTTCGGTACAGGTCTTGGTTTCGAACGGCAACGAAGTGACGTTGACCTTCTGGAACTGTCCCGTCAGGTCGCCGAAGGTGCCGAACGAGATTTCGACCACGCCGTTCACCGTGCGGTCGTAGATGTTTGCGACGTTGCCGAGCGCCGTGCCGTAGAAGATCTTGATGTCCAGTGTGCCGTCCGCGTCGGCCATCACCTCCCTCGACCACGGATCCGCGCCCTGTGTGTTGACCCAGGATGTGGGCGGGGCCGTAAAGCCGAACTTGAGAAGCGTCGGGTCGGCGTGCGCGGCCTGCGCTCCGAGCGCGACGGCGGCGAGGGCCGTAGCGAGAAGAGACTTCCTCATTTTGCGATCTGCATCTGGGCGACCGTTTCGTCCTGATAGGCCTTGAGCACAGCCGCGCCGTCGGGCGTCGCCTTGACCCAGGCGTCGGTGATGAAGGCAAGCATGCGGCTCCAGCGCTCGGCCTCGGCCGTCGTCATCTCGTTCAGAGCGTGACCGTCTTTCTTGAGCTGCTCGCGCGTCTCCATGTCGGCGTTGTGCGATGCCGTGCCCATGCGGCGCGAGAACTTCTCGCCCGACAGCCCTTCGACCGCCTCGCGCGCCTTCTGCGGCAGCTTGGCGATCATCTCCTTGTTGGCGAAGACGTAGCCGGGCGAGATGCCGGTCGCGACCGCCAAATGGTTCTTGGTTACCTCGTTGAGCTTGAAGGTGTAGACGGCGGGCCAGCCGATCGAGGCCGCGTCCACCAGCCCGCGCTGCACCGCGGTATAGAGCTCGGACGGGATCATGGTGACCGGCGCCGCGCCGGCGGCGGCATAGGCCTCGGACTGGATGCGCGAGGACACGGCGATCTTCAGCCCCCTCATGTCGGCGGCGGTCAGGATCGGTTTCGCGGAATGCAGACCGTCGCCCGGGAAGGTGAACAGGGCGAGCGGCGTGACCTTCTTGTATTCGTCCGCGATCACGCCCTTGGCGTAGATGCGCCAAAGCGCGACCGAGGTCGGGATGTACTCCTTCGAATTCGTCGGAAGCTGGGTGACGCTGGTCTTCTCGAACTGGCCGGTGAGCTGGCCGAACGTGCCGAAGGCCATGTCGGCGACCCCGGCGACGACGCGGTCGTAGATGTTGTTGAACGTGCCGAGCGCGGGGCCGGGGAAGAACTTCACCTCAAGCGCGCCGCCCGACGCTTTCTGCACCTCGTCGATCCACGGCCCGATGCCGAGACGGTTCGCCCAGGAGCCGGGAGGGGCGGGGAAGGCGAACTTGACCGAGGCGGGCTCCTCGGCAAAACAAACCCCGCTCGTGCTGAGTGCTGTGCAGAGCACGGCGTATCGAAGCACGAGCGCGCCCTTCGATACGGTTCGTCGCGATGCGACGAACCTACTCAGGGCAAACGGAATCTTGCTTCTCATTTTCCGTACTCCTTCGTTGCCTTCGCCACCTCGTCGCGGTAGGCGGCAAGCACATGCGCGCCGTCGGGATTGGATTTGACCCATTCGTCGGCGATCGGCGCCAGCAGCTTGCGCCAGCGCTCGGTCTGCTCCTCGGTGAGCTCGCTGATCTTGTGGCCGGGCTTGGCGCGCACCTCGGCGCGGCTCTCCTCTTCGACCTGGTCGGAGTTCCTGCCCATGATCACGGAGTATTCGAGCCCCATATGCTTATCGAGGCCCTTGCGCACAGCGGCGGGGATCTTGTCGTAGGCGTTCTTGCTCATCATCAGGAAGCCGCTGTTGTTGCCGAACGGAACGTCGAGGTGGTAGCTCGTCACCTCCGCCAGCTTGAACGTCTGCGTCCCGGTCCAACCCAGCACCGCGCCGGCCGCGAGGCCGCGTTGCAGCGCCTCGTAGATCTCGCTCGGGCTCATCGTCACCGGCGTGGCGCCGAGGAGCTCGACCTCCTGCGCGGCGGAGCGCGAGATGACGGCGAGCTTGATGCCCTTCATGTCCTCGAGCCGCGCAATTGGGCGCGAGGTCTGGATGCCTGACGGGTTGTAGACATAGAGCGCGATCGGCTTGACCTTGGCGAACTCGTCCGCGATCACGCCAGTCTCGTACAGGCGCCATAGCGCAACGCTGGCGACGATCGCCTTGGGTGCCTCGAAGGGGATGGTCGGCACGGTGGCTTTCTTGTACGTGCCGGTGACTTCGCTGAACGCGCCGTAGATGCAATCGACCACGCCGTTCATCATCCGGTCGTAGGCGTTCTTGAGTGTCACCACCTGGCCGCCGGTGAAAAGCTGGAACTTGATCGCCCCGCCGGTGTCTTCCTCGACCGCCTTGATCCAGGGCACGACGCCGCGCGCGTTGGGCCAGGATTGCGGTGGCACGCCCGAGCCGAACTTAAGCTGGATCGGCTCGTCGGCGCGGGTGGGAGAGGCCAGCGTGACGGTGACGAGGGCGACGAGCGCGAGGGCGGAACGGTTCATCGTGACGCCTCCTTGGCTGCTTTAGCGATTTCCGAGCGATAGGCGGCCAGCACGCGCGCGCCGTCCGGCGTCTCCTTGACCCACTCTTCGGCGATGGGGGCGAGGCGCTGCTTCCACAGAGCGATCTCCTGTGGGTCGAGCACCGACAGCGTGTGGCCCGGGATGGCGCGCACGCGCTCGCGGCTTTCCTTTTCCACGTCGTCGGAGGCTTTGCCCATGCGCGCCGACCAACCCATACCGGTGTTCTTGTCGATCGCGGCCTTCGCCTTGTCCGGCAGCTTGGCGTAGGCGTCCTTGTTCATCATGAAATAGGCCGGGTTGTTACCGAACGGCACGTCGAGGTGAAACTTCGTCACCTCGTCGAGACGGAAGGTCTGGGTGCCGGTCCAGCCGAGCACCGCGCCGGCGACGAGCCCGCGCTGGATCGACTGGTAGATCTCCGACGGCGGCATGGTCACCGGCGTACCGCCCAGCAGGGTCAGCTCCTCCGCTGCGGCGCGCGCGATGGTGGCGAGCTTGATGCCCTTGAGGTCTTCGGCCTTGGCGATCGGGCGCGAGGTCTGCAGCCCGGACGGGTTGTAGGCGAAGACACAGATCGGGCGCGCCGCCGCCATTTCGTCGGAGACCAGCCCGGATTCGTGCAGCCGCCACAGCGCGATGCTGGCGTCGATGGCGCGCGGCGCCTCGAAGGGCAGAGTGGAGACGGTGATCTTCTTGAACGTGCCCGGCGTCTCCGAAAACGCAGCATACACGGCGTCGACTACGCCGTTGAGCAGCCGGTCGTAGGTGTTGCGCTGGGTGACGACCGTGCCGCCGAGGAAGTTCTGGAACTGGATCAGCCCGCCCGAATCCTTTTCCACCGCTTGGGTCCACGGAATCGTGCCGCGAGTATTGGGCCACGAGTTCGGCGGAACGGCGGAGCCGAGCTTGAGCGAGATCGTCTCCTGCGCCGCGGTCGCCGAAGCGCAAAGCGCGACGGCGGCCGCGATCAGCAGCGCGCGTTTCATGCGCTGGTCCTCAATGCGTCTTGGCGGCGGCGAGCTCCTGGCGGTAGGTGGCAAGGATCGTGGCGCCGTTCGGCGTGCGCTTCACCCAATCCTCTACAATAGGCTTGAGGCGCTCCTTCCAGCGCGCATATTCCGCCGGGTCAAGCTTGTTGAGCGTGTGCGGCGGCGACGACAAGGTCTTGAGCGTGTCGACGAGCTGGCCCTTGCCGGCTTCGGCGACGATGCGCGACAGCTTCTCGCCCGCGGTCAAGTCGATCGCCTTTTTGTCCTTGTCCGGCAGCTTCGCGTAGGCCTCGTGGTTCATGAAATAGCCCGCCGGGGTGAGGCCGAACGGCACGTCGAGATGATACTTCGTCACCTCGTCGAGCTTGAACGTGGTGACGGCCAGGAACGAAGTCGCCGCCACCTGGATCATGCCTCGTTGGATGGACGGGTAGAGCTCGGACGAGATCAGCGATAGCGGCGTGCCGCCGACCGCGGTGACGGCCTCGCCCACCATCTTGCCGGCGACCGAGGTCTTCATCCCTGCCATGTCCTCGAGCTTGGTGATCGGCTTGTTCGAGTTGAGCCCGTTGCCTGGGATGTTGAAGACGGCAATCGGCTTCACCCGGCTGAAGTCGGTGATGATGCCCCTTTCCACCATGTGCCAGAGCGCAATGGTGGAGGCGACGTTGTCGTCGGCCTCGAAGGGGATCGCGGAGACGTCGAGCCCGGGGAACTGGTCGGTGTCGGCGAACGCGTTGTAGCCGAACTCGGCCACGCCGTTGATAACGCGGTCGTAGACGTTGCGTGCGTTGGCGAGCGTGCCGCCGGCGAAGACCTGGATCTTGAGATCTCCGCCCGAGGCCTTGGCGACCTCCTCCGTCCATGGCGTGATGCCCTGCTGGTTGATCCAGGACGACGGTGGCGAGGCGAACGAGAACTTGTAGGTGACGGGCTCCGCGGCGTTGGCCGCGAACGGCACGAGCGCGAACCCGACTGCCAGGAGTTGTGCAGCGCGTTTCATTTTGGCCTCCTCTTTTTAATTTAATGCGTCTTTGCGCGGATATCGGCGAGCTCGGCGCGATACGCGGCGAGCACCTTCGCGCCGTCCGGCGTTGCCTTGACCCATTCATCGACCAGCGGCGCCACCATCGTCTTCCAGCGCGCGAGCTCCACCGGCGACAGCTCTGCCACGGTATGGCCGGGCTTGTTCTTGGTGCGCTCGCGTACTTGCGCCTCGACCGTGTCGGAGTTGTTGCCCATGAGCTGCGTGAAGGGCAGGCCGGCATTCTTGTCGACCGCCGCCTTCACCGCAGCCGGAAGTTTCGCATAGCTCTCCTTGCTCATCAGCATGTAGCCGGGTGAGGAGCCGAGCGGCGCGTCGAGATGGAACTTGGTGACCTCGTCGATCTTGAAGGTCTGGGTGCCCGTCCAACCCATGATGCAGAGCTGCGCGAGGTTGCGCTGCATGGTCTCGTAGATCTCCGTCGTCGCCACGGTGACCGGCACGGCGCCGAGATCGTTGGAGATTTCGGACAGCATCTTGGAGAACACTGCGACCTTGAGCCCCTTGATGTCCTCGATCTTCGAGATCGGCTTGTTGGAATGGAAGCGCGAGGCGTTGAACACGAAGATCGCCAACGGATGGACGTCGGTGAACTCCATGCTGATGAAGCCCTTCTCGTAGAGCCGCCACAGCGCGGTCGAGGCGTCGATCGAGCGGTTGGTCTCAAAGGGCATCGAGGAGACGTCGGTGCGCAGGAACTGGCCGGGCGTGTCGGCCACTGTGCCATAAAGTGCATCGACGATGCCGTTCTTCATGCGGTCGAGACCGTTCTTGGAATTGACCACCTGACCGCCCGCGAACAGGGTGAAATGCACGGCGCCGCCGGAATCCTGTTCCACCTTCTGCGCCCAGGGCAGCACGCCCATCTGGTTGGGCCAGGAGATCTGCGGCACCGCGGAGCCGAACTTGAGTTGCAGCGGCTCATTGGCCATCGCGGACAGGGGCGCCGCGATCAACGCGGCGGCGATCAGCAGTTTCTTCATTGGATACTCCTTACCTCGGTTCTTTTTCGATTTTCGCGAGCTCTTCGCGGTAAGCGGCCAGCACCGTCGCGCCGTCGGGCGTGGTCTTCACCCACTCCTCGACGATGGGCTCGAAGAGCTTGCGCCAGCGCTCCTTTTCGGCGGACGCAAGCGGCCCGATCGTGCGGGTCGGGTCGGCCGCGAGCTTGGCCTTGACCTTCTTGTCCTCCTCGATGCCGCCGCCGCCCAGCCGCTTCGTAAGCGGCTCGCCGGAATATCTGTCGATCGCCTTTTTCGCGACATCGGGTAGCTTCGCATAAGCGTCCTTGTTCATGAAGAAATAGGCGCCCGCGAGGCCGAACTGCACGTCAAGGTGGTGCTTGGTCACCTCGTCGAGCTTGAACGACAAGACGGCCGGCCAGGACATGTTGCAGCCGGCGATGACGCCCCGCTGCAGCGATGGGTAGGTCTCCGCCGGCGCCATGGTGATCGGCACCGCCCCGAGCAAAGCGTAAGCGTCTGCGACCGTCTTCGACGCCGCGCCGAGCTTCAGCCCCTTCATGTCCTCCGCGGTCTTGATCTCTTTGGTCGTGTGGAGTGAGGAAGAGGAGAAGGTGAACAGGCTCAACACCTTCACGTTCTGAAACTCCATCGCGGTCACGCCGCGCTCGTACAGCCGGTGCAGCGCGAGGCTTGCGTCGTAAGGGTTTTCGACCAGGAAGGGGATGCCGGAGACGGTCGAGCGCGGGAACACGCCCTGCACCGTGCCGATGGTGCCGAAGGAGATATCGACGACGCCATTCACGGTGCGGTCGTAGATGTTGAACACCGTTCCCAACACGTTGTTGAAGAACATTTGAATCTTGAGCGTTCCATCGGAGGCGGCCTCGACCTCCTTGCTCCACGGCTCGGAGCCGTAGACATGCACGAAGGAGGTTGGCGGCGAGGTGAAGCCGAACTTGAGCGTCGTGGTCTCGGCGTGGGCAGCCGTAACGGAGAGCGCTGCCGCGGCGGTGGCAACAACCAGCGTTTTCATGGCTTCATCCCCGCCTTGATGAGTTCTGCCTTATAGGCGGCGAGCACGTGCGCCCCGTCCGGCGTTTCTTTGACCCACTCGTCGATCAGCGGCTGCATGGTCTTTTGAAACCTGGCAAGGTCCGTGTTGGGCAGGGTGGCGATCGTGTAGCCCGGTATCTTCTGGACAATCTCTCGCCCGTGCTCCGTCTCGTCCGCGCCGGCCTTGCCCATGCGCGCGGTCAGTACCGCGCCCGACTTTTCATCGATAGCCTTGCGCGCAGACGCAGGCAGCTTGGCATACGAGTCCTTGTTCATGAGCAGGAAGTTGGTCGGGTTTCCCATCGGCGCCTCGAACCCGGCCTTCGTGACTTCGAACAATTTGAAGGCGGCGACCGCTGCCCAACCGGTGGTGGCGGCTTCGAACGTGCCACGCTGCAGCCCCTGGTAGATGTCGGAAGTATTACCGCTGATCGGCGCACTGCCCAGCAACTCGACGATCTGACCCTGCAACTTAGAGCCGACGTAGACCTTCATTCCCTTGAAGTCGTCCATCGAACGGATCGGCTTGGCGGCGATGAAGTTCGAACCTGGGAAGCAGCCCAGTGCGAGGGGCTTCACGCTGCCGTATTCATCGGCGATTGTGCCGTCGACGAGGAGCTGCCATAGCGCCGTGCTGCATTGGGATCCGGTATTGGGGATGCCGGGCAGGTTAACCACGCTCGACTTCTGGAACTGCTTGCCCAAGGGGCCGTGCAGCCCCCAGCCGAGATCGATCACACCGTTGAGGATGCGGTCATAGATGTTGCCGAAGTTCGCGAGCGTGGGGCCGATGAACATCTGCACCTTGACGTCGCCGTGCGTCGCTTCTTCGATCTCCTTGCCCCAGGGCGCCAGCACTTGGCCGTTGAAGAACGACACGGGCGGCGGCGGGAAGGCGAGCTTGAGCGTCACAGGCTCGGCGGCGCGTGCGCTGGAGACCGCGGCAAGGAGGAGGGTCGAGAGCAGCAGAGACGTTTTCATCACGGTTCTTCCTTTGAACGAAATGATCAGTGTGGTTCCTTGCGCGCGATCAGCACTTCCTGCTTGTAGGCCGCCAGCACCTTCGCGCCATCCGGGGTGGCCTTGATCCATTCCTCGGTGATCGGCGCCAGGAGCTTTTCCCAGCGCTTCTCCTCTTCCGGGGTGATGTGCGCAAAGTGCTGGTTGGGCAGCTGCTTCATGCGCTCGAGATTGCGCCTATCGTCTTCGATGCCGGCGATCGATGTCATCTTCGATAGGGCTTCGCCTGAATGCTTGTCGATCGCCGCCTTGGCCTTGGCGGGCAGGCGGTCGTAGGCGCCTTTGTTCATGATGAAATAGCCGCCGGCCGCTCCGAACGGCAGGTCGAGGTGATACTGCGTCACCTCGTACAGCTTGAACACCTGCACCCCGGCCCAGGACAGGTTGACCCCAGAGACGAGCCCGCGTTGCAGCGCCTGGTAGGTCTCTGCCGGGGTCATGGTGATTGGCGCTGCGCCGAGAAGATCGAACGTGTCTGCCTGGAGCTTGCCGGCGGTGCCCAGCTTCAATCCCTTGAAGTCGTCGCCCTTGAGGATCGGCTTGGTCGAATGCAGCCCGCCGCTTGCGAAGGTGAACAAGCCGAGGATCTTCACCGTCTCGAAATCCTTCGATGTGACGCCCTTGGCGTTGAGCCGCCAAATCGCCATCGAGGATTCGTAACTTTCCTGGGTGATGAACGGCACGGTCGAGACGCTGGTACGCTGGAACAGCCCCGCTACCGTGCCGACCGTGCCGAAGCCGAGCTCGGCCACGCCGTTGACCACGCGGTCGTAGACGTTACCGAAGTTGGCGATGGTGCCGCCCGGAAACAGCTTGATGTCGAGCGTGCCGCCGGCATCGGCCATCACCGCCTTGGACCAGGGATCGGCGCCGCCAACGTTGACGTAGGACATCGGCGGGGCAGGGAAGGCGAACTTCAGCAGCATCGGATCGTCGGCGCGCGCGGCCCCGGCGAAGGCGACGACTGCGGCGAGCGCGGTGGCAATGATCGGCGTCTTCATGGTTCGGTGCGTCCCGTCTGTTTTCTGCGTTCGCACGCCGCTCCGTGCCGCTACTTCTTTGCCTCGATCTTCTCGAGTTTCTCGAGCTCCGCGCGATAGGCGGCGAGCACGCGCGCGCCGTCAGGGGTCGCGCTGATCCATTCGTCCTCGATCGGCTTGGTGATCTGCTTCCAGCGCGCGAGCTCGGCCGGCGCGAGCTTGGCGACGGTCTGACCCGGCGCTTTGCTCACGCGTTCGAGCTGCGAGGAGTCCATGGAGGT
>Ga0316628_100002230_pt1 | contig 14231 bp, 11 predicted proteins | sample OWC_Aug_M2_C1_D5_FD_207648 | JGI IMG/M metagenome (GOLD analysis project Ga0316628, IMG submission 207648) | Wetland soil microbial communities from Old Woman Creek delta, Ohio, United States - OWC_Aug_M2_C1_D5_C | ecosystem: Environmental > Terrestrial > Soil > Wetlands | place: USA: Ohio... | reverse complement strand
CGGTTTTCATCATCCGCATCAAGGACGAGGAAAAAGAGCTGCTGGAAAACCTCGAGGGCTATCGGGACTACACCCAAAAAGTCAAATTCCGCCTCATCCCCGGCCTCTGGTGAGGGCACATCTTCAATTCGTTCCCCCGGGAAGATCCAAATCTTGAATATGCCATAAAAATCGGATATTTTGTATTTAACGATGAAAAGCCTGAAAATAGAGGGGAATCTCTCTTCATTGGACTCAGGTGTCCATCATGAGCAATAACCTTTTTACCGGGTTCTGCCTCAAAGGACTGGAGAGGATCTACATCCCGTCCGAGCATGTTTTCGCCGCCTCACGCCGGCTCAGCGGGGAACAACTGGTGCTCGTCAGGGACCATGCCCAGGAATATCGATTCACGATGAATGCCCTGATGGGGCTGCATCATTTTCAAACGCATGGGAACAGCGTGTTTCTCGACATCGAATCGGATTACCATCGCCTGGCGGAACGGATCGAAGAGCGGGCCGACACTCCATTGGACATCGCCGCGACCGCCTGGACCGGCCGATGCCTCGGAACGGAGATTCCGCGGAACGCGGTGAAGATCTTTCATGCGCTGTTGGACAAGGCCCCGCACATGCAACGGCTTGGGCCCAAAGCCCTGGCCTGGTTGATCGCCGCATGCATGACGGGAGGGGATGAGTATTACCAAAAGGGATTTGCCCTGGCCCATCTCGCCGCGGATCGTTTCGTTCATTCCTTTTCCTCGCTTGTGAAGCAAGGACCTGCCGGACGCGCCAGAAACTGGGCCCCCTTCGGGGCTCAATCCTACATGGCGTTCGCGTTCCTCCTGATGGCCCGCAGGACCGGAGACGCCTGGGCCAAGGACATGGGGCTCCGTATCGGCCGCAAGCTCGTTCAACTCCAGGGGAGGGACGGCCAATGGGGCTGGATGTATTATGTTCCCAAAGGCCGCGTGGTCGACTATTATCCCGTCTTCTCCGTTCATCAATACGGTTATGCGCCCTTTTTTTTGATCGAAGCCATCGATCAGGGATATGACGAATTCCGCGAACCTTTGATCAAAGGATTCCGCTGGATTCTGGGACGGAATGAGCTGGGGCAAAGCATGGTGGATCCGACGCATCACATCATTTGGCGACAGATCGTCAGGAGAGGATCGAACTCGAGACTCATAAAAATCCTGAGGGGGATGCTCGCCGCCTACGGCGGAGCGAAGGCCGGCATCAAAAGCGCCGACGCGGTTCGGATCGACCGCCAATGCTGGGGTTTTGAGATGGCCTTGCCGCTTTGCGTTTTCAGCGGGAGGACCGACTTTCAAGAGATTTGTGACGACGGCGCGTTTTCGTGACGCCGCCTTTTTCATCGAACACCGCGCGATTTCGCGCGGCATCCGTCATTTGCCGAAATCCCACCACAAGCCGGTGACCAGGCGGGCGAAGCCCTCCGCGCCCCGCTGCTGGAAATACTGGAAGCCGAGCTTGAACCGAATGGTCTCCCCGCCGAAAAGGAACCCGGCGCCGGAGCGGTAGACGTCGAATGTCGTGTCGTAGCCGAATTCGACCAGGAACTTGGTTCGTTCCGAGAGGTCCAGGTCCATCCCGGAAAAAACGATCGTTCCCTCGGCCTCGTCCGAATACGCCGCCTCGTCGATTTTTTTCGATCCGAAAAATTCGCTGTAGCGGCCGCCGATATGCAGGGTCAGCCTGCGCGTCAATCTCGGGGACAGGACGAGATAAGGCGAAAGCCCCGAAAATTTCGTCTCCGTCCCGGCCACGTCCAGCTCGAAATTGGTCCAGCTCAGCCCGGCCGCGACTCTCACCCCTTCCGCCTTGATCAAAGCCAGCTTCAGATCCACGTTGTAAACACCGCCGATGACTTCGAAGACGTTGGTTCCAAGCTGAAGTCCGTCCGTCAGGGTGAAGGCCACAGGTCCGATGCCCAGGAGAATCTCGCCCCGGTTGAGGACGGCCCCGGTCGGCTGGGCCAGGTTCACCGTGATCGGCCGCCCGCCGAAGATCCGGGACCGCGTTTCCTCCCGGATCTGGTACTTCCGGTCTCCGCGCGGCGTCGTGTATTTTTCCTTGGAAGGCGAAAAATCTCCGGCTTCGAGGTTCTCTTCCCGTCCATCGATCAGGTCCGCGGAGGCTTCGAAAACCCGGCTGCCGGAAATCCGGATGATCCGGTAGGCTCCTTCCTCCAGCCCCAGGGAGATCTTCCGTCCGGCCGGCTTGGACATTTCCAGGATGAGCCGTCCGGCCTTGTCGTGAATGAAGATCCTGCCGCTCAAGCCCTCCCCCAAGGCCAGGATGGCCGTCCCGGTCCGGATATCGGTCATGATCACGTCGCCGGCGCCCGACATCTCGATGTCATAGTTGGGGTGCTGCGGGCCGTTCATGGTTTCGGTCGTTTCGGCCAGGGTTTCATTGAAGGCGAATTGATAGGACTCGTTGAGAGTCACCCGGCCGTCCCCGTTCAGATCGGCCGCTCCCCGCAGGCCCGAGGCCAGGTAATGGGTGAAGAACGAGCTCTTGAGCAAGTCCGATTCCTGGGAAGCCTCGGTCGCGGAGCTCGAGGTCAAAAACGCGTAGCCCTTCATGTCATAGGCTTCGTCCAGGAGAAACGACGGCTTTTTTTTGCCGCCCTTGGGCCGGGTGAACGCGCCCGAGGCGCAGGAATCGAGGATGGCGATCCGGACGTCGGCCGGCATCCGGTTGATCGTCTCCCGGAGCGTTTCGTAGGAGATCGATTCCTCGTTGAGGAGGAGCTTCGTCTCATCGGAATGACCCGAGTAGTAAAAGACGAGCTCGATCCGGCGGTTGAGGCCGCGCGCATCCTCCATGCGGGCTTGAAACCGCTTCATCTCGGAAAGAACCGCCGGGGCGCCGGGGTCCAAAAGAAGGAGGGCGTCGTCGGGAGATACGCCGCCCAAGTCTTCCAGGATTCGGGCGATCGTCCTGGCGTCGGAAACGGCATAACGCAGCCGGACCCGGCTTTTCCCGCCGTTGTTTGCTCCGATGATAACCGCGAAGCGCCGGACCCCGGGAGCGGATTCGGTTTGGGCCGCGGGAAGCCCGGCGGACAAACCGAGGACTCCGGCCAGAAGACAAATCAAATATTTTTTCATGGCAAATTGCCTTTGCGGAACACGATGATGAACTGATCCCAGCCCGAAGGAAGATCGAGCCGTCGGCCGGCGGAGACGGGTTGGGTTTTCGCCGCGGCGGAGATCCGGTTCACGGCCTCGCGGACGTCGATTTCCGTCAATGAGGTGATGAAATAAAAACATTCGAAGTCGGGAGCGTCGTCGAGCTCGTAGGAGGTCTCGAGCTTGACCAGGGAGCCGGTTTTAAGCCGCGAAGAGCCCGTGCCCATCTCGGGGAAATGCAGGGTGACGGAACCGCGCCCGTCAAGCGAGGCGATCACTCCGAATGTCTTCCCCGTCGGGACGTAAGCGATCTGAAGGAGATCCCCCGCCCGGACCGTATCGCCGTTCTTGAGCGTTTCGACGGAAGCGCCCGCCTTTCGATAAACCTCGATCCGGGCCGGCCCGGAGGCCGCCGCATCGCTCCCCTTGATCCGGTTCTCCGGAGCTTCGCGGAGCATCACGACGAGCAGACGGGCCGCCGCGGCGACGACGGGCGCGGCCGGAAGCAACATCCGGAAAAACGGCCGGCGTCGAGGGGCGGTCGAGGCCGATTTCCGCTCCCGGGCTTCGGCCGCGACGATCCGGGGAACAAACTCGTCCGCGGGGAAGCGATGGCGAAGCTCCGCATCGGAGCGGCGGATCTCCTCGACGGCCCGGGCCGCTTCGGGACATTCCTCGATCCGGCGTTCGACGGCGGCCTTTTCCTTCTTCGACAGCTCGCCGAGGACGTATCGCTCCAGTTTCCAGCGGGGGATGGGTTCCGTTTTCATGAGACCGTCCTCCCTTGGGCCAGGGCCCGGGCCCGGAATTCCCGGACGCGTTTTCGGACGCCGGAGACCGACAAGCCCGATTCCCGGGCCGCCTCCTTGAGCGTCATTCCATCGACATAAAGCATGACCGCGATCTCCCGGGTCGAAACCTTTTCCCGCCGGAACAGCCGGTCGACCATGTCGCCGAGCAGCGTCCGGCGCTCGCTCTCGTCCGTTCCGGCGATTCCGGCCAGCGCGTCGTCGCCCGATTCTTCCGCCCTGATCCGCTGGGCCCGGAGGATATTCAGGCAGACGTTGGTCGCGATCCGGAAAAGCAGGCTGGAGGGGTATTGGCCGCTGAGCCTGTCCCGATGGCGCAACAGGTTCACGAAAACCTCCTGCATCGCGTCCTTGGCCTTTTCCTCGTCCCGGAGGAGATGGAGGCAGCGGCGGAAAACCATCGGGGCGTACGTGTCGTAAGCCGCCCCGATGTCCAAACCCGACGGATCCTGTTGAGACATGACCTTTGCACGTTCGGCCTCTCCAGGGATGAAACACCCCGGAAGGCCGATTGTGTCACCTTAAGTATCCCGGATGATTCCAGGTGTCAAGCCGCCTCCCTCCTCTTTTCAATACGAAAAACCGGAGCCGCGCGTTGCCGGTCCGAAGGGCATGGCAGTGAGTGACACTTATCGGGGCGTGGCGTGTTTCATCGGCGACGCCTGAATTGAACGTCCGGTTTTCAACAGGAGGAACCGATGAAAAAGATTTTATTGACCGTAATTCTCATCGCGGCCTGTGTTTTGTCCGTCTTTTCCGCTCCGATCGAGTCCGACCATCGCCACCACTTCGGCTCCAGCTCCCCCCGCCAGATGGTCACCGCGTCCCTCTTCATCTTCCGGCCCTGGAGCGCGGGATTTAAACAACGGCTCGCCCCCAATGTCTACCTGACGGGAACGATGGACTATATCAAGGACGACAAGGACCTCCGCTTCCAGGCCGGGGCCATCTACCGGATGTCCCGCCATCTTCTGTTCTTCCATCTCTACGGCGGGGGCGGGCTGGAATTCTCCCGGAACGACGGCTACCTGTATCCTTATCTTTCGGTCGGGGCGGACTTCTGGATCTTCTATACCGAAGTCAGCCATCCGCTCAAGGCGGAACAGGAACCGACGGCCCGCTTCGGATTCCGGTTTTCGTTCTAACCCGGGAACGCGGCTGTCTTCGCCTATTCGTAGCGGAGGCTTTTCACCGGATCCTCGCAAGCGGCCTTGATCGTTTGAGAGCTGATCGAAAGCCAGGACACCGCAAGCATCAGGAGAACCGCCGGCAGGAATACGGCCGGTCCCGGAGAGATCCGGTAGGCGAATCCCGACAGCCAGGAGCGGGCCAAGAGAAAGGCCACGGGAACGGCCGCGAGAATCCCCACGGCGACCAGCCGCAGGAATTCCTTGGAGAGGAAGACGACGATCCGCGAGGTGGAGGCGCCCAGGGTTTTCCGGATGCCGATCTCCTTGGTCCGGGACTCGGTGACGAAAGCGCTCAACCCGAAAAGGCCGAGACAGGCGATGACCACGGCCAAGCCCCCGGCAAAGCCGATCACCCGGCCGCTGCGGATTTCCTTTTCATACAGCTTGGAGATTTTATCGTCCATGAACGTGAAATTGAACGGACGATCGGGGGAGAAGCTCTTCCAGACCGACTCGATCGCGGCAATCGTCTTCGATATTTCGCGGGAAGAGATCCGGACGGCGGCTCGGAAATAAGAGTCGCGGAAGTTCGCGAAACAAAAAAGCATGGGAGCGATGGTTTTCCGCATTGATTCCATGTGGAAATCCTCGACCACCCCGACGACGACGGCGTTTTCGAAATTGTCTCCGATCTGATGCCGCAGCCGCTTCCCGATCGGATCGCTCCAGCCGAGGACCCGGGAAGCGGCCCGGTTGATGATCGCCGGAGTCTCCCCGGCTCCTTCCGGGCCGGGGAAGTTTTCCCCTCGAATAAACGGCACGGGAAAGGCCTTGAAGAAATCCGCGTCGACCCAGAACACGTTCATCGGCGTCTCGCCGCCGTCCGGGGCGCCCTCGGGGAGAACGGGATGGGTATATTCATAATCCTGATCCGGCGTGCTCGTGCCCAGGGACACATATTCGACGCCCGGGATGAGAGATACCTCGTTTTTAAACGCCGGGGCGCGCTCCCGAAGGGCCCGGACGGAGATATCGATCGTTCCGGCCGGCGCCAACCGCCGGGCGGACGCCTGCATGAAATCGACCTGCCCGAGGATGACGAATATCAAGACCGCAAGGACGGTGGAGACGGCGAACTGGAAGACGAGCAGGGCTTTACGGAAGCCGGCGCGCTTTGTCCGCCGGTCCGAGAGCCCCCGGAAGATTAAAGCCGGGCGGCAGGCGGAGAGAATCGCCGCCGGGTACGCCCCCGCAGCCGTTCCCACGACCAGGATCAGACCCAGGAGGAAAAGGACCATGGCGGGATCCCGGACCGGATTCAAGCTGAGCGAAGTCCGCGCCAGCGAATTGAACAGAGGCAGTCCCGTCCAGGCGAGGAAGAAGGCCAAGACAAGACCGGCCGCGGCGCAAAGGAGCGACTCGGTGATGAACTGGGAAAAGATGGCCCTCCGGCTGGCCCCCACGGTCTTGCGGACTCCGATTTCCTTCGATCTTTTCAAGCCCCGGGCCGCGGCCAGATTGATGTAATTGCTGCCCGCAAGGAAAAGAAGGAAGCCGACGATGATCAAAAGAAAAACGCCGGAAGAAGCGTCGCCGGTGTTTTCCGGCTCGTCGAACAAGTGGGAAAAGTGAAGTTGCGTCAACGGCTGAAGCGAATAGGAAACGGTCTTCGTTCTCACGGTGTCGCCGCGCGGCCAGGTCTCGCCGAGAACGCCCATCAGCTTCGGCTCGACCGAAGCCGCCATAGCGGCGCTTTTCAAGAGAACATAGATTTCCGTCCAGTAGGATCCGTCCTTCATCGTCCAGACGGGAACGGAGGGAAGGGCCAGCGTCGAGCCGATGGCGTCGAACGTCAAATACGAAGGATGGGGAGGATCGTCGAGGACGGCCCCGATCTTAAGGTCCAACCGGCCGTTCCATCGGAGCACCTGATCCACGGGGTTCCGGGAGCCGAACAGCCGGCCGGCGAATTCCCTTGTCACCGCCACCTGCGATGGATCCCGCAAAACGGCCTTCAAGTCGCCCGCCCGAACGGGATACGAGAAGATATCGGCGAAATCCGGGTCGACAAACCGGAAACGTCCTTCCAGTTCGATCTCTCCGGCCTTCACGGTCCGCTTGTACCCGTCATAAACGCGGATCGCTTTTTCGACTTCGGGCAACCGGCTCTGCAACCATTCGGCTTGGAGGCTCTTCCCGACGGCGCGGCCGTATTCCCTGCCGTCAACCTCCTGGTCTTGCCGGGCCAGCCGGAAAATCCGGCCGGCGTTCGGATGGAAGCGGTCATAGCCATACTCATGCCGGACGAATTGGATGACGATGATGACGCAGGCCATGGCCAGCGCCAGGCCCGCGATGGTGATGATGGAATAGAGCCGTTGACGCGTCAGGTTTCTCCAGGCTGTCTTGAGATATTGGATGAACATTTCGCACTCCCTGCCAGGAAAAAGCAAAAAATGTGCCAGAATTTCGCTCGCTCTTTCCTCCAATCCTGGGAACCGACGGCCCGAAATAGACCGATCCGGCACACCGCCTGTCCGCATCCGAACACAAGAAGGCTGGAAATGTTTATCTTAGAAACCGCGGAAGGTCTTCATCGATAAATTCAGCAGGCGCAATGATCTTGAATGGCAGATCGGTCTGATGGATCTTCAAGAGATGTCGTTTATCGCCGGTCACGAGGAGATGCGCATTCCCCAAGAACGCTGATGCAAGGATAGGAGCATTCTTGTCGACCGTCAGACCGGCCCATCTCTTGAGGTCCTTTTTTTGAGGCAAGCGAATCACTTCAATCCTCATGACATCGAGAACGGTCTTGAAGATCGGCAATGCGGCCGGAAGTTTGATCGTAAGGTTTCTCTCGACTTCCGCGATATTATAAGCGCCGGTCAGGGCCGTAAAGGAGGGAAGCCGCAGACTGAAGATGTCGAGAATGAGACGGGGAGCCCCACGATCGGAGAAGAGGCCGGAGAGGAGGACGCTGGAGTCCAGGAAGACCCTAAGATTTTTTTCCGCCATACGCTTCCCGATATGTCGATTCGCGTGCTTCGTCCAGTCCTTTCAACAAAGCATCCAACGAAACTCCTGAAGATCGGACAATCCGGCGGATTTCGCGGCGCGCTTCATCCAAGCCGAGCGCCCTTGGGGTCACCAGAAGGGAATCTCCGATGGGGATGATCGTCACCGATTGTCCCTCCTCCAAGCCGCCGGACTCGCGAACGCCTTTTGGGATAGTCAGCTGTCCCCGGGCTCTGATCTCGGAAAGATAGGGCTTCGATTCCGCCATGACTTTTAGCCTCTTTTCTGAATTCAGAATATCAGAATTCTGAATATATGTCAAGAGTAAAATTCTATTTACCGTGTTTGTCTCAGACGATTCAGATCCCAATAACGAGACGACCTGATCTGATTGACTTTGTTTTTTTCTTTAAGTACCCTAGGCCTACATAAAGAGGGTAGGATGCCCGATCAGGGTTTAATAAAAAAAGTAAAGAAAGCGTTTTTTCTTATCCTCGTCCTCCTCGTGGACATCGTGTTGATTATCCACATCATCCAGTCCGTTGGACAATTCTCTCTGCTTTCGCAAAACATCGAATGTCGAAAGATCCAAGACGGGGTCATGAACGCCACGGCCGCCGACAAGGAACGCGACGGCGATCAGGAAATTTATTATGTTTCGAGCGGACAGCCCGAGAAAGGAAAACAAGCTTTTTCGGCTACCTCCCCACTCTCCTCTTCTGGCAGTCATCCCAAGAACTATTCCTATGAATATCTCTTCCGGGCAGGGACACCTGTCTTTCCGCCCCAGGATATCTCGGGAGACGGAATGATCGATGCCTTCGCATTGGAAAAACGTCCAGAGGGAATTGCCTTAATAACTCCCTGGGCAAGGGACTTCGACTGGGTTCAACGTATCTTTCAACAACCGTGGATTCCGTTCAAGGAGGGGAACGCGGGCCTTAGTGCGCCCCAATTCCTCGACTTGGCGAAAAACGGGGGATGGAATATGGTCAGCATCGTTCATTCCGGATGGCCTCTGCTGCCGCGGGGCCTCATTGTCCATGACGCCCGAACGGGAAAGAAGATCTGGGAATTCCGCTGCGGATGTCAGATCTGGAAGTACCTCATCCGAGACCTCGATGGTGACGGAAAAAACGAAATCCTAGCCAGCGGGTGGAGCCCCAACAACGGCGTTTCCGATAACGGAACGGACGACGCCCATAGCTATCTTTTTGTCCTGGAAGATAACGGATCGCTCAAGTGGAAAGACGCCATTGGAGGCCCCTACACTAGGCTGTTCTTCGACGTGGGCGATGTCGATCTCGACGGTCGATTGGAAATCGTAGTAAGCAAGGATTGCCACAAGGACTCGAATGGGGAAAATGGGGAGATCCGGATTTACGGGGCAGATAAACCGAATGCGAAGCTGAAAAAAACGGAGCCCGGAGTCCAATTTTCGAATATCCATATTCTCGAGAGCAAGGAATCCGCAAGACCGCTCATCGTTTTCGGAGATTCACGCGGACGGATATCGGCCGTATCGTTCAACGGGAACGGGTTGGAGATCATCCGCCGCAGAGAATATCCCTCATCCGCTCAAGTCGTTCTGATCGCCCCGCTGGGAACCGAGCCGGCGCCAGACCGTCTCTTCGCCATCATTTCCTTTAATACGCTTCTCGTCCTTGATGCCCAGTTGAACACCTGCTTCGAAACGGCCATGGATTTCCACGATTGGGGTGCGGAAAACGTCTTTTTCCCCTATACGGCCAGCGGACAGCGCGCGGCTGGGTTTGCCCTCAAAAACCTGTATCTCATCACAAATGAATCCCCTTCGCTGGGATTATGGTTCAAGAACCTACTGGCCTCTCAGCTTCCGCTTTTCGCTGCTCTATTCTTCATGTGGAACACGCTGGCCGTCTGGATTCTCAAATCTCGGCCTTTCCGAGCCGCGACTGTTTCAAACGAAGAAAATGGGCTTCCCGGTTTGGCACAGGAAGTCGCGCATAAAATGAAGACTCCTCTTTTCACGATCCAACTCGAAGCCGAGAAACTCACCGAAGTCGATACAAGACGGTCGATCATGGAGGACGTGGCTAAGCTTAAAAATCTCAACAGATCCTTAATGAAAATTCTCGCTGTTCGTCCGTTGAAACTCGAACCGATCGACCTGCAGAGGCTGATTAAGGATCTGGCGGATCGATACATGGATTTGCTGAAAGGAAAAATCGAGTTTCGCCTCGATCTAGATCCCGATGATGGAGTACTCGACGCCGATAAAGTCCAGCTCGAAGAAGCCTTCGCGAATATTATAGAAAATGCGATCGAAGCTCTTCCCGAAAGCGGCGTTATCAGCCTGACGACGACCATCGTTCATCCTTCGAGATCTCAACGGGAGAAGGAGATAGAAATCGAGATCGTAGACAATGGAATCGGCATCCCCGCTGATCGTCTTGAAGAAATCTTCAAACCTTACGTCTCCACGAAAAAGGATGGCGTGGGAATCGGATTGGCGATCGCCAAACGGATCATCGAAGCCCATAGCGGCCGGATCCTCGTCGAGAGCAAACTGAACGCAGGCACACGATTCACGGTATTGATTCCCTTGCGACAAAAGACTATCCACGAGAAAGAGGTTTCCGGACGTGTCCGCTGAACGAGGCCGCGTGCTCATCGTCGATGATGACTCCAAGATCCAACGACTTTTGGCGATAAGCCTTGAGCGGAGCGGCTTCGAAACGGTGGCCGCTTCGGGAGGACAAGAAGCTCTGGATATCCTTCAACGGCCTGGCATCGACGTCGTTCTCCTGGACCTGGTTCTCGACAGAGAAAGCGGCCATGACGTCCTCCGGCAGGTCCGAGACCTTCATCCCGTGCTTCCCGTCATCATTTTAACCGGCCACGGAACCATCGACAAAGCCGTGGAAGCAATCAAGGTTGGGGCGTACGATTTCCTGGAAAAGCCCGCCTCATCGGATCGAATCGCCCTAACAATTGAAAACGCCTTGAAAAATAAGCGTTTGGAGGGGGATAAAACCCGTTTATTGGAAGAGTCGCTTGACCGATATCGAATGGTTGGGACTTCGGCGGCGATCGCGTCCATATATTCCCTGATCGAAAAAGCGGCCGCTTCGGATTCCCGCGTCTTTATCACCGGGGAGAGCGGCAGCGGGAAGGAACTCGTCGCTCGGGCGATCCATTATCGAAGCGCCCGGGCGGCCGGACCGTTCCTCGCCGTCAATTGCGCGGCCATCCCGGAAGATCTGATCGAGTCAGAGCTCTTCGGCCACGAAAAAGGATCATATACCGGAGCCCTGTTCCGGAGGGAGGGAAAATTCGTCCTGGCGTCCAGCGGTACGATTTTTCTTGACGAGATCGGGGATATGAGCCCGAGGGTTCAGGCCAAGGTCCTCCGGGCGGTGGAGGAAGCCGAGATCCAGCGGATCGGAGGGGAAGTTAACATCGCCATCGACGCCCGGATCATCGCCGCCTCAAATCAGAACCTGGAACAGGCCGTCCGCGAAGGCCGGTTTCGGGAGGATCTATATTTCAGAATCAACGTCGTCGATATTCCGATTCCGCCCCTTCGGGAGCGCCGGGAGGACATTCCGCTCCTGGTCGAACATTTCACTAGAATATTGAGCGAAGAACGGAAGCGGCCGATCCCGCATTTTAAACCGTCGGCCATGGAATTTCTCCTTAATTACGACTGGCCCGGAAATTGTCGCGAACTCCGGAATTTGGTTGAAAAAATTCTCGTCCTATACCCGGATCAAATCATCACCGAAACTGAAGTCGCGGCATCGCTCCGGAATGCGTTCAAGATGAATTCCGGGACGAAGAGCACATCTTCGCTTTCGGACAAGCGAAAAAAAGCGGAAAAAGACGCCCTCAAGGCCAAACTTCTTGCCCTCGGCTGGAATTATCGGCAGGCCGCCGCGGAACTAGGCATCTCTCGGGCAACGCTTTTCAATAAAATTAAGGCGTATGGGCTTCGGCGCAAATCCGGATGAGACGCTCTCCTCCATAGGGCAGGGCCGGTTCCACGCAGTCAAACCTGAGGTGTCCCCCGGTCGTGGGGAACCAGCACCGTCGACACGGCCGTCACCGTATTTCCCGCCTTATCCGTGGCCATGGCCGTGATCGTATAGATCCGGCCGGGTCCGTTCCCCTCTCGAGCCGCCCGCAAGGACACCGTCCGCGGACCCGTTCCATTTCCAAGAATGATAACATCCTCTGCCCCGGCCGAAGCCGACTCGCTGCTGACGACATCGACTGAGAAAGCCGCCAGTCCTGATATCGCGTCCTGAGCGCTGATGACGGCGACCGTGACCATTTTTTTATTCGGCGGCCAGAGGATCGTATTCGGTGCTGGGAGACCGGATATTATAGGGAGCGTCCGGTCGATTCGCACAATATCGTTTTTCGCCGGTTCAACATTTCCGGCCTGGTCTGAAGCGAAATAGAACAACTCGGCGACGCCTTCGTCGGCCAGCAGAAGACTGGCCTCGCCTCCGGATGTCGTGATGGGCGTTCCGCCGTTGAGAATATAGGTAATTTCCTTGACGCCAGAGCCCCCTTCATTGTCCTCCGCTGAAATCGTCACGGCTACATCCCCCGAATTCCATCCGAGACCGTTCGGCTGCGGAGACGAGGTCATCGTCGTCGTCGGCGGGAGATCATCCGTATTCTGTTCGGCTCCCAAACCAACCGTCGGCTCCTGCGGACACCCCTGGGCTACGGCAACGTAATCGATGTACATGTGATTACCGTCGATCAGATGGTCGAAGTAAAAAAAAGGCTGATAGGGCGGCGGAACATCATCAAACGTCTGGAGTTTGAACATCCCGTCTAAATAATATTCCTGGACGCACGGCCCAAGGCGCAATTCGTACCGATGAAAAGCCGTATTAGACGGGACATCAGTTTGGATATTAGAGGTATGGCCCCAGCGGTTGTTAGGATAGGCGGGATTGATTGTAACCGCCATGATATTGGGAAATTCCAAGGCCCGAGCCCAGAATCCGGCCAAGCCGTAATAAGGATTCGTCAAGCTGACGTAACAATCTTCCTGCAGTTCGATCGATGTCACACGGCTGCAAGCAATCAGCTTTAAATAAGGGCCTACCAAATCATAGGACGCTCCATGGAGCGAAAACCATTCATAGTTCACAGCCTCAAATAAGTCGGCGACGCCGTCATGGACTGTAACCGTGTTCGCAGGATTGTTAACGGTAACCGCCCATTTGGCGGGGTTCAGAACGCTGCCGTTGAAATCATCGAAAAGAAGGAAGACGTCCGAACCCGACCCGGCGTCGACGGCGTCGGGATTTCCATAATACAATCGGATTTCGGTTGTCGCTCCGGCCGGTAGCTCAGGAGTCTTGACCCAGATCCGGGCTATTTTGTTCGCTGAATCCCACATCTCGATCCAATAATCCAGCATATTTCCTGATGCGTCGCCGAAACGGATGTCCGATCCATCAGCGGCCGCGTGTTCCGGAAAGTCCGCATCGACAAGGGAGACCGGAACCTGGAAATCATACAAGGCGATCCCAGGATTATTGATGGACAACGTCTTAAAGTACTTCCAACCGACGAAACTCGAGGAATCGGCCGAAACAGGGGGCCCAACGAACAGGGAAAGAAAAAGAACAGCCAAAACAGGCAACGCGAGCCGCAGTCTCAAACCCATTTTCATCTGACGATACCTCCTCCGGGTAAAATGATTTCTACGAACGCAGGGAGTGCAATTCGCATGCCAAGTGGTCCCAGAGAAGCGTAAGGAGCGCCGTCCAGATAATCAGACTTATTATCAGAATTGAGTCTCGATATTTAGACGGACTTTCGCGATGGACGACCCGCGTTAAAAACCGCCGTATGTAGAATTACTTGATAGTCTCGAGTTTGCCGACCGGCTGGAGCAGGCCGCACATCCCCAGGATCGGCGGCGCGTCCGCCGCGGGGAAGAAAAAGCCCGGGTACATCTCGTCCTTATTGAACGGGAGATATTTCGTCCGCATGCGGTATCGGTTGGCCCAGGCGCCCGGGCCATCGTCGATGACCGACGCCCACTCTCCTTTTTTCGGGGCCGCTGCTTCGAGATTGAGGCGGACGAAGCGCTCCAGCTCCACATAATACGCGACCTTG
>Ga0316628_100002229_pt1 | contig 14232 bp, 14 predicted proteins | sample OWC_Aug_M2_C1_D5_FD_207648 | JGI IMG/M metagenome (GOLD analysis project Ga0316628, IMG submission 207648) | Wetland soil microbial communities from Old Woman Creek delta, Ohio, United States - OWC_Aug_M2_C1_D5_C | ecosystem: Environmental > Terrestrial > Soil > Wetlands | place: USA: Ohio... | reverse complement strand
TGGAGCGTCGGGCCGGGCTTACTTGCGAAGCTTGGGCCAGAGGTCCGCGTTGAGGGCTGCCTGTTCCTTGCCGAGCGACATCACCCAGTAGAGACATCCGATGATCACGGTGAGCGGGCCGAGGATCAGAATCACGTTGGTCATGCTTTATTCTCCTGATTGGTGGGGGTAGTGGACGTCGCGTTTTGCGCGCGGGTTAAGCGGAGCTTGTGGCTCGGACCCGAATAAAAATCGCGACGGCGCGGCATAATACCCGATCCACAGGCAGGAGATTGCGGACTAAGTCAAAACCCAACACGGAGGCACGGAGAACACGGAGGACACAGAGGAAAAACAAAAATGAGGATTAAGGGCGCAGCAATTGTTCGTGGGTTCCAGTTACCAATTTTCGCAGGGATGCATCGTCAAGCCTGAAATCATCCCAATCCAAGTCCTGTTCTCTGTTGTTGTCTTTCCTTTGTGTTCTCTGTGCCCTCCGTGCCTCCGTGTTGGGTGGAAACAGCCTTAGAGCTTTCGGCTTTTGGCGTTCCAGTGGCGCTCGAGGTTGGAAATCAGCGCGGAGCTGAAATGGCAGTAGGCCTGCTCCAGCGCGTAGGTGGCGAAGTAGCGTCGGAACAGGTCCAGCGGTTCCTGGGTTACGCGAAAGGCGCGTCGGTTCGAGGCCGCGCTGACGATGCCCGAGCCGGTGAAGTTTTCCACCACGCGCGCTATCGCGCCGTCCATTTCGTGCGGCGCAACGATCTCGTCGCAGATCAGGCGTCCTTCGGGGCTGTCGCAATCCAGCCGGCGCTCGTACATGATCGCCTGCCGCGCAATGCGTTCGCCGGTGAAGCGCGGCAGGCGCATGTTGGCCGCCCCGGGAATGATCCCCTCCTTGCGCGCGGGCAGGCTCAGAAAAGCTCCGCGTGCCGCCAGCACGTAGTCCATCGTCAGCAGGTACTGGCAGTGCCCGCCGATGGCGAACTGCTCGACCACGGCGATCCAGGGTTTTTCGATGGTTTGTCCGTTGACGTCGTCCGGCGTCCTGTCCTCGCTCGCCACGCCGCGGAAGAATTTGTTGACGATGCCCAGGTCGCGCTGAAGGTACCAGATGAACGGTATCTTGCCGTAGTACAGATGCGTGAGGTTGATGCCGCTGCCCAGCATGCGCAGGCCGTCGTATTTGCCGCCTTGCACGTAATCGCCGCGCAGCACGCCGATCTGGGTTTGCGGATCGAGGATCGCGAGGTCGACGGCGATTTCTGCCGCGTCGATCGTGGAGTCGTCTTCCGCATTCAGGTGGCGTGGGTTTTTCTGGAGTACATACGACGCCTTGCCCTTGCGGATTATTTCCGCGGCGCCGAGGTCGAGATGGCCGGTCCTTTCATATTCGGGAAGTTGCGCGAAGGCTTCGGGTCGGGGCAGCAGCATGGCATGACACAGATGCGTTCCCGCGCGCGCATCGGCGAGCACGCACGATATGAAAATCCCCTGGTCGATTTCATGGCCCTCCTTGTCGCGCTGCATGAGCGCCAGTTCCGCGTCGACCTGGGCCTGCGTCGGCGCGAGGCCGGGCAACAGCACCGCAGCGTCGTAGATCAGCTGTTCGACGCGGACGAAGCGGGTCCGGTTGCGGGTGAGCCGGTCGTAGACCGCGCCGGCATGGGCCGAAAGAAATCGTGTCCGGGCATCGCGCGAGACGCGTTTGACGTGCTCGGCAGCGCCGGCCTGCTCCGCGTTGCGTGCCGGTTTTGCGGGAAGGCGTGCCAGCAACGCGGCGCTGGTTTGCCAGAACGGCGAATAACGCGCGCAGTCCCCGGTGAAATCGCCAGTATCGAGCGGTGCCGACGCACGCCACGATTCGACCTCATCGTAGCCGATGCCGGCCCGCTGCAGGCTCGCCGCTTCCTGAGCGAACGGTTTAGTTGCCGATGATGCCACTTGGTTCTCCTCTCAATTCTTCGGCCGCCTGTCGATGACCCGCACGGCCTTGCCCTGCGAGCGCTGAAGGGTATCCGGTTCGACCACCCGGACTTTCGTGCTCACGCCGATCAGGCCCTTGATGAGCCGTTCCACTTCCTGCTCGACGCTGATGCGGGCGGCGGCCGCGAGTGGTCCGGGGATGTCAGCGCGGCGTTCCACCAGGACGTCGAGTTCATCCATGTGGCCGTCGCGGCGTACTTCGAGGACATAGTGCGGGGAAAGCGTTGCCTGCTGCACCACGATCTCCTCGACCTGCGACGGAAAGACGTTGACGCCGCGAATGATGAGCATGTCGTCGCTGCGCCCGGTGACCCGCGCCATGCGCCGCATGGCGCGCGCGGTTCCGGGAAGCAGGCGGGTGAGGTCGCGGGTGCGGTAGCGAATGATCGGCATGCCCACCTTGGTCAGCGAGGTGAACACCAGTTCACCGGTTTCGCCGTCGGGCAGCACCGCACCGGTACGCGGATCGATGATCTCGGGATAGAAATGGTCTTCCCAGATGGTCAGGCCATCGTGGGTTTCGATGCATTCCGCGGCAACGCCCGGCCCGATGACTTCGGACAATCCATACAAGTCGAGTGCCACGATGCCGAAGCGCCGCTCGAGTTCGGCCTGCATGCTTTCCGACCACGGCTCGGCGCCGAAAATGCCGATGCGCGGCGAGGATTTCGCCGGGTCCAGCCCCTGGCGCACGAACTCGTCCGCGATCACCAGCAGGTAGGAAGGCGTGCACATGATGATGTCGGGCTTGAAGTCGCAGATGAGCCTGACCTGGCGCTCGGTCATGCCGCCGCCGGAGGGAATCACGGTCGCGCCCAGCGCTTCGGCGCCGTAGTGCGCTCCGAGCCCGCCTGTGAACAGGCCGTAACCGTAGGCGATATGCACGATGTCGCTGGATCGCGCACCGGCGGCGCGCAGGGAGCGGGCCATGACCGATGCCCACATTTCGATGTCCTGTTTTGTGTAACCGACGACCGTAGCCTTGCCGGTGGTGCCGCTGGAAGCATGGACGCGCACGATTTCGCTCATCGGCACCGCAAACATGCCGAACGGATAGTTGTCGCGCAAATCGGCTTTGGTAGTGAACGGAAATTTCGCCAGGTCCGAGAGGCTGTTCAGGTCGCCGGGATGAGCGCCGGCCGCATCGAAGGCTTTGCGATAGTGCGGCACTTTTTCGTAGGCGTGCCGCAGGCTCCAGCGCAGGCGTTCGAACTGCAGGGCGCGCAGTTCGTCGACACCGGCTTTCTCGATCGGCTCCAGCTGGTCCATTGCTCCCATGCTTTCTTATGTTCCCGTGCCGGGCAGCAGTCTAATCCTGCAGCAGCGCTTTCACGTGGCCGGCGATCGCCAGCGACGCTGTCAGCCCCGGCGACTCGATGCCGTACAGATTGACCAATCCGGCGACCCCATGATCCTCCGGCCCGCGGATGATGAAATCGGCCGCCGGTTCCTTCGGGCCGGAGACCTTGGGGCGGATGCCGGTGTAGCCGGGCTGCAGCTGGCCGTCCTTCAGGCCCGGATAGTACTTGCGGATGGCTTCGTAAAACAGTGGTTCGCGCGAGTGATCGAAGCTGTAATCCACCGAATCGACCCAGGATACGTCCGGACCGAAGCGAATCTGGCCGGCCATGTCCACGGTGACATGCACGCCGAGGTGGGCGTTGCTTGCGACCGGATAGACCAGACGCCGGAATGGCGGCTTGCCCGAGAGCGTGTAGTAATGCGCCTTGGCGAAATATTGCGGTGGGATGCTCGATGCCGGAACACCCTTGATCGAGCGGGCAATGTCCTGCGCGAACAGGCCGGCGGAATTGACGACGCTCCTGCAGGCAATGGTCATGGGTTCGTCGCCGCCGACGTTCAGCACGATGCCGCCGGAGCCGACCGCTCCGGATTCGACCGGACTCTTGAACACGACGGCCGCACCCCTGTTCTCGGCATCGCCCTGGCAGGCAAGCATCAGCGCATGGCTGTCGACGATGCCGGTGGAGGGCGAAAAAAAGCCGGCGACGCATTCCACCTCGGGCTCCAGGTCGCGCAGTTCTTCGCGTGACAGCCAGCGCAGGTCCCCGACGCCGTTGCCCTCGGCTTTCTGGACGTAACTCTTCAGCGTGGCGATTTCGTCTTCGGTTACCGCCACGACGATCTTGCCGATGTTGCTGTGCGGAACGCCATGCCCGGCGCAATAGTCGTAGAGCAGCGTCTTGCCGGACACGCAAAGGCGGGCCTTCAGCGAACCTTTCGGGTAGTACAGGCCGGCGTGTATGACTTCGGAATTGCGCGAGCTGGTATGCGTGCCGATGGCGTCCGCGGCTTCCAGCACGATGACCTCGCGCCCCGCCATGGCGAGCTCGCGCGCAACGGCCAGTCCGACGACACCGGCGCCGATGACGGCGCAATCGACTTGTTCGGTCAAGATGCGTTTTTCCAGATGGCTATACTTGAGAGGAACGAATGTTACCCGAACGCACACTCACGCTCTCATGGCCGACTACTGGAATACGGACTGGCTGAGCCGCTCAGGCATGTTCGCGCCGCTGCGGGCCGTCGGCGCGCGTCTTCCGCAGATCGGCTGGCCGGATCCGGAACTGCTGAACGCGCTCGCCGACGATGCCGGAAGAGTGGTCAATGCACAGGGTCTGCGCGTGCGTTTCGTTCCACAGGCCCCGGCATCGAAAGACTTCCGGGACGGCTTCGAGCCACGCGCCTTTCTGAAGGGCGAGGTGCAGGTGCGACCAGTGGACTGGCACGATCTGTTCAACGCGTTGGTCTGGATGACGTTCCCGACAACCAAGGCGGTGATCAATGCGCGTCACTACGAGTCATTGTCAGGCGGGGAAACGGGCAACCGGCCTCCGGCGCGCGACGCGCTCACGCTGTTCGACGAGGATGGAATGGTCGTCCTCTCGAGCGACGCGGGGCTGCTCGAGCTGGTGCGCGATTTCCGCTGGAAGGAGCTGTTCTGGAAGCGACGCGAAGAGGTCAGGGAGCGGATGCACTTTTTCCTGTTCGGCCATGCGCTTTACCACAAGGCGCTGGATCCCTTCGTCGGCATGACCGGCAAGGCCGTGCTGCTGAGCGTCCCGGGCGCGTTTGCACAACTGTCCCTGGATGCGCAGGTTGCCGAAACCGACCGCCTGCTGGCAGCGCACATGTGGGACCGCGCGCGCATGAGTCACGGCCGCGAGTTATCGCCGTTGCCGGTCCTCGGCGTGCCGGGATGGTGGGGTGGAAACGAGCAGGAAGGCTTCTATGAAAACACCGGCTATTTCCGGCCGGGCCGCAGCAGTTCCGGCGCGCAGGCTCAGGCCGCTTCGTCTTCAGCGTAGGCGATAACCCGGTTGCGGCCGCGCTGCTTGGCGCGGTACATGGCCTTGTCCGCCTTGTCGAGAATGACGTCGAGATTGCCCCCATCCTCGGGATAGCTGGCGATGCCGAGGCTCACGGTGATGTTGGTGTCGCCGCTGCGAACATCGAATCGCGAAACTTCGATGGCCTTGCGGATGCGCTCGGCCATTTCCAGCGCGCCTTTGTTGCTGGTTTCCGGCAGGAGCACGATGAATTCGTCGCCGCCGAAACGCGCCATCACGTCGGAGCCGCGCAATTGCTCGCGTATGCAGCGCACAAGGTGCTGCAGCAACCGGTTGCCGGACTCGTGCCCGTACGTGTCGTTGATCTGCTTCAGGTTGTCGGAATCGATCATTACCACCGACAGCGCGTGGCCGTAGCGCACTGATTGCCTGAAGGCCCGCTGCAGCATCGACGAAAACGCGCGCATGTTGTAGATGCCGGTAAGCTCGTCCGTATCGGACACCTGCTTGATCTTGTCCACTGCGTAGCGGATGTCCGCCGCCAGCATCGTGGTGATATATGCCACCAGGATCATTGGCGCGGCAATCGCCATGAGTTCCCCCCAGAACGGCAGCGTCAGCAGCGTTTTCGATTTCGGGTCGTAGGAAAAGAACATGAAGCAGGCGATGATCACGCTCACCTTGATGGCGGTCGGCAGCTTGCCGAAGATCAGTGCGCTGGCGATGATCGGCAACAGATAAAGGTTGAGCAGGGGGCTGTTGATCTGTCCGGTGAACCAGACCACCCAGGTGATGAACACGATCATCACCGAGTTTTCGAACATCAGCTTCGTTCGGTTCTCCAGCCTGTAGAAATGCACATAGTGCAAACCCAGGATGAAGGCCGCGAAAAAGAAAAGCGCGGCGTGGATGGCAATTCTGCCCTCGTACGGGGGGCCGACGGCGAGCAGGTAAACCATGACGAGGCTGAGCAGCAGCCACTCGATTTCCGCAATGGTTCTGGAAAATCCCTTCAGCTCGTCTTGTTCTATGGTCAGACCGATGTTTGTTCTTGTCAGCATGGAATCATCGTGTGCGGATGGGCTCGTCCCGGGCTTAAAGTCGTTGTCTCCCCAACCGGAAGTGCGCCAAGACTAAACGGTTTTCGCCACCAGTGCCAGAGCCGAAGTCTGTTCGAATATCGTTGATCGGAGGGGCTCGAAAGCGCCGTGTCTTCGGCTTTGTGCGCATTGGTCGCCTGCCGCGCGCATTCTTCGAATACCGAGTCAGCGGGACGCATCGGATCAAGTATCAATCAAGCGCCTTTTTCGTTTGGCCCGGGAATCGGCGGGAAACTCATGCCGATGGCCGTTCGTCGGGAGCGCGCATGAGTAAATCGCGTTTGATGATCTACATCAAGTAGAAACCCCTGAAGCGTTTATATAGTGGGACGCGTACGGTGCAAGCAACTGTTGACTTGGGCAGCGGCGATACCTACACTTGGTTTACAGATTAGATTAAGTCTAACTCAGTGGAGGGTAGCGGAGTTACGCTGCCCGTTGTCCGATTCAAATCAACCTGAAAGGCAACAGGAGGCCATCATGAAATCGCTCAAAGGTTCGAAAACCGAAAAGAGCTTGAAGGATGCATTTGCAGGCGAGTCCCAGGCGAATCGTCGTTACCTTTACTTCGCTGCGAAGGCGGACGTGGAAGGGCAAAACGACGTCGCGTCGATTTTCCGTTCGACTGCGGAAGGTGAAACCGGCCACGCGCACGGCCACCTCGAATATCTCGAGGCGGTTGGCGATCCGGCAACCGGTCTGCCTATCGGTCGCTCACGCGACAACCTGAAGGCGGCGATCGCAGGTGAAACGCATGAGTACACCGACATGTACCCCGGCATGGCCAAGGGCGCCCGCGACGAAGGTTTCGACGAAATTGCGGACTGGTTCGAGACGCTGGCCAAGGCGGAGCGCTCCCACGCCAACCGCTTCCAGAAGGCCCTTGACGCGCTGACAGACTAAGGTTTTTGAGCAAGGCGTGAGGTGACAGATCTGAGTGTCTGTCGCCTTTCTCGCTGTCTGCGCCTTCCCGTTCATCCCTTTCACCTCACGCACAAATGACCGTCCGCGAAGGTTCGCTCGAAGCCCCGACCAGACATCCGATCGACTGGAAGTCCACCGACTTTTACGACGAGGAGAAGGTGCATGCCGAAATGCATCGTGTCTTCGATATCTGTCACGGCTGCCGCCGCTGCGTCAATCTCTGCACCGCCTTTCCGACGCTGTTCGATCTGATCGACGAAGGCAAGACCGGAGAACTCGACGGCGTGGACCAGCGCGACTTCGCCAAGGTCGTCGACAAATGCTATCTGTGCGACATGTGCTACATGTCGAAGTGTCCGTACGTCCCGCCGCACCCCTGGAATATCGATTTTCCGCATCTCATGCTGCGAGCCAAGGCAGTCAAGTTCAAGAAAGGCGAGGCGACGTTTCGCGACAAGCTGCTGACCAGTACCGATGCGGTCGGCAAGCTGGCGTCGATTCCGGTGGTGGTTCACGTCGTCAACGCAGTCAACAAGGCACCGGCCGCGCGAAAGGTAATGCAATCCGTGCTCGGCGTGCACAAGGACCGGATATTGCCGGAGTACACCAGCGCGCGATTCCGCGCCACTGCGCGACCCGATTCGTCGTTTCCGGTGAAGGAAGGCAAGAACGCGCCCGGCAAGGTGGCGATTTTCTCCACCTGCTATGTGAACTACAACGAGCCCGGTATCGGCCACGATCTGCTGAAGATTCTGCAGCACAACGAAATCCCGGCCATCGTCGTCGAGAAAGAGGCCTGCTGCGGCATGCCCAAACTCGAACTGGGCGACCTCGAGACCGTCGCGAAGCTGAAGCAGGCCAATATTCCCTTGCTCGCGAAGCTGGCCCGCGAAGGCTATGCCATCCTCACGGCGGTGCCGTCCTGCACATTGATGTTCAAGCAGGAACTGCCGCTGCTGTTCCCGGATGATGCCGACGTCAAGGCGGTGCGGGCGGCGATGTTCGATCCATTCGAATATCTGGTCATGCGCAACAGGGACGGGCTGCTCAGGACGGATTTCAAGACGCCGCTCGGCAAGGTGTCGTACCACATTCCCTGCCACCTGCGCGTGCAGAACATGGGACAGAAGACGCGCGAGATGCTCGAACTCGTGCCGCAGACCGAGGTCAACACGGTAGAGCGCTGCGCGGGGCATGACGGCACGTGGGGCGTAAAGACGGAATTTTTTGCGGATTCGATGAAAATCGGCCGGGCTGTTTTCCGCCAGATGGCATCCACCACGCCCGACTACGTGAGTTCAGACTGCGCGATCGCCGGTCGCCACATACAGCAGGGCATCGCAGATGGCGGCCCCGGCGAAGGCCATGCCAAGAAGCAGCATCCGCTGACGCTCATCCGCATTGCCTACGGGCTTTGAACCGCGCGCCACGGCGAGGATGGATACAAGAGGACTGAAATGGGTACGATAACCGCAGGGAGCCTGATGTCTCTCGAACAATATGCAAAGGCGCGCAAGGGATTCCGCGAGCGGGTTCTGGCCCACAAGAAGGACCGGACCGTGCAGCTTGGCGAGCACGTTACCCTGGTGTTCGAGGACGAGCTCACCATGCGCTATCAGATCCAGGAAATGCTGCGCGTGGAACGCATTTTCGAGGAAGACGGCATTCGCGACGAGATCGATGCCTACAATCCGCTGGTGCCCGACGGCAGTAACTGGAAGGCGACGATGCTGATCGAATATCCCGATATCGACGAGCGCCGCCTTGCGCTTGCGAAACTCATCGGCGTCGAAGACCGCGCATGGGTCAAGGTCGAGGGTCAGCCGCGCGTTTATGCGATTGCCGACGAAGACCTCGACCGGGAAAACGACGACAAGACGTCGGCTGTTCATTTCCTGCGCTTCGAACTTTCTGCACCGATGAAACAGGCGCTCAAAGGCGGAGCCGCGTTGTCGATGGGCGTGGATCACCCGAACTACTCGGCAACGATGGACAAGGCAGGGGCGGGGACAGTGCAGTCCCTGTTGAAAGACCTGGCCTTCTAGAAGCGGTTTTCCGGTTCGCCTGTCTGCCAGTACAATAACGGCGACCCATCGGGCCGCCGTTGTTTTTTTCGCAAAACCGAGATTTCGAGGAGTGCGATGCTGGAATCCCGCATGATAGGTATGCTCGAGAACCGCCTGAAGCGTGCGGGCCTTCCCATCAGCATGACCCTCTGGAACGGGAACACGATCCGGTCGGGTCAAGAGGCTCACTTGCGCCTCACGGTGAAATCTCCGCAGGCGCTGCTGTCTCTTGCCAATCCGAGTCTGGGCGGCATCGCCAAGGCCTACGTCGAAGGTCAGCTCGACCTGGACGGCGACATTCGCGAGACCATCCGCCTTGGCGAAGGACTGGTGGCCGGGGATGCGACCACTTACAACAACCGTTCGAACGTCTGGAAGTGGTGGCGGCACACCCGCCCGGCCGACAGAAAGAACATTCAGCACCACTATGACGTCGGCAACGATTTCTACGGCTTGTGGCTTGACCGCAACCGGGTCTATTCGTGCGCCTATTTCAAATCGCCGGACGATACGCTCGACGCGGCCCAGGAACAGAAGCTCGAACATATCTGCCGCAAGCTCGACCTGAAGCCGGGCGAGCGATTTCTCGACATCGGCTGCGGATGGGGCGGCCTCATCCTGTGGGCGGCGCAGCATTACGACGTCACGGTGCTGGGCATCACGTTGTCCGACGAGCAGCATGCCTATGCCAAGGAAAAGATCAGGGAATTCGGGCTGGAAGGCCGCTGTGAAGTGCGGCTGATGGACTACCGGGATGTGAATGAAGACGAGCCCTTCGACAAGATCGCCAGCGTGGGCATGTTCGAGCATGTCGGGAAGCGCAATCTCAAGGCGTATTTCGGGAAGATATCCCGTTTACTCAAGCCGGGTGGAATGGTCATGAACCATGGCATCACGACCAATTCGCTGGAAGATGCCGAACTAGGCAGCGGCATCGGCGATTTCGTAGAGGAATACGTGTTTCCCGGCGGCGAACTGGTCCATATCTCGCGTGTTCTCACTGAAATGTCGGCGCAGGGCCTGGAGCCCTGGGACGCAGAGTGCCTCAGGCCGCACTATGCGAGAACCCTGTGGGAATGGGTCGGCAGGCTGGAGGCCAGGCAGGAGGAGGCGCGCCGCATCGTGGGCGAGAAGTTGTACCGCATCTGGCGCATCTACATGGCCGGCTCGGCGCATGCCTTCGATCGGGGCTGGATTTCGATTTTCCAGATACTCGGAACGAAGCCGATGCCGGACGGCTCGGTGCCTTATCCGCTGACCCGGGAGCACGTCTACAAATGAGGTTGCATGGTGCTTACGGATCCTCATCGCGGCTGATCATCGCGCTGGTCGTCCTCGCGGTCGGACTTGCGGGGTGCGGAGGTTCGTCCGCCCCCAAGACCAAGTCATCCCAGCGCGGCATGACCAAAGACGTGGGCGGCGTGGTCGAGGAAAAGGGATTCAAGGAAATCGAAGTGGCGCCGCCGACCTATCCGGAAGATTCCGGGCTGCTGGAATTTCAGCTGCGGCACAATTCCGCAAATCGGTTCTATGTCGACCGCAATTCGATTTCGATCGGGTCGGACCGGGTCATACGTTACAGCGCCATAGTCAAGTCCGCATCCGGCGCACTGAACACCAGCTATGAAGGCATACGCTGCAAGACTTCGGAATACAAGGTCTACGCCTATGGCACCGACAATGGCGAATGGACAAAGGCCCACGATTCCGAATGGCGCCGGATAGAAAGATCGAACGCCGATTTTCGCTTCACGTTGTACAAGGACTACTTCTGCGACCTGGAGGCGATTGCCGGGCGCAACGCGAATGACCTCATCGCCAATCTGGCCGGCAATCCGCTCAACAACGTCACCGACAAGAATCGGTAAGCACGCCGTCCTGCGGACTTGACTTGCCGAGGCAAGTCAGCCTTCACTGCAACCGTGCGCTGCTACAGCAGCACAAGGTTGTAGTTCCGGCTCGTTCTGCGAGCTTAACCTGTCCGCAACTGACGATCAGGTTAGCCTTCACTGCAATCGCGTTTTGCGGCTATAGCAAAACGAGATTGTCCCGGTGGATGAGTTCGGGCTCGTCGATGTAGCCTAGCCGCGCCTCGATTTCGATGCTCGGCGACTTCAGAATCTTGCGAGTCTCAGTCGAATTGTAGTTCACCAGTCCGCGTGCAATTTCGACGCCTTTCGAGTCCAGGCAGCTCACAACCTCGCCGCGTTCGAATTCCCCGGCCGCTTCGAATACGCCAATCGGCAGCAGGCTCTTTCCTTCGGTCCTGAGCGCGCGTATGGCGCCATCGTCGAGTTTGAGCTTGCCGCGCACCTGCAGGTGATCCGCCATCCATTGTTTGCGTGCCGCAAGCGTCATTTTTTCCGCAGTCAGCTGCGTGCCGATCGCCTCGCCTGAAGCAAGCCGGACCAGCACATCGGGTTCGCGCCCCGAGGCGATGATGGTGGCGGCGCCGCTGCGTGCAGCACGCTTGGCTGCCAGAACTTTGGTCAGCATTCCGCCGCTGCCGATATGGCTGCCCACGCCACCCGCCATTTTTTCCAGGCTCACGTCGCCGGCCCTGGCTTCACCGACCAGTTCGGCATCCGGATGGCGTCGCGGATCCTTGGTGTAAAGCCCGGGCTGGTCGGTCAGGATCACCAGCGCATCGGCCTCGATCAGGTTGGTGACGAGCGCCGCGAGTGTGTCGTTGTCCCCGAACCGGATCTCGTCGGTGGCAACCGTATCGTTCTCGTTGATGACCGGGATGACGCCCAGGTCGAGCAGTGTGCGCAGCGTCGAGCGCGCGTTGAGATAGCGTTTGCGGTCCGCGAGATCCTCGTGCGTCAGCAGCACCTGCGCGGTGTGCAGGCCGTGTTTGCGAAAGCAGGACTCATAGGCCTCGACCAGGCCCATCTGGCCGACGGCGGCAGCCGCCTGCAGTTCGTGAAGCGCGTTCGGCCTGCGCTTCCAGCCCAGGCGCTGCATGCCTTCCGCGACGGCGCCGCTCGATACCAGCACGACATCCTTCTTGCGCCGCTTGAGCTCGGCTATCTGCTCGGCCCAGCGCGCGAGCGCGGCATGATCGAGTCCCTGGCCTTCATTGGTGACGAGACTGCTGCCCACCTTGACGACAAGGCGTCCCGCTTCGGCGGCGATGGATTTCATTGTTTTACGGCACCCAAGGGTTATCCGGTGTCTTCCGTGCTCTCGCCGGGCTCGGTTCTGGCGTTGCGTTCCAGATGTTCCATGATCGCAAACGTGAGTTCGCGACATCCTTCCCCGGTGAGCGCGGAAATGATAAAGGTTTTCTCCGGCTCGGAAACCCGGCGGGCATACGCCGACAGGAAAGTCTGGATCCTCCGATCGCGTTCCTCTGGTTCGATCAGGTCGACCTTGTTCAGCACCAGCCAGCGCGGTTTCTGGAACAGCGCCTCGTCGTACTTTCGCAGCTCTTCGACAATGGCGCGCGCATCGTTCGCGGGATCCGCGTTTTCGTCGAAAGGCGCCAGATCGACCATGTGCAGCAACAAGCGGGTTCGCTGCAGATGGCGCAGGAACTGGTGGCCCAGGCCAGCGCCTTCGGCCGCCCCTTCGATCAGGCCGGGTATATCCGCGATGACGAAGCTGCGGTTTTCATCCACGCGCACGACACCGAGATTCGGGTGCAACGTGGTAAAGGGGTAATCCGCGACTTTCGGCCGCGCCGCCGATACGGCGCGGATGTAGGTGGACTTTCCGGCATTCGGCATGCCGAGCAGGCCGACGTCGGCCAGAACCTTGAGTTCAAGCTTCAAACGGCGGCTCTCGCCGGGCGTACCGGGCGTGCATTGGCGCGGCGACCGGTTCGTGCTGGACTTGAAATGGATGTTGCCCAGTCCGCCCTGTCCGCCTTTGGCCAGCACCGCGGTCTGGCCGTGGACGGCAAGGTCCGCCAGCATTTCGCCGGTCTCGATATCGCTCACGACGGTGCCGACGGGAAAACGCAACGTAATGTCGTCCGCAGCCTTGCCGTAGCAATCGGATCCGCGGCCTTTTTCGCCGTTGCGCGCGCGATGAATGCGAGCATAGCGATATTCGACCAGCGTATTGATGTTGCGATCGGCTACGGCGAGAATGCTGCCGCCGCGGCCACCATCGCCGCCGTCCGGGCCGCCGCGCGGGATGAATTTCTCGCGCCGGAAACTCGCGATGCCATCCCCGCCTTTTCCGGCGTGGACTTCGATGTTGGATTCGTCTACGAATTTCATATCTGAATGGACACCATCAGCCGCCAGGGCGCAAACACAACACGCCGCTGGAGCGGCTTGTTTCGTTGAAGGCCAACCATTTGCGAAACACATGGTTATGCCGTAAACAAAAAAGCCCTACCGGATCCGATAGGGCTTCTTGGCTTGAAGCGGGAAACCTTATGCCGGCACGACGCTTACGGTCTTTTTCTTGAACGGGCCCTTGATCGCGAAGGCCACCGTGCCGGTGATCTTGGCGAACAACGTATGGTCCTTGCCGATGCCGACATTTTCGCCGGGGTGAACCTGGGTTCCGCGCTGGCGCACGATGATGCTGCCTGCGGAGATCACCTCACCGCCGTAACGCTTTACGCCGAGACGCTTGGACTGCGAGTCGCGGCCGTTACGGGAACTGCCGCCTGCTTTCTTGTGTGCCATGTTCTGGTTTCCTTATGCCGAAATCGTACCGATCTGGATCTCGGTGTAATTCTGCCGGTGCCCGCCGTGGCGCTGATAATGCTTGCGCCGGCGCATTTTGAAGATGTGTACCTTGTCATGACGACCATGAGACACAACGGTCGCCTGAACCTTGGCCCCGGCTACCAGCGGAGCCCCGATCGAGACCTTGTCGCCGTCTGCGATCAACAGCACGTCCAGGGTG